>Ga0210401_10001506_pt1 | contig 26954 bp, 24 predicted proteins | sample IncBWH32MmetaG_FD_150866 | JGI IMG/M metagenome (GOLD analysis project Ga0210401, IMG submission 150866) | Forest soil microbial communities from Barre Woods Harvard Forest LTER site, Petersham, Massachusetts, United States - Inc-BW-H-32-M | ecosystem: Environmental > Terrestrial > Soil >...
CGTACTCTTCCCGGAGTCGTCTACGCTCTTGCAAAATCTCTTCGCGCGTTCTGGCCATGTTGGCCAAAATCTACCATAGAGGCATGTTGCCCAGCGACAATTGACGAAAACAGGCCATTACACCAAAACGCCACCGGCCCGGTTGCCACGGAGGGGGGTTTTGAGCGATTTTTCAACAGTTGACCCGATGGGCCGACTGATCTGTTTCACAAGGCTCCGAATCACGCGTGAAGGTAAGATAGTCGCGTATCGTACTCGTTTATGACCCGCTTCAGCAGGCGTCAAGTGTCTCGGACTGCCCTCTCAGTGTTGGCGCTCTATTGGCTTGGCATCGGTCCTTCCTGCTACAAGAAAGACAGCAAGCTCAACGACCTCTGCACTGCGTCTGGTTCGGGAGACACTGCGAGAATCCAAGCGCTACTTAAAGTTAACCCCAGTCTGGTTTCTCGCAGAGACGACAATGGCGACACGCCGTTGCATTGGGCCGCTTTATATGGCCGCAGGGATGCAGCGGCGTTGCTTCTTGGCAATGGCGCGGATGTCAACGCCCGGGGGCATAGTGGAACCAGCCCGTTGTACAACGCGGTATGGAATAACCATCAGGCGATTGCGGACCTTCTTTTGGCGCAGAAAGCCGATGTGAATGCTAAGGCAGACAATGGCATCACTCCTCTGTACGTCGCGGCGAATCGCGGCTATAAGCAAGTTGCAGAACTGCTAATCGCGAACAAGGCCGATGTCAACGTAAAAGCAAGTGGGGGTTTTACGCCCCTGCACGCTGCGGCGTTGGGGGGCCACAAAGAGATTGCAGAATTGCTCCTCGCCAATGGAGCCAACATCAACGCAGTGACTCTATACGGCATAACGCCGTTGCGCTTGGCGATGAGGCAAGGCAACAAAGACGTTGCTGCGTTCCTTCATGAACATGGCGGCTTGGCGCTGCCAGTCAGTCGGCCAGAGTGGTCGTATCCTTGATGCTTCGCGGATCGAGTCGGATAGTTGCTGAAATCAGGCCATTTCGCTCATTGAGGGGTTTTGAGCGTTATGGAGATTTCTCGCCAGTTAAGCCAATCCGGCCTTCGGGTCAGCTCTGAACATCTCGTATTCTCCACCGTTTGATCAGCAACATTACCCAAAGTAATACAGCCATCAGCGTTGAGATTGCCGCCAGATCCATGGATAGTTGTGACATCCACATCGGAAGAACAAACCGCTTATCCGTGAATGGGAGGTCGAATAGAACGATGCAGCGGTGGGGCGGCCCTGCTGGTAGGGACAGGACCGTATTCGAAAACACGAAAAGGGCTGCGACTGACACGCAGCTTGCTGCTACGCAAGCGCGAAACAGGTATGGCATTCTCATAAGTAAAAACCCTATTGAAGGCCATGCGTGGAACTCTCGCAAGTGACTTGAGTGCTGGCCATCTTGGGCTGACTGGCGTTAACAGGCGATTTCGCTCACTGAGAATTACTGGTGAGAAGGCGAGTTTCGCCAACAACAGTGAACATCGGCCACATCAATATATAATTCCTTCGATCTGTTGCCATGCTCTCCATCAAACGTCAGAAGTCTCTGCCACTCGAGTCGGCGTGGGTCACAATGCCACCACTGCGGCTCGGGAACGTTCCGTCAGGAGTAGGAACTGCCGACCTATTTGTCACCATCGAGGAAGACGACGCTCCGATTCTTCGCGTTGATCTGTACGCAGACCAATCGCTTTTCGCTAAGCAAGATGCAATGATCTGGGGCGAGCGAGCATTCGTGGGCTTCGCCAATTCGGTTTACATCATTGACCCAAAAAACCATTCAGGCTTGGCCCTTCGTCTCGGCAGCTATTTCGGAGGCTTTTGCGCGACGAACGAATATCTCTTGGTTGCCTCCGCCTGCGGGTTGCTGCGTTTCTCGGCAATCGGAGAGGTATTGTGGAAGACCTCTGGCCTCGCGCTCGATGGTGTAATCGTGAAGCGCGTCGACGAGAACCGCGTAATAGGCGAAGGAGAATGGGACCCGCCAAGCGGTGTGAAACCATTCGTGTTGCGACTTGACTCAGGCGAGCGAGTCGTAGGTTGACGCAAACAGGCCGTTTACAGTCACAAGCAACGCGCACGAAGGGGAGTGGGTCAGGTTCGGCGGACAAAAATCGGACAAAATGGACAGTGCGCCGGCCCCTATTGTTGAATGCGCTCGCTTTATTGGCGTTCCGGTAAGGTCTGCAAAACCTTTATGCGTCGGTTCGATTCCGACCCGCGCCTCCAACCTTAAACCTTCCTATTCTGACATCAACTGATCGGCATCATCTACTCTGAGCACTTGCCTTGTTGTTGGCGGGCGTCGCTGGGTTGGCGTTTTGAGGAGCGCTTATCTGCCCTTGGAACGCGAGTCAAAGCGGTAGCCAAAGGTAAACAACCACTGATCATAGTTCTGGCCCGCTCCGCGATTCCACGTGTAACCCGTCTGAATGAAGTAATGCGCGCCGAGGGATGCTTCGAAATTTCCGGTCACAAAATTAGATTTGTCGTGCGTGCTTGGAGACACGAAGTTCTGGTGCCCGCCGAGCACTTCCCAACGAAGGTTCTCATTGAAGTTGCGGGAGAGTGACATGGACTCGTACGAGCCGTTGCCAAACGAGCTGTCGAATTTCGAGTAGTGAACGTCGGTTCGGATGCCCAGCCAGGGCAGTCGCCCCAGGCTTAGGCCATAGAGTTGGTTCCACGACGCTTTGCTGTCGCCGGAACGGTTGCTGCGTCCGAGGAGCGTATAGGCCCAGACGTCTTTCACGACTTGCACACGGACGCCACCACTGAAGCCCTGGAACAGATACTTGTCGAGAAGACTTGTGCCGACGAGTGTGGGGTCATAGGTGGGAATGTCGCGGAAGTAAGTGTGATTGAGATCGAACTCCACTCGCGCGGTCGGCTGCACACGGACCGTGAGAAAACTCCGGCTGATGCCGGGCCCGGGTGCTGCCACCTGCGGGTTGCCACTTGGACTGTCGGCCTGCAACGAATGGTAGATCGATAGAAACCGCTTGTAGTAAATACCGTTCTCGAAGAAGACAAAAGGACGGTCGATGTTCCACTTGATGAGACCGATTCCCACGCCTGAGGTGCTGGTGTAGCGCAGGTTGTCGAAGCTGCCACCCTCAAAGTTGACGAAAGCGCCGCCGATACGGCGATTTGGATCGTAGCTCCACGAAGTCGGATCAGGAGTTGACCCTGCGAAGATTCCGGCGGTCACTCCCTGCGACAAGCGGCGTGCAAAATATCCTCCGTCGATTGAGTCCAGGCTCGTGGCCCAAGGTAGATAGAGACGCCCAAAACCGGCAACCCACTTCGAGTTCGGGTTGTCATAGGTGAGGCCGATGGTGTAGGTGCGATTGATGAGATCCTGGAGCGTAGATTGCCCGGTGTAGGACTGATGATTGATGCGCCCGCGCCAGAAGCCGTTGAGGTTCCAGTAGGTGCCGTTGATACGAGTGATATCGGCGTGGATCATGAGGCCGGCATTGGAACCGAAGCCGCCACCGGCGTCGTGAGTGGCTATCCCGGAATAATCGAATCCGATTCGGCCGCGGGCGCGATTGATTTCCGGCAGTGGTGGACGGGGAACCATCACCCGCGCTTCATCATCGAGCGTGTCCCCTTCGCTGAAGGCGATCACCACGGGATACTTGCGCGTCGCACTGATGGAGCGCTGCGCGATGAGCGCCTGCGTGTCCTCCGAGGAGAGATACGCCCAGTCTCCTACTTTCACGGGCCGCGCCGGGTTATGAATCTCGCTGACGGCCGACGATAGCGCCACGGAAGCGACCTGCAATTCAGCCACGGCCTGAGCGTCTTCGCTGCTGGCAGCAGTCGCCTTCTCGGTCGGTCCAAGCGCCTTGACCTCCAGCTTCATGCCCTCGGCGAGTCCGTCATTGCGTCCGCCGTCGAGATAGGCGACACCTTCAGCGACATACTTGACTTTGTACGCTACCCGAAGGTCTGGATTGGCCTGCAGCACCGCTGCGGTTTGCGCATCCAGTGGAGGCTGCCCGGTGGGAACTCCTTCCTGAGCGGAAGACCCAAACGATGTGGGACCTTGAGCACCTTCCGGCTGGGATTGAGCTGTAACCTCGCTTCTCGACGGATTCGCGGCCTTGTTCGAGGCGGCGGCCTGCTCTTCGGGAAACGTGATGGCGGGGAGAGCCGGCGGCGTCGCTACTTCCCCGCCCTGGCTTGCGTTTTGTTCGGTCTGGGCTGCCGTATCCGGCGGGCGATGAATCCTGCTGATAAGCGGCACCGATGCCGCCCCGGCGGGCCCGCGACGATTCTTCAACGCCTCTGCCTGTTCCGCCGACAAAACGCTGAGGACGATCTTTTTTCCTTCAATGGATAGGTCGTAGGGCCGGGGAGTCTTGAGCTGCACGATTACGCGCGTGGCTGGGGGAACATGATCATCCAGCGCCCACACGACGCTGGCAATTCCATCCTGGCTGAAGGGAATCAGGGAGAGCGAGTCGCCGGGGACGGTTTCCGGCAACTCGAGAATCAATCGATCGGGCTTCGTCGCGACCGTTACGTGCGGATTCGCAACCGGTGCCGTGAGTTCCAGTTCGATCCTGGCCCCACCATGGTCCGCAATCACAGAAAGCTTTTGGATCGTGGCGTATTCATCGTTGGACTGCGCCATTGCTGCCATTGTGAGGACCAGCGCAAGTCCGACATTTCGAAACAGCTTCACGAATGGCTCCATTCCCTTGGGAGATGCTGCACGTTCGTCTGGGCCCAGGAATTAATTTCCGTTGCCGCTTCGGTGGCACTGATAGCAGTTCACGCTGTTGTAGACGTAACCACCAACGTTCGGATGATGGAAGTTGTTCGGATTTCCTCCACCATGACATCCGGTGCATTGAAACACCGAGTAGTCGTTTGAGTTGGTGTGGCAGGTAGCACAAACCCCGTTTGCGTTGCCGTGGTTCGTGTTGAACCAGGTGTGATTGAAGGTCGCACCCAACCAATTGGTCGTGCTGTGGCAAACGGCACAAGTGGTGGGGAACCCAGCGGACACATGATTCGGGCTGTTCGCTCCCGAGTAATCGGCTTTGTGACAGCTGTAGCAGTCGGTTGGAACGGTTGTGTAGTTGTTGTTCACGTGGCAGTTTGCGCATGGAACCGAGGTATGCGCCCCGGTCAGCGGGAAGCTCGTGTTGTTGTGATTGAAGGTCGCCGGCATCCACGCTGTGGTGTTGTGGCAAACATCGCACTGCTGCGGAAATCCTACGGAGATGTGGCTCGGATTGTTCGTGTTCTGGAAATCCGCCAGGTGGCACGCCACGCAGGCTGTATTGGTCAGTTTGTAGTTGGCGTTGATATGGCACTGACTGCATTGCACGCTCGTATGGGCTCCGGTCAAGGGCCAGCCGGTCGTGGAGTGATCGAACGAAGCGGAAGTCCAGTTACTGGTGCTATGGCACATTTCGCACTGCTGCGGCAATCCGGCAGAAACGTGATTCGGGTTCGTCGTACCCTGGTAATCCTTCATGTGGCAACCCACGCAGGCGGTGGCTCCCAGGTTGTAATTGCCGTTGGTATGGCACTGCGCACACTGCACGCTGACATGCGCGCCAGTGAGCGGGAATCCCGTCTTCGAGTGATCGAAGGTAGCCGGTTGCCAGCCTGACGTGCTGTGGCACACCTCGCACTGCTGCGGGATGCCAGTCGCCGCGTGATTAGGATTCGTTGTGCCCTGGTAATCCTTTAAATGACACGAGACGCACGCGGTCGTGTTGAGGTTGTAGTTTCCGTTCACGTGGCACAGACCGCACTGCACGTTGACGTGCGCCCCGGTCAGCGGAAATGCGGTCTTCGAATGGTCAAACGAGGCGGGCTGCCATCCCGAAGTTGTGTGACACATGTCGCAGGTTTGCGGGATTCCGGCGGCAAGGTGATTCGGATTGGTCGTACCCTGGTAGTCCTTCATGTGGCACGACACGCACGCGGTTGTTGTCAGACTGAAATTACCGTTGGTGTGACATTGATCGCACTGCAACTTGGCGTGTCCGCCAGTCAGTGGGAAACCCACCGAGCTGTGATCGAAATTTGCCGGCGACCAGGCCGACGTGGAGTGACAATCCTGGCAGGTCTGCGGCAATCCCAAAGCAAGGTGGCTGGGATTGTTGGTCTTCTGAAAATCCGACAGGTGACAGCCCACACACGTCGCCGGCGTCCCTTTATACTTTCCGCCCACGTGACAGGCTACGCAATCCAGAGTCGCGTGCATGCCCGTCAAGGCAAAGCCCGTGTACTTCAGGTGATCGAATTTCGCGCCCAGCCAGGTGTTGATCGTGTGGCACTGCTCGCATTGCGTCGAGAACCCCGACGCAACGTGATTCGGTTCGGTGGCCAGCTGAAATGTGCTCTGGTGGCAGGAGTAACACTGGATCGACAATCCCTGGAATTGGCCAACCGCCTCGCTCTTGTGACAATCGGCGCACTCTAGTCCCGCGTGTCCACCCACCAGCGGGAACCGATTGTCGTGCTCCTTCACTCTTTGCAAAAGGATGCTCCAGCCCTTCACCGTGTGGCACTGCTCACAGTTCGCCCCCATCTGGCCACGATGAATGTCGGCGTGGCAATCGGCGCAATTCATGCCCGTATCGGTGAATACCGGCTTGGCATGACACTGTGTGCAGGCGACGCCTTCATGCAGGCCGCGCAGAGGGTACTTGGTTTTGTTGTGATCGAACTCCGGCACCGCGCGGATGGGCTTCCATCCCACCGAGGTATGGCAGTTCTGACAAGGGATATTCAGATTGCCATGGGGACTTCGCGAAACAGCCGACTGGGCGCGGGCAGGCGCAGATAGGACGCTAAGCGCGAGGTACGCCCCCGCTAGCACTACCCAAACCGTCGCCAATGGACTCTTGCAGCCCACGTTGTAAGCGCACCCCGTCTCAAACAGAGAAGCACTTTAGTAACCACGAAGGGCCGAGATTTTAAGCTTGTATGTGCTCGAAAACCACGTCCAAAGCGACGGGAAGGCCGAAAAAGGTGTGTCGCGTCGACACAATTCGGGGCGAAGTGGGACCACAATACATTAAGGAAGACAACCACCCGGGAAGCTGCGCCGGGCAGATCGCCTCGTTCATTTGGTGGAGACGAATGGGCGGATCCTACTCGGGCCCGTCGTCGTGCTCAGGGTCTGGCGTTCCTGAGTTCGGCGGACTGGTGTGAGTGCCCGGCCGCTCGCGCTGGTCGCGATCGTCTTCGCCGTGCCCGCCAGGCGCGCCCCCGGGATTCCATCTGTTTTCCATCTCGTGATTCTCCCGGTTCTCGCGATTATCGATCCCTCGCGGCTGCTCCGGCGGTCGGTTCTGTTCCACACCAGTCGAAAATCCCGGCCGGACCAGGACCGGGGTAGAGCCCGGCAGGAAGCCGGCCACTTCCACCAATCCCTCGTAGACCTCGACCCGAGTGTGTTCCTTCTTGTCGACGTCGACCGAGAAGCGCGTGCCGCGTACCGTGATCACTGCCGTTGGCGTACCCATGCGAAACGAGGGCGCGTTCCCAAGGCGCTTTTGCACCTTCGCGTTGATCTTGCCGAGAAGGAGTTCGAGCCAGTAACCCTTGTCCTGGCTCGGTGCTTTCAGCACCACGTGGCTGTTGGGTTTCACCAGAACCTGCGAGCCATCTTGCAAATCCAGCAGAACGCTTCCCTTCGCGGTATCGATCTTGCTTTCTGCCGATAGCACAGTGCCGCGTTGGGCCGCGATGGCGTCGCCCTGCGGAGAGTGCACCTCGACAGCACCTTTCAGCTCTGCGACGGTGGCTGATCCCGCCGGCAGGGCTGTCGGTTCAGAGTTCTGGCCGCCGGCCACGGCGAGCATCAGAACGATCATCCATCCAGTACCGATGTGCCGTATCGTGCTCATCGGACCTCCTTGGCGACGAGAGCCGGCTCCGGTCGGACAGGCAGCCGAATTTCAAACTGCATGCCCGAGGGCTGGCTCTCCGCCCTCACTGAACCACCGTGTTTTTCTGCGATGCGCTTCACAAATGCCAGGCCTAGTCCCCAGCCTGTCTTGCCCCCCTCCGAGTTGGATGCGCGAAAGAAGGGATCGAACACCCGCGCCAGGTCCTCGGAGGCAACCGGCTTACCCTCGTTATGCACGCTGATAGTAACTTCATTATCATCGCGAATACAACGGACAAGAATGTCTCCCCCCGGCTGTCCGTATTTGATGGCATTGCTCACCAGGTTCAAAAGGGCGCCGCTGATCAGGGGGGCATCCCCCATGACCGCCAGAGGCGTATCGTTTTGCAGGACCAACCGCATTCCAGCTGCACTGGCCAGGGGCTGCAGAATCTCGAATACCTGGTGTACGGTACCGTCCAGTTGAACCAGGGACGAAGAGACGGCCTTGGCCCCGGCATCGAGCCGCAGTACATCGAGATAACTGCTGATCAGCGCCAGCAGGCGTTTGGATTCGCGGAAAATGGTTTCAGGCGCCGCCGCGCAGACCGGGGAGTCCGGATAAGTCATCATCAACTCGGCGAAGCCCTGAATCGATGAGAGAGGCGTGCGCAGTTCGTGGGTGATGAAGCCCAGCGCCTCCGCCCGGGCGCGATCGCGTTCCACCCTGGTCCGCAGACTGGCGAGGGTGACGATTGTGCCTCCCTGGGGCGATAGCCGGGTTGGCGGCAGAGGCGCGATCCGCACCGAGTACAACTCTTCCGCCAACGAGACTTCGCCCTCTTCAATCGCATCGTGCTGTACCAGTGGGGCGTCGGCGCTGGCGCTCCAACGTGCCCGTACCTCATCCAGGGTTAGCGACGTTTCCCAAGCCAGCCGGTAGGCGTGGGCAAAGGCGCGATTTTTCAGCAGGAGCTGCCCACGTTCATCAAAGATGGCAACCAGGTCTTGGGTCGACTCGAGCAGCGTTTTGTGCAGCTCGTAGAGCGACCCGAGTTCGGTTTGCAATTGCTGCAGCAGATCGAGGCGCCAGGAGAGGTCTTCCCGCTCGCGCACATAGCCTTCTTTTCCGCGCAGAGCGAGCCAGGACCGCAATCCCAGCAATTGCTGCGTCACGCTGCGCTCGACCTGAACAAAATCCGCGGTATACACCAGCAAAGGTGCAAGGATTACGGCCAGCATCATCGAGCCTGCGGGCAAGGCACGGGAACCCAAAACGAAGGTCAATAAAGCTACGGCGTAGAGCGCTCCAGCGGTGACCACAAACACGCCGACCGCCGCCAGTCCCCGCCAGGCGCGGAAGACCGCAACCGACAATCCGCAGGTCACGAGCAAAGCCAGGATCCAGGCCCATGCGGGCAACTCGCGAAGGGTCCGCCCCGTGAGAATGCTGTCAAGAATCTGCGCGTGCACTTCGACTCCCGGAGTGGGGAATTCCGGATGTAGTGGCGTGCTCAGGCGGTCGCCAATCTCGGTGGTTCCAAAACCAACCAGCACGGGCCGTCCGCTCACTTGGCGCAGATTGCTCCCATCCAATACCGAACGGGCGGGAATCGTATCGAAAGCGCCGCGCCGGAACGGTATGGGAATCAAGACTGGCTTCGCTACTAGAACGGGCTGTGCGTCGTCCCGGTCCGGAAGACCATAGGAGGCAAGAAAAGTCGATGTTCGCTGTCGATCGATCTGCCGCGCAACCTCGACCGCGAACGCCCACCGCGAGCCATCCATCGCCAACTCACGCGCCGGATATCGCCGGCAGACGCTATCGGCGTCAAGCGGCGCCTGTGCGTGGCCCACTGCGGCTGCCGACTTGGCAAATTGTGGTAGAGGCTCCATCCATCTTGGCCCCTCCGGATACGATGCAATCTTGTCTACGATCACCGCACGCGCATTCCGAAGGGAATCCGACAAAACTCTGTCAGCGTCCGCCGATTGCGGCTCTGCCAGCAGGATATCGAGTCCGACGGTGCCCGCTCCTGCTTTAGCCAGATTGTCAGTCAGCTTGGCCAGCAGCGTCCTCGACCACGGCCAGCGTCCGTAATGCTGCAAACTCTCGTCGTCAATCGTAACCAGGACCACTTGCGACTTCTGTGCCGGCACCGGAGCTAAGCGGAAAAACGTGTCGCTAAACCGCACCTGCCAGTCGCGTATCAGTGGGATGGTCGAGAGAATCGCCACCACGGCGAACAGGATCACCGCCAGGCCGCACATCTGGCCCCAGCCCCGCCGGACTGTCGCCCCGCTCTTCATTTGTGTCTATTTATCCCCGCTCGCCTGCAGGTCGATGCCGAGACGTAATGCCTTCCGGTATAGAGTTTTTCGCTCGATCCCAAGCCGCCGTGCGGCTTCCGAACGATTGCCGCCGGTTTGCTTGAGAATTTGCAAAATGTGCTGACGCTCGAGCTCCAGCAGGCGATCCGGTGCCGCCGCGACTGGAACCGCACCTTCGTCTGTTTCCGGGGCGCGACGCGTCTCCGCATCAACATCGGCCAGCGTGATTTCGCCGGTGGGCGCAAAGATCGCCAACCGATTCACCGTGTTCTCCAGTTCGCGCACGTTGCCAGGCCAGCGTAGTTGCTGCAGCCTCTGCACCGCCGCCGGATCGATGCTCACCGCCAGTCCGTTCTTTTCATTGAACCGGCGCAGGAAATGACGCACCAGCAGTGGGATATCCTCCCGCCGCTCCTCCAGCGCCGGAAGTTCGATGCGCACAACCGCGAGGCGGTAGTAAAGATCTTCGCGAAACTGATCGTGCTTCAGAAGTTGGTCCATGTCGCGATTGGATGCAGCCAGCATGCGTACATCGACATGGGTATATTTATTCGAGCCAACCCGCCGGACCTGCTGTTCCTGGATGACCCGCAGCAGTTTCACCTGGAAGGACAGCGTTGTTTCGGTGATCTCGTCGAGAAAGAGCGTGCCGCCGTCGGACGCTTCAACTAACCCGCGATGCGCGTTGGCTGCCCCGGTGAATGCGCCCCTCTCGTGACCAAAGAGTTCGCTTTCGAGCAATGTCTCGGTAAAGGAGCCGCAATTGACCGGGGTGAAAGGCTGATCCTTGCGCTTGGAGTGTTGATGGATCGCGCGTGCCACCAGTTCCTTGCCCGTGCCGCTGGCCCCGGTGATTAGAACGCTAACGTTGCTGGCGGCCACTCGCCCGATCGCCTTGTATACCTCCAGCATCTTCGGGCTGCGGCCAATGATCGCCGAATCGTTTGGCTCAGGGATGTCTACAGTCGCAGGCTGACGTTGCTGAAAGCGTAGAGCATCCGCTCGCGCTGCCATCGCGCGGATCTGTTCGGTGGTTAGCGGTTTGCTGACATAGTCGACGGCGCCTTCGGAAAGAGCGCGTGCCGCGGTTTCCACGCTGACATTGGCTGTCATGATGACCGGGTACAGCGTGGGCTTCAGTGAGCGGAGCCGCTGCAGCAGGTCAATTCCGTTCAGCGATCCGAGGTAAACATCCACCATGACCAGGTCGGCGTCATTGGCCGCCAGATAGCGCTCGGCTTCTTCAGGCTGCAGGAACGTCTGACACACATGTCCTTCCGCCTCGAAGACCGCCTTGAGGTAGGTGCAGGTGTTCGCCTCGTCGTCGATGACCACGACCCGCAGTGGTTCCATAGGCTCTGCCCACTAGCTTACTGCAACCGTCATTAGGGTGCAGAGCAATTCCCGTGCCACGAGAGCGTGCCTCCAGGGGCAGGAGTCGGGGCTAAGTTCTTATAAGTCTGAGTGGAGGGAGTGATAGGAGGGACGGGGGAGGGGGAGGAGGCTGAAGGGCGGTCCTCCGCCTCGCCCCGAACCTGAGTAGTCCAGCGCCGGAACCTTAAACCCGGTCAAATGCCGGCAGCGGTCGCCTTAGTTTCCGCCGGACGGCTTCTGCGGCTCAGTGGTGGGCGATGGCGCCTTCGTGCCCATTCCCTTCGCCACATCGTTCTCTTTGCTGTGCCGATGCAGCTGCAGGGTTCGCAGGTAGTGCACCAGGTCCCAGGCATCATTCGGTTGAATGACGTCGGCAAACGACGGCATGGGGGTACCATCGAGGCCCGTCATGAAAATGCGGTACAGATCCTCGTTCGACGATCCGCACTTGAAGCGCGAATCATCTCGGGCATCGGCGAAATTGTACGGGCGAATCGGCTGATCCTTGCTGTCGGTTAGAGTCGCAGCCGAGGGCCCATCTCCGCGTCCCTGCTGGCCATGGCACTTCCAGCATTCCATCTTCTGGAACAGTTCGCCGCCGTGCGCGATGCTTTGCGCCGTAACCGCCGGCTCTGCCGGAATCTTGATCAGATCGCCGGGTTTCTCGCTCTGCCAACGCGGCGAGAACGTTTTGATGAAGGCCACCAGGTCCGCGCGATTTTGCGCCGGCAACGGATCCCAGTGCGGCATGTTCGAGTTCGTAAAGCCGCGCGTGATCGCGTTAAACAGATCCTGATCGGTGGGCAAAGTGCCGGTCGGGGTGGAACGGCACTTGAAAGTCGCCGCCACAAAGTCCCGCGGCTTAGGGTCAATCCAGGGCGCGTTCTCGCCATTGCCATCCCCGAGCGGGCCATGACAGCCGACGCAGTAACGGCGATATAGCTTCTTGCCTTCCGGTGCGTGCCCGGTCAGATTTCCGACGTGCGCTTCCTGTGTCCACGCCGGCAGCGCTACCGCCACAGCCAATGCCAGACTAGCCAAACCGCGCTTCGAAAGCAGATTCATATGAGTTCACCGTAGAAACCAAAATTGGCGGCGGCCGAGGCCGCCGCCTTCCAGCACTCAGTAGTCGAAATCAAACCCAACCATCACGCTGCGGTTGATCAAGTCCGTGCCTGAGATCGGCGCTTCGTTCCCCAGCTTCGCCTGCGAGTACTCGTTATGGAAGGCGAGTCCGGCCCGGCTCAGCATGATCGGATACCAGCGGTATCCGATCGTGAACGAATCAACGTTCCCCAGGTGCGGTGTCTGTTGCTGCACTGCCGAATCCGCTTGCCGAGACATGTGCACCAGTTCGTACCGGCCCGTGAAGATCAGCTGTGGATTGACGGTGTAGTGCGCTTCCACAAACCCACCATTCCACGTCGGACCCACGGCCCCAACAGGCAGACTTCCTGGATCGTTCGCCGGTTTGCTGTTCCCCAGGAACACGTTGTCCTGGCCGTGCATGTAGAAGGTCTCTACGTCGAAGTTCTTGATAAACCACCAGCCGAAGGCGCCGATGCGGGAGAAGCTCCGGTTTCCCTTTGCCTCAACTGGCGTGCCCCCACTGGTCAGAAAAAACGTGGGGGACATGCCAACGTAGGCATAGGCGCCGATCCGTTGCACCCCCAGTCCTTTGATTGGGAAGCCCTGGTTGACGTTCACGTAGGCGTCGTAAGTTCGCGCAGTGCCACCCTGGCCCAAACTGGTAAGGCCCGGATTCCCATCGACACTGCTCAGCAAGGAAATGGAATAACGCGAGTAGCTGTTCGCGTTATGCCCCGAAACCTCGATCCCCAACTGGTTGTCACCAATGCCGCCGAAGTTATTACTGTCGCCTACCGGCGTGAAGTGGTAGTTGTACCAGCTGCCTCCCACACTCGAGAGCGTCAGAAATCGTTTTTCCGAAAGCAAGTTATCGAGTTCGAACTTGCCAAACTTCACATTCAGCCAGGGCGAGTTCAGTAAGTTGTCAAAGCGGACCCACGCGTTCTCAAAGTGGAACCCATCCCCTTCGGCCATGGAAGGCAGCACCGAGAACGAGATGTTCTTGTAAAGCGTGCCCGCCGTCCAGATATCGAGGCCCGAGAGGTCGAAGCCGTGGGTGGTCACACTCTGCTCGGTACCCGTCTGATCGATAGCCATCTTGTTCTGGTTTTCCACATGCCAGTTCGGCGTCACGCGAAATGTGATTGGCCAGTAGCTGGGATTTTGGTAAATCGGCGAATCCTTATCATTGCCCAACTGATAACCGTTGTCTTTGAAGGCGAGACCGAAATTGTTCAGGATGGGCCAACCAATATGACAAGCAGAACAAGGAAGACCGTATTTTCTTGCGAATGCCGGAATCGCATAGCCCGGCTGGCTAGTTAGACTCACGAATGATGTGAGAAACAGGGTAAGTATCAGGAATGATTTCAGAAACGAACGCGACCCCGAGCGACGCTCGCTTCCCCCGCGGCAATTTTGCATACCTTCACCTCCATCGAGAGAAACACTCTTCCTCGGACGACACCAGTCATAGGGCAAAGTATGCCCATGACGTCGGACGACACCTGGTCTTAGGCAGAAATATGCCTATGACCCCGGGCGACACCTGGTCTTAGGCAGAAGTATGCCCACGACCGTGTATTGGGGGATGTAAAACTATGTTTTCAATGTGCCTTAAAAGTAAAGTCCAGGCTCTTCGTCTCGCCAGCGGCCACGGTGATCTTCTGCGTCATCGTGCCCAGCTTCTCGTGCCACGCCTGGACCGTGTACTCTCCGGGCGGCAGGTTCGGCAGCTGGAAGCTTCCGTCCTTGCCGGTCACCGCGAAGTATGGATGCTTGAAGACCGCCACGTAGCTCTTCATCCAGGGGTGCACGTTGCACTTCACTGGAATGGCGATCTCCTCGCGTGGAAAGCTCTCTTCCATGGTCGTGCCCGCAGGCTCGGCCTTGTTCCACTCGCGGTTATTGGTGGGTAGTGGGTGAACGTTGTGGGTGGTATTGTCGCTATTGACCATCTTCAATTTCTGATTCGCGCGCAGCGCAACTACGTGCGGAGCATACTCGCAGCCCTTCTGCTCGAAGGTCACTGCTTCCGAAGGAACATCGAAGGAGCGGTTTTCCAGTCCGCTCGAAATGAACACGATCACGTTCCCCAGGGAGTTATCGCTTCCTGTCACGTAGTCCTGGCTCATGACCGGGCCGGAATGAGTTTTCGCACAGCTGGGATCCGCATTCATGCTCATCTTGGTAGGCTGGGGAAGCTGTCCCGTGAATTTCACCTTGCCGACCACCGCGGCACCCGATCCCGAAGGAGGGTTCCCCGCGCCTGCCGCGCCGCTTGCTGCAAACGAACTGATTCCTGCAAACAGAATTGCCAAAACTGCCATCAATGAGAACTGTTTTTTCGACTTCATGAGAGTAAGCTCCTCCAACCGCCCGGCACGCTTAACTACGCTGCCGGGGCCATTTGTTATTGTTGGCCGTCGCTATACAAGCGACGGCCGCTTAATAAAGAACCTTGACGCCGTCATTCGACGGCGACTAGTTCTGCGAGATCGTCCGAAGCTCAGCGCTTTCCTGCGGAAGGTAGTAGCCTTCCTGATAGCCGTTCGAGTACGCCCCGCGATAGTTCGCGAGATTGGTGTCGGCTTGGGCGTATCCGCCCGCTCTCCGGTAGTTTTCCGTCTTGTTCAGCTGGAACGGTAGGGCTGCCAGGCGATGGCGCGCGCCATCCACAACGCCATCGCGATAGCCCGCGAGTTCCGCCGGCGTCGGCTCAGCCAGCTTGCCCGAGAGTCGCCTGAACGCCTCTTCGTAGCCGGCGATGAACGATGCACGGTCCTGATCCGTGCTCCAGCGCCCGCTGGAGAAATGTGCTTTGCGTCCGCTCGCGACGTCGATCTTCGCCTGGTACGCGCCATCCCGGAAAGCAGCGTCGGCCTGCTTCACGGCCAGCGCGCCACCCAATCCGTGGCTCGAAGCGGCCACCATCCCCAGCGCTACGCACAAAACCAGTAACAGCACCAACGCGGTCTGTTTCTTCATGAACTTTCTCCTCTGAGCACACCCATCCAAGCATGCTCAAACAGGGAACCCCGCAAGCGCCGCTTGCGTTTCCCCGCACCCCACAACATTTCCGGCCATTCGCTTACCCGGCTTGAGTCGGTCACCGCAACTCAGAACTCAAAGCCCTCGCGAGACGAAGATCTCCCCGATCGCCTGAGGCAATCTTTGCCCGCGATTCGCTCGCTGGAGGAGACGGACCGACGAACACGACTACCCAAAGGCAATCGGTCGTACGGCGATGTAAGCGAACTTTATTTTCCCGAGCAGTTGGCGCTACGAACCGACGTGGGTGCGAATCGCCGAACCTATTAGGAGCACTTTTTCCAGGGGCCTGGGATTTGTTTGTGCTACTTCACGGAACTGGGGGTTTCCGTTTTTAGGGTCTTTCTACTCTGGGTCTTTTTCCAAGAACTGCCGATTTCCTGGCCGGGGGAGATTCTTGATAGCGCTACGTTAGCGCAACTTCCTCAAAAACAAACCATCCAAATGGGTTACTTGCTGTAAAACTTTCTTTTACAAGGCCGCTCCCGCTTGAAAAAAACCGCCGGCGACGCGCCTCGGCCAAAACCCGCGCTGCTAGCCGGTTTTCAGCGATCTCGACCTTGTTCATTCATCATGTATTCACGTCTGTCAATCTCTTGACTTCTGGTTTTTTGTCAGGAGTCGCACTCTTTTGCGACTACAGCCTCAGCTTAGGCGCATCCGCCTGCCCGCATGTCATGCCCCTGTCATTTCTTTGTAAGACGGGCGTTACGAAAAGTGCTAAGGAGAATGCTGGAGATAGAGGAATCCAGGTCGCTCAGATACTTTCATTGCGCATCACCCGCAATCTTGTGCACAGTCACTGCCCCATGTGCCGCCTGCCAAGTACAATTCTCCCGTCATCTATCTGCATGAGAAACCCGGGGCTCTGATTCTATGACATTCGCTCAGTTCGTTACCAAGAACGCGTTCCGCAACCGGCGCCGCAGTGTGTTGACAGCTCTTAGCATTACCTTCTCGCTTCTGTTGCTTTGCATCATGATGGCGGTCTGGCGCGGCTTCTATATCGACCAGGGGGCGCCGGACTCTGCCCTCCGCCTGATGACGCGACATCGCGTCTCGCTCGCGTTTTTCCTGCCCGGCTACTATCGCGACAAGATCCGGGCGGTCCCGGGGGTCGTCCACGTGGTGCCGATGACCTGGTTCGGCGGCCGTTACAAAGACGACCGCCCCGAGAACTTCTTTGCGCAATTCGCCACCGACCCCTCGGAATACATGGAAGTCGCCGCCGACAAGATCGTTCCCGAGGACCAGGTCAAAGCCTGGCAGCAGGATCGCACCGGCTGCATGGTGGACCAGGCTCTCGCGGCCAAGCACGGCTGGAAGATCGGTGACCGCATCGTTCTGCTGGGCACGATTTTCCCCGCGAATCTGGAACTCACCCTACGCGCCATCTACACTATCGACCCGCCCAACAATTCCCTCTATTTCAACGCGAAGTATCTTGGGGAGTCGGTTGGCTGGTTCAAGGACACTGCCGGCTTCTACTTCACCCGTGTGAATGCACCGGCGTCAGTGGCTCGCGTTTCGCACAACATCGACGACATGTTTCACAATTTGCCCGAACCGACCAAAAGCGAGAGCGAGAAAGCGTTTCAGCTCGACTTCATCGCCACCCTGGGCAACGTCAAGGCATTCATCCTCGGAATCTGCGGAGCCGTGGTCTTCACCATCCTCGTCGTCTCCGCCAACACCATGGCGATGACCATTCGCGAGCGCACCCGGGAGGTCGCCGTGCTGCGCACACTCGGTTTCACCCGGGAGCGCATCCTTTCGCTTTACCTCGCGGAGTCGGTCACGCTCGCCCTGATCGGCGGCATCGCCGGAGTAATGATCGCGATGCTGCTGATGTACCTGTTAGGAAAATCTCCCGTGCCCGGCCTGCCCACCTCGATGAAGGTGACCCCTCCGATTGGCGTCCTTGCCCTGGTCGTGGCCGCGCTCGTCGGCCTGATAAGCACCATCGTCCCTGCTTACCGGGCCTCGCGTACGAACATCGTCGAGGGCCTTCGCCACATCGGCTGACCGTGTCCCACCGTAATGTGTCGCAGATCACAATCGCAGGTGATCTTAGATACAGAGGTCTATTTTAGATTCCGGCAGAGAGTGAGGCCATAGATTGACGCCGCCCGGCGTGGCGCCCTATTTGCGGCCACTCGCGCCCGCTGAGCTTGGAAAGGTTAGACCATGTTGTTGCAGACACCCATCTTCCACAGCAACCCGTATCACGCCGGGGCAGCGTGCGAACATTGTGCAGGCCTCGTCCGCCACGAACCCTGCTGCATCACCCGGAGTTCGGCCGTGCACTACGCCTACCAAGCTGCCCTCGACCCCGAGAAGCTCTCGCTGGCCGACCGCCTGATCCTCCACGCGCTCGGCGTTCAATGGGTGGAAAATCGCTGTCGCGAAAATTGCCAGGTTACGAATACGCGAAAACCCTGAAACCAAAGAGCACCAGGAAAAAACACTGAGCCCCAGCACGATGCTTCCGCTCTCGCGACCGATTGACCCGTGGCACGCCTGTGCCGTAGCGGGCACGGCTTGCGCACCGCACTGAAAACGTGTTGTCATCGCTGGTATGTCCGTCACCGAGACCCAGGGCGCGATCGATGCGGTCTGGCGAATTGAATCGGCTAAATTGATTGCTGGTCTCACCCGGATCGTGCGCGACGTAGGAATCGCCGAGGATCTCGCCCAGGAAGCCTTGGTTGCCGCGCTCGAACAGTGGCCGGAAAACGGTGTTCCCGACAACCCGGGCGCCTGGTTGATGGCCACCGCCAAGAATCGCGCCATCGATCATTTCCGGCGCCTGTCTCTCCTCGACCGCAAACACGAGGAGCTTGGCCGTGATCTTGAACTCCGCCAGCAGGCCGTGCCCGATCTCAACACGGCTCTCGACGACCCGGTCGGCGATGACTTGCTGCGCCTGGTGTTCATCGCCTGCCATCCCGTGCTTTCTACCGAAGGCCGCGTCGCGCTGACCCTGCGCCTGCTCGGCGGCCTGACTACCGACGAGATTGCCCGCGCATTCCTTGTTCCCGAACCAACCATTGCGCAACGCATCGTCCGCGCCAAACGAACCCTGGCCGACCAGCAAATTCCCTTTGAAACGCCGCTCGCCAGCGAGTTACCGACCCGCCTGGCCTCAGTCCTTGAAGTCATCTACCTCATCTTCAACGAAGGTTATTCCGCTACCGCGGGTGACGAATGGATCCGCCCAGCCCTGTGCGAAGACGCACTCCGCCTCGGGCGTATTCTCGTCGGACTCATGCCCAACGAGCCCGAAGTCCACGGACTGGTAGCGCTGATGGAAATTCAGGCCTCGCGTTCCCGGGCTCGGGTGGGACCAAACGGCGAACCTGTCTTGTTGCTCGAACAGAATCGCGCCCACTGGGACCAGTTGCTCATCGGTCGTGGTCTGGCCGCTCTCGCCCAAGCCGAGCAGCTTGCTCCCGCGCGCCGGCCCTACACCGTGCAGGCTGCCATCGCCGCCTGCCATGCCCGGGCCCGCGCCGCCGAAGAAACTGACTGGGAACGGATCGTGAGTCTTTACGAAGAACTGGCTCGCCTGCAGCCTTCGCCCATCGTCGACCTGAACCGAGCGGTCGCGGTTGGCATGGCATACGGCCCCGCGGCCGCCCTCGGACTGGTGAACGCGCTCTATTCCGAGCCCGCGCTCAAGGACTATCACCTCTTGCCCAGCGTTCGCGGCGATCTGCTGGCCAAGCTCGGACGCTTCGCAGAGGCCGCCCGTGATTTCGACCGCGCTGCCTCCCTCACCCGCAACACCCGCGAACAGGACCTGCTCCGCGAGCGCGCCGCCAGTTGCGCCGCCGGACGCGAGCCCGCGCGCTAACCCCGTCCCCTTCAAAAGCCTGGAAAAACGCCTGTTGACTTGAGCTGGTTTTTCCAGTAATTTCTGTTTGTACAGAAATAACAGATAATCATGGCGCCGCTTCCTCCGACCGAACAGAAATTCGTGCTCCACTGGGGCGAGATGGGTACCCGCTGGGGAATCAATCGCACCGTGGCCCAGGTACATGCCCTGCTCTTCCTCTCGCCGAAACCGCTGCATGCCGAGGACATCGCCGCCACTTTGTCGGTCGCTCGCTCCAACGTGAGCACCAGCCTGCGCGAACTCCAGGGCTGGGGCATCGTGCGCGTGGTACACGTTCTCGGCGACCGCCGTGATCATTTCGAGTCCGTCAAGGACGTCTGGGAGATCTTCCGGATCGTCGCCGAAGAGCGGAAACGCCGCGAAATCGATCCCACCCTGCGCGTTCTGCAGGAATGCGTCAATGAATTGAAAAAGCCGAATGCGGGCAGCGCCTACAGCCGGCAGCGGCTCGAGGAGATGCTCGAATTTCTCACCACCACCACCGGCCTGTTCGAGGAGATTGTGCACCTGCCCTCGACCGCTCTCCGCGGGATGGCCCGGCTTCGCGGAAAAATGAAATCGCTGTTTGACAGCGGTAAAAAATCCGCCAAATGAGGTCTCATGTGGGTGTTGAAAAAGTCATTCTCAGAAAAGTGCTCAGAAAAACTTTGCGTTTGGAAGCCCTACAAACGACGATCGCACCTCGGATAGACATTTTCTATCCCGAAAATTTTGGCTGTTTTGCGAAAAACGGACTTTTTCAACACCCACTCATGATTTCGCTCGCATCCGAAATGACCGACAGCAAGGGCCGGCATGCGCGGGGCTGGCTCTTCTATGACGCGGAATGCGGATTCTGCGCCCGCACTGCCCGTTGGCTGTCACATCCACTGCACCGGCGCGGACTGGCCACGGCTCCTTTGCAGGATCCTCGAGTCGCCGCGCTCCTTGGACTTCCTCCGCACGAACTCCTGCAGGCACTCCGGCTGGTGCTTTCCGATGGCCGCCAGTACGTAGGCGCCGACGCCTTCCTCGCACTGACCCATGAGCTGTGGTGGGCGCGCCCGCTTGTCTGGATAGCGAAACTTCCCGGCGGTTCGACGCTACTGCGATCCGCCTACCTCTCGGTGGCCCGGCACAGACGTTGCCGCCATCGCGTCGCACACGTGCATTTCCCCCACAACACCCGACAGGAGGGATTGCGCCCGTGAAGATTACTTTTTCCGATTTGTGGCGAACCAGCGGAACCGTGGATCGCGGGACCTACGCGCTGGTCGGCCTGGTGGGTTTCGCCATCAAGCACAATTTGGACCGGCTGCTGGCCACTTACGGGTTCCACCGCCCCTGGGGAATCTTCAATTATTGGATTGCGCCTGGGGACATCGTGCGGGTCACGCAACTCGGTGGAGGCGATGCCCGCTTTCTGGCTACGCTGGTTGCGCTGGCGCTTCCCTTTATTTGGGTGGGACTCGCGCTCACCGTGAAACGCCTCCGCAGCGTCGCTTGGCCCACGGCTCTGGTGATTTTGTTCTTCGTCCCATTTCTGAATCTGCTTTTTTTCCTGCTCCTCTGCCTGGTGCCCGGACGAACTCCGGAGCAGCGACAGGACAGCCCTTCCCGCAACTCTCAGCTCACCCACTTCCTGCCTGAAAGTGCGATCGGTAGCGCTGCCCTGTCGCTGTTGCTCACGGTTCCCGCCGGATACGGACTGGTTGTATTCGGCACCCTGTATCTCGCGAATTACGGCTGGGGCTTGTTCGTGGCCGTTCCGTTCACGATGGGATTTGTCGCCGCCTGGATTTACGAGTTGCGGCGTCCACAAACGGCGTTCGGCGATATCGTGGTCGCACTGTTTTCCGTCAGTCTGCTGGGACTAGCTTTGTTCGCTCTGGCCGCCGAGGGCGGGATCTGCTTGCTCATGATCATGCCGCTGGCATTGCCCCTGGCTGCGTTCGGAGGCGCCTTCGCGCACACAGTGCGAAAGGGTTGGCGAAAAGAGGCCCCGGCAATGATGGGTGCTTTGATCCTTCTCGCGCCCGGCGTGCAATGGATCGAGCACGCAGTAGCAGCGCGTCCGCCGCTATATGAAGTGCGCACCGCCATCGATGTTCAAGCGCCGCCCGAGGTGGTCTGGCAACAGGTGGTGGCATTCACCGAGATTCCGCCGCCGACGGAGTTGATATTTCGCGCTGGCATCGCGTATCCGATACGCGCGGAAATGCTGGGCAGCGGCCCGGGCGCTGAACGCCATTGCATTTTCTCCACCGGCTCCTTTGTCGAGCCCATCCAGATCTGGGACCCTCCGCGCCAGCTCAAGTTTTCGGTCTCCTCGAATCCGCCTCCCTTGGAAGAGTGGAGTCCCTACTCTCACATCGAGCCTCCACATCTGCACGGTTATCTGTTGTCGGAGGGCGGCCAGTTTCTGCTGACTCCGCTAGCCGGTGGCGGGACCAGGCTTGAGGGCACGACGTGGTATCAGCACGGGTTGTGGCCGGCTGCGTACTGGCGCCTCTGGTCCGACGCGGTGATTCATCGCATCCATCTGCGCGTCCTGCGCCATATTCAGCAGGAGGCGGAGAAGAACTCTGCCCAATAATTCGCCCTGAGTACCAAGAACGCTACTCCCGCTCGTCGCTCCAGATTCTAAAATGAACCCAACGCGTTTTGAGGGCGCCACGATTTCGACCCAGGAGCAGTGTGTATGGCGGCCAAGCAAGTGATCCTTTACTTCGACGATCAAAGTGATGCTCTCCGGTTTGCCCTGGCGGCCGGTTCCGTGATGTCCGGCGAAGGCGAGGCCGACCCGAAAGAGAGACGCTCCCTCATCCAGGAAACCCAGCGCGCCAGCCGCATTCTTCTCGACGAGGCGGCCAACGTCGGCGCGTCGGCTGAGCGCAAAGGCTAGCCCGACCTTTCTGCGGCTTCTGCCAATCTTCCCAAATCTCAGTCGGCCGCGCTGCGTCGCACCGTATACATTTCTGCTATGTAATGCACTTCGGGAACGCCCTGCACTCCCGCTTCCTGCATCTTCTTTCTTAGTTCGTCGCAACTGATGTAGTGCTGCGCCTTCTCCAGATTGTCCCAGTCGAACAGCAAGGTCAGATCGTTGGGATTGCCCGCCGTGCGAAAAATGCGGCAGCTCTGCTCGCCGCCCTCATGTCGGAAATCGAGGGCAGCGTCGAACACGGCGCGCCAGCGCTGGTAGTCGGCGACTTCGTGATGCATCAGTACTTGGATCATGGTGGACTCCTGCGTCCACCTTGCGGGAAGCCGTCGTCGCGCGCAAGCGCACCCATCACTGAAACAATTCAAAAGTCCCAAAAGGGGAATAGGCACCGGAACGATCTTCGGCCCGTGATGCTAGTGCCGTGGAGACAGGATGGTGAGAATCTCTTGCAGCCCCTGGCGAATTTGCCGTAGGTCAGCCGGCGAGCTTGCCATGAATGGCAGTGCGACTTGTTTCTTGTCGCCCTTGCCTTCATCGCGCAGGTGCTGGCGGGCCCCCGCGATGGTATAGCCCTCTTCGTAGAGAAGTTGCTTGATACGAACCACGTTTTCCACGTCACGCCGCCGGTACATGCGCTGTCCCGTGCTGCTTTTCACCGGCTTCAACTGCGGAAACTCGGTTTCCCAGAAGCGCAGTACGTAGGCGGGCAAGCGGCACAGCCGGGCGACCTCCCCGATGCGGAAATACAATTTTTCCGGGATCAGGATTTCGCTCGTCTTGCTCGATTTTCCGTTGCTCTTTTTCTTCGGACTCATTCGCCCTATGCGAGGTGGCGCGTCGCTTCGCAGGAAGGCCAGACTTTCCCGCCTAAGCCGTTTCTAGCACGACCCGCGCCCGCGAACAACCCCATTTCGTGCCAGAAGGGCAGTCGTCCGTCTCCAGTCGCCAGTCGCCAGCCCAGACTCATTCCACAAAAGTGGTTGGAACCGATTCGGCAGCCGCAAGAAGAGAGAATCGAAGAGTGACGCAAAGAAAGTTAGGAGTTCCGCTGGAGACTGGAGACGGACGACTGGCGACCCAAAATCAAAAAGCCTCCCCGGAGGTGCTTCTCCCGGGAGGCTTCTTGTAATCCTTTGGCCCATTGCGAGGTACCGTCCTCGCAAGACGGTTAGTGTTTCTTTTTCTTCTTCGCAGCCTTTTTCTTGGTTGCCATGAAGTAATTTCCTCCGTGAACTTTTTCCCTTGCAAGGTGTCTTCGGTTGGGCGCTTGCCCGTTTGCCGATGTAGCCCAAGTTCTGGTATGGGCTCACCTGTTAATACCAGATATTGCGGCAGTGTTACAGCCATGTCAACACAATTTTGTGACTTGCGAACCCCCTTCGACGCCGCCCTCTTGCCCAAGAATCGACTACACTCTTCGCGCATCACCAATGACGATGAAGCGCGATCCCATCGAACTCGAAATCTTCAAGAACTTCTTCCACTCCATCGCCGACGAGATGGGAGCGGCTCTGCGCCGCACTGCTTTCTCTCCCAACATCAAAGAACGCCGCGACTACTCCTGCGCCGTGTTCGACAAAGATGGCAACGTCATCGCCATGGGCGATCACATGCCCGTCCATCTCGGCTCCATGCCGATGTCGGTCCGCGCTGCGATTGAGCATTGTCAACTTGGCCCCGGCGATATGGTCATGCTCAACGATCCCTTCGCCGGCGGCACGCATCTGCCCGACATCACCCTGGTCGCGCCGGTCTACATCCGACGGAGTCGAGTGCGCCCGCACCCGACTCGGCGCAAAGCCCTCGCGGACTTCTACGTAGCGTCGCGCGCCCATCACGCCGACGTCGGCGGCACCTTCCCGGGATCGATGGGCCCTTGCCGCGAGATCTACCAGGAAGGCTTTCGCATTCCTCCGGTGAAACTCATGCGCTGCGGGGAGATCGACCGCGATGTTCTCTCCCTGTTGCTCGCCAACGTGCGCACTCCACGGGAGCGCGAAGGCGACCTCGGCGCCCAAATTGCCGCCTGCCACACGGGCAGTCATCGCCTCGAGGAAATTTGCGCGCGCTATGGTCTGCCCCGCACGCAGCGTGCTGCCGCTAACCTTCTGGCCTACTCCGAGGAACTGATGCAAGCCTTCCTGGCCCAGGTTCCCTCCGGCACTTATCGCGCCGAAGACTTCCTCGATAACGACGGGATCCGCGAAACGCCGATAAAAATCTCAGTGGCGATCACGTTTCACAAAGCTGCGCGCCGATCCCAGAATCGCCGGTCGCCCGGGGCCAGCAGGGCCTCCGGATTCTCCGCAAAAAATCCTGCGCCTCGAGTGACCGTTGACTTCACCGGCAGCGATCTCCAGGTTGAAGGCAGCGTCAACGCGGTGGAGGCTATCACGCGCTCTGCCTGTTTCTATGTATTCCGCTGCCTCCTGCAGGAAGATGTTCCGGCCACCGCGGGCTTGATGCGCCCTATCGACGTTATCGTGCCAGAAAGAACGATCGTGAACGCACTCCCACCTGCCGCCGTTGCGGGAGGAAACGTCGAAACCTCGCAACGTATCGTCGATGTCCTGTTGCGGGCTCTGGCACAGGCTGTCCCTGATCGCATTCCTGCCGCCGCCTCCGGCACCATGAATAACCTCACCATCGGTGGCATCGACCCGCGTACTGGCGAACCCTTTGCCTATTACGAAACGATTGCCGGAGGTATGGGCGCGAGGCCTACGAAGGACGGTGTCTCTGGCGTGCATACGCACATGACCAACTCGCTGAACACGCCCGCCGAAGCGCTCGAGTACGCCTACCCCCTCCGCGTTCGCAAGTACGGGTTGCGGCGTGGAAGTGGCGGTGCGGGCCGGCATCGCGGAGGGGACGGCATCGTCCGAGAAATCGAAATGCTCACCGACGCCGAGGTCACCTTGCTCGCCGATCGACGCACGCGCGGGCCCTGGGGCCTGAGTGGCGGCGCGGAAGGTGCTCCCGGTCAAGCCGCAATCGTCCGTTCGGATGGCCCGTCGCAGCCGCTGCCCGGCAAATTTAACGTCCGCCTGAAGAAAGGCGAACGCATCCGCATCGAGTCGCCCGGCGGCGGGGGCTGGGGGATCGACTGATATCGGCAATTATTTCCTATCGCAGAAAGGCGACTATTTCCCTATCGCAGAAACGAGTTCGATGTGATTCCAACCGCCAGATTTGCAACTCCCAAGCCCGCAGGAATGCGGCTCTTCCCCTTGCCCGACTCTTTCAGCCGATCAACCCGAGCCGCCCTTGGCGGCGGCATAGGAAAGCCCAGCACGCCAGTGCTGGGTTACGGATCCCCCCCAAAATTCCCCGCAGTCCCGTCGGGACGGGCTCACCCAAACACGAATTTGGGATCGTAGTCGACTCCCGATCCCGTCAATAACGCGACAAACTCCGCTTCGAAGGATCGCTTGTGATGATGCTCCGCCTGCCGTCGAATGTAATCGCGTACGCGACCTCTGTTCGAGGCACTGACACTGAACGCGCCGTAACCTTGCTGCCACCAGAAATCCACGCCATGTTCGCCCATCCATCGCGACGAATTTGCCTTCAGGCTCTGCATGGCCTTGCTGAGTGCCATATCAGCTGGCAGCACCAGCAACACGTGCGCGTGATTTGTAGTCCCGCCCACTTCCAGCACGCGCACTTTCTCCTTTTCCCCGACAGCTGCAAGATAGGCCCATAGTTTCTCGCGCAATTCGTCCGGAATGCTGTTTCGCCTATCTTTTGTGCTGAAAACACAATCAATCAAGACATTTGGATAGGAATGAGACATAGACCCCGTCCCTACGGGACTGAAACATCCGTTATTGGCTCTTTTTCCCAGCACTTACGTGCTGGGCTTTCGTATTCCGTGCCTGACGGCACTGACAACGGAGAACACTCGCCATACACGGAACACTCGCCGTACGTTGACAGCATGCCATCCGGGTTGGCCTGGCAGTCTGTGCCAGCGGTCACAATTCGGTAGTGACGCATAGGCCGCGTATGTTGGTAGCGTCCTACTTCTAACAACATCAGTTTCCGCCTTCGTGGATCATCCTTCCCTAGCGAGATGGGGCGCTGCCCAATATTCCTCCTTCCCTTTGCATCCCTGAATCAGCATTTGAATCGGCTCGAATTCCTCTTGCGACACTCCCGAGCCGCCCTTGGCGGCGGCATAGGAAAGCCCAGCACGCTCCACACTCCTTGTCTCTCGCGGATATCCCTTCAGCCCTACGAATGCGGCTCTCCACCTTGCCCGACTCTTTCAGCCGGCCAATCCGAGCCGCCCTTGGCGGCGGCATAGGAAAGCCCAGCACGCTCCACACTCCTTGTCTCTCGCGGATATCCCTTCAGCCCTACGAATGCGGCTCTCCACCTCGCCCGAC
>Ga0210401_10001508_pt1 | contig 26944 bp, 25 predicted proteins | sample IncBWH32MmetaG_FD_150866 | JGI IMG/M metagenome (GOLD analysis project Ga0210401, IMG submission 150866) | Forest soil microbial communities from Barre Woods Harvard Forest LTER site, Petersham, Massachusetts, United States - Inc-BW-H-32-M | ecosystem: Environmental > Terrestrial > Soil >...
ACCGGCCTGGCCGGCTACCTGGCCGACAACTTCGAGAAGCGCCGGGTCCTCATCGCCACCAAGGCCTGGGAGATTGGCGTGATGCTGCTGGCCTGGCTGGCGCTGCGGTCGGGAAATTTCCAGGCCCAGCTGGCCGTGCTGTTCCTCCTGGCGACCCAGTTCACGTTCTTCGGCCCGGCCAAGTACGGATCAGTGCCCGAGCTGGTGACGGACGGGGAGCTGTCCCGGGCCAACGGCCTGCTCGAGATGAGCACCTTCCTGGCCATCCTGCTGGGCTCGGTCCTGGCCGGACCGCTGTTCACGGCCTACAAAAACCACCTGGACGTCATCGCCGGGGTCCTGATGGGCCTGGCCGTGCTGGGCAGCGTGATCAGCCTGGCCATCGGCGCCACGCCCCAGCCCCGCCAGCGGGCCCCGTTCAAGGCCAGCCTGCTCTGGTCCGAGGTGATCGCCGGCACCCGTACTTTGTACGGCGACCGCCGGCTTTGGCTCACCAACCTGGGCGTGGCCTATTTCTGGTTCCAGGGGGCGCTGTTCCAGCTGGCCGTCGTGCTCCTGGGCAAGCAGGTGCTGGGCATGGATGAGAACGGCCTGACCCACCTGTTCATGGCCCTGGCCCTGGGCATCGGCGCCGGATCCATGCTGGCCGGCCGCTGGTCGGGACGGAAGGTGGAGCTGGGCCTGGTGCCCCTGGGCTCGCTGGGCATGGGCGCCTGCTCCCTGGCCCTGGCCTTTTGCAGCCGCCATTTCCCCAGCCTGGTGATCCCGGCCTTGGCCGGCATCGGCGTTTCCGCCGGCCTCTTCGCCGTGCCCTTGAACGCGCTGCTGCAGCAAAAGGCCGAGGCCGGGGAAAAGGGGCGCATCCAGGCCGCGTCCAACTTCTTTTCAACCTTGGGCATCCTGGCCGCGGCCGGCACGCTGGGCCTCTTGTCCTGGCTGGGCCTGCCCGCGGACCGCATCATCGCCTTGGCCGGGCTGGGCTGCTTCGCCATGACGGCCTACCTGTTCACGCTGCTGCCGGAATTCCTGGTGCGTTTCAGCCTCTGGCTGGCCACCCACAGCGTCTACAAGATCTCGATCAAGGGCCAGGACCACGTGCCCCACAATGGCCCGGCCCTGTTGGTCTGCAACCACACGGCCCTGACCGACGGGCTGCTGGTCCAGGCCTGCATCCAGCGTTTCGTCCGTTTCATGGTCTACAAGCCCATCTACGAGGCCAAGCCGCTGCGCTGGCTCTTCAAGGCGGCCAACGCCATCCCGGTCTCGGCCAAGCGCGGGGACGCCATGGCGGCCCTGGAAAAGGCCAAGGCCGAGCTCAAGGCCGGCCATGTGGTGTGCATTTTCGCCGAAGGAGCCATCACCCGCACGGGCAACCTGTTGAAGTTCAAGCGCGGGCTTGAGCACATCATGGAGGGGGTGGACGCGCCCATCATCCCGGTGCACCTGGACGGCCTGTGGGGCTCCATCTTCAGCTTCCGCGGCGGCCGCTTCAGCTGGAAATGGCCGGAGCGCCTGCCCTACCCTGTCACCATCACCTTTGGCGCGCCCCTGGCCGCCGCGACCAAGTCCGAAGCCGTGCGCCTAAAGGTGCAGGAGCTGGCGGCCGATGCCCTCGAGTCCCGTTTGGACCGGGCCGGCCGGCTGGAGTCGCGCTTTGTGCGCACGGCCAAGCGCCATTGGTTCCGCCTGGCCATGGCCGATTCCATGGGCGCCAAGCTCAGCTATGGCCGGGCCCTGGCCACGGCCGTGGCCCTGGGCCGCTGGCTCGGCCGCGCCACCAAGGAACAGCGGGTGGGCCTGCTCCTGCCGGCCAGCGTGGCGGGCAGCCTGGCCAACCTGGCCTGCGCCTTCGCCGGCAAGACCAGCGTGAACCTCAATTTCACGGCCGGCCCGGAATACATGGCCGACGCCTACCGCCAATGCGGCCTGGACCTGGTGCTGAGCTCCCGCAAGTTCCTGGAAAAGACCGGCCTGCAGGCCCCCCCGAACACGGTCTATGTTGAGGATCTCTTGGGCGGGGCCTTCAAGGCCCGGGCGGCGCTGACCTACGCGGTCGCCCTGGCGCTGCCGCGGACCCTGCTGCAGGCCTGGCTCAAGCCGCGCGGCGCACTGGACGAGGCCGCCACCATCATCTTCAGCAGCGGCAGCACCGGCGCGCCCAAGGGCGTGCTGCTGACCCACCGCAACATCCTGGCCAACCTGGAAGGCCTGGCCCAGGTCCTGCAAGTGGGCCCCAGCGACCGCATGATGGGCGTGCTGCCCTTTTTCCACTCCCTGGGCTACACCGGCACCCTGTGGCTGCCCCTGGATTGCGGCTTCGCCGTGGTCTTCCATCCCAACCCGCTGGACGCCGCCGTGATCGGGCGGCTGGCAGGGCAGTACAAAGCCACCATCCTCTTGAGCACCCCCACGTTCTGCCAGGCCTATGTGCGCAAATGCACGCCCGACCAGTTCAGCCATCTTCGTTACGCGGTGGTGGGGGCGGAGAAATTGAGGGCCGACCAGGCCGAGGCATTCAGGGAAAAATTCGGGGTGGAACTGCTGGAAGGCTACGGCTGCACGGAGATGGCCCCTTGCGTGGCCTTGAACGTGCCGGACGTGGACGAAGGCGGGGAGCACCATGTGGGCTTCAAGCCGGGCACCGTGGGCGTGCCCTTGCCCGGGGTGGTGGCCAAGGTGGTGGACCTGGAAAGCGGGGAGGAGCTGCCCTCGGGCCAGGGCGGCCTGCTGCTGCTCAAGGGGGCCGGACGCATGGCGGGCTACTGGCAGCGGCCGGATCTGACCGCCGCGGCGCTGCGGGACGGCTGGTACATCACCGGTGACGTGGCCAGCATCGACCCCGACGGCTTCATCCAGCTGACCGACCGGCTGAGCCGTTTTTCCAAGATCGGCGGGGAGATGGTCCCGCACCTGACGGTGGAGGAGGCGGTCCGCCCGCTCCTGGCCGAGGACGCCGCCTGCGTGGTCTGTTCCGTGCCCGACGAAGCCAAGGGCGAGCGCCTGGTGCTGCTGCACAACGACCCGGCCCTGGCCGCGGAGGCCCTGTGGCAGGCCCTGTCCAACAGCGGCCTGCCCAAGCTCTGGCTGCCCCGCCAGGACGCCATCCGCCGCGTGGACGCCATCCCCACCCTGGGCAGCGGCAAGATGGACCTGCGGCGCTGCCGGGAGCTGGCGTTGGCCGCGCCCGCGGGCGCGTGAACAAAGGGTCAAACTGGGGAAGTCAGAACCCGTCCCTGGGGTGGGCTTTGCGGTAGCTTTCCGCGGCCTTGGATTGGGAGACCTTGGTGTAGATCTGGGTGGTGGCCAGGCTCTCGTGGCCCAGCAGTTCCTGGATCACCCGGATGTCGGCGCCGTGGTCCAGCAGGTGGGTGGCGAAGCTGTGCCGGAGTTTGTGCGGCGTGAGGTCGGCGTCCAGGTTGGCCTTGATGAGGTAGAGCTTCAGGTTGCGCTGCAAGGTGCGGGGTATCAAGCGGTCGCCCCGTTCGCCCAGGAAGATCGGGTCCTTGGGCTTGCCATTGCCCCGCCGCTGCAGGTACTCGGCGATGGCGGCGATCGAGGCGCGTGACAGCGGCACCAGGCGGGTCTTTTTGCCCTTGCCGAGGATGCGGGCGCTGGGACCGTTCTCGTTCTTCAGGTCCAGGCTGTTGAAATTGAGGCCGCAGAGCTCGGAGATCCGCAGCCCAGAGCCGTAGAGCAGCTCCATGGCGGCCCGGTCCCGGAGGCCGGCGTCCGTGTCCGCGCCCGGGGCGTCGAGCAGGCGCTTCAGTTCCTCCTCCGAGATGGGACGGGGAAGGGTCTTGGGCCGTTTGCCCGAGCGCAGCACGGAGATGGGGTCCGCTGCGATGTGCTTGTTCTCCACCAGGTATCGGTAGAAGTGCTTCAACGCCGAGGTCCGGCGGGCCCGGCTGGCCTGGCCGTTGTGCCTCACGGTCTGGCACCAGGCCAGGTAGCCGCGCACGATCTCCACGGTCAGTTCGGCCGGTTCCAGGTCCAGGCCCTGGTCGGCCAGGTAGCTGAGGAAGAGCATCAGGTCGGACAGGTAGTTCATCTTGGTGGCGTCGGAGTAGTTCCGTTCGGCCAGGAGGTATTGCCCAAAGCCGTCCAGATGCCCCTGAAAAGCGCTCAGGCGGGGCATGGAGGCGATCTTTTGCACCTGGTCGTCCGCCAGGTGCTTGATGGTCCAAGGGGCCTTTTTCATGGGCGGATCATAACACAAAGGTTAAAACGCGTCAAATCGATGTTATGCGACAAAAAGATTTTGAGCCCCCGCTAAAATTTTGAGGCCGCAGGCCCGGATGTGACTCCGGATCTGCGGCCTCATGTCCCCCTACGGCCGCCCAAGTACTGCGTTCCCACCCCGGGGTAGTTCTTTTGAACGACTCTGCTCCAAGACCGCTGGGTTGCCGCGGTGCCGGACAGATCCGCCCCTCCCTAATTGGATGCCTAAGGCGCTGGCAACGGTCATCGATCACCGGCTTCCCCCCGGAAGACGGCTATTTGGTAAAAGCAATTACCTTGCCAAGGTGGAATGCGGTGGGCGTATTGGCATTGAAGCGTATTTACAGAGTCAAAAGGGTCAAAAAATAAGGCCCTGCCCTGACTTCAGGGCAGCTGCCCTGAAGTCAGGGCAGGATCGGGGGCTGGCAGCTCTGAAGGCGTTAAGGCTTCCCCCTCGCCGGAGGGGCGCCGGCCCAGCCCATGTTCGGCCATCTTCACCAAGAGCGTGTTGCGGTGGATCCCCAGCAGCTCCGCGGCGCGGCTCTGGTTGCCTTGGGTGCTGCGCAGGGCCCGGTGGATGGCCTGCCGTTCAAATTCCCGGACCGCGTCCTTCAGTGGAAGGCGCTCGAGGGGTTTGCCCTCGCTGCGCAGGATCATCTGCACCGGCAGGGCAGAGACGTCGATCATGTCCCCGTCCCGCAGCACAAAAAGGGTCTCGACCAGGTGCTTCAGCTCGCGGATGTTGCCCGGGAACGCGTGGCTCCGGATGGCCCGCTCCACCGAATCACTGATGGTGGGGGTTTTGGCGCCGTAGCGGGCGGCCACTTCGCCCAGGAAATGGCGGAACAGCTCCACCGAATCGCCTTCCCGGTCCCTCAACGGGGGCAGCTGGATGGGAATGCCGCTGATGCGCCAGTACAGGTCCTCCCGGAACAGGCCGCGCCGGACCAGGTCGGGCAGGTCCACGTTGCTGCTGCTGATGACCCGCACATCCACAGGGATCACCCGGTTGGATCCGAGGCGGCAGACTTCCCTCTCTTGCAGCACCCGCAGCAATTTGGCCTGCACGCCCAGCGGGAGCGCCGCCACGTCGTCCAGGAGCAGGGTGCCGCCGCTGGCGTACTCAAATTTGCCGATGCGGGTGGCGTAGGCTGAGCTGAAGGCCCCGCGTTCATGGCCGAACAGCTCGCTTTCCACCAGTTCCGCCGGTACGGAGCCGCAGCCGATGGCCACAAAGCGTTCCCTGCGCCGGGCGCTTTGGTTGTGGATGGCCCGGGCGGCCATTTCCTTGCCCGTGCCGCTTTCCCCGCTGAGCAGCACCACGTTGTCATGGACCGCCACCTTGGCGAGCAGCTGCCTGAGTGCCTGCATGGGAGGGGATTGTCCGAGCAGGTCCGCGGGTGGCGGGACCCAGGCGCCCTGCTTCAGCATCGCGTTCTCACGCACCAGCTCCGATTTTTCGGAGGCGCGCTTCACCACCGCCTTCAGGTCCTCGATGTCCAGGGGTTTGGCGATGTAGTCGTAGGCGCCGAGGCGCATGCAGCGCACCGCGGTCTGCAGGTCCTTGCCGCCGGTGATCATGATGACTTCGGTGCCGGGCCAATTGGTTTTGATGGTCGCCAGCAGGGCCTCGCCGCTGAGGCCGCTCAAATGGACGTCACAGAGGGCGATGCTGAATGGCCGTTTCTCCAGCTCTTCAAGGGCGTTCTCGGCGCTGAGGCAGGAAAATATCTTGAATTGATCCCCGAGGACCATGTCCAGTGCATCCAGGAGCGTTGCGTCGTCGTCCACAATAAGCAGGTTGGCATTGGGTGTGGGCATTGGGTGATCCAGGTCTCAGATGTGAAAAGGGCGGCCTGCACAAGAAACGTGCAGAACCGCCCTTATTTTGACAAAATCACCCCGCTTTGTGCTGATTATTTGTAACGAAACATTCTGGGTCTTTTTAGTGATGCCAGCCGTGGTGCCAGCCTCCGTGCCAACCCCAGCCCCAACCCCAACCCCAGCCCCAGTCATAGGGCTCGTAATAGGGGTACGGCACCCAGGGGCTGGCCACGTAAACCACTCGCCGTGAATCCAGGCCAAAATGCGCTTCGATTTCCCGCCAGGATAGCCCCTGCAGTCGCAGGTCCACCACCTCCACCGGCCTGACCTGCGCCTCTGAGGCCACAAAAAAGACCATGGGAAGGTCGGCGTCGGTGATGCCCTGGCGCCTGACCCACTCGACCTCCTTCAAGGGGACCTGATAGCGGTCCGCCAAGTCCTGGTCCAGCGTGGCAGCCTTGGACGCGACCCTGGAGGGGACCACTTGGTCGTCCTTGGCCGCGGCCGGGTCAAGCGGGGGCTGGGCCGGCCCAGTGCCGTATTGGACGGATTTGACCAGGCTCCGGTCGTACAGGCGGTTCACCCCCTGCACCTGCACGGTGAGCCGGTCCTTGGTTTCCTCGACCACCGTGCCGGTCAGCACACGGCCGTCCTTCAATGTGACCGTGTCCTGGGATGCGTCCCCGAGCGCCGGCAGGGGCGCCAGCCCCATGGCCGACAAGAGCAGGATCTTAAGGATGCTACGCATGACCGCCTCCATGATTCATTGAGCCATGGCGCTGAAGGTGCTGTTCCAGGAGCTGCCGTAGGGATCCGTGACCGTGATGGTGAATGGTATGGCCGTGCCGGTGCAGCTGTAGGCGGCGACATAGGAATACTGGTTCTGGGTCGCCCCGGCCTGGTTCACGGCCTGGCCGCGCAGCACGTCCCCTGGGTTCACCACTTGTCCGGCAGCGGCGAAAATGGCCGTGGGCGCCGCGGCGCCGTAGGTGTTGATGGTCGCGCAGGTGTTGGTGGTGGAAAGCATGGCGCGCACCGGGCCCACGGTCCCGCCCTGCCCGGTGTTCTTGAGGAATACCACCAGCCCGTCCGAGCCCGGGCTCAGCAGGTCCTCGTCCACCTCCACCACCTCCAGGTGGGCGCCGGGTTGGGACACGCCGAAGAGGCCCTTGCTGTAAAGGTTGGTGGGCCCGTTGTCGGAGCAGCCGGCGGCGAACCACCCCAGTCCAAGCGCGGCGCATGCCGCCGCCCACAGGACCCCGCGTTTAACGGCCGAAGTCATAGTAGGCTCCCAGGCGCAGGGTGTGATAACCCGTGTAAGTGGACGCGAAATCGTAGGCATAGCGCAGGTCCAGTCCGTAGCGCCCGGCCTGGGCTTTCACGCCCGCGACGGCCTCGGCCCCGTTGTTGCCGAAGGAGACGGCCCCGTCGGGGATGCTGCTGTCGTTCAGGGTGATGCTGCCGAAGCGCCCTCCGGGCCCGGCGTACAGCGTGACCGGACCCAGGTGCAGCGGGGCGACCACGGCCAATGCCAGCCCCCCGTAATCGAGGCTTTGCAGCGTGCCCTGGCCTGAAAGGTCCGCGTGCCAGGCGTCGATGTCCACCAGGACCACGTCGGTGAAGCTTGCCCCCAGGGACAGGCCGTCCAGGCGCCGCCCAGCCACGGACTGGAAGGTGCTGTTCAGCGGCAGGAAGGCCTTGTAGGCCGCTGAAAGGTTCCAGTGGAAGGGCTTGCGCGCCCGCCCATCCGCGGGCGGCTGGGGGATGGTGTCAAAGCCGGTGTCTGGGGCTTGCGCCGCCTGGCCGGCCAGGGTGCCCGGGGGCAGGTCCTCGGCCGGGATCTCGATGCGGCGGGTCCACAGCGCCGAAGCCCCGGCTTCCCCGTGCAGCTCCGCGCGCATGGCCACTCCGGCCGCCTCGGGTTGGTAGGCCACGGCCAGCACCCAGTCGCCCGCCGTGGCCGTGGCCGGAAGCAGGGACACGGCCGTATCGGCGAGGGCCTGACGCAGCCCGTCGGCCAGGCTCCGGCCCAGGGGATCCGCCGGGTCGCCGCCCGCGCTGCCGCTGCAGACCAGCGCCAACGGGTGCCCGGCGGCCGCGCCGGAGGAGGCCAGGGAGGACGCGACCACCCCCAGGCGCCCTGCCAGGTCGGCGCGCAAGTTTCCGGCCGCCAGAAGTCCGAGGGCGCCGGCCACAAGGGTTTTGATGATGCCGCTTCTTAGGGACGATGTTTGCATGTCACCAGCCTAGAGCATGGAAAGGCCAGGGTCCAGGCGCGCTCCCCGCCTAAAATATACGCGTGGAAAAAGCGGACTGTTCCTTGGAAAAAGACTACCAGACAGGCGGTTTTCTGGGCGGGCCGGAAACGATTGGATACATCCCATAAAAGAAGACCCGCCCTGCCGCGGCAGGACGGGTCTTAAGTTGGAGCGGGAGATGGGAATCGAACCCACGACGTGTTGCTTGGGAAGCAACCATTCTGCCACTGAATTACTCCCGCGTCAGACCGGAGTATAAAATCCCCCGGCCCGCGAATCAAGCCGCACTTTGCCTTAGAGGTTGGCCAGGGCCTTCAGCTTGGCCTCGGCCCGAAGGATGTTCTTCTGGGCGTCCGTGTTGTCCGGGTCGATCTTGAGCACCTCTTTCCAGGTGTTGACGGCTTCCTTGATCTTGTTGTTCACGTAAAAGTCCACGCCCTGGTAGTAGAGGGTCTTGGCCTTGTCGAGGTCCTTCTTGGCCGTGGATTCGCTGCCCGTGAGCTTGCGGATCATGCTGTTGGCGTCCGCGTTGTTGGGATCCAGCTTCACCACCGCGTTGAATTCGGCCATGGCCGTGGACTTGTCCCCGTCGTCCATGGCCTTGTGCCCCTTGGCCATGTGCAGCTTGGTCTTGTCCGAGATGATGGTGTTCACCTGGGCCAGGCCGTTGTTGGCCTCGGCGTTCTCCTTGTCCACCGCCAGGGCCGCCTCGAAGTTCTTGCGGGCCTTTCCGTAGCTCTTGTTCTTCAGGGCCAGGCGGGCCGCCTTCAAGGCCGCGCCTATCTGGGCTCCGGTGAGCTTGTGCAGGCGGGCCAAGTTGGCCGTGGCCTTGGCCTTGCCCGCGTTGAAGCCCTGCGCCTTGGTCCAATAGCTTTCGGCGTTGTCGTAGTCCTTGTTCTTGAAGGCGTTTTCGCCCTTGGCCAGATAGCTCTTCACCAGCTTGCTGATGTCCGCGTGGATGGCGTTCTTCATGGACGTGGCTTCCGGGTCATCCGGCTTCAAAGCCAGGGCCTTTTCCAGGGCCTCGACGGCTTCTTCCTTTTTGTGCGCCTTGATCGCGCTCTTGGCCGCCGTCAGGTAGGTCTGGTAGCCCTTGTTCATCTGCTCGTCGACCTTGTCCAGGTATTCCTTGGCCTGCTTGTTCTTGGGGTCCATGCTGAGCACGGCCCCGAAGGCGTCCTTGGCCGCCGGGTAGTCTTCCGCGGTGAAGCGGGCCGTGCCAAGGGTCAGCTTCTGGTTGACGGCGTTCTCCAGTTCCTGGCCCATCAGGCCCAGGGCCTCGCTGTCCGAGGGGTCCAGCTCGGAGATGGCTTTGAACTGCTGCCAGGCTTCGTAGAACTGCTCCTGGTTGATGTAGGCCACGCCCAGGTTGAAACGGGCCTTCTCCTGCTTCGGGTCGATGTCCACGGCCTTTTGGTACTGCGTGATCATGGCGGCGTAGTCTTTTTGGTTGAAGTAGACCTGGCCCAGGATGAAGCGGCTGTTGAAGTCGTCCGGCGCCAGGGCGATGGCCCGGCTCAGGGCGTCGACGGCCTTCTGGCTTTGGCCCGCGTCCCGGTAGAGCTCGCCCAGGCGGGTGTAGCTGGGCACCAGGATCCCCTTCACGTCGTCCGACGGCTTGGAGTCATGGTCTGGATCGCCGATGCGCACCGTCTGCTCGAAGGCGGACTGGACCTGGCCGCGCAGGGCCGGGGCGGCCTTCTTTCCAGAGGCCTCCAGCTTGTCGTTCAGGATGGTGGCCATGCGGAAGCGGGCTTCCAGGTTGTGTGGGTCGGCGGTGATGGCCTGCTGGAGGTAGGCCGTGGCCTGGTCCGGCTTGCCGGCCTTGTTGTACGCCATGCTGATGCCGTTCAGGCTGTCCTTGTCGCCCGGGCGCAGCGCCAGGCAGGCCTTGAAATGCTTGATGGCGTTGTCGTTGTCCTGGCGCACCTGGTAGTAAAGGGCGCCCAGGATCCCCTCGCAGTCCGCCCGCATGTCGTCCTGGGACTGGCCGCCGCCCTTGAGCATCTTCAAGGTGCGCTCAAAGGCGTCGATGGCGGGGTCGAAGCATTGCTTCTGGTAGTAGGCCACGGCCAGGTTGTAGCTGTTGATGGCGTTGTGGGAGTCGGCTTTGACGGCCTTTTCCATGGCCTGCACGGCCGGGTCGTCCCCGCAGTCCGAGGCGGAGAGGGCCCCCACGGGGACCAGAAGAAAGGCCAGGGCGGCGGCGAGCGAGCGGCGGCGCAGGGTGGGCGTCATGGTCACGGTCAAATCCTTTCGTAACGCGTTATAGGCACTGGGCCAGATCCACCACGTAGACCGTGGCGTCCCCGCGGGACTGGTAGATGATGTGCTCGCCGTCGCGGCTGAAGCCGATGAGGGCCGCGTCGCCCACAGGCTTGTGGGTGTGGCCGGCCAGGTCCAGCTTCCCCCGTCCGATCCCCGAGGCGTTCATCACCCACAGGCTGTCCAGGTAGGTGTAGACGATTTTCTTCCCGTCCGGGGACCAGGCCGCCAGGGGGCCCATCTTTTGGTCGGCGTTGTAGGCCCGCCTGCTCTTGCGGGTGACCAGATCGTAGATGAAAAGGTTCCGTTCTTCCAGCCTCCAGTCCATGGCGCTGTAGAGGAAGCACTTGGAGTCGGGCGACCACACGGGCTGGTAGCCGTTCTTGCATTCGTCCAGCCGGGTCGGCTTGCCGCGCCCGTTGGACAGGAAGAGCCAGTAGCCGTCCTTGTCCGCTGCGCGCCACACGGTCCAGCGGCCGTCGGGCGACGCCACCTTGACGGTCTGCCGGGGATCCTGGAACTGGGAGATCCTGGGGAAATGGGCGCTATCCACCACCTGGCCGCTGCCGATGGCACCGATGCAGAGGCGCACCGCGTCCAGCTCCCCGATGGGCACGTTGAATTTGGTGGGCCCGTAGGCGGGCACCTTGCCCGGCGCCGGCGCTGCGGGCTGCGGGGCCGCCGGGGTGAAGGCCACGGGTTTCTGGGCCTCGTCGCCGGAATTTCCGCAGGCGGCCAGCTGGCATAGGCCCGCCAGCACGGCCGCGGCGCGAAGGGATTTTTTCAGTAGGCTTGGCTTCACGGCTTGCTCACAAGAATCACCTCCACCCGCCGGTTCCTTGAATCGGCGTCGTCGGTGTGGGCATCCTCCAGCGGCATGGTCTCGCCATAGCCGATGGAGCTGACATTGCGGGGGCTGACGCCCTCCTCCTCGATCAGGTACCGCAGGACGGCGTCAGCGCGTTCCTGGGACAGCCGCAGGGCCTCCTCGGGGGTGCTTTCGTCCCAGGCATGGCCCTGGATCGCGACCTGCACGTTGGGGTTGCGCCTAAGCAGCATGGCCAGCTCCTTCAGCTTGCCCACCACCGCATCCTGGATGTCGGAGTCGAGGAAGCGGAACCAGATGCCGGAGATCTTCTGGATGGAGCCCTGGGCCGTGCGCATTTCAAAGGGATTCCGCACGGCCTTGCGCTGGTCGGTGCTGCGCTGGCCGTTGCTCCCTTCCACGCTGAACAAGAAATGGGCCTTTTCAGGCTGGCGCACCGGGAGCCCGGCGTTGTCCAGGCCGTCCCAGTAGAGGTTGTCCGGCACCTCGGAGCGGCCCTGGAAGGTGCGCACCAGGGCCCCCCGGCTGTCGCTGATGTCCAGGCGCCAGAGGCGCACGCCGCTTCCGGGCACGGGCATCACAAAGGGCGCCCCGCCGGCCACAGCGCCTTGCGCGCTGGTCAGGTTCGGCAGGGACGCCACCAGGATCTCGTGGCCGTGGTTCACCTTGAAGTCCTTCAGCGGCAGGGGCAGCTTGTAGGCTTCCTGGAGGGCCTGGCCCATGGCGAAACGCACCTGGTCGCTGACGATCTTGGCCTGGCCTCCGGCGTCCTTGAACTCCAGGTCGTACTTGATGGCGGTGACCTGGCGCCCCGCCAGCAGGTTGTCGCCGGCGGCGCTGCCGCTTTGGGGCTGCCACACCAGCGCCTTGGGGATGGCGCCGGTTCCGGTGAGCGTCTTCAGGATGTTGCCGGACGAGTCGCGGATGTTCAATTTCCATTCCCGCACGCCCACGCTCATGGCGGCCCGGGGCCGGAACACCAGCCCGCCCGCGGCCGCGTCGTAGCTGGGGCTGCTGTCCATCAGCTCCTTGGGCTTGATCTCCTGGGCGATGGTGCCTTCGGCGGCCACGGCGTTCCCGTTCCAATCGCGGAGCGTCACGGTGTAGTGGTAGGGCAGGCCCCGGTTCACGGGCCGTCCGTCCGCGTCGTCCAGGTCCCAGGCCAGGTTGCGCGGCAGGGCGCCCTCGCCTGCCAGCGTGCGCACCACCCGGCCCTCCGTATCCTGTATCTCCAGCTTCCACTCCCTCACGGGGGCGCCCTTCAGGGCCTGGTCGGAGAGGCCGAAGGCCACGCCCGCCCCGCCGGCGATCTTGGGCGGTGAGGTCACCAGCTGCTCACGCGGCACGGTGTCCGGCGTGTAGCCGAAGCGCCAGGACACCGACAAGCGGTGGGTGACGCCCAGTTCGCCCATGGGCACCAGCGCGTAGTCCACCGCCGCAGGGCCCAGCTTGAGGCCCAGCCCGGCGGTGAAGTTGGCCGGCAGGTTGGGGTCGCTGTTGGTCAGGTCCTGCCCGCCCTCGCTAAACTGGTATCCGCCCCGCAGCGCCAGGCTTTCGAAGATCCACAGCTCCAGTCCGGCTTTGAACTGGTAGCGGCTCTGCAGGCTTTTGTCGGCGTCCACGGCCAGGTTCAGCCAAGGCTGCTGAGAGCGGTCATAGAGGCTGTAGGCCGCCCCGACCTTCAGGCTGATGGGCAGCGGGTCCGAGGTGCCGTCAAAGCCGCTTTCGCCCCCCAGGTTCTGGGCCACCACCGCCAAGGCCAGGCCGCGTCCAAAGGGCCGGAAGGTGGCGCCGGCGTCCACGGCGCCGCCATAGGAGCTGTAGCCGGCCAGCTGGCTCACGAGCATCCTGGCCGTGAGGCCGGCCTGCAGCTGCGGCCCCAGGTTCAACGCATAGGCCGCGCTGATGGAATAATCCGCCGCGCTGCCGAGGACGGCGTTGGGATCGCCGGTGCTGTTGAAGGGGGCCACGTTCAGCCAGCTGAAGCCGAGGCCCAGGCCTTGGCCGTGCCATGGCATGGCCGCGCCGATGTATTCGTAGTTCACGTCCCCGAAATAGGCCAGGTGCATCAAGCTGACTTCAGGCATGTCCAGGGCGGCCAGCCCCGCGGGATTCCATTGGGGGGCGTCGGCGTCGTCCGCCAGGGCCAGGTAGGCGCTGCCCATGGCAGCGGGCCGTGCTCCTATGCCAATCTTCAGGAAATCCGCGCCCGTGGTCCCATTGTCCGCACTGGCCGATTCGGCGGCGAAAACGCACACGAATACGCCCACAATGCGTGACATTCGCGCGGTGAAGGAGGCGGTGCGGCGCATAAAATCCATAAAGTTAAAAGGATTTTGAACTTAGGCAGTTTAATGGGCGGGAGCTTTTTTGTCAATTAAGCGCCAAATTTTGACCAAACTACAATGGATGGGGCTCAGCTGGTCCAGCTACAGGAACAGGCAGGCGTCGCCATAGCTCAGGAACCGGTAGCCCCGGCCGATGCAGTCGGCATAGAGCTTCAAAAGGGCCTCGCGCTCCCAAAAGGCCGCCACCAGGGGCAGCAGGGTGCTGCGGGGTTGGTGAAAATTGGTCAGCAGTCCGTCCACCGCCTTGAAGCGGTAGCCGGGCAGGATGTACAGCCGGGTTTCGAAGCTGTCTTCCCTGAAGCCGCCGCCTTCCTGGGCGGCGCTTTCCAGGCAGCGCAGGGCGGTGGTGCCGACGGCCACCACCCTTCCGCCCCGGCCCCTGCAATCGGCGATGGCGCGGGCCGCCTGTGGGGGCACCCGGCAATGCTCGGCATGGATGGCGTGGTCCTCCAGGCGCCCGGTTTTGACGGGTTGGAAGGTGCCTGCGCCCACGTGGAGGGTGACGGCTGTGCGCTCCACCCCCTGCTCGGAAAGGCGCCGGAGCAGGCCGCGGTTGAAATGCAAGCCCGCCGTTGGAGCGGCCACGCTGCCGGCCTGGGCCGCGTAGACCGTTTGGTAGGCCGCGCTGTCGCGCAGCGCACGCCCGCGTTCGGGCAGGCGGTCCCGGTGGATGTAGGGCGGAAGAGGGGGCAAGCCCATGCCCCGAAGCACAGCTTCGTCCAATGGCCCGGCGCCTTCCCAGGCCAGGCGGAAGATCCCGTCCGGGTCGCGGGAAACCAGCGTGAAGGTTCCGGAGCCCGGCGCCAACGCTGGGCTCAGCCGTTCGCCAAAGCGGATCTTCCCCGCCGGCCGGAGAAAGGCCGCCAGGCCGCCCCGGCCGCCAGCCGGATCCAAGAGGAAGACCTCCACAGCACCGCCGCTGGGCCGGCGGCAGGGCACCCGGGCCGGGAGGACTTTGCTGTCGTTCATCACCAGAAGATCCCCCGGCCGCAGGAAGCCCCCCAGCCCGTCAAAGCGGGCGTGCTCCACGGTCCCAAGGTCCCGGTCCACCACGGCCAGTCGGCAGCGGCTGCGCCGGGCCAGGGGCGTCTGGGCGATGGAGGCCTCCGGCAAGGCGTAGTCGAATTCGGCGGCGTCCAGTTCAGGCCTCCAGGCGGGTGACGACGCCACGCAGGAGGCCGCCGGCGAAGCGGCGCAGGGCGGCCTCGCCGAGCTCCCCGCTGAACTGCACCCGCCGCTCTGACAGGGAGCGGCCGTCCATCCAGACCCGCTCCGGGGAATAGACCAGCATCACTTCCCCCATGGCGGCGAAGGTCTTCCTCGCGGCCAGCCGGTTCATGGGCCGCGACAGGCCCATGCCCATGGCCACATGCAGCCGCTGGGTGGACGGATGGCGCAACACCGGGCTCACCGCCCGCGGATCCGGGGCCGGGTGCTGCTGGTAAAGGGCCAGCACCTCGTCGTCCAGGCGCCCTTCCACGTAAAGGGTGCGGCCCTGGCCAAAGAGCTGGTGCAGGTGGGCCACAAAGTACATGAAGCACTCGGCGTCCGGCAGGTCCACCTGCCAGCCGCCGGGCTCCACCGGGCCCAGGCCCAGGCGCTGCGATAGGGGTTTGTGGCGGTATCCCAGGTCAGGCTCCCCAGCGGTACAGGCGGCTTTCGCCGGATTTGAAGGGGCGCAGGATGGGGCCCCGGTACCCGATGCCATTGAGCTTGAAGGCCACCAGCCCCAGCAGCCATGGCCCGGCCACCAGCGTGGATTCCTGGTGGGCCTTGGCCAGCTCCACCAGCCGCACGGCGCTGTCGACGACCCGGCGCCGCACCGACTCCGCGCTTTCGTCACCGGGCCCAGGCCGCAGCATCCAGCGCAGGCGGCGCAGGCGCCCTGCCGGGCCGGACGCGTTCGCCAGGCTTGGTTCGCGGAAGCGCTCATGCACCTCGATCCGGCGGTCGGGGTAGCGGCGTTGGGCCGTGGCCACGGCGCCGGCGTCCGGCGAGCACAGGGCCGGCCCGCCCGGGCCCTCCACGGGCAGGGCCGCCAGCGCCGACGCGGGGCTTTGGCAGACCAGCACGATGGTCCTGGGGAGTTTCGGATCCATGGTCAGTCCTGTTCCAAGCGTTTGAAGGCGGCTTCCAGCCGCAGGATCAGGCCGCGGGCGGCGTGGCCGGTTTGGGGGCAGGCCTGGAAGCGGTCGCGCAGCAGGCGCAGCCGCAGGGCCACCCGCTCGGCCGCGCCTGGTTCGCCCATGCGCCCGGCCAGGCCGCGAAGCCGTGTCAGCGCCTCTTCCACGTCCTCGCACTCCATGGGGACGAGCGTGGATTTTGCCAGCAGCTCCTGCGCCGCCGTGATCAGCTGATCCAGGTCGGGCGGGGCGGCCTCGGCGGGTTCCTGGCCCAGCCGTTCCACGCGGGCGCTCCAGGCCAGGGCCTGGCCGTCCAGCTGCACTGGTCCCACCGAGGCAACCCGCCAACGTTCCTGGATGGTGGCCAGCCGCAGCACCGCGCCCGGCTCCAGCCCGGGCACGGCCTCGGCGAAGCGGAATTCCCAGGGCGCATCGGGCCCGGCTCCGCGCGTCAGGTATCCGCGCAAGGGCTCTTCCCGGTCTCCGCGGCGCAGGTCCTGCCATAGCAGGTCCACGGCCATGCGGTCGATCAGGCCGCGCATGCGTTCATGGAGGCTGGAGTCGTCGCTCATGCGGGCATTGTACCTGGACGGACGCGGCTTGCCACCCGGCTAGGAAGGCGATGAGGGACGGGATTTTTGACCGGGCCTCACCCGGTTGGATCGTCATCGTATTTTCTGACAGTGGTTCGGGGCGCAGACCACAACTGTCGTGCGGTGGCGCGCCAGTTGCGGCCAGCACCCCGGTCCGCGCGCAAACGTGCAGCAAACGTTTCGCGGCCTTCGGCCGCCAAGGTCAGGTCCACGGCCCGTGTCCGCGCGGACCAGGGTGCTGACCCTTTCGGACGGCAACCGTACGGCCGGAAGGGTCTGCGCCCTGATCCACTGCCAGAAACCTTTGCCATGACCTGAGCGGGCGAGGCCCGGTACTAGGCAGCCGACCCGGATCCCGAACCGGGCCTCACCCGGTCGGATCGTGGTCGTATTGTCTGGCAGTGGTTCGGGGCGCAGACCACCACTGTCGTGCAGTGGCGCGCCAGTGGTGGCCAGCACCCCGGTCCGCGCGCAAACGTGCAGCAAACGTTTCGCGGCCTTCGGCCGCCAAGGTCAGGTCCATGGCCCGTGTCCGCGCGGACCAGGGTGCTGACCCTTTCGGACGGCAACCGTACGGCCGGAAGGGTCAGCGCCCTGATCCACCGTCAGAAACTTTTGCCACGACCTGAGCGGGCGAGGCCCGGTACTAGGTCAGGCATTTACCAACCAACACACTGCCCCAATTCACGCGTCTTCCATCCCCCGCATCCCCGCCCGCCAACACCAAATCCAAACCGCCCCATGGCTGGCCAGCCACAGCCCCAAAGTGGCCACGACCACGGCCCAATTCACCCTGTGCTGCGGCAGCAGCGCGCAGAGCGCGGCTTCGCGGTAGCTGACCGAGAGCAGCGCCTGTTGCAGCAGCAGCATCAGGAAGCCCAGCACCATGGCCAGGACACCGCTGGCCGAGCCCAGGGCTTCCTCGGCGCTGCCAACGCCGTCCTTGGCCCAGGCGACCCCTAAGCCCACGCCAAGGATGGCCAGGCTGGGCGCGGCCAGAAGGAATTGCAGGCTGCCCAGGACCGCGGGCCAGAGGCTGGGACGCAGGGCGTTGAGCACGCTGGCGTCCAGGACCAGGGCCAGGCCCAGCAGCAGCAGGCCGTGAAAGCGGAGGCGGGCGCGGAGGTGGTCCTTGGCGTCCAGGGGGGCGTGGAGCAGCAGCCAGGCGCCCGGCTTTTCCAGGCTGGCGCTGGGAAAGGCGAAGCGGGCGCAGACGGCCAGCAGGATCACCTGGGCCACCACGCAGACCGGCGGGTAGAGGATGGCCTGCAGGTCGCGGTCGCCGGCCACGGGCAGGCGGTCCAGGCTGACCACGAAAAGCACGCAGAGCGTGCCCAGCAGAAGCATCTGCAGGCCCTGGCCCGGGCTGCGCCAAAAGGCCACGGCTTCGCGCTGGAACAGGGCGGCTTGGGGCGTGCGCAGGTTCAGGAAAGCGCGGTGGCTGCGGGCGGCTTGGCCCACGGAATGTTCCTGGCCTTGCTGCCATTGGCGCCAGGCCCCAGGGCCCCAGGCCGCCACGGCGGCCTTCCAGGCCAGCACTGCCGCGGCCAGGCCGGGCAGCCACCAGACCAGGCCCGCCAAGGGGTCATCCAGGGCCTGCATCAGCGCGCGGCTGGACCAGGTGGCCGGCCACCACCAGGGCTCCAAACGGTCCAAGGAGGCGAGGTAGGCCGCGGCCGTGCCCGCCACTTCCGGGTCGGCCAGGCGTTCGGGCCGGGAAAGACGGAGGGCCAGCAGCAAGCCCAGGCCGGCCAGGGCGCCCACGGCGAATAGGAAGCGCCTCAGGCCCCGCGGCGGCAGCAGCTTCAGCAGCAGGCCAAGGCCCAGGGCCGTGCCGCCCACCGCCAGGCCCACCAAGGGCAATGGGACCAGGCAGCCCCATCCCAGCCAGAGCCAGCTGGCGCCCGCGGCCCGGCGCAGCGCCCACAGATAGGGCAGCCAAAGCAGCAGCATCATCCACGTGGAGGCCAGGGCCGTCTCCCAAAGGCAGGCCTCGTACCAGCGCTGAGGCGGCCAGGGACTGGCCACGTACAGGGCCGCGTCTTCGTCATCCAAGAGGCGCCCCAGCAGGCCGAGCAAGGAGGAGAAGCAGAACAGGCAGAGCAAAAGGCTGAAAAAGAGGCTGAGCAGGCGGGCACTCAGGGCCGGCCCCAACTGGGGCTGGTTCCACAGGAAGGCGCAAAGGGGTTTGAAGATGCTGCCCAGCATGGCCAAAAAAAAGACGCCCAGCAGGCCGAAGGCGAGCAGCCGCAGGGCCTGGCCCGCGCTCTGCACGCGCAGTCCACGGCGCAGGGCCGGCAGCCGCCGCAGTCGGATCAGGCCCAAAGGACCCAAACTCTGGCTGGCGAAGCTTGGCTCAGGCATCCGGTTCGCCAAAAAGGCGGGCTTCGTCCAGCAGGGCCTCGGCCCCGGTCATGCGAAGGAAGCTCTCCTCCAGGTCCTTGCCCTCGGCGCCCACGCGCTGGCGCAGCTCCTGGGGGCTGCCCTCGGCCAGCAGGCGGCCGTGCTGCAGCACCCCCAGGCGGTCGCAGAGCTGCTCGGCCACCTCCAAGGTGTGGATGGAAAGGAACACGGTGAGGCCGCGCTCGGCCAGGCGCCGCAGCAGGTCCTTCACCTGGCGCCCGCCCTGGGGGTCCAGGCCCACCATGGGTTCGTCCAGGATCAGCAGCTTGGGCTGGGGCAGCAGGGCGCAGCTCAGGGCCAGCTTTTGGCGCATGCCGTGGCTGTAGCCTTGCACGGCCTCGTCCGCGAAGGGCAGCAGGCCGAAGGCCTCCAGCAGCCCGTCCCCGCGCCGGCCTGCGGCTTCCCTATCCAGGCCGTGCAGGCCCGCCACCAGGCGCAGGGATTCGCGGGCGCTCAGCGACGGGAACAGCTCCGGCCGGTCGGGCACATAGCCCGTCACGGCCTTGGCCTTGAGCGGCTCGGAGGCCAGGTCAAAGCCGCAGAGGCGGATGCTTCCGGCGCTGGGCCGCAGCAAGCCCGTGAGCATGCGGATGGTGGTCGTCTTCCCCGCCCCGTTGGGCCCCAGGAATCCGTAGACCTGGCCGGGCTCCACGGTCAGGTCCAGGCCCTGCACGGCCGCGAAGGCGCCGAAATCCTTTTTCAAACCTTTGGTCTCGATCAAGGCGTCCCCTCGAGGCGCATGGCCGGGCTGCGCAGTTCGCGGCCCGTGTGGTCGGAGATCCAGCGCAAAAGCGCCTCTTCTGCGCCGGCTGGAGCGGTCGGGATGGGGCGGCCCTGGGCGGCCTGCTGCCAGGCCAGCCCGGCTTCGGCCCCATAGCTGGGTCCGTCTTGGGGCCGCCAGCAGTCCTTGCAAAGGCCGCCGCCGGCGGCCATGGACAGTGCCACCGGCACCTTGGGCTGGCCGCAGCGGGCGCAGTGCCCGGGGTCCGGGGCCCAGCCTTCCAGGGACAGGGAGCCCCACAGGAGGCTCAGCCGGACGGCCCCGCGGTCTTCGGCGCCAAGGCCCAGCCTCCTCAGGGTGCCCAAGACCAGCTCAAAGAACGCCTGCTGGGGCTGGGCCTGCTGGCAAAGCTGTTCGGCCAGTTCCAGGGCCAGCCAGGCGGCGCTGAGGCATTCCAGGCTGGGTTCGGACCCCAGCGGAAATTCCCGGGCCTGGGTCTGCTCCAAAAAGAAAAGCCCTCCGCTGGAGGGGCGGAGGGTCGCGTCAAAAAGGCAGAATGGCTGCAGCGTGGCGCCGAAGCGCCGCCGCGAGCCGCGGGCGTGGCGGGCCAACGCGGGCAGGCGGCCCTGCTCCGGCGTCAGCAGCACCGCCATGCGGTCGTCATCCCCTTTGTCCCAGCTCCGCAGCAGCAGCGCCTGGGTTTGCCATGGCGCCCGCACGGGTCAGTACGGCTGGATCAGCCAGTCCCCGCCGCCGTGGAACGCGTCGGCGGCGCCCGCCAGAAGGCAGCCCAAGGTGGCGAGGCCCAGGCACCAGCGGCTGAAGCCGCGGCCGGCGCCGGCCGGCGCGGACCAGTAGAGCAGGGCCAGCAGCGCGCCCACCGCGGGCGCCGAGAACGCCAGCAGCAGGGCCAGGGCCTTCCAATAGCCCAGGGGCCGCGGCAGCGAAATCGGGGCGAAGGCAGGCTCGGCGGCGGCAGGCGGGGCGGCTTCCATGGCCCGGACGCGCCGGGCAGGGGCTTTAGCGGGCATGGGGCTTCTTTCCGCTGGGGTAGCCCAGCTCTTTGAGGAATCGTGGATTTTCCTTCCAGTCCTTCGAGACCTTGACCCACAGCTTCAGGTAGACCTTGGCCTGGCAGAGCCGCTCCAGGCGGCCGCGGGCGCGCGTGCCGATCTGCTTCAAGCGGGCCCCGCCGGCGCCGATGACGATGCCCTTCTGGCTTTCCCGTTCCACGTACAGGGTGGCGTGGATCTCGTGCACGCCGTCCTCCCGTTCGGTGTACTGGTCGATGCCCACGGCCACGCTGTGGGGCACCTCGTCGCGGCAGGCCATCAGGGTCTGCTCCCGCAGCACTTCGGCGGCCACGCCGCGCATGTCCGTGTCGGTCAGGGCGTCCAGGTCCAGGAGGGGCGGGCCTTCCGGCAGGGCGGCCAGCACCAGGTCCAGCAGGGGCTGCAGGTTCTTCTTCTTCAGGGCGGAAATGGCCAGGGCCCGGTCCACGCCCAGGGCGGCGGCCATCTTGTCGGCCAGCTCCTGCCCCGCCGTCAGGCTGCCCAAATCGGACTTGGTGGCCACCACCACGCTGCGCTCCTTGGGCAGGCGCGGCGCGGACGCCTGCAGCCAGGCTTCCTGGGTGTCGCGGGACACCAAGGCCAGGACCAGGTCGGCGTCGCGCAAGGCGTCCAGGGCCAGCTGGTGCATGCCCCATTCCAGGGCGTTGCCCCCCTGCAGGAAGCCGGGGGTGTCGATGAAGACCGCCTGGGCGTCCGGCAAAGGCAGCACGCCGCGCAGGTTGCGGCGGGTGGTCTGGGGTTTGGGGGCCACGATGGCCAGGGGCTCGCCGAGGAGGGCGTTGAGGAGGGTGGATTTCCCTGCGTTGGGCGGCCCCACCAGGGCCACGGTGCCGGCCCGGAAGGCGGTCATGCCTGCTCCGGGGCCTGGCGCCGGACCAGCACCCGCTTCACCTGGCGGTCGCTGGACTCCAGGACCTCAAACTTCAAGGGACCCCAGTCCAGGGTCACGCCCCGGGCCGGGATCCTGCCCAGGTGCTCGGACACGAAGCCTCCCACGCTGCTGGCTTCGCCTTCTTCCGGAAATTCCACGCCGATCTCCTCGCCGAAATCGTGCAGGCTATGGCCCGCCTCCACCTCCCAAACATCCTGGCCGCGGGGCTTCACCGGGCCCGTTTCTGTGTCGTACTCGTCGCGGATCTCCCCGATGATCTCCTCCATCAGGTCCTCCAGCGTCACGATCCCGGCCGTGCCCCCGTATTCGTCCACCACGATGGCCATGTGGATACGGCCCTTGCGGAACTCGCGCAGCAGCTCGGTGACCTTCTTGCTTTCGGGCACGAAAAACGCCGGCCGGATGACATCGGGCAGGATGATCAGGTCCCGTTCCTTCAGGACGGCCAAAAAATCCTTGGCGTAGATGAGGCCGACGATGTGGTCCAGGTCCTGGTCGAAGACCGGCAGGCGGGTGTAGCCGGTCTGGATGAAGCAATCCAGGCATTGCTCGACGCTGGCCTTGATGCTGAGCCCCTCCAGGGCCGTGCGGGGCACCATCACCTCGCGCACCAAGGTGTCGCCGAACTCCAGCACCGACTGGATCATTTCGCTTTCTTCGCGGTCCAAGGCGCCGGTCTTGGCGCCCTCGTCCACCATCTGGACCAGCTCCTCTTCGGTCACGCTGGGCAGGCCCTCCCCGTCGTCCACGCCAAAGGGCCGGGTCAGCCAGCGGATGAGCCGCACCACCAGCCGGATGAGCGGGCCCAGGCCCTTTTCCAGCACCAGCAGTAGCGGAAGCACGGCCACGGCCACCCGCTCGGCATGGCGTTTGGCCACCACCTTCGGGGCGATTTCACTGAGCAGCACCACCGCGACGGAGGCGAGGGCGGAGGCCGTGGTGACGATCCATCCCGGCCAGGCCTGGTTGTCGCCCATCTGCAGGGCCAGCGCGGCCATGGTGGTGGACAGGCCCACCACCGCCAGGTTGCTGCTCACCAGGATGGTCGTGAGCAGCTGGCTGGGCTGGTCCCGCCACAGCAGCAGCGGCACGCGCCAAGCCGGGCGGTTTTCGGCCAGTTCATTCAGTTTGGCGCGGCTGAGCGAGGCCATGGCGATCTCGGCCGCCGAGATGAGGGCGTTGAAGACGAAAAGCCCGGCCACGACGGCGAGTTCAGCGGGAATAAGTCCCGGATTCACGAGGTTGCTCCAAAGGGTGCCAGGGTCTTCAATCCGGGGAAATACCGCCGCCCTCCGGGGTGGAGTGCGCGGGCCGTGGCCCACATGCGCCGTTCTTGGGCCGGGCTGTCATGGTGCTGGCCGCACAAATGCAGCAGTCCATGCAGGATAAGGAAGGCGCTTTCAGCGCCGAAGTCCGGGTGGAAGCGCCCGCGTTTGGCCCAGGCGTAGGCCGGGCAGAACGCCAGGTCCCCCAAATGCCCCTGGAAGCCCGGCTTGGCGCGGCCTTCCAGGGCCGGAAAGCTGAGCACGTCCGTGGCCTGGTCCAGGCCCCTGAAACCGGCGTTCAAACGGCGCATGGCGGTTGTGCCGCAGAGCTTCAGCGCCACCTCCGCCTTGGGCATGCCCAGGTCCGTCAGGTAGGCGCCGAGCAGGCCCGTCAAGGCCGCCGCCGGCGCGCCGTGCCCGGGGCAGCGCCCAAGCACTTCTGCGCGCCCCTCAAAACGCTCCGGCTCCTTCCCGCCCGGCCGGTGACGGCGCGGGGTGCGGAAGGAGCCGGTGCTCAGGCTCTGGTTCGGCCGCCCAGGGCGGCCGGAGCCGGGTTTCAGTATTGGATGGGCAGCACCTTGCGGGGCTGCTTGCGCGGTTCGAAGGGCGGCGTCTGCTCGGCCTTTTCCTTGGCGTCCGCCAGCTCGTCGGTGCTGTAGTTCTTCTTGTAGCTCAGGTCCTCGTGCACGTCGATGAAGTCCGGGTCCTGGATCTGGTCGCGGTTGGCCTTGAAGATCAGGGGCCAGGCAAAGGGATCGCCCAGGACCTTCTTCTTGGACGCGATCTTCCACAGGCTGTCGCCCTTCTTCACCACATAGCTGGCCTTGGGGCTGTTGTCCGCCTTGACCACCGGGGCCGGGGTCGGCTCAGGTTTGGCTTCGGGTTTGTTGCTGGCGCAGCCAGCCGCGAGCATTCCGGCGGCGATGACGCAAAGATAGGTTCGCTTCTGGTTCACGGTCACTCCTCGAGTCCGGGGCACCGGCGCGGAAGATCCGCCCTGGTGCCTGGGGATGCTAGTACTTCAGGGGCAGCTGCTTGCGGGGCGCGCTGTGCGGGGCGTAGGGAGGCGTCTCCTGGGCCTTGCCCACCGCGTCGCCGATCTCGTCGGTGCTGTAGTTGTCCTTCCAGGTCAGGTCCTGGGCCGGCTCGATCAGGTCGGGATCGATGATCTGGTCCCGATTGGCCTTGAAGAGGAGCGGCCAGCGGTAGTTGTCGCCCTGGACGGACGGGTCGCCGGCGATGGCCCAGAGGCTGTCGCCCCGCTTCACGATGTAGCTGTTCCGGTGCGGGGTGGGCACCGGCGTGGGCAGTTCCGGCACCGGCGTGGGCGTCTGGAACGCCGACTCCAGCTGGGCCGGGGTGGGTGACGGGACCGCTTCCTGCTGTTGGCGCTTGGCGCAGCCGGTGGCCACGGCCAGGGCCAGGGCCGCAGACCCGGCCAGGGTCAAGATTTGCTTGAGGTTCATTGTTCCCTCCATCTTAGGAAAGCGCGTTGACTTAGAAGACCAGGGTGTAGCTGGCGCGCCACCCACCGGGCATGCACGCCATTTGGAAACCTGTTCGCGGCCCTTGGGCCGAATCGTCCGAGGCCACATCCACGCAGCCGAGGATGAAGCCAAGGCCGCTGCCGGCGAGCAAGCCGATGCCAGCTCCGGTGTAGAAATCGAAGCTGTTGCCCGACTGCAGGTAGGGCACGGTGGCCACGGCCGCCCCGACCAGGGCTCCCACGCCGGCCCCGGCGCTGCTGTAGTCCGCCAGCTTGGTGCCCACTTCCCCTGCCCGGGCTTGCGTGGCAAGCGCCAGGAACAGGGCCAGGACCATCCATGCGCGCCGCATCAGAATTCCGCCCGAAGGAGGGTGGCGTTGGGCAGGGCGCGCACGCCGCCGGGCCCGTCGAGCCAGGGCGAGAACGCCAGGAACCCCGCCTGGGCGTGGATGCCTTTGCCCGGGATGCGCTGCTGGTGGCCCGGCCACCAGACGGTCTCATAGAGCCCGACCCCCAGCCCCAACACGGCCCCGCCGCAGATGCCGGCCGCCGCCGCCGCCAGGAAATCCTCGGCGTCCTTCGGGTCCTGGTCCACCTTGTGGCGGTAGCTGATCATGCCGCCGCCCGCGCCGACCGCCCCGCCCAGAAGGGCGAAGGTGATGGAATCGTAGAGCACGGTGATCCCGGCCTCCGGCTTGTCGCTGGCCACTTCATAGGCCGACAGCGGTATGCCCAGCCCCGCGCCGCCCGCGGCGGCTCCGTAAATGGTGCCCAGGATGATGGTGCTGGGGTCCTGGCCCTGGCGGTTCTTGGCGTAGGGGATGGCGCCCACCGCGGCACCCAACAAGGCTCCCAGCCCCAGGCCCGCGAAGCAATTGGCCCCGTAGGCCATGCCTGGCGAAACCTTGCGTGCGCCCGGGTTTTGGCTGTCCAGGGCGCCCTCTGTCGCCGCGGAAACGGGGCTCTCCGCGGCCGTGGGTTGGGCCGTCGCCTGAACTGACGCGTCATCCGCCCAGAGGGGCCGGCTCAGCGTCAGCAGGAGAAGGAGGGCCAAGGGTCGGCGCATCAAGGGACCTGGTAAGCGGTGATGACCGCGAGCACGCTGGCGGTGCCGCTCGCGTCCACTTGTCCGTACTGCACATCGCCGATGCCGGGCGCCGCCCAGGCGTCGCTTTCCGTGGTGGTCGTCACCCCGCCCGCATAGGACTGGGACACGGTCCGCAGCTTGAAGCAGTTGGCGTAGTACCCCGAGGCCAGGGACAGGTTTTCCACGCTGTCGACCTTGGTCTCCATGGTCACGGTCGGGCTGCCGCTGGCGATGGGCCAGGAGTTCCCGGTGACGTAGGGCAGGCGCCGGTACAGCTCCCAGGACGAAAGGCTGGAGTTCCATTGCAGCCAGTCGCCGCCGTTGAAGCTCCAGTAACGGTTCGGCTGGGGCACCGCGTTCAGCGCCTCCTGCACCAGGAATGCGGCGCGGCCCTGGTAGGTCAGCGAGGCGGCCACGGCCCGGCTCAGAACCTGCCCTCCGCTGCCCTGGTAGGTCCAAGTCTCGCCAACGGCCAGGGGGGCGTAGTTGGCCGACGCCTCATGGAGCAGAGGGTTGGCGTTGCAGGCCGCCAGGGCCAGCAGGGCCGCGATCCAGCCGGCCCGCCTCATCCCCGCAGGCCCAAGCGCAGGCCCCATTGCAGGAACGGGTAGACGTCCCGGCCTTCCACGACCAAGTGCGCCTTCACTTCCGTCCCGATCAGCAGGGATGGGCTGAGCCAAAGATCAAAGCCCGCCCCCGCCACTCCGCCACCGTCGAGCGTTTCAATGCTGCCGCTGCCGCTGTTCTGGTAGAACTCCTTGGCGTAAGTGCCTTCCAAGGCCAGGTCCCAGAAGATTTCCACGTCCTGGCGGAATTGGGCTTTGGATTTTAGGCCAATCCAAGCCGGGGCCAGGGTCAAGTAGTTGTCTTTTTGCACCAAATTGGGCAGGGTCGTGTAGCCTGCGCCAAAAATCATGGACCAACCCGGGTTGATGCCCAGGTCAAAGTCCAGGTCGGCTTGGGCCGCCGCCCCATAATCTTGGCCGAGCGGCCCCATGGGCATGAGCAAGGATGGCTCGACGCTCAAGGAACCCCCGCGTTGATCCGCGGCGGCCAGGTGGATACAGGGCACTAGCAGCGTAAACAGGACCAGTAGGCCACTGCGCGTCAATCCGTCTCCCGGCGTGCGAGGCATGGCTTGGCATATTTTAGATTCTGAAACGCCGGAACGTCAAGCCCGGCGTCCAGAAAAGGCCTTACAGCCCAATAAAAAAGGCCGGCCCGGGGCCGGCCTCGGGGCTGTTTTGGCCCTAAAATTTTGCCAAAAGGGATAATCGGGCCCCGGTGCCATTGTAGCTGTCCATCTGCAATTCCAAGGCGTGGTCCTTGTTCCAGGAGTCGGCAGCGTCGCCGGCCGTGGCCACATCCCCGATCCAGGAGATGCCCATCATGGCCACCCCGGCCGCCTTGATCCAGTATCCGGCCTGTTGGCTGTTGGATCCGAAGTAGGGACCCCAATTTTCCGGCTGGTGGATCACGTCGTAGCCCCACAGGGCCAGTCCGGTCCCGAAGATCTCCATGGTCAGCATTTTTGTGCCGAACTTGTAGTCCCCGCTGTAATA
>Ga0210401_10001509_pt1 | contig 26929 bp, 23 predicted proteins | sample IncBWH32MmetaG_FD_150866 | JGI IMG/M metagenome (GOLD analysis project Ga0210401, IMG submission 150866) | Forest soil microbial communities from Barre Woods Harvard Forest LTER site, Petersham, Massachusetts, United States - Inc-BW-H-32-M | ecosystem: Environmental > Terrestrial > Soil >...
GCGATGGGAAGTGGGCAAAACTTCGTGGATGTGCAGGCGGTTGGAACGACGACTGTCTATGGCGACTCAGCAGTGAGCTACCCGATTACGCTGCAGGCCACCGGCACGGCGAGCATCCAGTCAGTCATCTCAAAGCCCTCGGGCACAAGGACTTACGTGACCGATGGAACCAACGTTTGCGCTGATAATACACTTGTGGATTTGTCACCAGATGCAAGCCCCGCCCTTGCATTCCGCCGTATCGATTTTGTACCTGCCCTAACTATTCTCAATGACTATGCCGATCCCAATCTTCAGGTTTCTTATGTGCGCGTGGACACCTTGAACGGAGCAGCTGTGGATGTGATCGCGATTGGTTTTGCCCCACCTGGTGTGGTGGCCGATACGAACCCGATTCCGCAATGGTTTTTCTTCATTGATCGAGCCACGTTATTGGTCTCGAAGATTCAAATGACGAATACGATTCCATCCGCCAGCCCCCAAGGCCCGACCGTGGAGGTGGTCTTTTCGCAATACCAAGCTGTTAGTGGCTTCGCCGTGCCGATGGACCAAGCAACGTACGTGAACGGGGCGTTGAGCCAAGACCTGCAGCTAACGTCTGTGGCCTTCAACAACGGTTTGGACAGCTCACTTTTCGCAATGACCTGCGAGGTGCCCAATGCACAGTAGATTCTTAAGGATTCTCGCTAGTGCAGCATGTCTGATCACTTTCTTGTTAATTGTAGTCAGTGTGTCGCTTGGGCAAGGAGACACTGCTTCCCAGGCGATTGGTCTCCCGCCAAACGGGGCCTTTGACGGTTCTGATTTCGATACCGTTCAACTCAATAACGGGAACTTGCACATCGAGCTTCCCCTCTACTCCATCGGGGGACGTGGCCTTTCCGTTCCGGTCAGTCTCGTATATGACAATAAAGGCTTTTACGAGTACACCACAAATCCGATTCAGGGCACTCCTGTCAATGTATATCCCCGCACTACAACAGGCTCGCAATCTTTTCCTGGAATGAATTTGACTTGGACTTTGACAGCACCACTGTCGAATGGAATCGGCGACGAAACCGCCAATTCCATATACTCATGTGCGGCAGGCAAGATCAGTGTAATTACTCCAACTTATCGCGAGCCAAACGGCACGGCCCACTCCTTTCCTCAAATCGCTGCTCCCGGCAATGTGTGCAATTTCTACGCCCCTGCATATGTTCCCTCCCTTGACGGCAGCGGCTATACGTACGAGGCCAGTAGTACTGGCCCTGTCTACACGTCAAAAAACGGTACACGAATCTACAGCACCGTCGACGGCCAGGGCAACATCAATGCCTGGGTGATGGAAGACACAAATGGAAATCAGATTATACGGGCCGCACCCAATCGCGTTGCGGCCTCAACGATCACCGACACTCTGGGGAGAAGCTTCGGCATCGTGCCGACACTGAATAGTGGGACAGGAAAATATGAGTTGAAATACTACGACTCAAATGGAAGTCAGCAAACGATCCAGATTACGATGACGACGGTCAACGTGCATACAAATCTTTGCCGATATCAACATACCGGCAGTGACGGGCCGTGCACGGAATGGGTTGGAAGCTGGCAAGCACCCAGCGTGATCCAGTTGCCCAATGGAATGCAGTACACGATCACCTATGTTCAGAGTTCGCACGGCCAAATCTCATCGATTCAACTCTCTACCGGGGGCACGATTTCCTATACATGGGGGGACCCGTCGTGCCACTGCCCCGATGCAGATGGAGCTGGCGTAAAGGCAAAGAGCCGCACCGTCACGTCCAACGGGGCAACCGCCACTTGGAGCTACTGCTACACCTGCGGTGCTGGTATTACTGTCACCGACCCATATCTCAATGATACCGTTCATAATTTCAGCCAATTCGATCTGGGTTTCGACAACCGGATTTACGATGTGCAGGACAAGTACTATCAGGGATCATCCACATCGGGAACACTCGCAAAGGAAGTCGATACTGATTACCTGACGCCTAGTCCGGGACCGCACCTCCCCATTCACGTTACAACTACCTGGCCAGTAGGATCGACTTCGCTGGTTTCGCGCGTTGAAACCGACTACTACATTTTCCCTGATCGTCCACTAAGTTGGGGAAATGTGACTGAAAAACGCGAGTATGCATTCGGCGCGAATGTCAACTCGCTTCCCCTAGCCCGTAAAACGGATTACCAGTATGCCCACATCAGCGGCAACACGGGATACAACAGCAACTACGCGAGTTTGGGCATCGCCGATCTATTGACACAGAAGACCGTCTACGACGGAAACAGCAACAAGGTAGCCGATTCCAAGACTGTGTACGACGGTGTCGCACTCACGTCCACGTCGGGAGTTCCTAATCACGATTACGCGATTGGAACCTATCGAGGCAATGCCACGCAGTTGAGTGTTTGGCGTGACACCGACAACACTTGGCCGCCACCGACAAACAACACGTTCGACGACCTAGGCCACATGCTGACGTCCCAAGACCCAGGCCTCCATATAACGACGTTCAGCTATGCCGATTCTTGGTCGGGTACGACTTGCGGGGTCGGCACGAACACGCAGGCTTATCTGACGCAGACCTCCGCTCCCGACACTACAAATTCGCAAGGCGCGACCGTGCACCATCGGTCGCAAAAGAGCTATTTCCCTTGCACCGGGCAGACGCAGTCCACGCGGGATGAAAATGACATTCTGGCCCCTCGCACCGGAACAACATATACGTACGATCTCATGCTGCGCCCCCTGACGGTTGTGCACACCGACGGTGGTCAGACGAACTACAGCTATACCGATACGGCGAATGCGGTCAGCGTGACTGCGACAGAGAAGCAGGATTCAACCCACAACATCGTCAATACCAGCTATCACGATGGCCTAGGGCGAGTGAAGCAGACGCAATTGGTGGACCCGGCAGACGGGGATACATTCGTCGATACGACGTACGACCTCCTAAGCAGGGTCGCGACGGTTTCCAATCCTCATCGTTCCGGCACTTTACCCACCGATGGCACCACGACCTACCAGTACGATGCCCTTGGCCGCAAGACGCTAGAGATTCCGCCAGATGGAACCAGCAGTTCCAACAATGTCCAAACCAGCTACGGTGGCCAGACCACAGGCGTCCTTGGCTTGAGCACAACGGTCACTGACCAAGCCGGGCACAAGCGAATGAGCGTGACGGACGCGCTCGGCAGACTGGCAGACGTTTGGGAGCCGGACCCGACCACGGGCAGCCTTCTCAACGAAACGCTCTACACTTACAACGCCCGCGACAACCTGACTCGGGTGGACCAGAAGGGCAACACGACCGACACGACGCAGTGGCGCACCCGCACGTTCACCTACGACTCCCTCTCTCGCCTGTTGACTGCGAACAATCCAGAATCTGGAACAATCACGTGGACGTACGACAACGATTCGAATGTTCTGACCAAGCAAGATGCACGTGCCGTCACCATCACCTACAACTACGATCAACTGCACCGGGTAGCCACCGTCGGGTCAACTCACGCCAAGTCGTACTCGAACGGCGACCCAGCGGTGGACTACTACTTCGATCAGACCAGCTTCAACGGGCTGACCATTGCCGAGGCCGTGAACCGTCGCACAGGGATGGCCGACAGAACCGGGTCAGCTGCATGGACCTTCGATACCGAGGGCAGAACCCTAAGCGAGAAGCGCACCGTCAACATCAGCGGCCTGACCCCGTCAGCCGTTACGAAAACCCTCAGCTATGCCTACAACCTCGACGGTTCCTTGAAGACGTTGACCTATCCCAGCGGCCACGTCGTCACCTACGCTTACAACACGGCGGCACACGCGCTGTCCGCTATAGACTCCAGCGGCTCGCCTGCCGTGAACTACGTGACAGCCGCGACCTATGCACCACATGGCGACGTGTCGACCTACACCAACGGGCAAGCCACCGGATTCTCAGGAATCGTCACCACGAATGCCTGGAACAATCGTTTCCAGCCCTCAAGTTTCAATGCAGCTACCACGGGCACAGGCGCACACGCAGTTCAGTCCCTGACCTTCAATTTCAACCAGGGGACGCAAACCGCACCCATCGACAACGGACTTCTCGTCAAGGTCACAAACGGCGTCAATTCGGGCCGCACCACCAACTATAGGTACGACCAGCTCAACCGGATCGTGGCCGCCTGGCACGATGCTACGGATTGGGGCACACAGTACACAGTCGATATCTGGGGGAACCTCTCCCAGAAAGCTCCCTGCAACAACACAGCACCCTGGAACTGTCCGACGCACTCCTCGGGCGATTCGTTCTCAACGACGTTCACTGGTACACTCGGCAAGAAAAACCAGATGGATACGTACAACTACTACGATGCGAACGGGAACTTAACAAACGACCTCCTGGGACACACCTTCAGTTACGATTCCGAGAACCGACCCTTCACAGCGGGGGGAGTGACGTACTACTACGACGGCGAAAGCGAGCGTGTAGCGAAGTCGAGTGGGAAGCTTTACCTGTTCGGAACGAACTCCGCGCCGGTGGTGGAGACCGACACTAGCGGCAACATGACCGCAGAGTACGTGTTCTTCAACGGCAAGCGAGTCGCAATGCGGAAAGCAGACGGCTCCGTGCATTACTACTTCGTGGACCAGATTGGTTCTACAAACCTGGTAACGAACGCAACCGGCGTGGTCTCTCCACAACCTGAGCAGGACATCGAGTACCATCCTTACGGAGAAGAGCAACTTTATGCCAACGCGCTGGGGCAGGAATATAGGTTCACAGGTCACGAGCACGACGAGGAAACGAATGATGATTACTTTGACGCTCGCTACTACTCATCCAGCTTCGGACGCTTCCTGACGCCGGATTGGTCAGCAGCTCCAGCGCCAGTTCCGTACGCGGTCATGGACAATCCACAAACACTGAATTTATACAGCTATGTAGAAAATAACCCGATCACTGGGACAGACCCTGATGGACATGCAGGCGGCGATCAGTCACCTTATATTGGAGATGCAGCTGGATATTATGAATGCCAAAAGTCAAATTCATGCAAAGACCAGCAAAACAAGGATCAGAAACCACAAGCTCCTCCTGCAACACGAAATGACAAGACGAAGCCCGCGCAGGGTCAGAGTTCGGTGGCGCAGTTCGTAAGAACCGAGGCAACGGGGATCGGAAAAGACCTTTATAACGAAGTCGCTGGCTTCGACAATCTCTTCTATGGTTTAGTCAATCCTATTCTTGGCACGCAGTTTCACGTCGATGAGCTTGCTCCGGCGTCGCCGAACGAGAAGGCTGCGATGCTCGGTACCAGTATCGGGTTGTTTTTTGTTCCGGGTCCAGGGGAGGAGAAGTCGGCGGCAAAGGCCGGAGCCATAGTTGAAGAAATTTTCAAAAACCCAAAAGCTCTGGAAAAGTTCTTGAACGAGGCGCACGCTGGCGCTCTTGGGGACCTGCTCAAAGGACTCGGTTGGGATGTGGGAGCACTAAAAAAGGGTTCTCACGCTGGTCAGGGAATGAGAGCTCTAGAAATAAACGCAGACGGAAAGATGACTGGGCGACTCATTTCGTGGCATCCCGGTGGTGGGCACCACGGCCCTAGTCCCTACTGGAAAGTAAGTAGCGCCACGGGCGGGACCGTCCGCGTAGGGCCACAGTTTCCCTAGTTACTTTAACATGACAACCTTTAGGAAGCAGGCGATGACAAAAGAACAGAAGGCGGCAATTATCGAAAGATTAAAGGAGTCTGTCCAATTGCTCGCGTTACCACCTGAGGTGCAGTTGCAGCACTTGCCCTCTCACGTATGCAAGGCTGATGAACTTGCTCTGGATTTCGATCAGTGGAGGGAAGTTGCACTGGGCAACTATGCGAACGATTTCACAGCACAGCAGTTGTCATGGCTAAACGCTCTGGACGATAGGCTCAACTCGCTCACCGATGCTGGCAAGCAATATTGGACAGATGACGCTGTGCGTACCTCTCCGCACTGGAATGAAGTCCGCTATCTCGCGGGACAAGTATTGGATTCGTTTGGCTGGCCGAAGGAGAGGCCTCCAAGCCATGCATCTGAGTACAAGTCTGTCGACGAGTCCGGAGGTCATTCGATTAACTGAGCAGTCGGACTTGCACTGTTTCGATTTGGGGGTAGTCGAATGTTTCCCGACTCGGAGACGAACAACGACTGCTTCGGGGCGAGGTACTACTCGTCTGGCTTCGGGCGGTTCCTAACGCCGGACTGGTCAGCTACGCCGATACCCATCCCGTACGCTGTGAAGGGTAATCCGCAGACGCTAAACCTGTACAGCTATGTGGAGAACAACCCCATTACGGGCACGGATCCGGATGGACATGCCGGAAGCCCTTATGCGGGGGACGGAGAAGGATACTACGATTGCCTAGCTTCAGGTAGTGAGACATGCGACAAGGAGAACTCGGATAAAAACAAGACCGAGAGCGCATCGCAGTCGTCGTCTAACCAGTCCCCAGCACCGACTAAGAATCCCTACTACACCGCGGCTGGGGTTGCCTTCGTCGGAGGGGAGGAATTTGGTCCTGCCGATTGGCTAGTAGTCGGAACTCTTCTAACGGTCGGGTGCATCGAAACTCACTGCTTAAGCTCACTTCTCAACGAAAATACGAACGAGACAGAGGCTCCACCGCCCGCGAGTACTTCAGAAACGAACAAAAGTGCAACTTCGCCAAGTCCGAACGGAAACGAGGGTGACAAGAAAACTCCCAAAAAGAAGACGTCCACAAATCAGATGGACCAACAGGCGAAAAAAGGGCAAGCACCCAAGTCGGTCGAGCGAGTCGATTCCCCTCGATTTCCCAACGAGAAGCCCCATGTAGAATTCAAGGATGGCAGTGCGTTGAATGATGATGGTACCTGGAAGCATGGCGGGCGAGCGCTAACAAATGCTGAAAAGGAGTGGTTGCAACAAAATGGCTGGACTATCCCAAGGTAAACACGAGCGCGAAAAGATAATAGAAGAATGGATGCAGACGGTAAGCCGAGATGGAGGTCTCGACCGGTATGACGATCTCCATATCGATCGTATTGATGAGTCCTGGGCGTCTAGAGCCTCATGGATGTCAGCCGCGCTTGAGGCCTTTAGTCTGGCGGTTGCCGTACGGAACCGCCGCAACGACGCGTTGTCGGTCGTACTCGCATTTTCCCTCGAATCAGGGCCGCATCGCCGGGGGGCTGACTTCGAAACCAGTGAACGTCTCGCCGCGCAGCTAGATTGGACGCCGCCCTCACTCTATCTCTTTCGCACAGGCAAAGAACCTTGGACTCAGACTGGAAGCGCCGGATCAACCAGCACAGGCGCGGTAGCTGTTGAAAAGCTTGATTGTGCAATCCTCGGGCCCCTAGTAAGCGCGAAGGAGTGTGTCTACATGGAATTCAGGCTGGCAGGAGCAGACGAATATTCACGCAGCGTTTTTGTCGTGGGTTAGGTTAGGGGGCTGGCTTACCTTTCACAAAGGAGTTCTGAAACCCTCTCGGACGGTGGCCGTCCAACCCATGCGGTCTTCGAACTGGGAGCCACGAGGCAAGGGGGTAGCCGAATTTTTCCCGATAGGTACTACCCCTCCCCTCGTTTGACTAACGACCCCTTTCTTGCCCCGCTTGTCCCTGCCCTCCCAACTCAATTCCCGCAGGGTCTCTCGGGGGTGGAGCATTTTCCCCTCAATGCGTATAACCCCTCCCCTCGTTTGACCCTTTTTTCCACCCGCCTGTACTATCAAGGTTTACCCCTCAGCCCATGGCTTGGACCGTTGCGTGATGGTTCTTGAACCTGTGGCGAACAAACAACATGCCTCACGAACTGCCCAAAGCGTACGAGCCGGGTGCGATCGAGACGCGCTGGGCCGACTACTGGATCCGCGAGAAGCTCTTCCACGCCCCAACTCCGCCCGCAGGGCACGCGCGCGACATGTTCAGCCTGCTGTTGCCGCCCCCCAACGTGACCGGGCGGCTGCATATGGGGCACATGCTGAACCAGACGGAGATGGACATCATCATCCGCTGGCACCGCATGCGCGGCGATCTGACGCTCTGGCTCCCGGGCACCGATCATGCCGGGGGGCTGGCCCACCTTTCCCCGGTGTTGCGAAAGCCTCACCAAATGTGGCTGCCCCACCTTTCGCGGTTTTCGAAAGGTGGGAGGCACGAACCTCAAACCCTGCAGGTCGCTGACGCGGGGTGGGGTTCTCCTCCGCAAGGCGAAAAAGGTCCGCGTGTCGGGATTAGATTGGAGTCGTTGCTTCCCACCCATCGAAAGGCGCGATGGGTGGGGCAGCCTCAGTTGTGGTAGTGTCCCCGAAAGGCGCGGAAAGGTGGGCCAGCCCGCCCGATCAAGGTGAGATATTTCTCGAACAGTTCCAGTGCACAGGCGACAGAAATTGCTGCTTGGACGAGGAACGAGTATTCACGCATGCGTGTTGGAAGTCGGGCAATGACGCGCAGGTCCTACCCGGGGGTGGGGCCATGGCTGTCTATGCTACTTGCTGCAAGAAAAAGAAGTGAAGACTTTCAAATAAATGAAAGAGAGAGGTGAGGATTGAAAATCCGGCATGATGCTCTATTAATCTCAAGTGTGCTTTTTACAGTCGTGTTCGTTTGGGCGACGCCCATATTCTTGGCCGACGCACGCACCTGGCGTCGTAGCATGTTTCAGGAGACAGAACAACTGTGGGTAGGAAACTATTTAGCCCCAATTGGTTTTGCGTCTCTCGCGATTATTCTGATCGGAATGATTGTAGCGTGGACAGGATACCTTAAGGGGATTCGCTGGACCTGGTTCGTCATGCTCATTATTGTGTGGATGTGGGCCTTTCCAGTCATGATGCTGCCAATCCTCCAGCACCGAAAAGGCATTTCGCTCAGTGAATGGTTCCAAACGGCACTATCGGTAGCTAGCCCCTATCGAGATTTGGCGGTAACGGTTCTGATGTTCTCACTTTTAGTGATCGCTCTAATTCTGCCGATCAAGTCGTTCTTTGGCCGGAGGAAAGGTCAGGAGACAACTGGCGGTTCAGCTTCGGATCGACGGTAAAGGTTGTTTCCAGTCGACGGAAATGGGGTAGCCGTCCCCAACTCACTAGCTCAGAATAGGTATACGCAGGCGTCCCCAAGAAGCCCGCTCCCTAGTCACGGCCCCAAGTGTGGCAGTTTTCCCCTCTGTATAGCTATCCCCCATCCCGGTTTGACCCCTCTTTCCGGCCGCCTGTAGTATCCGACTTCCCGAGTTCTTTTTCTTCGCCGTAGCCCTTCCAGGCACGCTCAAGTTCACGGTTTTGCCATCGTGTTGACTGGGGGAACAAAGTGGGGAACAATAATTGCCGAATGAGAGCCGATCTACCCGATTTCCGTGATGGAGTCCGCCTGTAAGCCTCTGATCCGATTGAGAGGGGTGTCAATCTATCCATCTTGAAAACCGCTGTACGGGAAACCGTACCGGGGGTTCGAATCCCTCTCCCTCCGCCAGTTATTTAATAGGCGCCAAAACTTTGCAAGTTTCTGAAAATTACAGATCGCGCACTGCTTTAGCCCTCCCGAGAACAAGGCGGAAAACGTTTTAACGGGATCTGCCAGCCTCCAGCACCGATTCCTCCCGTGTCGCTGCCTTCTTGTCACCGTCTTTTAATCGCCCGGTCACATACGGCTGGTATCCTTCGCGTCGGTTTCTCCGGCCCCTTGTTGCAAAGTCTGAATTGGAGTGGCTACATCATCCGCTTAGTCCCAGGGGTGCGAGCACCAGGCCAAGAATAGCCGTACTAAGGGGGATAAGACGCACTTGCTCCTTTCCAGGTAAAGTGCGCTCTCAGCTCTCGCTCTCGATCACGATCTTCTCCGCTGCCCAGGGGTCAACGGCCGGCACGGAAAGATCGGAAGCGACGGAAATCTCTGTTCCGTCAGCAACCGGGGTGCTGGAACCGGCAATCGCTGGATGCGGTTCCTGCTCCTGCCGTTTGAGTGGAGGCGCGATCGCTCGGGCATCGATCGGTAACAGGTGAGTGTTTTGCGCCGCCCACTTCGCCGCCAGTCCATTGAGAGGGCTCTTGGTGTTGTATTCCTGGTAGGCAATCATCCGCCCGATGCGGATGATCAGATCGTCCAGCCCTTCGGAAGCCGCCCAGAAATCTCCAATGCACACCATCGAGTCATCAAAATTCGGGTGAAAGACCGGGGTCAGCATTCTGCACTGCGGCGCTCGCCGCGGGTATCCCAGCGTCAGGTTCACCTCGAGGATGTGCGAATCCCGCTCCAGGATCTCTCCCGCCCCGGCGACATACAGGCCCTTGAGAAAGTAGGTGAACCGGTAAACCTCCGGCGGCATTCCAGCCTTGCCGGTGATCTGAATCAGCGGCCAGTCTTTCAGCAACGATTCCAGCATCGCGGCGTCGAGCATCAGACGGCGTATTCGTGGCGAAGGCATACTCGACCCCGGGTTAACTAAGCGCGCCCGTCTTCTTCCAACGGGCCAGGCTATTGATGTGATACTGAATGTAGACCGTGCTGAAAAAGAAGGTCATTACACCGCTCAACTGCAAACCGATATTCTCGGTGGAGTTGTAATACTCCTCCATGGCCGCCTTGATGCTGAACATACCCACCAGATAGGCGACGAAACCTCCCATAATCAGTAACCCGCTAATCCACGGCTCGCGCGGATACAGCATCGTCGTCAGAATCCCCGCGATCATTCCAGCCGGATACATCGCGACCAGCACCATGGGCTTGTTATCGTTCGAAAGTTTTCGCGCCCAGTTCGCTTCAATCAACGCCCACAGCAGGTTGAAGAGCTGCTGGGTGACCACACCCAGCACCAGCACGATCGCCCAATGCAAATTCGGAGGAAGTGGCACCAGCTGGCGCTCGGGAACGGGAGCAATCGCTGTCTCAGTAGCGCGTGTGGGGGCAGGAATATTGCCCAAAATCTGCACCACAGGCACCCATTCCACCATGCCTTCGCTCTGGGCCAGGTCTTCCGTGGCGACATTTCCAGATTGCACATATTGTTGCAGGTCAGTCAGGCTATAGGGCCCGTAGCGTTGCTCGCCGCGCTTGACGAAGTAGTTCATGAAACCGCTCCTACGATTCGAATTGGACGCCGTTGTGGTCCTGATTGATCGTGCAGATATCGATGACCGCCCAAACCCAGACCATGGGTCCGGCGAACCCGAGAGTCAGCACCGTGATTGCCAGTTGAGCTATGCCTTTCTTCGTATAACCTGCGTAAAAACTGTGCCCACCCAAGGCTCCCAGCAACGCACCCAACAAGATGAATGTCGTACGGCTTCTGGGCTTTGGTGGGGCTGCGGGTTCGGCGACTACTTCTCCGCCGGCCACGCCTAGTCCTCCGAAAATGGACGGCACCAGCAGGCTCGAAGCGTATGGCAACTCGGGCGGAAGTTCTGCCATCCGCATCGCGGCCGGGCTCCCAGGCGGAGGAGGTGGCGGCGGCACCGAAGCGACTGGCTCCGCGACAACAGTAGCCGTCTGCGCTCCAACAGCAAGCAATTCCGGAGCAGAGACTCTCAGCTTCGGCTCATCCGCCGGTGCCTTGCTGCACCCGAAAATGGTGCAGCCGCCGTTCTCGGCGTAGCAGTCGGCATGATGCAAGGTGCCGCATCCTTCGCACGCCAGAGATACATCCTCTTCCTCGATGTGCGCCCTGCAGTACGGGCAAACCGCCGTAGTCATGGACGGTGTTTCTCCTTGTAGCGGAATGCGTATCTGCCGAGTTGGAGCAGGTCGCCATCCTGCAGGACGCGGGAATTTACCTGCTGTCCGGCCCAGAGCACCGGGCCCATCGCCTGCAGCATGACCCGCGCTCCGTTCAACGAAATCACCGCGTGATTGGGCAGAATGTTGGGATCCTTAAACAAGTAAATGTCCGACTCCTGCTTGCTGCCGATCGTGGTTTGCGATTTGTAGAGAATGAATTGCTTTCCAGCCAGCGGGCCCGAAACGACGTAGAGCCATCGATCCTTCAACGCGCTCTCCACCAATCCCATGCCGATTCCGGTGGCCAGCCCGAAAAGAGCGAAACCGACGGCCCGGCTCACGCTTCCCACGTGTGTGGCCATCGCAATCGGGTCAAAGACTAATCCGCCGAGCCCGGCTCCCAGCGCGCCGCCCAACACTCCGTACTTTCCCTTCTTCGACGATTGCCCGACGATGCCGTAGACGACTCCGCCGGCGGCGCCAAAAACCATCCATGCCATCCCGCGGGCAAGCCAAACCGCGGGATTCCGGTTTGTGTGTGCTCCCAACTCGAAGCAGACCCGCAGCATCATGTTGAAGATGATGTTGGCCATCATGTCGAAGATGAAGCCCAGCAGGATTCCGAGTGGCAATGCCAGAACGCCGCGCAGCAGAGCTTTTTTCACCGAGCGCTCGACCGTACTCTCGGCAACACCGAAGCCGATACACATGAGGGTGATGATGCTGGGTAGCATCAGGAAATTGCCCCAGCTATGCGACGGCCCGTCGATAAATCCCGGTTCCGCAAGTCCCCAGCCGGCGAGCGCTCCCAGCAGACCGGCGAGTCCGAGGTAGAACCATCCCTGCAAGAGAATGCTGCCACGCTCGGCTGTGACCGTCACCATCTGTTCTGCCGTTTCATTGATGGTGCCGTAAACCTTCGTGCCCGTCGGCGACGACCCGGCCGGTGCGATGACGCCCGCCGACGGCAGGATGATGGTTGCCAGGTCTTCCGCGGTTATCTTGATTCCTTCCGGATCATTTGGCCTTGGCATCGTCCCCCTTTTTGCTGCCAGGATCAGGACCGGACGGCTGGCCTGATTTCGCCGGATCGGCCTGCTGCGCGGCCTCGCCCTTCGGTTGCCATTGCCCGACAACTTCCCCGGTCTGTGCGTCGATGAGCTTGCCAGTTGGATCCAAAAACACCGGCACCAGGACCGAGCGAGGCAAAAAGTACCAGGAGAGCAGACCGCCAAGAACGAGCAGTGCGAGCGAGAAGAAGACCTTCGCTACCAACTCTTCAAGCGATATCGCATCTTCAGTGCGTGCCTGCTCCGCCTCGTCGCGCATCACTCGAATGCGCCGGTTGCCAGCCTGGGTCGCCGGCTTGGGCGCGGGCTTGTCCTGTGTATTGGCTACATCGCCATCTTCGTTACGAGCCTTTGCCCCCTCTTCAGCGCCGGCCTCAGCAACTTCACCGCCGCGCCGATCCTGCACGGCAACTCGCGTCAGGCGCTCGATACGCCCGTCGACCCAGCCAAAGCACCCCTCTTCATCCGAGTGAGGATCGAAAACCCAGGCAACCTGCCCTGGCGAGGAAAAGAAGTTCTTATGAATAAAGGTGTCGTGTTCGGAAAGGAAAATGCCAAATCCCGGATGCGAGTGGTACCAGCCCACAATCCTCTCACTGGGATATTTCTTGTCCTTCACCGCGTAGATGTGCTCCCAGGTATCCTGGGTGAAGGTGACGTGAGCTCCCGCCTGGTCCGCATTCTCTCCCTCGATGCTAGCTGTCACCTCGATACGCTGATCCTTATCTTGTCCGATCAGTACGCCGCAGATCTCCGTCGTATTTGAAGCCCGCGCGTGTTGCCGGATCTTGCGCACGACTTCACTGTCGACCAGCAGAAACGGCTGTCCCGCCCCGGTTTTTGTTTTGGCTCTCATCGCGTCACTTGGCCCGCAGAGATTTCGGCAAGACTCCCTAACACTCTGGGTGCATCTCCATATGGGGTGTACCCAATCTCGCGATCGCCGCTGCGCGCGATGAATACATCGAGAGGCGGCAGCCCGAGATCGCTCAGCTTGCGCTCGCCCGGCTCGCTGTCCCCCAGGTACGAGTTGAGCGAAATCACTGTGCGTAAGTGTCCGTCAGTTCTACATGCGGCCTGTTCGAATGGAACGGTTCCGATCGGACGGTAGAGCTCTTCTTCCTGTTTGCAGTTTGGGCACACAAATTTCTGGAGCACCTCGCGGCTGAACTCGATTACCACGTCAGAGGATCCCAGATCCGCTTGCGCGCGCCGTCGCAACCCTTCCAGGGTCAACTCCTGCGATGTTTCCGGCAAATGCACAATCTTTGGCAGCGTGTAATGGCTCATGCAATCTTCGTTCGCCGTGTATTCCACCACGTACGAAGAATGATGCATGCCCTCAAAAATGAATCCCTTGCTGGCCAGAGTTGGCAATCCATGGATGAGCTTCACCGCCTCCTGCACCTCGATGCCGGCGATAATCGAAGATATTGTCGGAGTAGTCGGAACTTTCCCCTCGGCAGCGGATTCCAGCATCAGCAGATTGCACGACATTCGTTTCTGCAACAACTGCCAGTCCACTTCGCCCAGCGTGCACTCATAGCAGGGAGCCTGGCCCGGCAGAAATACCCGCGCCACCCCGTTGATTCCTTCAATGGCCCCGTCGATCCATGGGCGATTCACTTTCCAGGCCGAGCGATTGATCCAAAGCCGCGCTTCGCGATTGTCGAGCCCGGCAAGAATCACGTCGGCCCACTCGAACAATCCCAGTCCGCATCCGTGGATCACGTCGGCCACCAGCGGATGAATGGAAGCCTCGGGCGCAAGCTCGTGATAGGCGCGCGCCGCGGCCTCCGCCTTGAAGTCGCCGATGTCCTCGGCGCGAAACAGGACCGCCCGCGACAGGTTCGACTCCTCGATCCGATCCATGTCCACGACCACGACCTGAGTAAATCCGAGGAGAGCGGCGTTCTTCAGAATCTCGTTTCCCAGCGCTCCTGCCCCGACCACCAGCAAACGGCAGCGCGCAATCTTCTCCTGCTCCCACCAGGGAATCAGTCGCAGCCGGCTGTACTTCTCCTGTCCGGGGCCGTTTTCAGAGGAACGCGTCATTGATCAGCCCGCGGTGATTTCCGGCTGCAGGCGAAGAATGTCGCCTTCCTGCACCTGGGCCTCGGCCAGCGTTTGTCCGTCTTGAATCTGGCGCCCGGAATTTTTGTGATGGAACTTGTAGCTCAGCGGCGCACCGTCGGGCCCGTTGGTAGGCAGTCGCAACTTCTGCACCAGGACGGCAATGATCTTGTTGCAAGGAGCGTCATCCGGCAATTCCACCGGCACACGCTTGTTTTCGGTCGAATCAAATACAGTAACGTTGATATTCGCCATCCAGTCCGCCCCGTTCTGGAAACACTCAGTGCTTGCCTACGACAGGCAAAGCCTTCTCCATTTGCTCGTCTTGCGCGATGAAGTCAGTCAATCGTCTGCGGCCCCGCGGAGTAAAGTCCCATCCTGAGTCCTGCAGCAACGCGTCGGCGCTCACGGCAAAGTTCAGATTCTCCGCGTTCGGATCGCCATGCTTGTCGACCATGGAAGTTACGATCCCAACCAGATTTCCCCGAGCGTCAAATACGGGACCGCCGCTGTTTCCCGGGCTCACGGGAGCCGAGATCTGAATCGTGCTGCCGTGCGTCCTGGAAACGATCCCGGTGCTCAACGTGAACCGCAAACCCTCGGGATGCCCGATGACGAAAACATTCTCGCCTTCCATTGGGGTGGTCGATTTCACCAGGGGTTGCACAAATGTCCCGTTGCCGGATTCCCGCGGTACCCACAAGAGCAGGAGATCAAGATTGCGATGTCGAGCGACGACGTCGGCGCCGCCCCACCCTCCCGAGGCCATCGTGATCAATCCCCGCGAACCCGTACTGGCTGTGCTAAACCCCGGGCCGTCGATCACGTGCCGCGCGGTAAGGAACAGATACCCATCTTTAGTGGCTTGCAACAACGTTCCCGCTCCAAAACTCGCGGTGGGCGTTTCGACATGGGTAAACCACGATCGTGCGGCTGGAGAAATCACCGCGACGAGTGGCTTCAATTTTTCCGCCACGTCTTTTGCTGACATTGGCTCCGCGGTCGGCAGCGCCGGAAATTCGGTCATCTCATCCAGTTCACCCAACCCGCTGCCGACAACTGAAGGCAACGGCGCGAACGAAAACGCCAGAAGCGTCGCCACTGAAGTGAAGAGTCCGCTCACAATAAGCAACGTCGCCAGCAGTGAAGTCCACGCGTGGCGCGTGCGGGGCGGCAACGTGCGCATGGCAACGCGCATCACGATGGCCACTACACAGAGGAGGGGCAAAACCAGCACGAGCGGAGACAAGGTCCACTTGGCCCACCCTGGCACGGCCGGCTCAAGCTTCGGCTCGAGGCGAACAGGAACATCCGGGGAAACCTCGGTACGAGCTACCTCGGCGGCGCTGATTACGATTTTGTCCATGTCAAAATTGCCAATGAATCAGCCAGAAGCGGGAGGGGAGTATAGCATTCTTGAGGATTTATTCCCGAATTGCAAGGCCAGAGTTTTACATGCTGTTAATGAATGCTAGGTAACTATACGCACAGGCCTTGTCGGGTTACCCGTTATCGGGTTACTTCAGTGTTTGTAACAATCTTTGCAGTTATAACTGCCGGGGGCTCCCCAAACCTAGGTTTCTCGCAAGGCCTGACCCCCGCATGCCCTACCCTCGTAGCTTCCTTCTCCCGACCTTGCTCAGGATGCGGCGCACTTTTTTCGGCGACATAGACAACCGGGTAGCTACGCGCGAAACCTTGCGGCCTTCGCGCTCCCAAACCTTTGGGACGATCAATTCGGCGAACTCTTCCGCGATTTGTTGGAACGTCTTATCGCCTATTGATCCTTGGGACCAGGCACGCAATTGGGGATCGATGCGCCCGCTGCGCACCACTTTGCTCTTAAGATTCTCCAGGTCGTCCCAGGCGCCCTCGGAGTGAACTCCCTTCGCCAGGCTTACAGCCTGATCGTAGGCGCTGCGTGCCGATTCAGGGTCATCGAAGTAGTGATTGCAGTAGGTCAGTCCCTGCCACACCCACGCATCCGACAGCAGGCGGCGGTTCTGCGTGTGCCGCGCCAGCTCGATCGCCTCCTGCGCATACTCCAATGCTAGCCGCGCGCGGCCACCGGGTTCGGCGTTGTCGCTAATTTCCTCATCCACGCGAACATTCTCGACCATGCAATCGAGCAACCGCGCCCGCGCCATCAGGATGTGGTCCCCTTTTTCTTCGCCCAAACGAAAGGCTTTCTTCGCCTCCGCATTGGCGTCATCCAGATCGCCGTTGTCGAGATGAAGATAGCCGTAATTCAAGTGCACGCTGCCCAGCCCGTGGTAGTTGCGAAACTCTTCGTAGATGGCGGCAGCCTCATCGAGTTCCGCCAGAGCCTCCTGCCGCAGTTGCTCGAAACGCTCGCGAGGCTTTGGCTTGCCGTTGCGCTCGGCCGTGCGTCCTTTGGTGGCAGCCTTTCGCTGCCGCGCCGCGTCGGCATCGATCTTGTGAAGCAGGTGCAACGCAATTCGCCGCTTCGCCGAAGCAAGATTGTTCAAGCAACGCGCGACATTACGATGCCGTGGATCCCGCAATCGATACTGTTTGATGGCCGCAGTGAAGTGCTCCACTGCATGCTGATAACGGCCCTGGCGCCGCGCAATTCGACCATACGACGAATAGATGTTGCCGAGCGTCAGATAATCGTCCGTCTTCTTGAGAGCTGCCTCAGCCTCCTGCAGAATCTGCAAGGCCTGTTTGGCGTTCCCCTTCTGAAAAAACAGCCAGCTCTCGAGAACGCGCATCACCGCCGCCATCGGTGCGTGGCCCAGTTCCGTTGCCAGTTCTCTGCCTTTGACCGCGTACGCGAGCGACTGGTCGTACTCGCCTTTCATTCGCAGGCAGCGGCCTTTCCAGAAGTTCGCGATCGATAGCAATTCTTTGTCATCGATCTGCGCCTCGAGCCCGAGAACGAAATCGAGATGGGCAATGGCCTCGTCGGTGGATTCCTCGGCCATCGCCACCATTCCTTCGGCCAGACGGAGATAGAGGTAGTCGCCCAGAGGAAGGCGCGAACGGACGTCCCGCGGAAAGCGCGCGATAACCTGTTTCACCAGCGATGAGCGCTTGAAACCGATGTCCACCCACTGCGCAAGGTAGCCGGCGAAGCGTGCGGCATTTTTTTGTTCGGGGTCGAGAGCGGTAAAAAACTGGCCATACTCCCCAAGGCGCGCCATCCCGCGCGCTACGCGACGACGCACCAGGTCCTGCTTCAGTTGCGCCAGAAAATCATCGGAAATTTCTGGAATCTCGCTGCTCCTTCAGAGAACCAGTCGACTCTCAGTCAATGTAGTCGTACGCCACCAGCGTCAGAAACTCTGGAAAATCCGCGCTGGTCATCATTCGATCGAAAATCGCACCGGCATCCTCGGCTCGCGCGCCTGTGAGCTTCTTTTTCTGCTCGGCGATACATGCTCGCACCATTTCCTGCGTGATCGGCCGCCCGTCATCGCTCAGCCGCGCTCCGTGCCGCACCCACTGCCAGACCTGCGCCCGGCAAATCTCCGCCGTCGCGGCATCTTCCATCAGGTTGTAAATCGGAACGCAACCATTCCCGCGGAGCCACGATTCCAGGTACTGCAAACCGACATCGATATTCCACTTCAAGCCCTGCTCGGTAATCTTTCCTTCCGTCACGGCGAGCAGGTCCTTCGGCGTGATGTGAACCTCGTCGAGCACCCGATCAATCTGGTTCGCGCCTTTCATGTGAGCGTCGAAGATTTCTTTCGCAATCGGCACCAGTCCCGGGTGCGCCACCCACGTTCCGTCGTGCCCGGCATGCACCTCGCGCAGCTTGTCTTGCCGGACTTTCTCCAGCGCCTTTTCGTTCGCCCCCGGATCATTCTTGATCGGGATCTGCGCCGCCATACCTCCCATCGCGTGAATCCCTCGCCGATGGCAGGTGCGGATCAACAGCTCCACATACGACTTCAGAAAGTGTTTCTCCATGGTGACCATCGAACGGTCAGGCAAGACAAAATCCGGGCGGTTTCTGAATTTCTTGATGTAGCTGAAGATGTAATCCCAGCGTCCGCAATTCAGCCCCGAGGAGTGTTCGCGGAGTTCGTAGAGGATCTCGTCCATCTCGAACGCTGCCAGAATGGTCTCGATCAGCACCGTTGCGCGAATGGTGCCGCGAGGAATTCCCAACCGGTCCTGGGCAAAGCAAAACACGTCATTCCAAAGCCGCGCCTCCAGATGGCTCTCCATCTTCGGCAGGTAGAAATAAGGGCCAGTTCCTCTGCGGATCAATTCTTTCGCGTTGTGGAAGAAGTACAAGCCGAAATCAAACAACGATCCTGCGATCGGCGCTCCATCCACTTGAAAGTGGCGCTCATTCAAATGCCAGCCGCGTGGCCGCACCAGCAGCGTCGCCACCTGAGGATTCAGCGCATACTTCTTGCCTTCCGGGCTGACAAAGCTGATCGTGCGCCGCACCGCATCCTGCAGATTGGCCTGCCCTTCGATGTTGTTCTGCCAGGTCGGTGAATTGGAGTCTTCGAAGTCAGCCATGAACACGTTCGCTCCCGAATTGAGCGCGTTGATGATCATCTTGCGGTCCACGGGGCCGGTGATTTCCACCCGCCGGTCGCGCAGGTCGGCAGGAATGGGCGCAACCCGCCAATCCCCTTTGCGGACCTCCGCCGTTTCCGCAAGGAAATCAGGCAAGTGTCCGCCATCGATTTCCTTCTGCCGGACGCGCCGGCGCGCCAGTAACTCCTGGCGACGCTTCTCAAACTTCCTCGCCAGCTCCGACAGAAACTCCCGCGCATCCGCGGTCAGAACCTGGGATTCCACTTCAACAGATGGCACTGCGGTAATCGTCATGTCTTTCATGGTAAGCGTCACTCCCACGTCCGAATTCCGCGACTAGGACAAAACGGACGAGTTGGCCGAATCGGACCTACAGGGTTGCCCTTCGCGCTTGAATCGAGTGTACTGCGATCTGCGCCCGAGTGGGGAGGAAACCTGAATATGCGTCGTACAACCGCAGCTGAGATCGAAAAGCAATGGCAGTCGGACCCGCGTTGGCGGGGTATCCAGCGCCCCTATACCGCGAATGAGGTACTCAAGCTGCGCGGATCCATCCACATCGAACATACCCTGGCCCGGCTTGGCGCCGAGCGCCTGTGGTCGCTTCTTCACAGCGACTCCTATGTTCCCGCTCTCGGCGCGCTCACCGGCAATCAGGCCGTTCAGCAGGTGAAAGCGGGGCTGAAGGCCATTTACCTCAGCGGCTGGCAGGTCGCTGCCGACGCCAATGACGCTGGCCAGATGTACCCCGACCAGAGTCTCTACCCCGCCGACAGCGTTCCCAACGTCGTGCGCAAGATTAACAACGCCCTCATGCGCGCCGACCAGATCCATCACATGGACGGGAAAGATGCGACCTATTGGTTTGCGCCGATCGTGGCCGACGCCGAAGCCGGCTTCGGCGGCACTCTGAATGCCTTCGAACTCATGAAAGCGATGATCGAAGCCGGCGCCGCCTGCGTCCACTTCGAAGATCAGCTCTCGTCCGCCAAGAAGTGCGGACACCTCGGCGGCAAGGTTTTGGTGCCCACTTCCGAAGCGATTCAGAAACTGGTCGCCGCTCGCCTGGCTGCCGACGTTCTCGGCGTACCCACGCTCGTCATGGCTCGCACCGACGCCAATAGCGCCTTCCTGCTCACCAGCGACATCGATCCGCGCGATCGTGAGTTCATCACCGGCAAGCGCACCCCGGAAGGCTTCTTTGAAATTCGGGGCGGCCTCGATTCCGCCATCGCCCGCGGATTGGCTTACGCTCCCTATGCCGACCTGATCTGGTGCGAAACCTCTGAGCCGAACCTCGAAGAGGCGCGCCGCTTTGCCCAAGCCATTCATGCCCAGTACCCAGGCAAGATGCTGGCCTACAACTGCTCACCCTCGTTCAACTGGAAGAAGAAGCTCGATGACGCCACCATCGCGAATTTCCAGAAGGAACTGGCCCGCATGGGATACAAGTTCCAGTTCGTGACCCTGGCCGGCTTCCACGCGCTCAATCTCAGCATGTTCGAACTGGCGCGCGGCTACAAAGACACGGGCATGACCGCATACTCTCGCCTGCAGGAAAAAGAGTTTGCGCGCGAAGCACAGTACGGTTATGAAGCGGTGAAGCACCAGCGCTTTGTTGGCACCGGATATTTCGATGCGCTCACGCAGGTGATCGCCGGAGGCCTGGCCTCAACGACGGCGCTTGCGGGATCGACCGAGCAAGAGCAGTTTGCGGAAATCAAGCTGCAGCGGCATCCCGAGCATGGGCCCGACGCTGGCTGTCAGCCAATCCTCGGCGAATGCCCATCGCTCGTGCAGGAGATCATGCCGACTGAGGAATCACTCCTGCCATCCGGCGACTAGATCGAGCGCAAGAATCCTGGCTTGACCCCCTCTCTGAGGCAGGCAACTTCTCGCCTGCCTCACCTTTTTGTTTGAAGGGAACGGCACACGGAACGACCGCGCCGGCTAACGCAACTCAATCCATTTGGAGGGAATTTGCAAAGCCTGCACCAGGTCTTCCATGAACTGAGCCGCGCGCGCTCCATCGACCACGCGATGATCGGAAGAAAGTGTCAATGTGAGCATGGGACGGACCACGGGTTTGCCCTCAAGCGCCACCACTCGGTCAGCAATTCCGCCAATCGCCAGAATGGCTGCCTGCGGTTCGATGATGATCGCGCTGAACGCGTCCACCTGATACATGCCCAGGTTGCTGATGGTGAACGTTCCACCGGCAAGGTCCGCGGGGCGCAATTTCCCGGCACGCGCCCGCTCGCTCAGCTCGGCACGCTGCACGGCAGTCTGTGCGACGCTGAGGCGATCGGCATTCGCAATAACCGGAGCCACCACGCCGTCGTCGACCGCCATCGCGAGGCCTACATTAATGTCGGCATTCCTGCGGATCGTTTCGCCGCTCCAGCTCGCATTCAGCCGCGGGTGCTTCGCCAGTACACGAGCGACCACACCAACCAGAAGATCTGTTAGCGTAACGCGTGCCCCGCCGGTCTGCTCCGATATCTTCGTGATCTGCGCGCGGGCCTCATTGAGCGCAGCCGCGTCCACGTCACGCACGACAAAAAAATGCGGCACCGTCGCCCAACTGTGTGCCGTACGTTCCGCCATCAACCGCGCTACTGAACTCAGCGCAGTCGCTGTTTGGTGGGGGGGCTTTGCTCCCGCTGAGCCTGCCTGCTTCGCCGCTGCCTCAACATCCGCTGCGAGAATCTCTCCAACTGCTCCCGACCCGCGCACCAGCGTGAGATCAACGCCCAGTTCCTTTGCCAGCCGCCGTGCCTTTGGTGAGATTTTCGCTGCGGGAGCGGATGGCGTCGTCACCGCCTCAACGACCGACGGACCTGCCGTCGCGCTCACACTCTCCTGATGCCGACCCGATGGAACGACCGGTTGATCCGTGGGGACCGCTTCGCCGGGACGCAGAATCCAGGCGATCGTTTGTCCCACCGGAATCTCCGCGCCTTCGTGCGCCTTCACGCCACTCAGCACACCATCACCCGGAGATTCAATCTCCATGATCGCCTTGTCGGTTTCGATCTCGAGCAGGGTCTCGCCTTTGCTGACGCTTTCTCCTTCTTTCTTCCGCCAGGAGACGAGCTTGCCAGTTTCCTGCGCCATTTCCAGAGCGGGCATGACAACGCTGATGGGCATAGTTGTTTGGGGAGGGCTGAACCCGCGCGTTAGAGCTATCTCATAATGCACCAAACGTGTAAGCTTCGGTCTCCTCAGGGGCTAAAGCCCCAACTTTTATGCGGCTCCGGATGGCGCGGCTGAAGCCACGCCCTTTCAAAACCGATTTATGAGATAGCGATAGCTTTCGATAGCTTCTAGTCTCCTACGGTCACCCGCTCTGTTTTGGCGATGGCTTCGATCATCTCTTTCACGTGCTGGCTCGGCTCCGCTTCACTTTCGCGAGTCGTCGGCAGCGGCCCGTTCACGGTGTGATAGTGCGCGCCGGCCACGAGGAGTTGCTCTGCCGGGAAACGCGTGATGACTTCGTGTCCGGTCGGCGTGACCACGATTTCTTCCTCAATTCGCGCCGCGCTCCAGCCATCGCTCGAAGGCCAGAAGGTCTCCAGTGCAAACACCATGCCCGGCTTGATCTCGCAGGGATGATCGAATGACACGAGGCGGCTGATGACCGGCTTTTCCCAGATCGCCAGCCCGATGCCGTGGCCATACTGCAGGGCAAACGCTGCTTCTTCGTTCGGGAAGCCGAAGTCCGTTGCCTTCGGCCACACGGCGGCGATTTCTGCGGTCGTGCGTCCGGGCCGCACCAACTCGATCGCGGCATCCAGATAGTCGCGGCAGCGCTTGTAGGCGTCCACCATGGCATGCGACGCGTAGCCGATCGTAAAGCACCGGTAATAACACGTGCGGTACCCCATGTAGGAATGCAGGATGTCGTAGTAAACCGGATCGCCGGGGCGCAGCACTCGATCTGAAAACACGTGCGGATGCGGATTGCAGCGCTCCCCCGAAATGGCATTCACCGCTTCCACGTATTCCGAGCCAAGGTCGTAGAGCACCTTGCTGACGAGTCCGACTGCCTTGTTCTCGCTCATTCCCGGCTTCATCGCCCGGTAGAGTTCGTCGTACGCCGCATCCACCATCATGGCCGATGTATTCAGAAGCGAAATCTCGTCCTGCGTCTTGATAACCCGCGCCTCGGACATCAGCGCCTGCCCGTCGACCACTTCAAGACCTATCTTCTGCAGCGCGAACAATACCGGCGGCTCGATGATGTCGATGCCCACCGGCTCGCGATGCAGCCCGCGCATTTCCAGTTCACGATAAATCTTCTTCGCGACATCTTCGGCGCGACCCATCTCCGGCGTCATCGCGCCACGCAGCATCGAAATCCCTGGTCGGGAACGCTCGCCGAGCCACGGGCAATGCAGCTGATGATGGCGTGCCGCCGACCCAAAGTCCCACAGGATGGGCTCATCATTTTGCGGAAGCAGCGTGAAGCGGTTCGCCTTGTCCTGTGCCCAGGTTCCAATGTGCGTCGAAGTCAGGTAGCGCACATTGTTCATGTCGAAGCACAGCAGGGAACCCATCTCCGACTTCGCCAGCAGATCTTTCGCCTTTTGCAGGCGTTCGCGGCGCAGGCGGTCAAAGTCGATGCGCTGTTCCCAATCGACCGCCATCGTTCCATGAGTTGGAAGTGCCATGACACGCCTCCTTTACGCAGGTATCAGTTGCGATTGCAAAGAGCCCGCGCCGCTTCAAACACCTTCTGCTCCGTCGGGACCGTCATATCTTCCAGCGGCGGCGAGAAGGGAATCGGCACATGCATCGCGCCCATGCGCTTCACCGGCGCATCCAGATCGTAAAATGCACCCGCTGCAATCACCGACGCGAGTTCCGCCGTCACTCCATACCGCTCGTAGCCTTCGTCAATCACGATCACTCGCGACGTTTTCTTCGCCGATTCGATCAGCGTCTTTTCATCGAGCGGCCACATCGTCCGCGGATCGATCACCTCAGCGCTGATGCCCGCCTCCGCCAGCAACTCCGCCGCGCCCAGCGCCACCTGCACCATGCTGCTGGTTGCGATCAATGTGATGTCGCGACCTTCGCGCTTCACATCCGCCACGCCCAGCGGGATCGTGTATTCCTCGCTCGGCACCGGCCCCTTGAGTTTGTACATCATCTTGTCTTCGAAGAAGACCACCGGGTTCTCGTCGCGTATCGCCGACTTCAGCAGGCCCTTCGCGTCGTATGGCGTCGACGGCAGAACAACTTTCAATCCCGGCACGTGGCTGAACCAAGCATGCAGCGACTGCGAATGTTGCGCCGCCGAGCGCCGCGTCGCGCCCAGCGTCGTGCGCATCACCATCGGGACCTTCCACTTCCCGCCCGACATGTAGTGGACTTTCGCCGCCTGGTTCACCATCTGATCCATGGTCAGCGTGATGAAGTCGCCGAACATGATGTCGACAATCGGCCGCAGTCCCGTCATCGCTGCGCCTACGGCCATCCCGGTAAAACCCGCCTCGGAGATCGGCGTGTCGAGCACGCGATCTTTTCCGAATTCCTCGACTAGTCCCGATAGAACCTTGAAGGGCGTGCCGGCTTCGGCGACATCCTCGCCCATGACGCAGACGGTTGCGTCGCGGCGCATCTCCTCCGCCATGGCCTCGCGAATGGCCTGCGCGAACGTCAGTTCCCTCTGAGCGGTTTCAGGCATACACATCCTGCTCCACTTCCTCGGGACTCGGATACGGCGCAGCCACCGCGAATTCCACGGCCTTATCCATCTCCGCAGTCAACTCCGACTCCGTTTGCGCGAGTTGCGCCGCGTCGGCAAGTTTCTGATCAAGCATCCACGTGACCAGGTTCTTGATCGGATCGCGGTCGGATTTCCACTTCTGCTCTTCCTGCTTCGAGCGGTAGTAGTCGCGATTGATGTCGCCCACGTGATGCCCGGTGTAGCGGTATGTGTTAGCGAGCAGAAACCCTGGGCCGTCACCACGCCGCGCGCGCTCAACCAATCGCGTAGCAGCCTCGTGTACGGCACGCACATCCTGCCCGTCCACAGCTTCCGCCTCAAGCCCAAAGGCCGTGGCACGGTTCACAATCTCGCCCGCGGTGGTCTCTGTAAAGTGCGTGTACTCGGTGTAGTAGTTGTTCTCGCAAACATAGATGACCGGCAACTTGAACAACTGCGCCAGGTTCATCACTTCGTACAGAACTCCCTGCCCGAGTGCTCCTTCGCCGAAGAAGCATATGGTGACTCTTCCGTTTCCAAGGCGCTTTGCTGCCAGCGCCGCTCCCGTCGCAATGCCTACGCTGCCGGCAACGATTGCATTCGCGCCCAGATTCCCGGTGGCCGGGTCGGCGATGTGCATCGAGCCGCCCTTGCCCCGGCAGTAGCCGGCTTCCTTGCCCAGCAATTCCGCAAACATCCGATCGGGCGAAGCTCCCTTCGCCAGGCAATGGCCGTGGCCGCGGTGCGTGCTGGTGATGTAATCATCGGCGCGCAACGCCTCGCAGACTCCAACCGCTACCGCCTCTTCGCCGATATAAAGGTGCGCCAACCCCGGCATCAATGCGCGAGTGTAAAGATCGTTGACCCGCTCCTCGAACAGGCGGATTGCCAGCATCTGCCGGTACATGCGCAATGCTTGCGCAGCCTGCGTCGACGCCGCTCCGGTGCGTTCGGCCGCGATAGTCATTTCTCTACTCCCGACATGCGCGCCAGCACGTCGAACACGACCGCGAAATCTTTTTTCTCCCAGCCCATCCCGCGCGCCGCCGTAAGAAATTCATTGCTCACCGCCGTCGTCGGCACCGGTACGTTCAGCTTCCGGCCCAACTCCATCGCCAGCAGCATGTCTTTCTGCATCATGTTGCAGTCGAACCACGCCTCTTCCGGTTGCTCGAGGACGAACGGTCCGCGGTATTGAATCATGGGGGAGGCTACCGCGCTGTGCGTCAGGACATCGACAGCCACCTCGCGCCGGATTCCGCTTTTCTCCGCCAGCAGCACGCCTTCGGAGAACGCCATCATCTGCACGGCGAGGCTCAGGTTCACCGCGATCTTCATCGCCAGCGCCAGCCCGTTGTCGCCGACGTGCGTCACCTTCGGCCCGATGTCGAGCAGCAGCGGCTTCAGGCGCTCAAAGGTTTCCTTGCGCCCGCCGACCATCACCGACAGCTTGCCTTCCTGCAAAGTGATCACGCTGCCGGAAACTGGAGCATCCACCATGTCCGCGCCTTTGGCACGGACCTTCAACGCCGTCGCCCGGCTAACTTCCGGGCTGATGGTGCTCATATCGACGAAGTATCTCCCCGCGCTCAGGCCGGCGATGATGCCGTCTGGACCATCGGTCACCGCGGCAATCGCGGCCGCATTCGTGACCATGGCGAACGTAACCTCTGCCCCCGCGGCCACCCCGCGCGGAGTGTCCGCCCACTTCATGCCTTTGTCGATGAGCCACTGCGCCTTCGCGCGCGTCCGGTTGTAGCCGGTGACCGTGTGTCCTTTGCCGAGCAGCCGGCTCACCATCTGGCTGCCCATCACGCC
>Ga0210401_10001510_pt1 | contig 26914 bp, 33 predicted proteins | sample IncBWH32MmetaG_FD_150866 | JGI IMG/M metagenome (GOLD analysis project Ga0210401, IMG submission 150866) | Forest soil microbial communities from Barre Woods Harvard Forest LTER site, Petersham, Massachusetts, United States - Inc-BW-H-32-M | ecosystem: Environmental > Terrestrial > Soil >...
GGGCCATTTTGGACTCCAGTTGGACTCCAAAGAGAGGGTTTGAGAAGCTGTCCTGTCTGTAAGTATTTGAAGGATTTTGGTCGGGCCGCCGAGATTTGAACTCGGGACCTCTTGCACCCCAAGCAAAAAATATCAATCACTTGCCAACTGCTCTCGCTGAAAACACAAGACTTGAGCCGAACAGTTTTGGACGCCAAATGGACGCCAAAGCGCCGAGTCGGGCAGTATGGACTCCACGCGGACTCCACAAATCTGGCGCGTTCTGTTACAAAGGCGAACCACGATCATCAGCGACGTCCCTTGTGCTCCGTGAAATCATCCACACCCGAACCCAGTTCCTGATTTGCACGCACGGCATGAATGGTCCTGCTTAGCCGGGTGCGTCTACATATTTTCCAGATTTGTTTTAAACGTAGATCATTTACTCCATTATTTGTAGCTTGTCGGAACTGTCTAAGAAGAGTAGAATTGAGTTGAATCTTGCCACTTCGATACGGGCGCACTCAACCCAACCATCGGAGCCTCCCCTGGACGCGATTCTGAAGTTTGGTTTCACTGCTGAGCGCCGAACCGGCACTCAGGGGCACTCGTGAAAGGTCACGCCTTTTTTACCGGCCAGCTCCACGCAGGACTAGCCGACTTGACATCGGGCGTTATCCGTGTATTTGACCGTAGAGAATAGGTCGATTCAACTTGGAGAAAGGTAGCGAGGAGTTGGTGGTAGACCGATTAAGGATCTTACAGTTCACTCAAACAAAAGGACTTGCGGTCAACATTACGATTCATTGCGCGTTGAATCTTGTGCTATTGACAGACGCGGTATCAAATGATACCATCGGGGTGTGATTAGTGTCTCGTACAGGACGGAAACTCCGCCCTCCGGTAGAAGCGCTTTGTATAGCGCGCGGTCTCGTACACGGGGGGTTATACCACGTTGGGGACGTCCAAGTCCCCAGTGAGTTGAGCGAGCTCGGGCATCCTGGAGAGGAGCTTATGCACAAAGCTCTTTGCGCTGCCTTCGATGAAGCTACGCCAGAATCCTATAACGTGGATCAAGCTCCTCAGTCGACGCCGGCATACATTTTTGTGTGGCAGTCCACATTCTTCACCCGAAAAATGTTTCTTAAGTTTAAGCTGTTGGGAACACGCAAAAAGCCGGTGTTATGGTTGTACAGCTGTCACGAAGCGTATTTTTAGATAAACATGAAAGCCAAAACTCTAACGTGTCCCGAATGCGAGCTAGGTAAGCTTCAATCAAGAGTTACTGAGCTGAACGGAAAGATTCGCGGTGAGTCGTTCCCGGTAAACAGTGAGGTCCTGGTATGTCCATCTTGCGGGTTCAAAACAATCCCAAAAGAGCACATGGGGGAATTCGCATTACGACTTTCCGACGCCTACAGAGAGGCCCATAATCTATTGACTAGTTCTCAGATCAAGGATCGCCGAGTCGATTTGGGAATGAGCCAGCAACAATTCGCGCAATATCTCGGGGTCGGCGTAGCGAGCATTAAGCGGTGGGAGCTAGGACAGATTCAGGATGAAGCCATGAACAGCCTGATTATTCTCAAAACCGATCTTGCAGTAGCAGAACAGAACGTCGCGGAGATCGCTAGTAGAATGGGAAAGCCGGTTTGGAAACCGGGCGACTTGTTGGATGAAAACACATTTTATGCAACCTATTTTGAAGGTCACGGCCTTCTCTGGGAGCCACATGATTCTCCATTCAAAATGGGGGTCGCGTGCCACACCTACGCAAGCCACACCGAATCGATTCAGTCATCGAAAGAAGAACAGATTACCGAGCTTGAGCGCGTGGGAAGGATGCAATTTGAACTTGTCGCGTAAAGATCAATGATAATCGAGCAGGATAGGGAGCAACTCGAGGAAGCAATTGCCTTCCATACCAAGAGTGATTTGCGCTCGATTCGCCTCTCTCAATCGCGCGTGTGGAGTCGGCCTGGTGGCCCTCCCGCCGACGGAAAAGAGTTCGCTGCCGACATTAAGTTCCAAGCAGGTGATTGCAAGATTGCCGAAGGCTGCCTAGCGCTCGATACAGACTTCACGTTTATCGTCACGCTCGGGGATTCGAAAGAGGAGAACAGAATCGTTGTGATCGAATGTAAATTCGAAGCACAATACGCTGTCAACACCGAGTACTGTCCAACCGAAAAACAGATCGACGCATTTCGATCAGCAAATGCTGTTTTTAACTGCTGGCCGTTTTTTCGCGAGTATGTACAAAACACAGCTGTTCGCATGAACTTCCCTTCTCCCTCAGTACCATTCCTGAGAATCGTAGGAAAGGCTCAGCTACAAGGTCAAGAAGCAGTTGGGTCACCAGCAGCGATACCAGCTCCGCAGCAGAAGGGGACGAGGCGGAGAAGAAAGATCTGAAACGGGGGTCCTTGCCCGTTCTCATACATGTAACTCACGCCGGATTTCGGCTTATTGAATGCTTCCGCTTACTGGCTTCATATCTGGTAAACGCGCTCGAACGTCAGGATCGCCGTGCTCACTCTTTAGAGGCAATTTCGGCGCGTCAATCTGGGCTACTTCCGCAAGCTTCTTCTGGATTCGCCGAGTCAGTTCGTTCTGCCGCTCTGGAGTGACGAGCGTGTACTCGCCCGTCATCTCGAGATCGCTATGTCCCGCGATCTTGGACGCCTCGATGGCGCTTCCACCGACCTGTTGCCGCCACGTGATGTTGGCACGGCGAAAGGAGTGTGGTCCAAGACCAGGGAAGTCGCAGCCTTCTTTCTGGGCAGCATCGTGCACAGCGTCGCGCACGCCAGAGTCCCAGAGCGGTCTCCCAGGAGCTCGCTTTTGTTGGAAAACAAACGCATCCGGTGTGGTGCCGGCCGCCTTCGATCCATAGCGCTCAACCAAGTCTCCGATACCCAAGGTTCGTCTGCTGTCTTCGCTCTTTGGGCGACCGATATCCTGGTGCCAGACGCGCTGCTCGATCTTGATTGTCCCCACCTGTAGGTTGACGTGCTTCCATTTCAAGCCCAGCACTTCCGAGATCCGCGCGCCGGTGGCGATACATGTTTCGATGATGAGCTTGTTCGGTTCTTCCAACCTCGCAAGCACTCGCGCGGTCTCCTCAAAAGAAAGGATGCATCGTTCGTTCTTGTATCGCTTTTTCCCGAGCTTCGCCTTGCTTGGTGGGTTTCGTTTTCCTTCCTCCCACAAACCGTGGCCCTCGGCATAGTGGTAAACGCGGCTCATGATCGCGCGCACGCCGTGCATAGCCCACCACGAATCGAAAGTTGTGTGCAGCCAATCCTCGACAGCTTTGGGCTGGATCTGATTCAGTCGTAACGCGCCCCATTTCGGGATGATGTATTCGTCGAGATAGAAGTTTTCCTTATCGCGGGTTGGCTTTGCGATTTGATTCTCGCGACCGAGGTAACCTTCCTTGTACATCCGGGCCACCTCGCCGAACAGTGCAACGCCGGTGGTGGCCACCTGCTGAACTGCCTCCTCGACCGTCGGCGCGTTGAACTTTGCCAAGAATTTGTCGCGCTCAACCTCGGCCTGCTTCTTGGTAAGCGCACCTTCCCCTTTGCTTGGACCTACATCGTGGTACTTCCGAAGCGTCTTCACCGTTCCATCCGGCTGGATTTCATCGGACCAATACCGAAAGACCCACGGGTGACCTTTGCGATCTTTCCGTGGTTTTACCTGGGGATGCTGAACTCGCACCTTCACACGCAGGCCTCCTGGCAGCATGTGCAGGCTACCTTCGGCTCCGAGAATCATTCAAGTCCGTTCACTTTGCTTGAGGGGACTGCAGAATCCGCGGGCCTTTCTCCTGCTGCAAAACCCGACATTTCCGACAAATCGAGTCCAAGTTGTTGTGGGCAAACACCTAACGATTGTCGGGTTGGCATGATTTTCACGACAAGGACCCGACAATGAACCCGACAAAAAGCGCCTCACCCGATGTCCTCCGGCTCATCCTCACACGATTCAGGCAGGACGGTGCTTCGGGAAAAGTGCAGAACTTCTTTGGAAGAGCCGTATACGGTTCGCCGGATTGTGAACGTCTCACGATTAGTATCAATGGATGCCAACAGGCCCTTTTCGCGAAGTCTTTTCCGTAATGTGTGATCGGAGACTGCGAATGTTTCTCCGCTGTCGCGAGCCGCGTTCTGAACGGCTCGGAACGCTGCCGCCGGTTCTATATAGAGATGATCGCCATGTAGCCACCCAATGCAATCGCCGAGACATATCCACTGGCCAGCATGATCCCGCCGCCACCCGCAACCTTCCGGCGACTGGTTAGGCATGCCACCGCGGCGATCTTCAAGATGTGCACGACCGGATGATAGGACGGAACGCAGGAGGTCCAAGTATCTGGCCGTTGGCTCAGTCTCCCCTTGGTGTTTGGCCTGTGCTGCAGCAGCTTGGCACACCGCTTGCCAGCAAGCAGCCGTGAACCGGGCACCTTCTGCGATCGTGATAGCCCCAACGGCGACGCCGTATTCCACATACAATTCGAAAGCGGCTTGTAGGCTGGCCGCGATTTCCGGCGTGCGCCGGTGAGCAGTATTGACGAGTAACTTGCTCCGATACTCCGAAACTTTCGCGTTAAATGCAGCGTTGCCTCGGTCATCGTGACTGGCAAGCCATTGCAGAAAACCAGCCATAGCGTGGGTGTAAAGACCAGAGCAGGCATCATCCTGACATCGTTCGAGCCGCTTGCCGTCGATGTCTCCTTTTGAAATCTCCAGAATCAACATCCGGGCTTGAAGAGATTGCCCCCGTGGGATCTCCTCACCTGTAGAGAGGATCAATGCTCGTGGCGGCTTCGGCTCCCGCAACTTCGACCTCGCGTCTAATCTTCCGCGGCCGGCGTGATTTCCGGCAGCCCGAAGCACCCTGTCTGCGGCTGCGTGGATACGAGCGACGTCGTTGGCACTCCCATGAGGTGCGAAGTCATCGATGACTAACAATGCGTCCTTCGCATAAAACGCAAGCATTTCAAGCGCGTTGGCAGTCGATGACCAGTTGCCAGGCAGATGCAACCGATCCATACTGGGGCCGAAGAAACGTTGATGTAGTGCCGCTAATTCACTCTTGAACGCACCAGTTTCGCCAACCAGGTGGAGAGAGAAATCCGCATCACCAAAAACGGCCCGGAATGTAGCGGCCAGCAGCGGAAAACTGATCGATGCAGCAACCAGTTCCACGAGGCGCAGGCACGCTTTTATGGCTTGTTTAAGAGCCTGTGGGTTTGGTTGAATGAGCAGCCCATAGCTGCTCAGCGCCCCCGACAACTGAATGTCAACATGCGACACCTCGCCATCCGCGCCGATTGCCCCACCAGCATGAAGGTAAACCCAACGGCCATCGAGTTTGCCCCAACCGGTGTGAGTATGGATTCGCTGGTGCTCTGCGGTCAACGAAAAACACTGAATCGCGGCGCGCGCGTATTCCCGCTGGTGAGGATAGATGATGGCACCGGCACCCAACTGCTCGATGGGCCAATTCATCTTTGAGAACTCTGAAGCGGGAATCGCGAACCTAGCCCTCCTACCTAAGATTTCCGCGTCGACCTCAAATTCCAGAGTCGTCTCGATACCATCATCCTTCTGGATGTTCTTAAGGATTGCTGCCTGGAAATTGGTTAACTGTGTTTGCGATTGCCGGTCACCCTGGATAGCGATGCGGAACATGCCCTCAGCTCTCGATTTGAACTGTGGCGGGATGACGATCTCGAGACGAGCGCCCGATACCGCCGCCTCGAAAAGGTCTAGCACCCTGTTCGGTCCCCAGGCAACGAGTAACTCGTCGATACCGTTGGCTCCCTGCTCCTGGGGGAGATTTACCAGTTTGAGCACTGCGTCTCGGCCCGTAAGCTCCCGGGACAATTCTTTCCTGGCCCAGTTGACGCTTTCATTCGTGCTGACGTCCGCATCGAAGACAATGAATACCGTTCGCCCGCCCCACGGGATCCGGTTTAGATCGGCGATTGGTCCCTTAACGTCGATTCGCTCGCCCTTGGGTCCACCAGTCTTCCCGACTCTTCCCCGCCAATTCCACGCGCCGGCAATGGCAACTGGAATAAATCGAGGTTGGTCAGTGTTATGGTTCGCGAGACGCCAAAGAGCGAGTGCTTTCTTCTCCCCTTCGACCAACACGATCGGGATGCTTACGTCGTTAAGCTGTTCTAGAGTGACTCCAGGCGGGATATACAGCCGGTTTCCACTGTTGGGCGGTCCTAAGTACTTCCGCTCCGGCTTCAGCTTGCCATCTTTCCCTTGCTTCAACTCTGGATTGTCGCGGCGCAATCGATAATTGAACGGATGCAGGCAACCCGGCCAGTAGTACGGTATGAGAATTCCAGTGCAGTCGGGCCTATTCTTTTGCCCGACAACTTCGTTACCTTCGATGCTGTCAACACGCCGCAACATCGCTTCATCGGCGGTCTCGGGTGTAATCCATGACGCCGCAAGCGTGGCGTGGTCGTTCTGATTCAACGGCGCGCCCCACTGCGGCGGAACTAAGCCTGGGATGCGCGGTAGGGCGCTCATTGTCGGTACCCCGCCGGACCTGACCACTGGCGCACCTCGATATGACGGTTGAGGATTAGGGCTTTGGGTTCGGCTGCGACTCTCATTCTGCAGCGTCCACGTTGAGCCCAATCGCACGCGCAATCGCAAATGTTAATGCCCTTGCCTGAGAGGATTCGCTAGCGTGTCCAGTTCTGCCGGCTATGCGGACCTTGGCCCAGAAACCGCCATTCTTAGTGGTGCCCATTGAGTGTTCCTGGGGGGCAGCACTCACTAAGAGGCGGAGAGCGTCGTTCAGGCTTTTGGTTGGTTGGAATCTCCACCTTGGCAACCAACTGCGATTTCCGATAAGGAACCGATTAGGCGCAACGCGCCAACCCATCACCAACTCCGCCAGCGTGGCCGTCAGCTGCTCACTGTTCATCGTGTGCTCACGTCCGCGTTCGCGACAGTGTTGCCCTTGATCCACTGCTCCAGGGCGCTCTCCGGCACTCGAATACTGCGGGCGCCTGCGACTCGTACAACTGGCAGGACCCCAGCCTTCATCCATCGATAAGCCGTCGCCAAAGAAATATTCAGGCGGCGGGCCACTTCCTGAGTCCGCAACAATTGTTCGCCCATGAGATCACGATAGGGCTATTGCAATCTGCTGAGAAGCTGCATCAGTATGGTTCGAGTATGGGAAATCGCGAATGGGACCTGGCTCAGTTCACAGACATCCGCTCAAAACTCGGCCGATTGGTGCCAGGCACACGAATCACCGTACCTTTGTGGCTCGAATTGAGTCCGGACGCTCGCGAACTGGTATGGACCGACGGGCCCCCGAACACTAAGATCCGCGTGCGTCACACTCAGGCAGAACGCCAAATGCTGAACGATTTTGTTGGGCTCTGGGCGCAACCAGCTGAGGCCCTTTTGAAATTCGCGCGGAAGTGGGGCATCCTGTATCTGGACCAGCACGGTCGCCCGTGTCAGATGAATGGACCCAGCCCGCGCCGCGAAAAAATCGAAGCGTGGAAATATTGGTCGCGGCGTGCCCAAGCGGTTTTAAACATTGCTGCGAACCTAAAGCTCGGAAACTTAGGTGATCTCGATGATTGGCGAGCCCTACGGGATACGGACCTTCGAACCGGAGCCTTCTTGCAAGAGATGGATCGCTATGCGCCGTTCGTAATGACAATGCTGCCGCGAATCGGCTATCCCTTCAATACCGACGGTTCTGACTCGGTTCATCCGAAATATAAACGCTCCGTAGAGGCTGAAAAGGCTTTTCTTTCGATAGAAGCAACATTGTGGCTCAAGCTGGCGCGTGTGGGGTTCGTGGTTGGGCTAGCGGATCCTGGCTGGGGCTTGTGGCTCGACTACAACGATTGCCTGTTTGCAGCGATAGCACTCCAGCTTGCTCTTGTACTGGCGGATGTTGAAGCGCTCTTTACATGCTCGGGTTGCCACAGACCCTACGCTCGCACGAAGAAGGCACCGAAGCCCAATCAGGCGAATTTCTGCGACGAGTGCGGCCGTCGAAAAGCTCTCCAAAGGGCCGACGAAAAACGTCGACGCAAGATGGCAACTGCCCAGCAACTCTATCGGGAAGGAGTATCGGTGCACGACATCGCGACGCGCGTGAAAGCGATGCCGGAAACCGTCCGTCGGTGGCTCAGGAGACGGAGAAAGTTTTGAAGGGCTGTCGACATTTCGGAATAACGCGGCTTCCTGGCATCGCACATTTGCCTGATTTTGTCGGCCCTATAAGAAAGGGCGCACCCGCCAATTAGCCTTAGCCCGCCCGGCATTCGCCACATCGTAAAAAAAGGGACCAGCCTCGCCAGTTGCCAGTTCATTTGTCATTCGCCTGATCGACCCAATCGCCTGCAGAGTTGCCTTGATGTTTCGAGCTCAGATCGTCGCAGCCCGCACCCGAGAAGAACGGCGAGGATGCCCCGTGGTAAACAGTCCAACTACTTTATCGTGACGGATTTGATCTTTGGGGATTCAAAATGACTGGGGTTATCAATGTGGAAAATCTCCTCCTTGAAGTCCTTCGGTGATTCATATCGCAGAGAGCGCCCAGGGACGGTAGCGGCCAGAACTAGCTTATAATCTCCCGTGGCCGCGTTCTGTGGAATCTTGAACGAGGTTTCAAAGGTGTTTTCGGAGATCCGTTTCGAGTCTCCGCCAGAAAGCTGATTTTCAAAACCAGGCTGATCTTTAGCAACCAGCTGCTGGCCGTACAACTGAATTGAGACCCATCGTAGATCGGCGATGTTTGGGCCTTCGAAAGTGACTTGAAGTCGTATCACATCATCAGGGTGATACACGCGTTGTACGGCAACGTTCTGACCGAATATCTGGGCTCCGACGAGCACAGTCATTGCTGCTAACTTAATCAGGTACATGGGTTTAGCCATTCTCCTCTTGTTGTTGGTGTCATCTATACCGCGACACGCACTATTCGTGAATTGACAATGGGAAGGAGTTCGGGTAGGATGAACCTAGCTTTATCCCGCCCACATAATGTGGCGGATCCGTGGGTCACACCACAAAGTGTGGCCCCGTTGCTTTTGCTAGGCTTATATTAACACGTAATTGACCTTAAGCTTTCGCCTTTTCTTTTGCCGAAATTCGGCGGGTCTCTCACGACACGGGCGTGCTAGCACTCTCTCCAACATATCTAGTAAGGCCGATGTTATTACCTCGATTTGCTTCGCCTCATTTTTAGCACTCTCTCCAACATATCTAGTAAGGCCGATGTTATTACCTCGATTTGCTTCGCCTCATTTTGTGGGTCCTTAAAAAAGGACCACGCCCGCGATGGCCGTGAACCGTAGAAAAGAACCGGGTCGAATTAACTTCGAACTGGTCGAGCGGTTCGCGAAGCGCGAAGAGAGGGACTGGACGTACTTTGGCTGCCTTCGCCACGAGCGGGAGAAGAAGCTTCGAGATCCGCAAGATGGCCTAATCGAGGCCGATCGCCTGCGGCAGCAACCGTAGAAGCGCCGGGCACAGCGACGCGGAACTCTGCAACAATAGCCCGCTGCTCGCAGCGTGCTTCGCCCTCGCGAATCCAGGGTCCTTCTGCAAGGCTGATTTGGAACAGCAAGCGGAATCTTGAGTAATTGGCCGATGAGGCGAATGCCGCTATCGGCTAAGGGGAATTGGCGGGTGCGGTGCCTTTTTTAATGGGGCGACAAAATCAGCCCGGCCCGCCCGGCGGCCCGGTGCTCTTGGTTCAACAGTAGAATTGGACGTGAAGTTGACATCGTCAATAACGTCTCCGCGTCCTGAACCGTTGCTCCAAGTCTCAACGCTCAGCAAATCTTCAGATCAACGTGCGATACCCATTTGGAGGACAGCATGAAGAAGATGTGCGATTCCTTTGTTTGGCTACTGTTGATTGCAATATTCAACGTGTCTGCGGGCGCGCAGCCAGGTGGGATGGGAGCGGGCAAGAAGAATTCAACTACGCCAAAAGCGACGCAGAGCGAAAAGCCGCTTGTTCTGACTGAAGCCATCCCTCTCGAAAACGCGAATGGCCGTTTCGACCACTTTGCTCTGGGCGGAGGCCGGTTGTTCGTTGCTGCCCTTGGCAGCAACGCCGTGGAGGTGATCAACATTGGAGGGAGAATCCTCGACCACACGATTACCGGTGTGCCCAATCCACAGGGCATAGCCTTCTCGCCCGAAGCAAACAAGATCTTTGTGGCCAGCGGTCGAGGGAAGGTCTACATTTATGACGCGAAATCCTACGATCAAATCGCTACGGTCGATTTCGAGGGAGGCGCCGACAACCTTCGCTACGACGCAGCGACCAAGCGAGTCTATGTCGGCTGCGGCAATGATGAGAAGACCGGTGCGATCGCTATGATCGATGCGACGACCAATCAGCGGCTCGCTGAAGAATATAATCTGGGGGGTGAGCCAGAGTCATTTCAGCTCGAGAAGTCGGGGCCAAACATCTACGTCAATGTGCCAGACCTAAAGCAGATTGTGGTAGTCAGCCGCACAACGAAGGAGACGAAGCGTTGGCCTTTAAACGGTGTGGAAAGCAATTTCCCCATGGCGCTCGATGAGGCAGATCACCGCTTGTTCGTCGGCGTGCACGTGCCTCCGCGGCTGGCGGTGTTTGACACTAATTCCGGCCGTCTTGTCGCAGTGCTACCGAGTGTACAGGACGCTGACGACCTGTACTTCGACTCCGACCGCAAGCGCGTTTACATGCCTGGTGGCGAGGGCTTCATCTACGCATTTCAAATGACCGATCCCGACCATTACCGGCTCCTGGCTAAGATTCCGACCGCGATCGGCGCGAAAACAGCGGGGTATTACGGTAAACAGGGTAAAGGCTTCGACCGATTTTATCTGGCCGTCCCGGCTCGCGGCGGGCAGCCTGCCGAGGTGAGGATTTACACGGTGCAGGATTGAAGTTTATGGCTCGACTGTCCTTGGTACAGGACTCCAATATGGCTTCTAAGGTTGCTCTTGGGATAAAGATGTGAACCATAACGCTCACGTATTGGGCCGTTTTCTTGTTGGTCTCGGCCTCGCCGCCTGTCTGCACGGCCAGACTCTTAGGAAGATCGCCGCCATCGATCTGCCTGGTCCCAAAGGGCAACGGTTCGATTACCTCACGATCGATGATGAAGACCACTACCTGCTCTCGGCGCATCTTGGACCCGGCATTCTTTACGTGATCGATGTACGAACCAACATGCTCGTAAAGGCCATTCCTGGGGTTCCTGGCATTACCGGTCTGGAGTATGTGCCCGAACTTCACAAGGTCTACACCTCTGATTGGGGCGAAGAAAAAATCGGCGTCGTTGATTTGCGTTCGATGACGGTCGTCAGGCGTCTTCCCACCGCGGCCAAGCCAAACGGAAGTGCGTACGCCGCGCCTTTCCGGAAGGTCTATGTTGTCAATACGCTTGGCAAGGCCGTCGCAGTCGTCGATGTGGACAAGGATGAAATTATCAAGACACTAAAATTCAACAGCGAGACTGGCACGCCAGGATACGATTCGGTCGCTCGCCGGGTGTACGTCAGCCTCCGAAGCACAAATGAGGTGGCTGAAATCGATCCCTCGACGGATTCGGTGGTTGGAACGTATCCGGTGCAGGGATGCCGCTACGATCACGGCATGGCTGTCGATTCGGAGCACCATCGGGCCTTCCTGCTCTGCGGCGGAAGCAGAACGATGGCTGTGTTTGCGCTGGATTCCCACCGCGTCATTGTTAATCTTCCGCTTGCTCAGGGAGCCGATGTGGTCAAGTTCGATCCGGGACTCGGACGAGTTTATGCGGCATGTTCCAGTGGCGTGATCGGCGTATATCAAGAGGACGATGCCGATCATTTCCGGAAGCTTGAGGATTTTCCCGTTCAAAAGCTCGTGCATAGCTTGGCCGTGGACACAGCGACACACAGAGTCTACGCCCCCGAGCAAGAGGAGGATGGAAATCCCGTGGCTCGGATGATTGTCTACGAACCGAACCAAAAACACTGAGGGAGCCGATTGCTAAGACTACTTTCCTCAGCTCGTGCGGTAAGGAAGAGAGAAACGACTGTGTCGCCGACCGGCGTCAAGGTCAGGAGCATACCCGTTTGGAGCTCGCTCAATCCAAGCTTCGTAAGGTATAAGACCAGGATCACGGACAACGCAGCGTGTGCGAACAGGCGCGTGAATCTCGTCAGGAAGAGCCACCTGCCGTCGCTCGTCAAGTTCTTGAGGGCACTGTTGTTCAAGACGCCAGCAAGCATGGTTATCTTGTGTTTTCAGGCCCCGATATGCTCCCCAGCTACCAATGCATACTGCCCCAGTTGATCTGGAACCTGCTCTTGGTGTCCTGAGCATCATTGCTAGCGACCCTACTCATTCGGCTGTACGCCAAGGTGAACGGTCCGTCCATGTCTTTAGCGCATCGGTGGCCCATGCCGTCGATTTGTCGGCATGGCAGACATTGCAGGCATTCGGAATTTTCAACGCATCTGTCGTCGCAGGAGTGACGAAGTTAAACGTGTGGCTCCGCACATTCACGTCGGCGATCGTCTGTTGGATTTTGGGCATGTGACAAGCGACGCACTGACTACCCTGGCTCCCCGCTTTGTGATGCGTGTGTTCCTTAATGGTTGGCGCGTGCGGACCGTTTGGAGAATTCGGGCCATGACAGTCCAGGCATAGAACATCAACCGGTTTGCGCAAGAGCGCGTCGTTCTCGGTGCCATGCACGTCATGACAACTGAAGCAGGCGACGCCGCGATTGTACATCAGACTGTTCACGAAGTCGTTGCCTTGCATGCGATTCTTGTGGGCAGTCCCGTCGGCGAAGTGCGTGAACGTTGTCTCGCCGAGTTTGTGATCTTCCAACGTCCAGAAATCGGCCAGATGCTTACCCATATGGAAGCCGACCGGCCAATCATAGGCTTTTCCGGCGGTGGGAGCGATCATAGGCCGACCCTGCGAATGGCACTGGATACAAGTGTCGGTCGCGTCAACATAGTTGAGCCGCGACGGGTTCACAACATTCGCCGACGTAGGCTTCTTTACGTGTTCGCTGCCAGGGCCGTGACATTTTTCACAGCCGACATTCCACTCCGTCACCTTTTTGGTAGTTACATCGTAATTGACTGAGTGGCATCCATCGCACGTTGGCCCGGTGGGGCGGTGCATGTTGTCTTCGGGATAATACGGCGTCCACCAGTCTGTCCCGGGCTTCACGTTGTAGGCGCGCCAGATTCTGTGGGTGACGTCCCATTGCGCCGGCAAGGGAAAGTAATCATCGCCAATTTTCTTAAAGTAACGCTCCTTCCATTTGCTGCCGTAGACGAGGGCTATATCGTCTTTTGAAAACGTGACGAGCGGGTCGGGTTTCGAAAGATCCGGGATGATGGCATCGGGATGCTCTCGTGGATCGCGGACTACGTTCGCCATTCGAGTTTTAGCCCAGCGGTCATAGATGTCGGTGTGACATGATTTACAGGCGGCCGAGCCTACGTAAGAAGCTGAACCGGAGGACGGAGTGGGCGCTGACACCGTCGCGACTTTGGGGAGGTTCCGGATGAAAACAACGAGCCGCCAAATGTCCTGATCGGGCATCTGCCAGCCCGGCATCGCGGTATTTCGTATCCCGTTCCGGATGAAATAAAACAATTCTCCATCCGTGGCGTGGTGGACCTCAGGTCCGCGAAGATCGAGCGGCGGCGGGTATAAACCGCCGCCCGCCTCGGTCTTTCCGCTTCCATCGTAGTTGTGACAGACATCGCATTTCTGCTTGTATATTTCCCGTCCCGCAGATACATCCTCTTCGCCGGCATCGGTTCTTAGCGGGTTCTTCATGGCCTTCGCCGAATCAGGAACGCTCACGTTCAACATCCATCGCGCGACATTGGTTTCGACCGCCGCCGGCTTTTGACGGGCTATCAATCCTCCTGAAACAATGTATCGGTACAGAACTCCGGCCGCTAACGCGATCAGGATGACTACTACGATTGCAGTTGCGGTCACACCTTTCTTCAAGGACATTGCCACCTCTCCGTTTTTCTCATTTCAAGAGAATCCCCCACGTGATTTGGAACCGGCCATTCACGGCGTCGTCCTCGAAGGAGGGATGATTCTTGAATTGGTAGTCGAAGCTCAGCCGGGAACGCTCGCCGATCGGAAGAAAATAGCCAAAATTGAAAGCTCGGATATTCAGGCCAGTCGCCGGATCGCCGTTGAACTGGTTATAACGCGCATAGATGTTCAGAGAACCAGCCACACGATAGCTTGCTAGCAATTCTCCCGCCGAGGAGTGGGTTCCTGGCCGGAAAGCCGGAAAAAATACAGGATCAATGGTGGGCAGGGTGGATGGTCTGTTCCCTGCCACCGCTTCGCCGCGAACGCCGAATCGTCCGCTGGCGAATTGGAAATCGACCCCAACGAGCCGTTCGTTGTCGTTGCCCGAGACTCCCGGAGGCAGGAGTTGTTTACCAGCCAGTACCGAGGCTCCCACCGCCAGCTTTTCCTTGTTGAAGATCTTGCGGATCCGCGCCATGTAATTTACCTGGCGATTGTTATCGTTGAAAAAACGGTTGCCGTTAAACGCGCCCACTAAGTATTGAAGATCCTTGAAGCCCGCCGCGGAAAGAAAACCGAAATCGCCGAACAACATTACTCCGCGGTCCCGCTCGCCCGGAAAGAAATAGCCCGAAAATATCGGCCGCTCTGGGGACTCGCGGACCCAGCTGGATTGCTGCACACTGAATCCAAACGGCACCACGAATTGGCCCGCTCGAATCGTGGCATGGTCGGTCAGATAGTATTCGAGAAAAGCGTCGTTCACCAGCTTTTCCGGGCTGCCTTCGACGGATTCCTGAAACTGGATTTCGAAGCCCGCCCCAAGGCGGTCGTTGATCTTGCCGGCCCAGCGTGTTTCTATGCGGCTGAGTCGGAGATTGGGATCGAATGCGGTGCCGGAGCCCTCGATCGGAGCGACGGAATAGCGTGTCTGGATGAAGACCTCCGGCTTCGCTTCGAACATATGATCGCTCTCGTTGCCGCCGAGGTCGGGACCGATAATCCGATCAGCGAATTCCTTAGCTAGATCATTTTCTGTTCCACCCTCTTTCGGCGGTTGGAAAAAGGGCGGCAACGCAGCGGCCGTGGCTTCAACTGCCTTGGAGTCGGGCTGTCGTAATGCCTGGACCTCTTTAGAAAGTGATTCGATCGTCTTCTGAAGGGTCGTGACAATGCCCTTAGCATCGGCAAGCTGCCGTTCAAGCTCTGCAATGCGTTGATCCCGATCCTGTCCATCCGCCACAACCGGGATCATGCTCCCGAAGCACAGAAATAGTGCGACCTGTCTGACAAGGCCCGCGCGTAAGGCGACAATCCTGTCGTATATGCGTGTCCATGATGTTACTCTGGTCCGTTCCATCTTCTAAGCCTCGTGATGCACTAGCCGTCCCCTTCCTACGAGTGCGAAATGGTTAGTGGGACCCGCCAGTTTCGAAAGCCTTGGCGTGACCTTTGCCCAGTTCGTCTAACGCCGCCTTGAATCCGCTCGCCAGTTTCTCAGCCGGACCTGTCCCCCAGTAATGCAGGAAGTAGACGTTAGGCTGGGTTCCGGTCATGTGGTGATGGATGGCCACTACGTTTAGCCCGTTCGAGCGTAGTGCATTGAGTACTGGTGTGATTTCATGGGACAGCATGGCCACATCGCCGGCGATCTCCGCATTTGCGTCGCTACCGAAGAAAGCCGCCCAGGTATTCAGGCCCATTCGCGAATTAATGACGGCACCCATCTCCTTCAGCTTCAGATCGTCCCGACCGATCGTGATTTTGTACACGGTGCCACTCTGTTCGCCCTCGCGCCCCACGATCTTCGCGATCTTCGCCGTATCAATTTGCCCAGCGGAGACACTAGATTTGCCGCCGGTTGCCGAGCTTTGATGTTGTGTCGATATGTGGCCAATCAGGTCCACCGCGGGCTTGGCCATTCTGGCCAGGTCAGGAGGCTTCCCGTGACCGTGCACGTGCATGTAGAAGATGCGTAGACTTTCAAAGAGAAAGTGATTATGCAGGGCGGTTACTTCGAGCCCGTTCTCCAGCAGAGCGGACATGACTGGATTAACCTCGTCCTCTGTCAGGACCAGGTCGCCCATCATTACATCCATGCCACCGTCGCCCTTGGTGAGCGCAAGCCATCCTTCGAAGCCGAGTGGCGTCGGCGTTGCGATTCCATCAATGGCGACCTTCAGATCGTTCCGAGGGATGTTGACCTTCAGAACGCCGTCCTTGAAATCTCCTTGCTTCCCAAGAGTCTTCAATACACCGTCGTAATCGGCGGGAATAGTTTGTGCGAGCGCTCCGCAAGCCCACAGAACGAAATATGCGATCAGCTTGTCGGTTTTCATGATTTCTACTTGCCTCACTTTCCGTTAACCGTAAATTCGCCGAAGTAAGTTACGCTGTCCGCTTTCGTCCAGAGGCCAGTCTTGCCGGCCTTGGTGAAGGTACGGTCTTCGGTCTCGAAGAGGCGTTCCCCGTTAAGAGAAACGACGAAAGAACTGTCGTTAAACGCGATCTTCAGAGTGTTCCATTGGCGGCGCGGAATCTCGTGCTTGACGCCATATGACCGGGAAGGAAGTCCTTTGGGCGCGATCGAGAGCCGAACCCCGTTCTCCACCTTGTAAAGCACCACATTATTTTCGAGTGCGTTGGCACGGACAATGTAGTAGTTGTTGGGGTCTTGGTAGCGCCAGACAATGCCGGCGGCTTGATCCACCGCGCCATCCATGGTCTTGAACGCGACGCTCACATAGCCATCACGGAGCGCCGTCCGGTCCAAAATGGCCAACGGAAACCGGCCGGCTGTGCTGTCGCGGGACAATTGTGCGAGGACGTAGTGCGGTCTTGCGGCTGATTCGTCGCGCACGATCTCCCATCGTGGTGCAGCACCATCATGGGTCATTGCCACAGTCCAGCCCGCGGGGAGCTTGCCCAGTACGCAATTATCGAATCGGATTACCTCCGCCGACGCTAGAGAATTCAGTAAAAGTGCGGCACCCAAGATTCGCGTGGCATCCATCTCGATCTCTAGTGTGGCGCCTGAACCTGAGGATTTCATGAGTGGGAGCGGAACTAACGGATACTCACGAATTCCTCAGGTCGCGGCATCATACTAGTAGCATCGATTCATGCGAATTCTCATCGTCGAAGACGACTGGAAACTCGCGCGTCAGCTCAATAAGGGGTTGGACGAGCAAGGCCACTCCGTGACGGTCGCCTCCGACGGTCTTGAGGGGTTGGAAGCCGCGACACATGGCGAGTTCGACGTTCTGGTACTGGATGTGATGCTTCCCGGTCTGGACGGGTTTTCGATCGTGCGACGGCTTCGAGCTGCGAAGAGCACCACTCCGATCCTGCTGCTCACAGCGCGAGATGCGGCTGAAGATGTCGTCGCCGGACTCGATGCCGGCGCCGACGATTACCTGACAAAGCCGTTTTCGTTCAAGATTCTGCTTGCAAGGCTTCGTGCGCTGTCACGACGCAAGACTGTAGAACCACGGACGCAGCTCCAGGTCGGCGATCTCGTGCTCGATCCCGCGACTCGGGAAGTGACACGCGCTGAGTCGGTTGTCTCGCTTTCGAGGACAGAGTTCGTCCTACTCGAAATGCTTATGAGGAATACGGGCCGAGTGATCACACGCACTCGCATTATCGAGGCTGCATGGGGCTATGAACGCGACGTCGATCGCAATACCCTCGATGTTTTTATGAGTCAACTTCGAAAGAAGATCGATCTGCCTGGCTGCCAGAAGCTCCTTCACACCATACGGGGCGTCGGATTTGCGCTGCGCGAGGAGGAGAGCGCTTGAGGAAACGATCGATAGGCTTCCGTCTGGCAGCCTGGTACTTCCTGGTCTTCGCTTGCGGCCTGGCTGCGTTTAGCGTCGCGGCCTGGTTCGCGATGAGCGCGAGCATCTACCACGCCATCGACGACGAGTTGCGCGACCGGGTACGGGGCGTCGCCAAGTTCATGAACCTCCAGATCGCTTCTTTGTCGGTCCCGGAGATAAGAGATGAGTTTCGCGAACATTCCGTCCTCGGGCCTGGTGGTGATCTCTTCCAGGTATGCGACCAAGACGGGCAATGGTTGTATCGGTCAGTGCCTTTGGAAAGCAACAACGTCCCAATAACCGCCCCGGGCATTCTTGCTGCGCCCCGGTTCGAGACCTTGCGCGTCCAAGATCAGTCACTCCGCTTTTACTCTGCGCGTATTGTCGTGAATGGAAAGCCTTACACGGTTCAGGTAGCGGCCCCGATGCACGAAGCCTTGGAAGCGCTCGATCGGTTCCGGCTTCTGCTTTTGTTCGCGACGCCTTTACTGCTGATTGCGGCTAGCACCGGTGGTTACTGGCTGAGCCGCCGCGCGCTCGCTCCAGTTGACGAAATTTCTCGAGCGGCCCAGCGCATCAGCATAGAGAATCTAGCAGATCGGTTACCGGTAACCGAGACAGGGGATCAGCTGCAACGGCTCTCGGAGACGCTCAATGCGATGTTCTCACGCCTTGAGGCTTCCGTTCGGCGGATCACCCAGTTCACCGCCGATGCATCGCACGAGCTGCGCGCTCCGGTGTCGCTGATCAGGACAACCGCGGAGGTCGCCTTACAAAGGAGGGACCGGGCGGCCGGGGAGTATTTCGAAGCGCTCGAAGAGATCCTTGAGGAATCCGAGCGTACCTCGCAGGTTGTCGACAGCCTTATGTTGCTGGCGCGCGCCGATTCCGCGAAGGACATCCTGGAACTCGTGTCGGTGGACGCAGGCAATGTCATTCGTGAAGCCGCCGAACAGGGCGAAAAACTGGCACGAAATCATGGCCTCGAGTTTGCCGTGATCTTGCCGGATGATCCCGTTTTGATTCAAGCGGACGGAGACGCACTGCGCCGAGCTTTACTAATTCTGATCGACAACGCGGTGAAGTATACAGTGAAGGGCGGCTTCGTACGCGTCAAACTTGAAATCGACAAGCGCTTTGCGATTGTCTCTGTGTCAGATACGGGGATCGGTATTACGGAGCCGGATATCGTTCACATCTTTGATCGATTCTGGAGGGTCGACAAGGCTCGTTCGCGTGAACGAGGCGGTGCAGGTCTGGGCCTGTCCATCGCGAAGTGGATCGTTGAAATGCATCGAGGCTCGATTGAGGTTCAAAGCGAACTCGGCACGGGTTCCACCTTCTACGTTCAGGTGCCCCTCAGTCAGCGATAAGAGGTCAGTGATGAGAAGGGAAACTTCCAGGATTACTTCACCTTAACGTTCCAGGGCAAAAAGGTCATTGAGTGGGTCGACAGGACGTTTGAGGGTGCCGGCAGGCTTGGGCGTCTGGAGAAGAGCTGACAACGTAACGCTATTCGACGATTTTACCTATGGGCTAAGTAACCTTGAAGCGTTTAGCTTCAGGCGAGGATACCCAAACGGGCTCATTTGGTACTCAGGGAATCCTCAGATTGGCTCCGTATAGTGTAACGAAGGCGTGTCACACGACGCCGTGTTTGAGACTAATGAAGAAGCTTGCCCTGTTCGTCCTGTTGGCGGCTGCGGAGTCGCTATTGGCGCAGACAGCGACATTGAGGGGTGTAGTCGCCGACGAAAGCGGAGCCATCATCCCGAAGGCTAATGTCGTCCTCAAAGGGCCTGGCGGACTGACGAATAACGTCCTGGCGGGCGACGACGGTTCTTACACATTCACTGGCCTAACACCGGGCAACTACACAGTCGAAGCGGCAGCTCCAGAATTGACTCTGCCGGAGCCGCAAAAGATCTCATTGGGAGCGGGGGTGCAGACACTCAACCTTCGGCTACAACACAATGCCATCTGACGAAACTCTGGTAAATCGCGTAAGGACGGCTATTGGACAAGGCCGGCGCATCGCAGAAAAGAAAATGTTCGGCGGCATCGCTTTCATGGTCGAGGGCAAGATGTGCGTCTCCGTAGGGAAGAGTCGCATCATGTGCCGCATCGACCCGGCGAACCATGACATGGCTCTCGGACGGAAAGGCTGTACCACTGTGGTCATGAAAGGTCGGGAGTACCGGGGCTACGTCCGAATCAACGCTGACGCTCTTAGGACCGAGGGCGATCTCGACTATTGGATCAGGCTCGCGCTCGATTTCAACAGCCGGGCAAAGGCCTCGACCAGGAAACGGCAATAGATAGCGACCCCCAAACAAAGACAGCGCATACATTAAGGCTTCGCATCCGCAATCCGTCCCTCATCGATCCATCACGTCAACTCCAGCCATTTGGCGGCCGGAAAACAGTGGTGCACAATGAGATCGTGTGGATCTTGTTTCGGCTGACACCAGTGCTGCACCGCGTCACCGGCAAAGTCCGGTGCCTGCGGCCAGAAATGCCACGAAGATCTTTTTCTCCGCAACGGGATCACCCAAGTCTGGAGCTACGGACCCTCGGAAAGCAATGCTAAAGCCGCCTCGCCGGATTCGATAGCCTCTTCCCTGTTCCCAAGTTCCATAGCCAGTGACATCTCAATCAGGTCGAACATTGCTGCGTTGATGGCAGGCGCTTCACGTGAAAAGAAATCAGACTCTTCACCTTGCCTTCCTGTTCTGTCACGCTGAGTTTTCGGACCAGCCATCTTCTCTAGATCATCGACGGTTTGGGACAGCAAGGCGGTCTGATCTTCCCATTGCAAATCATCATTGCTCCGAAGCCATTGGAGGACCGTCTTAACGTTCTCTACGCTTGCCGAGTACGTCATGATTTTTATCGTACTGCGGCACACTACGAACCGCTGGCACCGGGTCGTCGGCGGATCGTGGTCTTCAGCCAGCCGGAGCCTGCTAACTGCTCCAGCGTCCCCCATCACAACCGGCGGAGCAGTTGTCTACGGCGCTCGCACTCGGCGGTGTCAACGCGCCGGTGCCGGTAAGCCCTAAACCGCTGGTCCGAGCGCCGCACCCTCAGCCCCACCTGGACCGCGCGATTGGCGCGGAGGACCGGCGCTAAAGCCATGGTTTTTATGGTGGACCGGTCGCATTCCACCTGTGGAAGCCAGGTGGAAATCCGTCACACCCCCCCGTACACACACCCCTTAGCCCACGCCTAATCCTGGTACCTCCTGCGCGTTATGGTCCATGTTCGGTGGGACGGAATCCCTCCACACTTCTAAGAGGTTCCGATGAAGACCAAGCTCACTCAGAAAATCGCAGGAGTGCCGGTCGGGTAGGATATGGCGATAGCTAGATGTGAGATCTGCGGCAACCAGCAGGGGACTAAGCAACGCTACCCTCACTCGCATACTCCCGTGCCCGAAACCGGCATCCACCCCCGGCGAATCGTTTGCGGAGCGGCGAACTGCACCCGCGAAGCGTTGATCTGGTTGACGGATGAGGAGGAAGCCGAGTACCGTCGTGGCGAACGGAGTTTTACAGTCCTGCGCCATCATCATGTGCGGGTGACGTGATAGGTCACGGGGAAACGGTGAGGCGACCGAACCCCCTCAGTCCGGTGTCCTAGCTCGCCAAACTAGTTTCAACCAAGTCGGCTCGTGCTTCGATGTCCTTCATGAACACCGCGACGATCTGCTCGTTGTAGAGCACCGACACAAGTCCAGACGGATGCACCTCGCTTAGGAGAGCGATGATCGCCCCAGCACTGATGGTGGTGAACCTGACTCGTACCTGTTCGTCGTAACGAACAGCTAGAAACGACTCTCTAGCACGATAGCTCACTGTGACTTAAAACTACTCCGTCGAAGCGCTCGATACAATGAGAAGACTTGCTAGTCGATACCTAGGTAAGCAACTCGTTACAGGCGTCTGTTGTCAGGGTGGACAGTGCTGCAACCGACATTTGTTCCGTCTCTTCAGCGGTTTTACCATCAACACCTGCAACTATACGCAACGTCGTGGGTCAAATTATTTATGGTAACCATCCGCCAGGAAGGGCGACTCCCAAAGCATGTTCGTATCGGAGGTGGACTATCTGGAGTGCGGCGAAAAAACGCGGCAATGGCGTGGCTGGCGTTTATGGTGACTACGAAGTGATGTTGCTCGACGAGCACCGGTCCAGTCGCGCTATCCACCACTCAGGCGGTAAAAGAAATACCACAATGCGGCGATCAAGAGCAACATCAACAGTACTAGCAGACGCATCGGCAGTCCAACACAACGTTAGGGCTTGTGGGTACTAAGGAATAATCGAGGGGAAAGAAAACTCAAAGACCCCGACTGTAGCCCCAGTACGCACGAAAACGTGGATGCTGGCTCAGGTCGGTTGGATTTACAAAACCTCGGTGCCCGGAGCCGAGGCACACCTGTAATTTCCAGCCTGGATCATTTCGCCCCAGCCGATGTGCTCCTCAACCCCTCCGGCCAAGCGATCTCGCCCACATCCTCAATCCGGAAGGCGTCTAGCAGATCAGGGAGATGGACCACGAACGAGCGCTGTTGCCAAACGACTTGAACGAGCGCAGCCTGGTGTTCTGCGGCACTTCGACGCTGGCACCACTTGGAAGTGTGCACGTGTCCGTTGTGCCAACCGGGACGGCCACGAGAGGCTTTACTAGCGAATACGTGCCGCGCATCAGATGATGCCCGAGCACGCATCACGCCATTCGCGACGTGGGAGTAACCCCGGGCGACGACCTGGTTGTATTGGGCTTCGTTTAAAGAAGACAACTTGCAGTTGAACGCTCCAAAGGAGTTAATATAGGGAATACCCGCTTCCGCCCGGAGACCAACTTTTTGGATCACCGGTTCCCGCACAGGTCTTGCTAGACCCACACTGTGCCAGCTATCAAATTTTGGGGTTCCTGTGAATCGTGACGCACCGGATCGAACAACTCGAATTGTAATCGCCGAAGACCATCCGTTGATGGCTGAAGGCTTGCGAAAGTTGTTGGAGACTGAATTCCAATCTGTGACTGTGGTCGGAAACGGGCAGGAACTTCTCGATACCGTGGCGGTGTTAAAGCCGGATGTGGCGTTGGTGGATATCGTGATGCCCGTACTCAATGGCATCGAAGCCACGCGGCGTCTCCGCAAGATTTCACCGATCACGAAAGTTGTGATCCTGACAGCTCACAACGAACCGCAATACGTGGTGGAAGCCTTCCGCGCCGGAGCGACCGGCTTCGTGTTAAAACACTGTGCGTTTTCAGAATTGGTGATCGCGATTCGGCGGGTACTGGCTGGGCAAACCTGCCTCACACCCCTGGCGGGAGATCAAGCAATCGAAACCGCACGGGAGTCAACGCGTGAACCGACACTTACACCCCGTCAGCGAGAAGTCTTGCAGTTAGTTTCCGAAGGATGCACAGCTAAAGAAATCGCCCAAGCGCTGAAACTCTCGGTGAAAACGGCGGTGTTTCACAAGATGGCGATCATGCAGAAGTTGGAATTGCACACCACCGCAGAGCTAACGCGGTATGCGCTGGAGCACGGGATCGGCACGACAACTTACCCCTGGACAAAGAGCGCGAACAACAGCCCAAATTGATAGTGGTTTAGCCGGGTGAGGATGTTCGGTGTTGCCTCATCGTTATCACCCTCTCAAGGCGCGACGACGTGTTCACCACAGCGACAAGGGATGATGACAGAATCTGGCGTGGCGTCTGAAATGAAATCTCTGGCTTCGCATCAGAACTACGGAGAGCATATTTATGCAAGAAAGAACTTTGACGATTCCCGAAATCATCCTGATCGCCGGTACCCGTGTCGCGCTCGGCGTTGGCATCGGTCTTTTGCTCGCCGATAAGCTCACCGACCACGAGCGGAAAGGCGCAGGGTGGGCGCTTGTGGCGGTGGGCGCGTTGAGCACGGTACCGCTCGCGATGAATGTCTTGGGCAAATCGGAGCGTGTGGAACGCGGCGGTTTGAGGGATGCTCGGAGCTGACCCCGCTGAGCGCCAGAGTCTGATCGATGCGAAACCTTCCCGCCGATTCCTAACCGTTTCGCAAACAACCAGACCCCAAGCGTAACTCAACTGTACTATCAATCTCGGCAGAATGGAAGCTAGTAAAGGCTTACCTCGACTTTTCTTTAGGTGATCCTCGCCGCTCCATCTCTTTCATCACGATTTCGTCCCCGCTGGCGGTGCCAATTGTGCTCGCCGCCCCGGGTGTGTTCACCATTCCACCAACTGGCCAAGGCAACGCCGTACTGGTCTTTGTCGATCCCGCCGACAATACAGCGAAAATTGCGGCGCCAGGCTCGGCGAGCTTATCGATCGGCTTCACCACAGCTCCGATCCCTATTGGGCAAACCGGTTTCTTCTACGCTACGGGTCTCGGTTCATTGATATCACCAGTTCCGGACGGCACCGCCGACTCCACGACCACGCACTTTGCCACTGCCACGCCAATCGTGTTAGTCGGTGGTGTTCCTGCACAGGTTCAGTTCGCTGGCCAAGCACCTGGATTCCCTGGCGTCAACCAGATCAACATTGCGATTCCGAATAGCATACCAACCGGCGATGCCGTGCCGCTGCAGATCCAGACGGCCGACGGCCAGATCATCAGCACGCCAGGAGCGACAATCGCAATCCGGGCAGCAACAACTTCAGCCCAAAGCCTGCCCTCGGGTAATCCAGATCGCTGACTCCTCAAGAGAATCTACAGCCTCGATCACTGAAATGAAGCAAGGTAGGTCCTTGCCATCTCGGACTTCGGAAAAACGCCAGGCGGTCCTCACTTGAACGTATGGGGCTTCGTTCGAGCGCCGAGCCTCGGCCCACCTTTGCGCCCGAGAGTTGGCTGCCTAACCTGTAAGGCTTTTTGCTGGGTTTCCGCCGGCGGGAATTCTCTTGAAATCCGCTGGTGTCATGGCCCAACATGTCACTGATGAAAACAGTCGGCTACGTTCGTGTTTCCACAGACAAGCAAGCGGACCGGGGCGTTTCCCTCGAGGCCCAGGCGGAGAAGATTCGAGCCATGGCAGTGGTCCACAACGCCGAGTTGATCGACATCATCGTCGATGGCGGGGAATCCGCCAAGAGCTTGAACCGTCCCGGCATGGCGCGGTTGCTGGCACTGGTTGACGGCGTCGCGAGGATCACCAAGCAGGACACAGGGGCTCGCTAATCCCGAATCGTTCCCTGCATTTCCTGTTGGGCAACGTGCGAAACCTCCAACACCACCGAACGTCAAAAAAGCGTGATCTTTCGCTCCCGCGTCCCCAGTGGTGCATTGAAGGATTTCGTCCACGATTACTGGCTGTACGAGGATTACACTCCCTCTTTCCATTTCAAGGAGCGGATTCTGCCGAGCGGGACAATTGAGTTGGTGATTAATCTTCAGGACGATGAGTTGCGGATTTATGACGCCGCTCGAACCGACTCCTGCAAACGATTCTCTGGTGCTCTGGTCTCAGGAACCTACGGGGGGAGCTTCGTCACTGATACCGCCGAAGAGAGAGCGGTAATGGGCGTGCACTTCAAGCCGGCAGGGGCCTTCCCATTTCTCGGAGTCCCGGCTGACGAATTGGCCGATACCCACGTAGATTTGGAAATGTTGTGGGGCCAATCGGCCCGCGACCTTCGTGAGCGACTTTGCGAAGCACCGACACCGGTAAAGCGATTCCAGATCCTGGAGGACATGCTTTTCGCCCACTTGTTTCGACCGCTGGAACATCACCATGCAGTCGCCACTACGCTTGTTGAGTTTGGACGTCCGGGCACGCACCCCATGGTTCGGGAGATCGCCAAAGAAATAGGACTCAGTCAGCGGCGGTTCATACGAGTCTTTGCGGCTGAAGTCGGTTTGACTCCAAAATTGTTCGGCCGCATCCGACGGTTTCAGAAGGCGGTCTCGTTGGCGTCAGCGAGCAACACTGTTCCCGATTGGCCCCGGTTGGCATTAACCTGCGGATATTTTGACCAAAGCCACCTCATCGGCGATTTCGTCGAATTCTCCGGCCTCACGCCAAGCGAGTATTTCAGGCAGTTGCGTCATCTCGATCAGCACAAGGTCCGGCGAAAACGAAATCACGTTCCACTCGTTCGCCCCTAGCGTCGATTTGTGTTCCCAAGTCACACGATTCAACGGCTAGGCTGGAAGAGTTCGACCGGATTTCCCGACGGGTCCTCCAACAAGATTTCTGATCCACCAGGCCCTTTGACAATGTCGTTCCTGAAATGAAGTTGAGCTTTACGGAGCCGAGCGACTTCTGCTGCGAGGTCATCGACGTTTATTATGATGCGGTTCCAGCCGCCTGGTACGGGCTTTCGTCCGTCCGGCATAGGTTGCGCCGCTCCTCCAGGTCCAAAAGGCGTGCTTAGGATAAGTTCCAAGTTACCCCGCGAAAGCATCGCAAAATTGGGCTTTCCCTCTTGTTTGACCTGAAAGCCGAGATACTTCGTGTAAAACGCAATCGCTGGTTCGAGATCGTTGATCATGTACCGCACTCTGACCGTATTCATATCCGGTTCCTTCCGTGTTTGCGCGCCGACCGTGAATTGCAGGCTGCCGAAGTAGAGCATCATCAGCAACGCGAGAATTCTGGTACGCATATTCCCTCCCAGACTCGACGGTAGCAACTAGGCAGGTCCCGTGTATTGGAAAAAATTGACCATCCGCGTAATTGTCTACCGCACAGCCACGGCCAACAGCAAGGCTAAAATCGCCGCCGCAATTGCGAGTGGCCAAAAGCTGAGCTTTGGGGAACTATTCACCGGGCTGTATTGTCGCACGCTCAAACGCGTGCCGGCCAGGCCCGCGCTCACGTATCGTTGCTCACGCGCCGTCACACCCGCATGGAGGCCTCGACTGCCTACTGAGACTGTACGTCGCCAATAATGTGTTTCTCCGGCTTGATTTTGTCGCCCTATTAAAAAAGGGCCCAGAACCGCCAATTCGCCCTTAAAGCCATCCGGCATTTCGCCTCATCGACCTAATCGCCGC
>Ga0210401_10001512_pt1 | contig 26903 bp, 23 predicted proteins | sample IncBWH32MmetaG_FD_150866 | JGI IMG/M metagenome (GOLD analysis project Ga0210401, IMG submission 150866) | Forest soil microbial communities from Barre Woods Harvard Forest LTER site, Petersham, Massachusetts, United States - Inc-BW-H-32-M | ecosystem: Environmental > Terrestrial > Soil >...
TTGATGTCGCCGCGCAGGCAGGCCGACATCGCAATCAGGCCTTTGGAATGCCGGGCCAGCAGATCTTTGTCGATGCGCGGCTTGTAATAGAAGCCCTCCAGAAACGAGGTCGAGACCAGCTTCAGCAGGTTGCGATAGCCTTCCTGCGTTTCGCATAACAGAACCAGGTGGTTGTAGCGATCGTTCTCGCTGCGCGTCGCCAGCCCCTGCTGCGATACGTAAACCTCGCAACCGATCACCGGTTGCACGCCTTTTTCCTTTGCCTTGTTGTAAAACTCGACTGCGCCGAAAAGATTTCCGTGATCGGTCATGGCCACGGCGGGCATCTTCTGCTGGACCACCAGATCCATCAACTGGCCGATTTCACAGGCCCCGTCGAGTAGCGAATAATCGGTATGGCAATGCAGATGTACGAATGGCGGTGCGGAACTCATGCGTTAGCTCGTGCGGGGGGAGGACACTTCTATCATACTGCGTACTTCAATCTCCCGAGAGTTTTCTCCGGTCGCGCGCAGACGTATTTCGATCCGCTCCTCGGGCATGAGTCTTTCAAATCGCTCACCCCACTCGATCAACCCCACTGCCGTTCGGTCGAATATCTCGTCCAGGCCTAGCGTCGCAACTTGGTCCTCGCGGTCCAGGCGATAAAGATCGATGTGATAGACACTGGGGCTGTATTCGTGAATCAAGGTGAAGGTCGGGCTAGAGACTTCGTCGGGCTGCGCCGCGCCTAAGCCCTTCACGATCCCCTTAGCCAGCGTCGTCTTTCCAGCGCCTAGATTTCCGATCAGGAGCACCACCGCTTTTGGCGGCAACTCAGCTGCCAGCTTTTCGCCGAGCGCGATGGTCTCTTCTTCAGACTGGGTGTGAAAGATCCGCGACTTCACGCATGGCCTCGGGCAAAAACTCAAACAGATCGGTGGCGATCAGCCCTTTCTCTCCGCGCCGCGCAGCGCCCAACTCGCCCGACCGGCCATGCAGGTAGACCGCGGCCAGCAAGGCGGTATCGAGCTGATCGGGGAATTGCGCCACCAGGCCGGCGATCATGCCCGTGAGCACATCGCCCGTGCCTCCGGTAGCCATGGCCGGCGAACCAGTCGGATTAATCCACGCCCGGCCGTCGGGAGCGGCGATCACCGTGCGATTGCCCTTGAGCACCAGGTGGACGCCATGTTCCTGCGCGAACGCGCGCGCGCATCCAATGCGATCGGCCTGTACAACGGCGACAGTACTGTTGGTAAGACGAGCCATTTCTCCGGGATGCGGAGTGAGAATGCGAGGCGCCGGCGCGCGCAGGGTTTTCGCATCCAACGCATTCAACGCATCCGCGTCGACGACCATGGGCCGCGCAAGTTCGTTCACCAGACGGCGAATAAGCTGCGCCGTTTCCGGGTGCCGGCCCATGCCCGGACCAAGCGCAACGACATTCTTCTTGTCCACCAGCGCACTCAACTGGTCCAGCACGCGCATTGAGATCGAACCATCGTCGGTCTCCGGCAGCGGCTCAGTCATTAGCTCTGGGGCGTGCGATGCGATTTGAGCGATAGCCGATTCCGCGGACGCCACGGTTGCAAGGCCGGCTCCGGCACGCAGCGCTCCGATACCTGCCATCGCCGCCGCGCCGGTCTTCCCACGGCCGCCCGCCATCACCAGCACGTGACCATACAGGCCCTTGTTGGAATCCTGCACTCTCGGCCGGAACAGCTGCGCGAATAACCCCGGTTCGGAGAGCGCCAGAAAAATCGTGCGGTCCTTTTCGAATAGATCCGGCGGGCTTCCAATCTCGGCCACGTGCAGCTTTCCAACCAGCTCGCAGGCCGGCGAAAGCACCTGGCAAGGCTTCGGAGCCGTGAACGTGACGGTGTGGTTGGCGTGCACGGCCGGGCCAGGTGGACTCGCGGAGTCGCTGTCGAGACCGGAAGGAATGTCGACCGAGACCACTTCGGCCAACGGAAACCGCTCGTTGATGGCCGTTATCAGCTCTAGCGCTTTTCCGGTGGCTGCCCCGTGGATGCCGGTGCCGAGCAGCGCGTCCACAATCAGCGTCGCGGTCTCCATGGCCGGCTTGATCTCGAACGATATGGGGCATCCCACCGCCTGCAGCATTCTGTAATTTGCCGCTGCATCGCCCTTCATCTCGCCCGGATCGCCCGCCAGAACCACGTCCAATGATCGCGGCCGAATACGAGTGAGAAGCTGCCGCGCCACCACCATTCCATCGCCGCCATTGTTTCCCTTGCCGCACAACACCACAATGCGCTGGGCTTGGAGCGGCGCGTAATGGTCCACCAGAAACTCAACCACGCGCTGACCTGCGTTCTCCATCAGGACCAGGCCCGGCACGCCCAGCTCGCTCGACCGGCGATCCACTTCGCGCATCTGGGCCGCGGTCAGAATCTTCACGCGCGAACCTCGGCCAGCATCTGTTCCAACCGTTGCAGATTGGCGCTTTCACCCATGACAATGAGGAAATCGCCACCGTGAATCTCAGCGTCGGCCGGCGGATTGAACAGCATGCGGCCGTCCGACTTGCGGATAGCCAGCACGATGACGCCCAGTTCCCTGCGAAGCTGCATTTCCTCGAGAGATTTGGAAACGAATTCGCTCGAGGCCGGTACGCGGACCTGCTCCATCCCGACATCCAGGCCGAGGTTCTTGGTGGTGAAATCGATGAACTGGAAGACATGCGGCTTCAGCATGACCTGGGCCATGCGATACCCAGTCATGTCGTAGGGCGCGAACACATAGTCGGCTCCGGCCAGGCGCATTTTACGCTCTGTTTCCTCGGTCGCGATGCGGGCTGAAACCAGCAGCGACGGTTTCAACGCTTTGGCGGAAAGAATGACGAACAGATTGTCCGCGTCGCTGGAAAGAGTCGCAATCAGGCCTTTGGCGCGCAAGACTCCCGAATCGCGAAGGGTCTCGTCATTGGTCGCATCGGCCAGCACCGCCAGCATGCCGGATTTCATGGCCCATTCCACGCGATCTTCGTTCTTATCCACCACCAGAAACGGCGCACCGGCGCGCTGCAATTCGGCGGCCGCGCCACGGCCCACGCGGCCGAAACCGCAGACGATGTAGTGGTCGTTCAGCTTGTCGATCATTTTCCTGTTCCGCCGCTTTCCAAAATACTGGTTCAGCTCCAGCTCGATGATGGCCTGTGTCATGCCGCCCACCGCGAGCAGCATGATCGTAACGCCAAAGAATATCAGAAATGAGTTGAAAACCCGTCCCGCGTGGCTGAGGGGATGCACTTCCGCGTACCCCACCGTGCTCACCGTAATCATCGTCATGTAGAACGCGTCGAAGGGCGGGTAGCCTTCAATGAGGATGAATCCCAGCGTTCCCCCGGTGAGGATCGCGACCAGTGCGATGCCGATCAGGATCAGCCGATTACGGAAGCGGCGCATGCTGTCGCTATTTTAACCGCTAAGGAAAGCGTTACTGTTTGCGGGCTAATAATACCGTCATGTCATCGGTCAATTCCGGCGAATGGGTCCATTGCCGGACCGCTTCCATCACGGTCTCGATAATCTTGGTGTCTTCGCGCTCGGCATGCTTGGAGACCAGCTCGATCAGCCGCTCCTCGCCGAACATCTCGCCGTATTCGTTTTCAGGCTCCGTGATGCCGTCGGTGTAACACACCAGCAAATCGCCGCTCTCGAGCTTTACCCTACTCTCGTCGTACTTCGAAAATGGAAAGGCGCCCACCACGGTTCCGTTCACATCCAGGCTGGTGGCCGTGCCGTTGCGAATCAGGATGGGCGGCAAATGACCGGCGTTGGTATAGGTCACCGTCCCGCTCTCTTCGTCATAGAGCGCCAGGCAAAACGTCGCGTACTTTTCGGCCGAAGTGGTGGCGTAAAGCTGCTGATTCAGATCTGAGACCATCTGGGCGGTCGACAGCCGGAAGCCGTTTACCGGCGTATGCGACGGCGCCGCCAGTTCCGCGACGCGTTCCAGGGACGCTCGCAGCTCCATCCGCAGCGCCGATTGGATGCTGGCCATGAGCAGCGCCGCGGAAATTCCCTTTCCGGCGACATCACCGATCGCGATCGCGAGTTTATTGCCCGGCACCGCCTGGTAGTCGTAATAATCCCCCGATACCATGCGCGCCGGTTGGCACATGCCGATGATATGCAGCGTCTGCATTACCGGCGCAGTCTTAGGATAGAGCTGCTCCTGCACTTCGCGCGCGATCTCGATCTCGGCCTGCAAGCGTTCCTTTTCCTTGGCCACCGCCAGCAGCCGCTCCAGGTTTTCGGTCATGGTGTTGAACGACGAACTGAGGTCGGCCAACTGATCGCGTCCGGAGACTTTGATGAGATGCGAGAAGTTGCCTCGCATGACGCGTTGGGTCCCCTCATAGAGCGAATGCACCGCACCGGTGATGGTGCGGGTGAGTGAAACTCCGATCGCCAGGCCGATGATTCCGACCAGCAAGAAAGCAATCGAGACCACATAGAATGCAATCACCAAGGTGCCCTCGAAATCATCCATTTTCCCGCTCAGCAGGATTTGAAACAGCGCGGACAACCTGGTTTGCACCAACAAAAAGGCGGATCTGTTTCTCTCTGGACGAGTCCAATCGATAACCCGGATCAACGAAAATCCCGGCACATCCAGATCGAACCGATTGACTGGCGGTGGAATTGGCGTTCCCGCCGCATCGCCTCCAGCCGGTGTCACCTCATACCATTCGTCTCGCAGCACTTTGCTGGTAAACCGGCGTTCATTCTTTGGGGCGCCTGGCACACGTGGAGTGGAGGGCTGCAGAAAGTAGACGTCCCCTAATCCCGGAATCATTTCGCTCAAGTAACGGCGCGTTAACGGCATCACAGCCACGAATCGGACGCCTCCTTGAACAGCGCTCGACCAGGCGTAGTAACGCGCGCGCAGCAACGCGATGCCGCCACTTCCCGCCGGGAGCTTCGAAGGCGCATCAACAGCGGCATTCTCGGGCCAGCGCAGCGCTGAGCCGCCGCTTTCGATCAGAAATTCCACACCGGGATAGCGCCTTGCATAGATTTCGCCCGTTTGACGCATCAGCTCCTGACGGCCGCCGGGCTTCACTTGCGTCAGTCCTTCCAAAACAGACTGCAGGGAACTTACTCGCCGATCCAGCTCGCTCCGCACCAGATAGATCTCAATCTGGCCGGCCGCTATGTAGCCACCCAAACCAACTAGAGTGATAATCAGCAGAAGCGGCACTACCGCGATCAGCACGTACGCTACGATCAACCGGTTGCGCAACCGCCAGATCGCCTTACGCAGCCCTATGCGGGAAAGCCGCATGAGTTCCCATATGCCCAGAACGATTACGACAAACTGTAGAAACTGAGTAAAACCACTGTTAGGAGCGAACAGCAGCAAAAGGAAATAAACCGCGGCAAGACTGATGAACGACTTTTCAAGCTTGCCCAGTCGCTTCCAATGAGATTTGAGATCCAGGGTCACAGTCGCCGGCTCACACTCGCGATTTTGCGATTTGCGGCGTCTCGGGCACGGGCTCGGGCAGAGGTTTCTCCGGCTCCAGGAAATACTTGGTCAACTTCTCCTGCAGAATCGCCAGCGCCACTTCCGGGCTGTCGGCGTACTGGAACAGGTTCAAGTCTTCTGCGTCGATGGTGCCGTGCGCCACCAAAGCCTCGAAATTCAACACCTCTTTCCAATACTTCGACCCATATAGCACGATCACGATCTTGCTTTCCAGTTTCCGCGTTTGCGCCAGCGTCAAAATCTCGAACAGCTCGTCTAAAGTGCCAAACCCGCCGGGAAAGATCACCAGCGCTTTGGCCAGATAAGCAAACCAGAACTTGCGCATGAAAAAGTAGTGGAACTCGAAAACCAGTTCGGGCGTGATGTAGGGATTGGGCCGCTGCTCGAATGGCAGCCCGATGTTCAACCCGATGGTCTTGCCACCCGCATCGGCCGCGCCCTGATTAGCCGCTTCCATGATCCCAGGACCGCCTCCGGAACAGATTACGAACCGGTTGAAGGGCGATTCGATTTTGCTCGACCACTCGGTGATCAAGCGCGCCAGTGTTCGCGCATCCCGGTAATATTCACTCAGCGGGCCTTCCTCGTGAATCCGCGCCGACCCAAAGAAGACCACCGTGTCCTGAACCTTCTCATCGCGAAAGTGAGACAAAGGTTCCAGATATTCGGACAGAATCCGCAAGCCGCGGGCGTCCGGGCTTTCCAGAAACGTTTCATTCAAGTAGGCGACGGGTCTGCGCCCGCCATTGTTCTTCTCATCGATCATTGCGAGGATCCCTGAACGTCCTGGAGTTTTTCCAGGCGCTTTTCTAATTGTCTCACTGTCTTCAATAATTCAGGCAATTTCTGGAAAGCCGTGATCGCGCGCAGCCATTCCCGGGCTTCGAAGGCCGGCGATCCCGACATCACCGCGCCCTCTTTAACATCTCCGCCGATGCCGCTCTGGGCGTATATCACGGCATTGTCGTGAATGGTGAGATGGCCGGAAATACCGACCTGGCCGGCCAGCAATACGTTCTTCTCCAGAATCGAGCTGCCCGCCAAGCCGGTCTGCGCGCAGATGATGTTGTCTTCCCCGACGACGCATCCATGCCCCACCTGCACCAGGCTGTCGATCTTGGCTCCGCGCCGGACGCGTGTCTCGCCCACCGACGCGCGATCCACCGAAGAGAGCGACTGAATCTCCACATCGTCTTCGATCACCGTCACGCCCGACTGTACGATCTTGAAATGCGTGCCTTCGGCGGTTTTGGCGAATCCGTAACCGTCGCCGCCCACCACCACGCCGTTTTGCAGAATCACGCGATTGCCCACGCGACAGTATTCGCGAACGACGGAATGCGAGTGGGCGTAGAAATCGTCGCCGATTTGCGCGCCTTCATAGATAACTACATGCGGGTGCAGGATCGCATTTCTTCCGATAGACACCTGCTCGCCGACTGCGGCAAAAGCCCCGATCGACGCGCCTTCACCGATCCGGGCCGTCCGGGCGATAGACGCTTGAGGATGAATCCCGGGCGCCGGCCGGGGCGGCTGATAGAACAGAGCCAGCGCGCGCGCGAAGTCATGATACGGATTATTCGACACCAGACTCGCGGGTTTTAGCTCCTTCAAAGGTTCCGAAACGAGTACCGCGGCGGCCTGCGTGTGCCGCAATTTTGGTGCGTATTTGGGATTGGCAAGGAAGGTGATCTCGCTGGGACCGGCCTGCTCCATTCCCGCGACGCCGGTGATTTCGACGTCCGGGTCGCCCCGCAGTTCGCAGCCCAGCCGAGGCGCAAGGTCGCGCAGAAGAATGCGTTGAATGGTGGCCATAGGATGGCTTTATTGTATCGGGATAGAATAAGAACTAAATGAAACGCCGAGATTTTCTGTTCACTTCCACAAGCGCGGTGGCTGCTTTCGCCGCGCCATCCACTTCTCCGACCGCCACGGTCCTGTACAACGATCATGCCGTGAAGCTGGACAAAATCCGGCCCGACCCCAACGACCTTTGGGTGCGTGCCGCCGATCTTCCACGCATCAACGAATTCGAGTTAAAGCCGCAGGGTGCCTGCCGCGCCGACATGTGCATTCCGATCTCGAAAAACCTGAAGGCCGGCGAGTGGTTCAACCTCACCGGTTTTGCGCGCAAGCTGCGCGAGACCGTTGTCGCCGATTCCGGCGTCTGGAGCTTCGGCGAGATTCCCGTGGTTCGAGGAAACTTTTATAACTCGCGTATCGCGCCCGACTTCGCAGCCCCTGATCGCAAAGGCCGCACGGTTCATCTTTCCGATTTCCGCAGCAAGAAGGTGCTGGTGGTTACCTGGGCCTCCTGGTGAGGCTGCCGCTTCGATCTGCCGGGCTGGCAGAAAGTTTACGAAGAACTGAAGGACCAGAATTTCGAGATCGTCGCCGCCGCTCAGGACACTGGCGGTGAAGCTGCTGCCGGACAGTGGTACGACAAGGCTCACGCGACGTACACGACTTTGATCGACGCGCAGCATGCCGTCAGCTCGGCCTATCAGTTCATCAATGTGCCGATGGGTATCTGGATCGACGAACGCGGCCGCGTCGTGCGTCCGGCCGAGCCGGCCTGGACCAATGATCAGTCGATGAAGTTCGGCGACAAGGGCCTCTCCACCGAAGGCCAACTGTATGTTTCCGCGCTCCGCGATTGGGTGAAAAACGGCGAGCATAGCGCCTATGCTCTTTCCGATGAAGAGTTCGCGCGTCGTGTGAAACCCCGGTTGCCGGCCGAGATGGAGGCCGATGCGAGTTTCAAGCTGGCGGTCTGGTTCCACGAGAACGGCAACGACGAATTGTCCGGCAAGTACTTCGCGCGCGCCCAGCAGCTCAACCCCGACGACTGGAATTATCATCGCCAGCAGTGGAGCTTCACGCCGCAGGAAGCCGGCAAGAAATGGCTGGAAAAGTTCCAGAAGACGGAGCAACCCTACTACCCCAAGCTCGATATGACCCCGGTCGAGCCCAAGCTCAAATGAGGATACGGTCTTCCCGACCGCCTCCCCCTTCGCGTCTCCCGCCCACAATCGTCCAGCTTGCCCTCGCACGCCGTTCGTATGTGTCGTAAACGAGCGACGCGCCTATGCCAAGTCTTCGGCGCGAATGGGCAGCTTGCGGATGCGCTTCCCCGTGGCGGCAAAAACCGCGTTGGTGACGGCCGGAACAATGGAAGGCGTGCTGGCCTCTCCGATCCCTCCCGGCGCGCTCTGGCTCGCAACGATATGCACTTCCACCACCGGCATCTCGTCGATACGCAAGACGTCGTATTCGTGGAAATTGGATTGTTGTACGCGCCCGCGATCGATCGTGATGGCGCCCTTGAGAGCCGCGCTTAATCCATAGACAATGCCGCTTTGGATCTGCTGCTCGACGATGGCAGGGTTGATCACCTGGCCGCAGTCGACCGCGCATACCACGCGATGCACCCGCAGCTTGCCATTTGTGACCGACACTTCGGCTACTTGCGCGTTGAAACTGCCGATATTATTCACTACCGCTATGCCTCGAAATCTTCCGGCGGGAAGCGGCTTGCCCCAGCCGGCTTTTTCGGCGGCCAGCTCGAGCACGGCCAGGTAGCGCGGCGATTTTGCCAGCAAGCGCCGGCGGAATTCGAAGGGATCTTTGCCGCCCGCGGCAGCCAGTTCGTCCACAAAACTCTCGGCGAAGAATGTGTTCTGCGAATAGCCCACCGAGCGCCAGTATGTCACCGGAATACCGACCTCGGGCGCATGATATTCGATTTGTATATTGGGGATAGCGTATTGGATGTCCGCCACACCTTGTACGCCGGTGAAGTCGACTCCATTGCGCATGCCTCCAAAGGGCGGGCAGGCGATCCGCGTGGTCCAGGCCACTGGCCAACCTTCGGCATCCAGACCGCCGGCAAAGCGAGTATAGGAGGCGGGGCGATAAAGATCATGCTGCATATCGTCTTCGCGCGACCAGGTGAGTTTCACCGGGCCACCGATGGCCTTCGAAATCTCCACGGCCTCGCCCACGAAATCGTCGCCGCCCCGGCGTCCAAATCCGCCGCCCAGGTAGAGCGTATGTATTTTGACTTGTTTGGGCGGTAGACCGGTGATCTTGACTGCCGTTCCGTGCGCGGCAGTCTGGATCTGCGTGGAAGTCCAGACATCGCAGCCATCGGGGCGAACGTCGGCCGTGCAGTTCATCGGCTCCATGGGAGCGTGGGACAGATAGGGCACCTCGTACACGGCCTCGATCTTCTTAGCGGCGCCAGCCAATGCTGCGGCGGCGTCACCCTGGGTACGGGCTACCGCGCCGGGCTTTTCGGCCATGTCGGTGAAGGTTTTTCGGATGCTCGCGCTGCTGGCGTTCGCATTGGGTCCTTCGTCGAATTGCACCTGCAGAGCGCGCCGGCCTTCCATGGCCGACCAGGTATTGTCGGCGACGACCGCCACGCCTCTCGAAATCTGCACCACCTGCTTCACACCCGTAACAGCTTTGGCCTTGGACGCGTCGAAACTTGCGACCTTTCCACCGAACACGGGACAGCGCGCCACCACGGCGTACAGCATTCCAGGCACTTTGGCGTCTATGCCGAACACCGCTTGGCCGTTGACTTTGGAGGGCGTATCCAGCCGCTTCGGCGACGTTCCAATCAGATGGAATTGCTTCGGATCTTTCAGCGTCACTTTGGCGGGCATGGGCAACTTCGCAGCAGCATCGGCTAAACTGCCATAGCTCAGTCGCGCGTTGGTCGCAGTGTTAACCACTTCATTGTTCTGGGCGCGGCATTGCGAGGCATCCACGCCCCACTTTTGCGCCGCGGCCTGCACCAGCATCTCGCGCGCGGAGGCACCGGCTTTACGGAGCGGATCCCAGGAGGTCCGGATGCTCATGCTCCCGAAGGTGCCCTGCAACGGGCCATAAGCCATGTCAACGGGGGCGAACTGGGTCCGAATCTTTTTCCAGTCGCACTCCAGCTCCTCGCCCAGCAATTGCGAAAGCGAAGTGACGACGCCTTGGCCCATTTCGGATTTGTGAAGGAACAAGGTGACACTGTCGTCGGAGCCGATATGCACGAAGGCATTCAGCTTCGAATCAGCCGCGGCCGTCTGCGCGAAGGCCAATTGATTGCGCTCGGGAAGATAGAAGCCGAGCAGCAATCCACCGGTGCTCGCCACTCCTACTTTGAGAAAGCGGCGGCGTCCGATTTGCTGAGTGGCGTTGTTCATTCCGCACCTCCCGCAGCCCGGGTGGCGGGCTGGCCGTTTGCGGCGGCGTGATATTTAGCCGCAAGATGAACAGCGCGCCTAATCGACTGATACGTTCCGCAGCGGCAAATGTTGCCGCGCAGGGCCTCGTCAATGTCGGCATCGGTCGGATTCGCGGCCTTGTTCAAGAGCGCGGCAGCCGTCATGATCTGACCCGACTGGCAATAGCCGCACTGCGGCACATCCTCTTCAATCCAGGCCCGCTGCACTGGATGGCTGCCGCCGGCCGAGAGGCCTTCTATAGTTGTAACGTTCTTGCCGGCCACGCTCGAGACCGGTGTGACGCAAGACCGAATCGGCTGGCCGTTGAGGTGGACGGTGCAAGCGCCGCACAGTGCCATGCCGCAACCGAACTTGGTACCAGTCAACCCAATCGTATCGCGCAAAACCCAGAGCAGGGGCATTTGGGGGACAACTTCGACGGTCTGGGCTTTTCCGTTCAGTGAAAATTTGATGGCTGCCATCAGAGGGCCTCCTGTGATCTTCCTGTTCTGTCAGTATACAACCGAAACCGCCAGTACCATTCCGGAACGGCATTGTAGTTTTGCCTACATAGGTGTGTCAAATAGTACTTCGACGAAGAAAGTTTTACAAAGTGAATTCGGCCATGATTTGGCCAATTCCCAACTGGCTCATAAAGTTACTAACCTGAAGCAGTATCCTAGTGACGTGGCAGAGCAGTTGCAATGTTACGGAACGCAGTTGCTATGGTTAAATAGAGAGATGGAAGGAGACCCTCAGTATGATACTCCGCAATACGCCGGCCGTTAGCGCATTGGCCGTGCTGACCGTTTTGGGCGCTGGCTGTGCGACTAAGAAGCACGTTCGCGAGGCTATCGCGCCGGTACAGAACCAGGTCAATCAGACGCAAACCCAGGTCAGCGATCTGCAAAAGCAGACTGCTGAGCACAAACAGGCGATCGGTGATCTGGATCGACAAGTAGCGACCGCCGATGAAAAGGCAGTCGATGCCGGCAAGAGGGCCGCCGAAGCGGCCGACGCTGCGGCAAAGGCCAACAGCGCAGCTGCCGAAGCTGCCAACCGCGCAGATTCGGCTAACTCCTTGGCCCAACAGGCTCAACAAGGTGTATCGAAGTTGGACGACACTATGCAGAAGTCGTTCCAGAACCTTGATAACTATAAGCTCGCCACCACTCAGCAGGTCTATTTTGGCTTCAATAGGAACTCGCTGACTAAGGACGAGCAGGCCAAGCTGGATGATGCTATCCAGAAGGTAGGTGGCATGAAGAACTTTATCATCGAAGTGGAAGGTTATGCCGACCGCAGCGGTGATAGGACCTACAATCGTGAGCTCGCCCGTAAACGTGCGGACGCGGTCGTGCACTATCTGGCCGTGGAGCACAACGTTCCGTTGCGGTCGATTCGCGAGCTAGGCGTTGGTTCTGATTTTCCAGATGCCGACAACAAGACGCGCGCGGCCCGCAAAGAGAACCGGCGAGTAGATGTTAAGATCTACATGCTGGATCTGAGCGGACAGGCGTCTGCGGACTTGAACGCCCGCCCTCAGGCCCAATAGTTCTAGTAGTCCTGGAACTGCCAACATATTAGACCGGCGGCCTTCTGTCGCCGGTCGTGTCTTTATCTAACCGCATTTACCGCAGGCTCCCCGCAAGATCTCTCGCCAAAACGTCCGCTCGCTCAGCCAGACTACGCGCTGCAGGCAAATTCGACTTTCGCGTTGTTTGTGCCTGTTGAACGAAGCTCTTGATTTGAGCTACTACAGCCTCCTGCTCTTTCGTCAACTTTCGATTGGCGATCGCCGCCAGACTCGTTTGCGTTCGTGCCAGGCTTTGGTCGACTGCGGAATTGTACTGGCGCTCCTGTTCGGCGGTCAGAATGTCGCCAAGGCGCGGCGCCGCATTGGGCTGCCCGGACCTATTAGGCTCGGCCGGACGGGGTGAGCGGGCTGGTGGCGTGGAAGCTGGCGGCGTTTGCTGAGGGAGAGAAGGCGTTTGCTGAGGGGGAGAAGGCTGTTGCGGAGAAGGCTGTTGCGGAGAAGGCGATGGTGGCGGAGCCTGGGGCTGAGTAGCTGGAGGAGCCTGGACCTGGGGCGGAGCCGTAGCCGGCGGAGCGGGTTGCGGAGCGGTCTCAGCAGGCGCTGCCGGAGGAGTGGCCGGAACCGGCGCGGCCGCATGTTTCTTAGCGCAGGCGGACTCGAATGCGGCCAGCAGAACGGCAAGCGATGAAGCGCGCAGAAAGCGGAGCATGTTGTGCGCGTGCGGAGGTCCAAATCAGGAAGTACCGGTTGCTGAAGTGAACGCCTCGCCCTGGTAATCCATCATCCCCGGAAAGCGCAACCGGAACGTCGTGCCTTTTCCCTGCTCGCTGACAAAGTCGATTGTACCACTGTGCAATTGGACCACCCGGAAGGTAGTGGCCAAGCCGATTCCCGATCCCTGTTCCTTGGTAGTGAAATAGAGGTTGAAGATCCTGTCCTGGATCTCAGGCGCAATTCCCGGACCAGCATCCCGGATAGTGAGCTGGCATTCGTCACCGCGGCATTCGGTGCGAACGGCCAGTTTTCCGCCGTCTTTCATTGCTTCCAGTCCATTGTTGACCACATTCAGGATGGCCTGCTTCAGAAGATCCGGATCGCCATTGATCCACAACTTTCCGTGTAGGGCAGTTTCGAGGTCGACCTTCCGGGCTTGAGCTTCCACCAATACCAAGGCGAGCACCTGATCCACGACGCGGTTCAAATCGATGGGCCGGGTCTGAAGAACGACCGGCTTATTGAAATTCAGGAAGGTCTTGACCACGTTATCGAGCCGTTTTATTTCGCGCACAATGACATCCAGCTCGGGCTGCTCGCCATCCAGTTTGCTCTTGAGCACTTCCAAGTGAAGCGCCATGGCATTGAGCGGATTCTTGATCTCGTGCGCGACGCCGCTGGTGAGCCGGGTAATGGCGGCGAGCCGCGAGGAGATGCCCAACTGAACCTCCAGTTGCCGCCGGCTCTCCACATCGCGCAATGTGATCAGGGTTCCAACAGTGTTCTCGCTGGGCGCCCTTCGCAAAATCTCGACGCTCACCAGCAGATGCATGGCGCCACCGGCCTCAGGCGGAATGGTTACCGCCTGGTTATGCACCGATTCGCGCATCCGAACGGCGCTGACGATCACATTTCCAAGTACGGTGGATGCGGGGAATAATTCTTCCAGCCCCCGGCCGATCAAGTGTTCGCGGTCTTGGCCCAGCATGCGTTCGGCGGTCTCGCCGGCCATCATGAGCCGGCCGCTGTTATCAAAAAGCAGGACCGCTTCCTCCAGGCGTTCGAGCAGTTGTTCGACGTTGCTGCGCAATTCGAGAGCGTCCTGCTTAGCGCCGCGGAACTGTTGGCCCAACAAGCTTAGTTTCGATTGAACAGCAGCGAACTCGCTGGCTTCGCGCGGCAGCGGAAGGGACGCGGTATCGAATTGGCCGGTGCGGATCAGATCAATGCTGCGGCTGACGCGCTGGAGTGGATCGAGAATCACAGTCGGCAACACCGTGCCCAGGAAAATCGAGATAAACAACGCCGAGCCGATGGTGAGCGCGAGAACCTGAAGGGGCTGTTGGATGGCCCTCTTCAAAAGGACAGATGAGATCTTCACCGTAATATTAAACAGAACCTGCTTGTAGGGCTCGACGCCCAGGGGGCGGCCGGAGGTGTAATCCTCCCGGCGGGTCAGCAGGTCCCAGAGGTTCACGATCCAGTTGCCGGCCTGCAGATCGCGGAAATCCTCAGTTGGCTTCAGCGTGGTATGCACCAGATCGGGGCTGGAGGCAGCCAGCACGTTGCCCTGATCGTCGGTAACCACGATGCCAACCACCAGATCGTCGTTGGCCAGCGTGCGTTTGAGCATCTCCGCGATACTGGGGTCGGTGCTGACGATCCGAGTCCAATTGGCCTTCCATTCCTGGGGCGATCCGGGACGAATGCCGCGGGCGGCGGTCGCGCGATCGAGACGATCAACGAGATTCCCCTTGACCTCGTCCGCAACCAAGCCGGCGCGCTCGGAGGCGGCTCGGAAGGTCATGCGGGTGAAGTCGTAAAGGTATAGGACGGACATCCCAATCACGACCAGCGTGACCAACGCCACGATAGCGATTCGGAGCCGGGCTTTAAGAGACATTGACCAAACTCGGGCTACTTCCTAGGAACTGGAACCGGCCTCTGCTTCCGCGGCCCCGTACTCCTTCAGCTTATTGAAGAGGGTCTTGAGACTGATCCCCAAGATCTCAGCGGCGCGCGTCTTGTTGTTCTTGGTGTGCTGGAGCGTAATCTGAATGAGAGCCTTCTCCGCTTCGCTGACAGTAGTGCCGACCGGGAGCCGCACAGCGTCGGGCTCCATCACCTGCTGCGGCGGACGTGCGCCGGCCGCAACACCGAAATCGCGCGGAAGATGATGGGTCGTAATAGTGCCCTCCCCGGCAACGATTACGGCCCGTTCCAGAACATTGCGAAGCTCACGAACATTTCCCGGCCAGGAATAGCGCTTGAATTGGTCCGCCACATCGGGTGCCACATCCACTACACGCGTCTCGTGCTTTTTATTCAGCATTACGATAAGGGCTTCGGTGAGCAAGGGAAGATCGCCTTCCCGCTGGCGCAGAGCAGGCAATCCAATTTGAAACACGTTGAGCCGGTAGTACAGATCTTCGCGAAGCTCACCCTTGCGTAGCGCCTCCTCCAGCACCTTGTTGGTGGAAGCGACCACGCGCACGTCGACCGCGATTTCGTTCTTGCCACCCAGCCTGCGGACGAACGAGTCCTCCAGCACGCGCAGCAGTTTGGCCTGCGTTCCGACCGGCATTTCCGCCAGCTCGTCGAGCAGTAGGGTGCCGTGCTGGGCCAGTTCGAAGCAACCGGCCCGGCGCTCGACCGCGCCAGTGAAGGCGCCTTTCTCATGCCCGAACAGTTCGCTCTCCATGAGAGTTTCCGGCAGGGCCGCGCAGTTGATGGCCACAAAGGGCCCGTTCCGGCGCGGGCTGAGATGATGCACCGCGCGAGCCACCAGTTCCTTGCCAGTCCCGCTTTCACCCGTTACCAAGACGGGCGCTCTGGACGGCGCCACCTGCCGGACCATCGAGAACACCTGTTGCATGCCCGAGCAGGTACCGACCATATCCACCAGAACGCCCTGATAAGACAGTTGGCGCTGCAGGCGCTCAGTTTCCTCGGTAAGCCGGCTCTGCGTCGCAGCGCGCTCCAGCAGAACTTTCAGAGCGCTGGGCTGAATCGGTTTTTCGAGAAACCAAAACGCGCCCAGATCGTGCATGGTCTGCACCGCGGTCTCGATATTTCCGAAGGCAGTCAGCACGATGGTGGGCGGCATATTGCCCTGCGCCCCCAAGCGTTTGAGCAGTTCGAAGCCATCCATGCGAGGCATCATGAGATCGGAAACCAGCACGTGGACCGGCATCTGACCCAGTTTTTCCAACGCTTCCTGGCCGTCCGCGGCGGTCTCCACGCCAAAGCCCCAGGACTGAATCATCTTGGCCAGTCCGGCTCGCTGATTTTCTTCATCGTCCGCGATTAGCACGCGTGTCTCAGGTGATGATGCGACATTACCCATTAATGATTTTTTCCATCTATTAAGATTGTAGCTATGTGATTGAAGGAGCGCGGCCGGACTTTGCGGTGACCGCGCCAACTGGCGGTGCCAGCGATACAGCTTTCTCGTCAGGATCGGGAGTAAGAGCCGGTAACGCCAGCCACTTCTGGATGGCCGGGAGCGCTTCTCGCGCGGCTTCTTCTCCCAACTGGATCAGTTTTTTGGCGCTGGCGAACGAGTCCCATGACATGTCCGCCACGGGAGGAGCGATGACGACGTTGGAATAACGCCGCCAGCTGTTCTGAGTTCGCCCGCTCATGATCTGGAAACAACGGCTGACCACCGACAGCATGTTGCCATAATCACCAGCACCCTCCTGATTCGGAATCGCTACTGAAATGATCCGGTCCGCCCCCATTTGCAGCAGCGGTTCGGCGGGCACTTCCATGCTGACGAAACCATCCACCAGCAGGTGGCCTTGATAATGAATGGGAAGGAAAAGACCGGGATACGCGCAACTGGCGCGAATGGGCATCACTACGTCTCCCTTACCGTGGAAAGTCACCGGCCGTCCGGAACTCAAGTCCGTTGCGACGATAGCCAGCGGCAGCCGCATATCCTCGAACTTGTTGGCCTTCAGCAGCCGTGTAAGAAACGTAATCATGCGATCGTTTCCAGCCAATCCCAAAAAGCTTAGCGTCCAGCGCGCGAAATCCCGGAATTTCATCGACAACGCGACTGCTTGAATTTCATCCGCGGTGGCGCCGCTGGCCACGGCGGCCGCAACGATGGATCCGGAACTAACGCCGGCAATAACGGAGATCGGAATCTTGTTCTGCTCGAGCACTCGAAGAACGCCGACATGCGCAATTCCTCGAGCAAATCCTCCGCCGAGCGCCAGACCGATGCGCGGCTCGGATTGCTTCCGTGCGAGCCCGCTTCGCATCCAGTTTCTAGTTGTATCCCACCAGGTCCCGACTGGCTTCGTTTCGCCGTTCATACCCCCGACTCCCTGACTCACGTATTATGTTTAATATACGTGGCCCTCTACATATATCGATGCATTTCAGGTGCCAGATTAGTCGTCGCGCTCCTAAGTTTAATTGTAATATATATTACACCGTGCTTGGCGCAACGAGATCTGGCTGGAGCGGCGGAGCTTAAGCTCTCGCTGCAACGGCTAAACGTCGTCGGCAGCGTGCTGATGATCGCTGCTCATCCAGACGATGAAAACACGGCGTTACTGGCTTACTTCGCGCGCGGGTCGAAATTACGAACGGGTTATCTTTCCCTGACGCGAGGCGAGGGCGGGCAAAACCTGATTGGTACCGAACAGGGCGACGAGTTGGGCATTCTCCGCACTGAAGAGCTATTGGCGGCGCGCAGAATCGATGGCGCTGAGCAGTTTTTCACCCGCGCGATCGATTTCGGTTTTACCAAGACACCGCAGGAAGCATTTGAGAAGTGGGGCCACGACAAGATTCTCAGCGACGTGGTGTGGATCATCCGGCGCTTCCAGCCGGACGTGATCGTGCTTCGTTTCACCGGCACCGCGCGCGACGGTCACGGGCAGCATCAAGCTTCGGCGATCCTCGGCAAGGAGGCGTTTTCAGCGGCGGCCGACCCCAAGCGATTCCCGGAGCAGTTGCGATGGGTTCAGCCGTGGCAGGCCACGCGCCTGGTGTGGAACGCTTTTGCGTTTACGAAAGAGCAGGAAGAACAGCTCGCAAAAATCAAAGACAAGATGATGGTGGATCCCGGCGAATATGATCCGGTGTTGGGACATTCCTACGCGGAGATCGCAGGCATGTCGCGAAGCATGCATCGGAGCCAGGGAATGGGCGCGGCTGAACGTCCGGGATCGGCCAAGAATTATTTGGTCATGGTGGCGGGTGAGCCGGCCACGAAGGGACTCTTTGACGGAATCGACCTCACCTGGAACCGGGTGCCCGGTGGGGCGGCGGTCGGAAAAATGCTGGCGGAAGCGGCCGCTGGTTTCGACGCCGAGCATCCGGATAAGACCGTGCCGCTTTTGTTGAAAGCGAAAAAACTCCTGGCCGAATTGCACCAGCCGGTGGTGGATGTCAAGCGACGGGAGTTGGACGAAACCATTGCGCTGTGTTCCGGGCTATGGCTGGACGCGACGTCGGACAAGTTTGGCGTGGTGCCCGGAGGCGCGTTAAAGTTTCGAGTAACAACGCTCAGCCGGGAGCGGATCGCGACCCAGGTGGAATCCGTTAACGTGGACGGCATCGCCACCGCCACGGCAAAAGATGCGGACAAGAGCGCCCTCCCATTCAACGAACCCAAAACCTTTTCTTTGGCAGTCACCGTTCCTGGCACGGAGCCGTTCTCGCAACCGTATTGGCTGCGCGAGCCGAAGCAAGGCGAGACCTATACGGTGTCGGATCAACTCTTGATCGGCTTACCGGAGAATCCGCCGCTGTTTCGCGCTCATTTTCATTTGCGAATCGAATCGCAGGATGTGGAAGAGGAACGGCCGGTGGTATATCGCTATATCGAGCGCGCGCAAGGGGAGAGGACCAGACCGGTGGTGGTGGAACCGCCTGTCGCACTGCAGTGGCCGCAAGCAGCTTTGCTATTTCCAAGCGCGTCCGCGCGGAGCGTTGAGCTTCAGGTAAGGACGAACGTGCCGGAGGCGGCTGGGGAGGTGCGGGTGCAGGCGCCGGCGGGTTGGAACGTCACACCGGCGGCGCAGGATTTCCGCCTGTCGGACGTGGGCCTGGAGGCTTCGCGCTCCTTCCGCGTCACGCCGCCAGCCGGCGACAATCAGGCAGTGCTCGAAGCGAGTGCGAAGGTAGGCGACCGTAACATCTCCGTAGGGATGGAGACCATCAGTTATCCGCACATCCCCACACAGGTGCTGTTTCCGCCGGTTAAGACCGAGCTGGTGCGCGCGGACCTTCAGCTATTGGCGAAGACCATCGGGTACGTAATGGGGGCGGGGGACGAGGTTCCGGAGGCGCTCCGGCAACTGGGCGCGGATGTGGTATTGCTGGGCCCGAGCGAGCTGGGCCACGGAAATCTCTCGCGTTTCGACGCAATCGTGACGGGCGTGCGAGCGTACAACACGCGTCCCGATTTGCGAGCGAACCAGGACCGGCTGCTGGAATATGTGAAGGCCGGCGGGACTCTGGTAGTACAGTACAATTTTCCGGCGCTGGGTGGCCCCGGCGCCGACCCAAATGCAGTAGATCCAAACCTGGCGCGTCTCGGTCCCTATCCGATCACCGAGGGCCTTGATCGGGTAACAGTGGAGGATGCGCCGGTCCAATTGCCAAATCCGGCCAGCCCGCTGCTGCATAAGCCCAACGAAATTACATCGCGGGATTTTCAAGGTTGGATACAGGAGCGCGGGCTGTATTTCGCATCCAAGTGGGACTCGCATTACCAACCGCTTTTTGAAACGCACGATCCCGGAGAAAAGCCGCTGCTGGGCGGGACGCTTTACACGCGCTACGGCAAAGGCGCCTATGTGTTCACGGCGTTCTCGTGGTTCCGGGAGCTGCCGGCCGGAGTCCCGGGCGCGTTTCGCATTTTTGCGAATCTCCTAAGCGCCGGAAAGACCCTGTGAGCGAAACGCCGGAACAGGAGGCGCGCAAAACCGTTGAGGAGCCGCCGCCGTTCCTCGGTTCCTGGCGCAACGTATACATTTTCGTGATCTGCTACCTGGCAGTTGTGATCACCGGCTTCTACTTTTTCTCGCGGGCTTACGCTCCATGAGAACACTCGACTGGGTGGTGATGTTCGCGTGGCTGATTTTCATCGTCAGTTACGGGCTCTATCGCGGCCGCGGCAGCACCACCGTCAACAAATTCCTGTTGGCCGGCAAATCGATGCCATGGTACGCCATGGGGTTGTCGATTATGGCCACTCAGGCCAGCGCGATAACTTTCATTTCCACTACGGGCCAAAGCTATACCGACGGCATGCGGTTCGTGCAATTTTATTTCGGGCTTCCGATCGCGATGGTAATTCTGTGCGCTACCGCGGTTCCCATCTTTCACCGGGCGAACGTCTATACGGCCTACGAATACCTGGAGCAGCGGTTCGATGCGAAGACGCGCGCGCTGGTCAGTGTGCTCTTTATGATCCAGCGCGGGCTGGCGGCCGGGCTATCGCTCTACGCTCCGGCGGTGGTCCTTTCCATCATCCTCGGATGGTCCGACCGTTGGACCACGGTAATGATGGGCCTGCTGGTTATTACTTACACTTCCATCGGCGGCATCAAAGCGGTTACCTGGGCCGATGTGCAGCAGATGGGCTTGATCCTCTGCGGATTGGTCATCGCGTTGTTCATGGCGATCCATCTGCTGCCACCCAATGTTTCGTTTTCCGACGCCGTTTCGCTGGCGGGCGCGGCCGGAAAGTTAAATGCCGTGACGTTTCACTTCGATTGGAACGACCGGTATAACGTTTGGAGCGGCGTGGTGGGTGGAATGTTTCTGGCTTTGGCATACTTCGGTTGCGACCAGTCGCAGGTGCAGCGCTATTTGACTGGAAAATCGATCGCGCAGAGCCGGCTGAGCCTGATCTTCAACGCCATGGCGAAGATCCCGATGCAATTTTTCATCCTGTTCATCGGAGCGATGGTGTTTGTGTTCTTTATCTTTGACCGGCCCCCCGTGCTGTTCCAGCCGGTGGAGTTGAAGAATGTCCAGCGCGACCCGCGTTATGCGGCGGTGGAGCAGCGCTATGAACAGGCTTTCGCAAATCGCAAGAAGGCGGCCGAAGAATATCTGCAAGCCAACCGCGGTGGCGATAAAACGGCCGTGGAGACGACCATTCGCCGGTATCAGAGCGCGGAGCGCGAGCTGGGTAATGCGCACGCCGCCGGAGAGCAGCTGGTTGGAAAAGATTTCGACGATACCAACTACATTTTTCTTTCGTTCGTCACGCGCTATCTTCCGGCCGGCTTGGTGGGGCTGATTATCGCGGTGATCTTCTCGGCCGCCATGTCGTCCACTTCCGGCGAGATAAATTCTCTCGCTACTGTCACCGTGATCGATATTTACCGCCGGCACATCAATCGCAGCGCGCCGGACCATCATTACCTGATGGCGTCTCGATTTGCCAACCTGTTCTGGGGCTTGTTCGCGATTGGATTCGCGCAGTATGGGAGAAATTTCGGCGCGCTGATCCAAGCGGTGAATATCATCGGTTCGCTCTTCTATGGCGGGCTACTGGGCGTTTTCGTTCTGGCATTCTGTTTCAAGAGCGTCGGCGCCAACGGCGCGTTTTGTGGAGTGCTGGCCGGAGAAGCGGCGATCTTCGCGGCCAACCTGTTCACCAAGATTTCATTCCTTTGGTACAACGTGGTAGGGTGCCTGGTGGTGATCGTGGTAGGCGTGATCGTTTCGCGAATTTTCGATCAGGAGCGTAAGCGGGAAGTGGTTGTCCAATGACGGAGCAGATCAAAAACGCCGTCCGGCAAAAGCCATCCAATACGATTCTATTCGGCTTGGCCCTTTTTTTCGCCGGTCTTGCGGTGCTAACGCTTCTTCCGTTTACCGCGCCGAGGAAGAACGACCTGAGCTATATGTCGATGTGCCCTTTTGCGCCCTGGAGCACGCTGGCGCTATTGCTGGTAGCGGGAGTGATTTGGGCCATACGGCAGTATTTGATCACGCGGGCGGAGTGAGCCGGCGATTGTTAACGAGCTTTTCGTTTTGGTTTGGTACGGCGGCGCCGGTATTTGAGCGAAATCAGGCCCTTTGAGTAGGTCTTGTTTTCAAGCAGCTCAAAGTCGCGCTGTGGAAAGCCGGGCGGGAAGAGCGGAATGCCTTCTCCAAGCAAGACGGGAACCATGCCGATATATAATTCGTCCACCAAATCGGCTTTTAGAAAATCGCGCGCCAGTTCACCGCCCCCCATTAGCCAGATGTCCTTTCCGCGACTTTTACGAAGTTGGCTCACGAGAGCGGCGGGCGACTTGTTTGTGAATACCACGCCATCGCGCTTGCCGGGCGGTTTCGATCGCGACATGACATAGCTCTTCATCGACGAGCCGCCGAACGAACCACCCATCTTGAGCGCGTCGTCGAGAGTTTTGCGGCCCATGATGGCCGTATCGACGGTTGCGAAGAACGGCGCCATCGAAAAATCCTTGGGCATGAACAGAAAGTCGACGGCGCCATTCAGGCGGGCGATGTAACCGTCGATGCTGATGCCGAGGCCGAGTACGACCTTGCGCATTACGAAGACGTTGGCAGCTTGAACGCGACCAGTTCGCCGGAGTAATTGCCTCCGCCGATGGCGAGGACAATGTATTGCTCGCCATTGAGCATGTAAGTCATGGGCGAACCGCTCTGGGGCGCTGGAATGTATACTGCGCCGACTTCCTTGCCGGTGGCTTTGTCATAGGCGCGCAGCATCGCGCCGCGGACGCCTGAGGGAGTCGTGAAGAAGCCGGCCTCGCCGGCGATTACCAGGCTCTTGGTGGTCAGCACTCCGATCAGACCGGGACGGCCGGTGCGCGGAATATTCAGACCTTTCAGCGCCGGGTGGTTCTTGATGTTGTCCGAAGTTTCGCCGTGCGCGATCTGCCAGGTGATGTCGCCCTTATCCAGATTGATCGCCGTGATCCGCCCGTAAGGAGGTTTCAGCAGTGGCAGGCCCTGTACGGTGACTCCGCCAAAGCCACCACCGCCGCGTCCGCCACGTGCCGGTGAGGTGGGCTCGGGAGGAGGCGGCGCAGCGCCCATCGCTCGTCGCGGCCGAGGCGTCGATCCAGCCAGGCCCATGATGTAGTCCATGTCGGATATTTGCGTACTGGGAGGCGGGATGAGACCCAGAACGGCGATCGCGCTCTGCGAAAACACGTACACAGTGTGAGTCTCCGGATCGTACGATCCGCCCGGCCAATTGGTGCCGCCTTGCGCTCCTGGCGATACCAATGTTGCGAGCGGGCCATCCGGTTTGCTCACGACCGGCGGAGTGAAGATGGGCCCGATCTTATACTTCGACACCAGCTTCAATGCTTCCTCGTGGAGCTCCGGTGTGAAGTTGATCAAGCTGTCGGGCAAAACGCCTTGATTGTCGTAAGCCGGAGGCTTGGTGGGAAAGGGCTGTGTCGGCGAATACCATTCGGTTGCCACGTCGCCTTTCGGCACAGGACGCTCCTCGATCGGCCAGACCGGCTGGCCGGTCACACGGTCGAAAACGTACAGGAACGCTTGCTTAGTCGGCTGTGCCACGGCCTTGATGGCACGGCCGTTGACATTGATGTCACAGAGAATTGGCGCGTCCGGAATATCCATGTCCCACAGGCCGTGGTGCACGAGCTGGTAATGCCATCTGCGCTTTCCGGTTTGAAGATCGACTGCCACTAAGCTTTCGCCGAAGAGCCCGTTACCCGGCCGATGGCCACCGTAATAGTCACCGGTCGGCAATTCAACCGGTAGGTACACCAGCCCCAAATCTTCGTCCACCGAGATCTGTCCCCACACGCCGGTATTGCCGGTGTAAGACCACGAATCGTTCAGCCAGGTCTCGACGCCAAATTCTCCGGGCTTCGGGATGGTGTGGAAAATCCACAGGCGTTTGCCGGTGCGGACGTCGAAACCGCGGACAAAGCCTTTCACATTTTTCTTACTGGTCGGCGCGCCGCCTTCCATGTGCGCGGCTCCGACGATCACGACGTTCTTCGCGACGATGGGCGTGGAATGGAGCCCGACCTCACCCGTGACGAGGTCCATCTCCTGATCGTCGTCGAGCTTCAGATCGACGATGCCTTTATTCCCGAAAGTCGGCACCGGCACGCCGGTCTTGGCGTCTAAGGCAATCAGCCGATAACCGGGCGTAACGTAAAGGACGCGTTCTTCGCGGCCATCGGTCCAATACGCGACGCCGTGGCCGGATAGCTGACGGGGCGCGCTCTCGGCGCGCTTACCTTCGTTCTCGCTGTGCATCCACAGCATTTCACCAGTCTTGGCGTCCAGAGCGACCACGGCGCGTCGTGTACCAGCGGTCACAAACAGCGTGCCGTGAACAAAAAGCGGAGTGCCTTCATATTGAAACTCAGGGCGCGGACCAAGCGAGTCCGTCTTAAATCGCCAGGCGACTTCGAGCTGGTTGAAATTGCCGGCGTTGATCTGATCCAGCGGCGCGTAGCGCGTACTGCCGAGGTCGCCGCCGTAGGTGCGCCATTCTCCGTTCTTGGTTCCCGTTTGCGCCCCGGCGGGCGGAGTCGTCCAAAGTAAGCAGGCCGCGATAGCCCCAAGCATCGCGAAACGACAGAGTCTTGGCATTAACTTCTCCATATCTAATCTACTTGGTCCTTTAAACGAATGGCGTTCGTGTCCTCTACGAAGTAACAGGGGCACGCAAAACTTCATGCTCGCTTACTTGTCCGAAACGCGATTACCGGCGATGTAAACCGCATCGATTTTGCGAGTGTTCTTGATGTCGTCCAGCGGGTTGGCATTGAGCACGACCAGGTCGGCCGATTTGCCCGGTTCGAGCGTTCCCAAGTCGGACGCATGCAGGAATTTCGCCACGTTGGAGGTTGCGGCCACCAGCGTCTGCATGGGAGTGAGCCCGGCCTGGACCATGTCTTCCAGCTCGAGGTGCTCAAAATAGCCCTGGAAACGGCCCGTGGGAGCGCCGCTGTCCGTTCCCATCACGATCGGGACGCCGGCGTCGAAAACCTTCTTCATATTGCGCATCGCAACGGGCAGGTGCTCTTTGTACCATTGGCCGCCCTGGTCGTGACTCATCTTGGCCTGGAAAGCCGGGTCTTGAACTTTAGCCAGCTCGGCTTGGTCCACGTTCTTCAGCAGGAAGGGATCATTCAAGAACGCCGGCTTTTCACCATAAACGTAGGTGGAAAGCTCGCGCGTGAAAGTCGGGCAATAGACCGCCTTGTTCTTCTTGAGTAAGGCGATAGTCTCGTCGTCGATGTCCTGGTCACGTACGCTGTGGGCAATCATATTGGCGCCCAGCTTCAACACCGCCTTGGCGTCGGAAAGAACGACGACGTGCACCGCCACGCGCATGCCCTTCTTGTGAGCCTCGTCGAAGATCGCCGTGTAGACTTCGGGAGACATCTTCGTAGCCTTGCCAAGTTGGTCGTCCAGGCGAAACTTTACGATGTCGGTCTTCGCCGCGGCAACCAAATCGACCGCTTTGCGGGCATCCTCGGGAGTTTTGGAGACAACAATCGGTCCGGCAATGAACAGGTGCGCGTAGCCAGCCGGATGCTCGCTCCGAAGCTGGTCGCGAACCGCAATTTCGTTGTCGCCGCCCAGGCTCATGACGCTGGTAATCCCGTAGCGGGCATAGCGCTCGAGTTGGCTGGCGGCGAAGATGTGGCTGTGACCACTGGCCAATCCGGGGATGATGGTTTTACCCGCGGCATCGATCTTTTGCGCGCCGGCGGGCACTTTTACGGACGTCCCCACCGCTTCAATGCGGCCATTGCGGACGACCAAGGTCGCGTTCTCGATGGGCGCTTTGCCGGTTCCCTCGATGACGCGCGCTCCGACGAACGCCTTGACAGAAGCCGAACTGTCGTCGGTTGCTGGAAACGCGGAAAGCGTCAGCCAACTGGCCACCATTGCCAGTGCGAGCCCCAGTCCCATCGCGTATTGCAGGTTCTTTTTCATGAGTTCCTTCCCGCCGCTTAGCATATCACTCTGGAGGACCATCTGGGTGTATACTGAATGGCGCTGAGATACCCTATGAAGAACTTTAAATCCACACTGTTTTGTTTAGCTGCGAGTCTCTGTCTGGTTACAGGCGTTGCGACGATCCTGGCTCAGTCGCCGGCGTATAAGCCGAAACACATAAACCGGGCGCTCGAGCTGTTGGAGGATGGCCAGCCCATTTACTACACCGGCTCCCATTCGGGAACCACGGGAAGCTTCGAACAGGGCAAGAAGGATGCCCAGACATACGCCGACTACATCAGCTACGACATGGAGCATGCTCCGTTCGACGTCAAGGGCCTGTCCGATTACATGCGCGGGCTGGTAGCAGGCGGTCCGACCAAGAGCGGGCATCGCACACCGACGGTGATCGTCAACGTTCCAGTCAACGGAACGGATGAGGCCACGGTTCGGGCCAATGCCTGGATGTTCAATCAAGTGCTGGCCACGGGCGTTCACGGAATTCTCCTTACTCACGCGGATACGCCGGGCGCGGTTCGCGCATTCGTCGAAGCGGTGCGCCTTCCGATCCACAAACAAGGCGTCGATCACGGAATCAGCGAAGGCCGCCGGGGTGTCCACGGAGCTCCGACCGCCGCGGCAATCTGGGGCGTCTCGCAGCAAGAGTATCTCGACAAATCGGACGCTTGGCCCCTCAATCCCAACGGCGAACTCCTGCTGGGTTTGAAACTGGAGGACAAGTACGCGCTGGCCAATGCGGAAGAGAACCTGAAGGTTCCGGGCATCGCTTTCGCGGAGTGGGGTCCCGGCGACATGGCGTTGTCATTGGGCGTGCGCGGTTCGGGCAATGTTGCGGAGACCGATCCTAAGATGATCGCGGCTCGCGCCAAGGTGTTGGCAGCCTGTAAGGCCAACCACATCTTTTTCCTGAATACCATGAATCCGAAAAACGTGATCGACATGATCAAAGAAGG
>Ga0210401_10001513_pt1 | contig 26892 bp, 23 predicted proteins | sample IncBWH32MmetaG_FD_150866 | JGI IMG/M metagenome (GOLD analysis project Ga0210401, IMG submission 150866) | Forest soil microbial communities from Barre Woods Harvard Forest LTER site, Petersham, Massachusetts, United States - Inc-BW-H-32-M | ecosystem: Environmental > Terrestrial > Soil >...
GATGGAGACCAGGGCGTTCTGGCTTACCGTGGCATCGATGTCCACGAACTGGCCGATCATTCCACTTTCGAGGAAACCTGCTATCTCCTGTGGTCCGGTCGACTGCCCACACGTAATGAGCTCAAGAAGATTCGTGACCGCCTGGCGGAGGAGCGCAAGCTGGACCCGGCAATCATCAGTTTGCTGCGATCGGCGCCGAAGCACGTTGTGCCCATGGACGTATTGCGCACAGCGGTATCTGCCCTGTCGTTCTACGATGCGGATGAACGGAATAACGACCACGAAGCCAACCTCCGTAAATCGATTCGTCTGACCGCGCAGGTTCCGATGATCGTGGCTGCTTACGATCGCATTCGGAAAGGGAAGCCGGTGGTCGAGCCCGACCGCTCGCTTTCCCACGCCGCGAATTTTCTTCTGATGCTGAACGGTACCAAGCCCACGCCCACCGCCGAACGCGCCTTAGACATCGCCCTCATCCTGCATGCCGACCACGAGCTCAACGCCTCGACCTTCGCTGCGAGAGTCACCGCGGCAACTCTTTCTGATATGCATTCGGCGATCGTCTCCGCCATCGGTTGTCTGAAGGGCCCATTGCACGGCGGAGCCAATGAGGCCGTCTTCCACATCCTCGAAGCGATCAACAGCTCAGGTTCCGACCCGGTAGAGTACATCAAGGGAATGTTGGCGCAGAAAAAGAAGGTCCCCGGATTCGGGCATCGCGTCTACCACACCGAAGATCCCCGGGCCACGCACCTGCGCAAGATGTCTGAGGACTTGGGAAAGTCCAACGGTCAGGCCAAATGGTTCGAAATGTCGCGTGCCATCGAACTATTCGTGAAGGCCGAAAAGAAGCTCAACGCCAATGTCGACTTTTATTCCGCCTCGACCTACCACACCCTGGGAATTGATGTGGACCTCTTCACCCCGGTGTTCGCCGTATCGCGAATCAGCGGATGGACCGCTCACGTGATCGAACAACTCGACGATAACCGCCTGATCCGCCCCCGCGCCGACTACATCGGCCCACCCTATCCGCAACACTGGGTGCCCTTCGAAAACCGATCGGAAGTGTGAAATGTGGCGCGGGCGCCCTCGCCCGCGTCGGGCAGCATTTGGCACACCTTGCCACGGGCGTAGAATAAAAGCAGGAATTCTATGCGCCGAGTCTATCTCGACAACAACGCCACCACTCCGGTGCTGCCGGAGGTTCTCGAGGCCATGCAGCCCTACTTCACTGAGCACTTCGGCAACGCGTCGTCCATCCACCATCACGGGCAGGAGACGCGGGCGGCAGTCGAGCGCGCCCGCGAATCGGTTGCGACCCTGTTCGGGTGCCGGCCCTCCGAAGTCGTCTTCACCAGCGGCGGCACGGAGGGCGACAACCTCGCCATCTCTGGCTTGACCCGCGCCGGCGACCACGTAATCAGTTCAACCATCGAGCATCATGCAGTGTTGAACTCGTGCAAGCATCTGGAAGCGATGGGATGCGAAGTCACCTACGTGCCCGTGGATAGCCGTGGCCTGGTCGATCCCGACGACGTTCTCCGCGGGTTGCGTCCGAACACCAGGCTCATCACCATCATGATGGCGAACAACGAAACCGGCGTCCTGCAACCGGTCGAGGAGATCGGTAAGATCGCCGCTCAAGCGGACGTTTATTTTCACACTGACGCGGTACAGGCGGCAGGGAAGGTGCCGATCGAAGTAAAACGTCTGGGCTGCGACCTGCTCTCGATCTCCGGGCACAAGCTGCACGCTCCGCAGGGTGTCGGAGCGATCTACGTAGGCAAGGGAACCCTCCTGCAGCCAATGTTTTATGGTGGAAGTCACGAGAGATCCCGGCGCGCGGGAACCGAGAATGTTCCCGGAATTATCGGTCTCGGCAAGGCCGCCGAACTGGCCAGAGAAGCATTGGAACGAGGCGACCTTGCGCGGATGTCGGCCATGCGCGATCGCATCGAGCAGACAATTCTCAGCGCAGTGGATGCCACGGGCGTAAACGGTGAAGGCGCTCCGCGCGTCCCCAATACCACGAACATTCATTTCGACTACATCGAAGGCGAAGCCTTGGTGATCGCGCTCGATTTGAAGGGCCTCGCAGTTTCGACAGGAGCCGCGTGCTCATCGGGCGCCATCGAGCCCTCCCACGTGCTGACGGCCATGGGCTTGCCGCCAGAAATAGCCCGAGCCAGCCTCCGCTTCAGCCTGGGCAAACAAAGCACAGCCGATGACATTCAATTCGCACTCGACCTCGTCCCGCAAACCGTAGCCCGCCTGCGCGAGCTCTCGCCGGTTTACAATAGAACAGCCGTCAGCTCTTAGCTATCAGCTCTCAGCTTAGTCCTCCAAAACAGGTTTTTTGCTGATAGCTGAAAGCTGACAGCTCGTCCTGAAACCTGATGCCGCAAAACAAAACTATCGCCGTAGCCATGTCGGGCGGAGTCGACTCCTCGACCGTAGCGGCCATGCTGCGCGCCGAGGGACATGACGTCGTCGGCCTGACCATGCAGCTGTGGAATCAGCGCCGCTTGGCCGGACACGAAGGCATGCCGGAAGCGGTGCAGGGACGCTGCTGCTCGCTCGATGATGTGTACGACGCGCGCCGTGTCGCCGAAACTCTGGGCATCCCTTATTACGTCGTCAATCACGAAGACCGCTTCGAGCGCGATGTAGTGCAACCCTTCGTCCAGGAATATCTGTCGGGACGAACCCCCATCCCCTGCAGCCTCTGCAACAACCACTTGAAGTTTGATCAGTTATTGATTGTGGCGCAGCAGATTGGCGCGGACGCGCTGGCGACAGGCCACTACGCTCGGGTTGAGTTCGAGGAGAAGCGCGGCCGCTGGCTGCTCAAGCGTCCGGCGGACTCGTCCAAGGACCAAACCTATTTCCTGTTCGGACTGACCCAGAATCAGCTCAGCCGCACCCTGTTTCCTCTCGGGGAACTGACCAAGCCGCAGGTTCGCGATCTGGCGCGTCATCACGGGCTGGCTCTCGCCGCGAAGCCGGATTCCCAGGAGATCTGCTTCGTCCCAGGAGGCGATTACAAGAAGTTTCTCGATGCCTACTTGGCACAGCGGGGCGACGCTCTGCCCGATACCGCGGGCGAACTAGTGACCGCCGACGGCGAAGTGATCGGCGAGCACAACGGCATCCACAACTTTACCGTAGGCCAGCGCAAGGGTTTGGGCGTGTCCACCGGCTCGCCGCTGTACGTCATTCAGATCAAGGGCGACCAGCGCCAGGTCGTGGTCGGCAATCAGGAGGAACTGTACTCGCGAACCCTGCGCGCGCGCCGGGTGAATCTGGTCGCGGTGGTAGATTTGCGTGAGCCGATTCGCGTTCGCGTGAAGATCCGCCATCGTCACGAGGGCGCCCCGGCTCTCTTAGAAAAGGCGAACAGCGACGAAGTGCTGGTAACGTTCGACGAGCCGCAGCGCGCCATCACACCGGGTCAGGCCGCCGTCTTCTACGACGGGGACGTCGTGGTCGGAGGCGGCTGGATCGCTTGAGAGCACGAGAGTACGAGACGGTTCTCGACTTGTGGCAGTACTATCTCTTCCCATGAAAATCTAATACCAAGCAGCCGTCATCGCCTCGAAAAAAAACAGAACGGAGAAAACCCTTAGCAAGCTGCGTGCTTCTTGACTAGTAAGGAAAGGAATGCACTCCATGAAAAAGCTACTTGATTTCGCACTGATCTCAGTTTTGCTGACAGGTATTTCTCTCGCTCAAAATTCAGCCCAGCCAAGCGCCGCATCGGAGTCTCAAAACACAGCCTTCCGCCTCGCACCGGAAACGATCATTCGGGTCGAGCTCGCCAAGTCGGTTGATGCCAAGAAGGCCAAAGTCGGCGACGAGGTCATGGCCAAGACCATCGACGATTCCCTCTCGGACAAAAATGAAGTGCTCGCGCCCAAGGGATCTAAAGTTTTGGGTCACGTCGCTGAGGTGTCACCGCATCAAGGTGAGTCCGCGTCCACGCTGGGAATTGCCTTCGACAAAATAGTCCTGAAGAATGGGACTGAAGTACGGCTCAAAGCATCCATTCAAGCAATTGGCCCACCGGAATCAAATGCCGCGGCCGGCAACGACAACATGGGCGCACCCGCCAACTCGGGCGGCATGTCCCCGATGTCGTCCCCGGGACGCGGGGCTTACGGAGGAACCACGCCGAACCCCGGCGGCACCGTGCCAGGAAACGTGAACAACCCGGGCCCTGCAGCGCAGGATGCGAGCCAGAGCACGAGCCAGACTGCGGCTATCAATGGACGGCTAACGCCCAATGCCCAAGGCGTGGTGGGTATGTCCGGCTTATCGCTGAGTACAGGAGCCGCGCAGGATTCGTTGCTCAGTTCTCCGAAACACAACGTAAAGCTGGATAGCGGAACCCAGATGATTCTGCGCGTTACTTCGTAGGGTAAGCGAACCAGGCCAAAGAAAGCAGCGCCCACAGCTAGCGGAAAAGCGTCGAAATCGGCGGCTGCGGCCTTGAAAGGGGCGCTGCTTTCCCGCAAGCGGGAAAGCGCTGCCTTCGCGCTATCACCCAATGCTAAATAAACATTTCGTCCTGTGGCACGGGCACGCCATTTCGCTTGCGCCTTCCGCCGATCAGGAATTCCAGCCCGGACGCGATTCCCTGGACGAGTCCCGACAACTGTCGAACCGGGGAAACCACCGTCTTATGCACCATATCGGTCGTACTCTCGACCCGATCCAAAGTGCGATTCAACAATTCGTCAGCTCGGATTACCTGCAGCCGCGTGCGGTCGATGGCGTCATTGACCGTGGCATCGAGACGCTCGATTTGCGCGCGAACCAGGGTACTCGACTCGCTTACGTTCGTGACCAGAGTCTGGAGGTGCGGGCGAAACTCCAGCAGCATGGAGTGCGCGATTTCAGCCGCGGGCAGAATCTTGGTCCTCACCTCAGTGGCCAGCGCTTCCATGCGCGCCGCGCTTTGCCGGACGGCCAGGTACATGGCCACGAGAATTCCCGCCTGGATGACTACGGCCGCCGCAGTACAGGCGATGAAAATAGGTAGATAGTCCATAAGCGTTCCTCCGCTTTACGGCGCAAAAGCACGGCGCGGCGGAGAATTCGTGAATCAGGGATTCTGTGGGCCCCCACCCTCGGCAGCCGTTGCTTCCTGGTACGCCTGCCTTCCGGCTTCATACGCCGAGCGGAACTGCTCCTTCTGCTGATTCAGAACCTCGCGGCCGCGATCGGCCCAAGTGGCGGCTTGCTCGCGTGCCTGCTTGGCACGATCACGAACGAACTCGCGACCATCTTCGGCTCGGGAGCGTATCGCCTGCCTGGTTTCATCGCCGGAACGTGGAGCATAAAGAACCCCGGCGGCGGCGCCGATACCTAACCCTGCAAGGAACCAAAGCAAACTATTGCTGTTACTGTCCGACATAAACGAACCCTCCAACTCTCTCGTGCTAATCGGATGGTAGCACCCACATTGGCGAAATACAATTCGCGCTACATCGGTAGCGGCTCAATTGTCGCTTCCAAGAGCGTTATGCCACGTTATCAGCCGCGCAGCGCGTAAGAATGCGGCTCACGGCGCTAGACGTGGGGAGAAATGAAAAACCGACAAGCCCCAGCGGAGCGAAAGACGACTTCTCACGTACACCTTCAGTCGCTATTGGCAGCCCCCTCACTGGTTCAGCAGCCTGCCAGTGACCCGCCCCATTGAGATACACCTTACTCCGCTCAGGACTATCCTTGGATCCAGTTTTTTTCCGCGCGATAATGCAGTTCGTTCGCCAGCGGAATCGTAAGATTCATCCCAACGCCCTTGTGGACTTTCCGGCGAAGCGAGACAATAGCCGCTTGCGGCAGAGGGATGCGCATGTCACAGAAGTATCGCCAACACGGGTATCAAGACCGAGGCAGAGATGAAGAGCGGCAAAAACAATCCACCGAAAGGCCCGTTAAGAAGGAAACCTTTGGGCCGCGGGCACTACAAATGCCGGGCACACACACGGTTTCGCGTTGCGCGCAATGCGGCACTCTGCTGACTTCGGTAACTGAGCCCATCGGAAAATGTCCGAAGTGCGGCTTCGAACTCCACTCCTGCCGCCAGTGTACGTATTTCGATACCTCGAGCCGCTTCGAATGCACCCAGCCGATCCCCGAGCGGATCGCGCGCAAGGATGAACGCAATCCATGTACGTTTTATTCCATGCGCGTCCGGGTAGAAAAGGAAACCTCCACGCCAAGTTCAGCCCGTCCCATGGATGCCCGCACAGCATTCGAGAATCTCTTCAAAAAGTAAGTTGGCATATTCTTAAGAGGAACCACCCTTTTGGGTCCCGTCTCGAAGCGTCCTCATGTGGTTCTTACCAGGTTATTGGAAGCTGTGAGCCAGAACGCAGAAGGTTGATCTCCTCGGGGGAGAAGTTCCTATAACGACCGGAGTCGATTTGCCGCTGGCGAGCATCCGGCGGCATCGCTTGCAGAGCGAGAATCACATTCTGCACTTCTTTGCGAGCCGGCGGAAGTTCCTCCATAGTGAAGGCGAGTCGGTAGTGCGCCGCGCCGGTGTCTGCATCGGCCTTGTAAGTCGAAACCCTCCGCGTAGAAGCTGCGACGTTGATCACAGAGGCAGCGCGAGGAGAGTTCTCCGGTGCGGGAAGGCTCGATAATTTAGCCGAAGCGTTGTCGTAACTGTTCCCTCCAGGATCTTGTGCGGAACCACTGCCGTTGCCGTTGTCGGGATCTTGTGCGGAACCACCGCCGTTGCCGTTGTAGGGATATGGATAAGCATATGCGCAGCCGGACGAAGGATAATAAGGATAGGCGCATGGGTAATAGTTGTAAGGAGCGCCCCACCCGGGACCATAACCGTAAGCATACCCGTAAGCAGGCCAGTAGGGTCCCCAGCTAAAGCCAATACCAAATCCCCATCCGTACCCGTAGCGAGGGTAGCCCCAATAACTGCGCCAACCATAGCCACCGCCATGATAGCCGCCGTAGTAGTGTCCACCCCCATAAATAGTGTGGCCTCCACCAGCACGAAAACCGCCTCCGCCGTGGAACCCGCCTCCGCCGTGGAACCCGCCTCCGCCGTGGAACCCGCCTCCGCCACCGTGGCCACCATGCTGGGCGAGAGCCTGCGTCGGTGCACACACAATTGCGATAGAGGCGACTACTAAGCAAAGAGCCGTTAACAAGGACGATTTCTTCATCTCAGTTCACCCGTCAGAGTCTGCCTGGGCCGGAAAGCCTGTAAATAATGCTACTCCATTTGATCCATGGCGCAACATCAATTTGGTACAGGCATGTGTCGGCGTCCTCTTCCTTGTCTCAGCCGATAGTCTGCCAAGGCCTGCTAGCTCGTATTCGAGAGGTCGGCGCCTCTTTTCTCTCGCCCGCTCCACGTCACGATAGCAACCATTGACGCGACAATCACGACCGTCCACGCCAGCACTGGGGGATAGCTGCCACCATAGCGATGTTCGACCAGCTTGGCCTGAATCACTGCGTTGCGTGACGAGAGAAAATTGCCCAACTGATAGGCGAAGCCAGGAAAGGTGCCGCGCACAGCGGGTGGAGAAAGCTCATTCAGATGGGCCGGAATCACGCCCCACGCGCCTTGCACCATAAATTGCATCAGGAAGCCACCCAGCGCCAGCATCGGAACGGTGTTGGAATAAGCCCAGAGCGGGATCACTGGAATCGCCAGGATGGCGGCGATTACGATTGCCTGGCGACGGCCGATTCGTTCCGACCACGTGCCGAACAAAATCCCGCCTAGCAGCGCGCCAACGTTGTAGACGATGGCAATCAACCCCACGATTTGCGGCGAGAGCTGATGGTTCTTCTGAAGAAATGTGGGATAGAGATCCTGCGTGCCGTGGCTGAAGGAGTTAAAGGCGAACATCAGGACAACCAGGAAAAGGAAACCGCCAAGGTGGGAAAGAATATCTTTTCCCAAACGGCTCTCCATTTGGCGCGACACGCGTCCTTGGAGCCAGGCCGGCGATTCATCGACTTTGGTACGAATGTAGATTACCAGGAATGCGGGCAGGGCTCCGATGACGAACATGCCGCGCCACCCGACGACGGGAAACAAAGTACTGTAGACAAAAGCCGCAATCAGGTAGCCAACGACGTAGCCTTCCTGCAATAGGCCGGAGAAGAAGCCGCGTCCTTCTGCGGGCAGCGTTTCGAAAGCCAAAGCCGCGCCGACTCCCCATTCTCCGCCCATTGCGATTCCAAACAATGCCCGCATGACCAGAAAGAACTTCAACGAAGGCGCGAAGGCCGAGGTCAACTCGAACACTGAATACGCGACGATGTCCACCATCAGCGTGGGGCGGCGGCCAAAACGGTCGGCCATCAATCCGAACAGGAACGCACCCAACGGTCGCATGGCGAGGGTAAGAAAAATTGCCTCCGTAATGGCCGACACTTTTGTTTGAAACTGGGTGGCCAGAGCATTCACACAAAAAATGAGGATGAAGAAATCGAAGGCGTCGAGCGACCAGCCAAGGAAGCAGGCGATGAACGTATTCCGCTGCTCCGCGGACAGCCTACGAAAATGGCCGAGAAATTCCATTGTTTTGTCGACGACATCCGGCTCCGACCGGCTAAAGCCCCCAGGATGCTAACACACGGAAATAACAAGAAAAACGATCAGCGCTCTGCGGGCTCTGCGGAAGTAAATCCGGCGGACTACGGAAGAATCGTCTAAGCCAGCAGTCTTGCGCGTCCGATTGGGGATGGTCGTGGTTTGAGTTCGTTATTGACTTAGGCGTGGGCTACGACAACTACGAGTGGTTGTGCAGCCGCTTCTGCAAGACGTAACTCGATGGTTACGCTCGCGCCGTGTGGCTCTACGTTTTCTATTCTGAGATCTCCGCCGCGTTCCTTGACGATCCCGTAACAGACGCTCAAGCCCAGTCCCGTTCTTTTGCCGACAGTTTCGTGGTATAGAACGGATCAAGCGCCCGGTTCAGATTCCCAAAACCTGGTCCCGTGTCTTCCACTTCTATCACTGCCCGCAATCCGCTCTGGTAGGCGCGAATGCTCATCTGCTTGCCGCCGGGCATTCCTTCCAGAGCATCGCTGGAATTATTGACCAGGTTCAGCAGGATCTGCTTGAGCTCGTCCTCATTGACTGCCAGAGACGGCAAGTCGGGTGCGATGTCGAGATCGACTCGAACATTGCGTGTGCGCGTGTAGTATTCGCGAAGAGCCAGCACGTCCTGCGCCAGCGGAGAAAGCTGCACAGACTGTGTATCGCGCGCACCTTGGCGCGAAAACCGGAGCAGGTTGCCAATCATCCGTTTCATGCGACGAGCTTCGCTTACCAACTTCGTGAGCTGATGGCGAACCGGAGGCGCCACGATCGCGTCACCTATGAGTTCGCCGTACCCCTTGATCACGGTCAGAGGATTGTTGAGCTCATGCGCGACTCCCGCCAATAGTTCGCCCAGGGCAGCCAGTTTCTCCGACCGCACCAGTTGCGTGTGCAAAGCCTTCAATTCAACGGCGACCGCGAGATCGGCTGCGAGCATTTCGATGCGCGACAATTGAAGTGCATCGATCGCATTCGGGTCTCGGGGGGAAGATAATCGGATGCAGCCCAGGGTTGGGCCAGCGCCAGAGCAAAGCGGTATTAATAATTCTTCGCCGCCTTCCCGGCGCGCATTCGAGTTCCCGCAGAGCGCAAACGGGATTGCTCCAGGCGGGATCAGTAAGTACAAATTCTTCCCCATGAGCTGCGCATGGGAACACAAGTTCTTAACGTGATCGAGCGTCCAGTCTTGCGCATGAATCTCCAGGTTCCGCAGAGACTCTGACGACAGCCCACTAAAGCCAGCCACTCGCAGCCTGCGTTCTGCATCTTCGAGTTGGACCACGGCCACACGGAAGTTGCTGACTTCGGTGATTGCCGCAGCGATCGCGGGGCACATGGTATCCAGTCTGGCGCCGCTCAACAGCCGGGAAGTGATCGCCGAGAAGCGTTCCAGTTGGCGGTTGAGCACTTGTGCCTTGTGCTGCATGCCTGAGATCGACTTTGACTTGTCCTCCACCACGGCCAGAATCATTCCAAAGGCGACGAAGAACTTGGGCGTGTTCCATAGTTCTCCGGGAATGATCAGGCTCGGAGCGATTCGATCGATCAGCAACCCCATGGGAGACACCGCACACAGCAGAAGAATCCACCAGCGATTGTCAACATGGCAGGCGACCGTCGCCGTTGGTTCCCGCAAATGAATACACCCGGCAAACCGAACCCAATTGCGAGGAGTGCGATGGTCCCTTCATCGAACGAACCGCGGAGAGCGGCGCGAATCGCCCATGCTCCCGCAAGCGAACACAGGGAGGTTGCGGCCACGAGGTACGACGTCTTCCTGTTTAACCAGAGGAAGAAGCATGCCGCACCGCCAAAGCAAACTACCAGAGTCAAGACATAAGGCCAGCGCGCGTGGATCAAAGCACGTGCGTGCCACGTACGCGACAGAAGGCACACCGAGCATGAATAGGAGGAAGGTTCGCATCGGAGTCTTTCACTACGAAGGAGACGGAGACTAGAAAACAGACCGCAGCAGCCTGCAGCGATTCGGAATCGACGGCCAGCAGAAGAGAATCCCCATCAAGATTACTGTGGGGGAGTCGAATGCTCTCAACAGTAACCAACCGTAACCCCGCCGGTCAATGCCAGAACGTGCTATGCGGGTGGGACCAAAGCTGGGACAGTTCGGGCTCGCCTCGGTTGACAAGATTCAGGCCCATTGCGCGGTCCGGTGTAGACTGAGCGTCACTTTAAAAGGGCCCTCACGGTATGAAATTGCTCAGTCGGAAGAAAGAATTCTTGGCGAAAGTGACTGCCCTCGGTCTAGTCAGGCTGCTATTGTCAGGAGCAGCGGCGCTGGCTTTCGTGTTGACCGTCCCCGTCCATACTCAAGACTTCGACGCCTACAAAGTCCGTCTTAGCGGGTTCTGGACTTACTCAACTCCTTCAGGAAGCCTGCAAGGATCCTCTGACAGCGGGACGATCAATCTACAACACGATCTCGGGTTCAACGGCTACTCGACATTTGTCGGCAAGATCGACTAGAAGTTTACCCGCAAAAACCATTTGTATTTTGCTGCGACGCCGTTCAACTCATCCCGGCAAACCGTACTCGATCGAACGATCGACTTTCGGGTCAAACCTTCGTCGGTGGCGCAACGATCCAGAGCAGCCTAAAGTCAAATCTGTATGCCCCCGGATACCAATACGACACGATCCGGCGAAAGCGTGGACACCTTGGACTCGGAGTGCAGGTCGACCTCTTTGCCGCTTCGGCGAAGATCAGTGCGACGCCCCAAACCGTCAATGGCGGGCAGTCAGAAACGGCGAGCGCATGGTTGCTCGCCCCGATCTCCGTGGGTGGGCCCGAATTCCGCCTTTACCTGACCAACTCGCCAACTTTTTGTGGAAGGCAACGTCTACGGGATGTACTTCGGCGGGTATGGAAACTTTATCTCGACGGTCGATACGGTTGGGTGGATTCTAACCAAGCACCTCAGCGCTAACGCCGGCTACCAGTTGGGGTCGCGGCTCGTGGTGACCAACAATTCAAGCTCCGATCGCATCGGCCTTCGTTTACCCAGGGGGTGCTGTGGCGGGATTCGAGTTGTCATTCTAATGCCTGCACTCGGGGTGTACGATGCCTTATGAAACAAATCAACGGGCTTTTGCGCTCGTTCAGCGCGCTACTGCTCGCCTTGCTGGTGTTTCAGGGCTGCAACGCCCTCAATCCTTTGTGCGGGAGTTCCCGGCCAGTCCCGATCATTGCATCGCTTTCTCTGAACACGATTACGTTCGCGCAAGTGCAAAAGGGCTTTCGGCTCACTGTGAGTGGTAGCCAGTTTGTTTCGTCTTCGGTCGTGGTCGTCAACGGAATGGCTCTAAGCACTCTCGCTACGAGCAGTCAGCAGCTACAGGCCACAATCACAACCGCCGTAATGCCCGCCCCAGGAAGCGCCAGCGTGAAGGTCAATACTCCGAGCGGGAACTCGGGCAATCTTGGGTGCAGCAGCGGTGGAACCAGCGGCTCCCTCGTCTTGACTATCACTTAGGCGAAAGCGCGTGTAGAATATGGGCGGTCTCAGGACTGAAGAAAAGGGAGCCAGACCAGCCTGACATCCGTCTTCCCTTATAACGCAAGAGAAATTGAAGCTGGGAGCGCCCTGCCGAATCACGTCAGTATGAATCTGCTGTTCATCAGCCCACGCGATGTTCTGTATTCACGCGCCGTATCTACAGCATTAACCAGAGATCAGGTTATTGTGGCTTACAGCGTTTGAGCATGAACATCCGAGCCCACAAATCGTCCGACCCCTCTGGCTCCAGTTTGCGCCCGTACTTGTGGCCAGCCGCGACGATCGGGCTGCTGATCATCAAAGGCACCCTTTCTCTCGCCTTAGGCACAAATACCCTCACGGCCAGGTTTGGGACGATTGTCTATTTTGTGGTGCTCCTTTTAGGAGGCGTTTTTGCGCTTCGGAATGCCATACCGCAGACCGACGGGAGTCGTTTCTTCTGGGCATTGATGGCTTGTGGCTACGGGCTGTGGGCATTGGATCAGTGGCTCTACGTGTACTACGTAATTGGTTTGGGTATGGACGTACCCGATAGCTCGATCGCCGATCCTGCGCTGTTCCTTCATGTCGTGCCTTTCATGGCCGCGCTGGCGATCCAGCCACATCTGAGCCGGGCCAACAAGAATTTCTCCCGGGGCAGCCTGAACTTCTTTCTCCTGCTTTTCTTTTGGGTTTTTCTCTATGCATACACACTCTTCCCTCATCAATACCTTTGGAATTTTGATGCGTACGGCGTCCGATTTGACATCCTCTACGCGATTGAGAATGTAATGCTGGTCGTGGCAACTGGTGCTGCGATCGGAGGAGCGCAGGGCGCCTGGAGATCGATCTACCTGCAATTGTTCGGAGCGGCTGCGCTGTACGCGTTGAGTTCCACGCTCGCCAACTTCGCCATCGACACCGGACGGCAGTATAACGGGAGCATCTACTCTCTCGCGCAGACGGCGGCCGTTTGCTGGTTTGCCTGGGTACCGTTGCGGGCCCGGCAACTGCCGCCAGCGCTGGTAATGCCGAGCCAGACGGATGTGGGCCACGCGGACTTCACTTCCCGATTGGCCATGCTGGCGGTTGTCTCCATACCTTTCATCGGCGTTTGGGAAGTGTTCCGCCAGGAGCAACCCACAGACATACGCGCATTTCGTCTGGTTGTCGTATTGGTTTCGATCGTACTTCTGGCTTCGTGTGTCTTTCTGAAAGAACATCTCACGAAGCGCGCACTGGTGGCTGACGTTCGAGTCGGAAACCTGCAACAGCGATTGTCGGAAGCAGCGCTCAGCGACAGCCTGGCTTTGAAAGGCTCCATTCTCTCCTCGCTCGAGAATCTGATCGCTGTCCTAAATAAGGAGGGAATCATCATCGATGTGAACGAAGCATGGAGGCGCAATATACAGGAAATCGGAAGCCCCTCGCGGTCCGCTGGCGTGGGGACTCACTACTTGGAACTCTTGCGGCGCTCCGCACATCCGTGGCCGGAGGCGCGTGAAGTCCTTGCCATTATTGAAACCGTGATGAACGGTTCTGTTCAACGCTTGCGCTACGATTATCGCTGCGACTTGCCGACCCAACCACGCTGGTTTGCCGCAACTGTAACCCCTCTTCGCACACGCGAAGGAGGAGTCGTGATCTGTTTCAAAGACATCACGGATGTGAAGAAGGTGGAAGCTCGTTATGGGGAGCTGGTTGAGACGGTTCGGGCCATCGTGTGGCGAGCGGAGCTTCCGACATTGGCCATCACTTATGCCAGCAAGCAGGCGGAAGAGCTTCTCGGTTATTCCCCGGAGAGTTGGGTAAAAGAGCCAGGTTTTTGGAAGGATCACGTTCATCCCAAGGATCGGGAGTGGGTGTTGGCGTTCGTCGCCAAAGCCACCCAGGAGAACCACGAGCACGCGTTCGAGTGCCGGATGATTGCTGCAGATGGACGAATCGTTTGGCTGCGCAACATTGTCAACATCATTGGAAACAGCCAGGCCAGCGAATTGGTATGTGTTTCGGTGGACATTACGGAGCGGAAACAGGCGGAGGAAGCTTTGCGGGAAAGTGAGGAACGGTTACGTCTCGCGGCCCAAGCCGGAAAAATGTACGCCTACGAGTGGGACGTTGCCTCGGACACCGTACTGCGTTCCGCAGAGTGTGTCGATCTTCTCGGGGAAGGTGAACCAATCCGGACGACGCGCAGGGAACTGATGGAGCAGGTCCACCCAGACGACCGCGAACAGGTGGACAGGAGTTGCTCGCACCTCGCGCCCCAGAACCCCGACTGTCAGGTGAGCTACCGCGTCTTGCGCCCTGACGGCAGCGTGGTTTGGTTGGAGAAGAGCGCTCGCGCTTTCTTCGACAACGACGGCAGAATGCTCAGAATGATAGGCGTGGTAGCGGATATCAACGCGCGCAAACATGCGGAAGAGGCCCGATTCATGCACGCGGCTATCGTGGAATCCTCTGATGACGCGATTATCTCGACGAACCTCGAGGGAATCATTACGAGTTGGAACGCAGGTGCGCAGCGTATCTTCGGATACAGCGAAGCAGAAGCGGTCGGACAGCCGATTGCAATCCTTATCCCGCACGAACTGCTTGATAAGGATAACGAAAATCAGCAACGGTTGAGATCAGGCGGTCGCATTGAGCACTATGAAACCGTCCGTGTCTCGAAAGCAGGCAAGAGGGTCGATGTCTCGTTGACCATATCGCCGATAAGAGATTCTGCGGGTGCGATCGTCGGCGCTTCTAAGATCGCGCGCAATATTACCGAGCGGAAGCGGGCGGAGAATGCGCTGCGAGAAAGTGAAGGGCGCTTCCGCCTGGTCGCCAACACGGCTCCTGTGCTCATCTGGATGAGCGGTCCCGACAAGCTGTGCAACTACTTAAATCAACCGTGGTTGGAGTTTACCGGACGAACATTCGAAGCTGAACTTGGAAACGGTTGGGCAGAGGGGGTTCACCCTGAAGACTTCGACGCGTGCCTGGAGACCTATACAAAGGCATTCGATCGGCGCGAGGAATTCAAGATGCAGTATCGGCTCCGGCGACACGATGGAGAATACCGCTGGGTTTCGGATTCGGGAGTGCCGAGATTTAATGCTGATGGATCCTTTGCCGGGTATATCGGTTCCTGTATCGATGTCACTGACCACAAGCTTGCGGAAGAGGCGCTTTCCAACGTGAGCCGCAAATTGATTGAAGCACAGGAGCGGGAGCGTACCCGGATCGCGAGAGAGCTTCACGACGATGTGAACCAGCGTCTCGCATTATTGGCCATTGAGCTGGAATTATTGAAACAAAACCTTCCTGATTCGCCAGACGAAATTCGCGGCCGCATTCAGCATGCAGGGAAGAGCGTCACGGATATCGGAATGGACATTCAGGCCATATCGCACCGCCTCCACTCCTCGAAGCTGGAGTATCTCGGAATCATGCCGGCGATTGCGGGCTTCTGCCGAGAGCTGTCGGAGTACCAAAAAGTCGAGATTGACTTTCGCCACACCAACGTTCCGGCTCTGCCCCAGGAAGTTTCGCTTTGCCTTTTTCGGGTTTTGCAGCAAGCCTTGCAAAATGGGGTTAAGCATAGTGGTGCGCGCAGCTTCAAAGTGGACCTGCGCGGAGTGTCGGATGAGATTCAACTGACGGTCAGCGATGCGGGAGTTGGGTTTGAATCCAAATTGGCGATGAATGGTGAGGGCCTGGGCCTGGTCAGCATGCGGGAGAGACTCCACCTGGTAAAGGGCGAGATTTCAATCGAATCGCAGCCGAACCGTGGCACCACAGTTGTAGCTCGCGTGCCTCTTAGATCGGAGGCGGAAAAACGCTATGGGTCATAGATCGTCCGGTTCGAAATAGCAGATCGGGTTTGACTGTTAGGCGGGATCTCCAGCCCGCATCTGACACCGCCGATGACAAGGTGCCCGCCGTGACGCCTTGTTTTTCAGGGCAACTCATGCTTCCGCACCGGATCCCGCCGCCATCTCTCGGTACATAGTGAATCCTTCGGTGCGCAGTTGGCATCTTCCCTACTGAGGTTTTAGCCGATGGCCTACCGAAAGAAACCCGCAATCATCTTTTTGGTTTGCTTGTTGTCGGCCACGGTCTTGATCACTTCCGGATGCAGCAGGACAGAAGCGAAACAGCCGGCTCCGCAACCGCTGCCGGTCAAAACCGAAACTATCCATCTCAGTCCCGTTCCCCAAGTCGACGAATATGTGGCGACCGTAAAGTCGCGCCGCTCGGCGAGCATCCAGCCCCAGGTCGATGGTTCGCTCACCCGCATCCTGGTGAAGTCCGGCGACCACGTGAACGCCGGCCAAGTGCTGATGACAATCGATCCCTTGAAGCAGCAGGCGACGGTTGATCAGCAGCGCAGCACCGAGGCTCAGAAAAAGGCGACGCTCGATTACAATCGCCACGAATTGGACCGACAGCAGCAGTTGTACGAGTCAGGGGTGAGCAGCAAGCAGGATTACGAACTTGCTGTACAGGCCTACGAGAATTCCAAGGCAGACTGGGAATCTTCGACGGCGGCTCGCGTCACCCAGCAGCGTCAGCTTGCGTACTACAGTCTCACTGCCCCGTTGGATGGAATTGTCGGTGACGTCCCAGTTCACATCGGCGATTACGTGTCGCAACAGACTTTGCTGACTACCGTAGACGAGAATGCAGAGCTAGAAGCCTACATTTATATTCCCACGGAGAGAGCCGGCGACATCCGCATGAACCTTCCGATTGAGATCATCACCAGCCGGGGCGAGTTGATTGAGAGCACGAAGGTCAATTTCATTTCGCAGCAAGTGGACAACTCCATCCAGGGCATCCTGGTGAAAGCTCCCATTCACGCTTCGCTTGACAAGTTCCGGAATGCCCAACTAGTCAAGGCGCGGGTGGTATGGAGCAGCGTTTCGGCGCCCACCGTTCCGGTCCTGGCGGTTACCCGCATAGGTGGCCAGTCGTTTGTTTATGTCGCAATCCAAGCGGATCAGGGTACCGTCGCCAAACAGCGCGCGGTTACCCTGGGCGACACGATCGGGAACGAGTACGCCGTGACGGGCGGATTGAAGCCTGGCGAAAAAGTCATTACCTCCGGTATCCAGTTCCTGATTGACGGCGCGCCCGTACAACCAATCAGCTAGAGCCAGCGCGATTCTAAGGAACGCAATCCAGTTACGGCGCTCGCCAGCAACAAAGACAAAGAAAGAGGATGTGCGGGCTTGGTTGACTTTTTCATCAAACGGCCGATTTTTGCCACAGTTTGCGCCCTGCTGATTATTCTTGCAGGCGCTGTGTGCATTCCAACCTTGCCTATTTCTTTGTATCCAAACTTGTCGCCGCCGCAGGTCACGGTCAGCAGCAATTACGTGGGCGCCAACGCCCAGGTGGTGGAGTCCGCGGTTACGATCCCGCTGGAGCAGCAGATCAACGGTGTCGAAGGAATGCACTACATCACTTCGACCAGTTCAAACGACGGCACCAGCAGCATCAATGTAACCTTTCGCACCGGATACGATCTGAACATTGCCGCAGTCGATGTCCAGAACCGCGTGGCCACCGCGCAAGGTCGTCTGCCGCAGGAAATCAAGAACACCGGCGTGACCATTACGAAGGCCAACCCGAATTTTGTGTTTGCCGCTGGATTCTACTCGCCCGACAACAGCCTTTCGAACCAGTACATTTCCAACTATATTGACGTTTATGTCAAGGACGCGCTGAAACGCATTCCCGGTGTAGGCGACGTCGTCATCTTCGGAGAGCGCAAATATGCCATGCGCATCTGGCTCGATCCCACGAAACTGGCCGCGCGCCAGTTGACGGCAGCGGACGTAGTCGCGGCACTCCAGGAACAGAACGCCGAAATACCCGCCGGGCAGTTGGGACGCCCGCCGGCGGATGAGAAGCAGGACTTCCAGGTCACGCTGCGTGTAGTGGGGCGACTGTCAGAGCCCAAGGAATTCGAGAACATTATTCTCAAGAACACGCGCAACGGGATCGTTCAGCTCAAGGACGTTGGAAGGGCCGAGGTCGGCGCCGAGAGCTACGACACGAATCTGTTGTACAGCGGACATGAAGCGGTTGGCGTCGGCGTGCAGCAACTCTCGAACGCCAACGCACTCGACGTGGACAAGGCCGCCAAGGCCGCACTGCTGGAATTGTCTAAATCGTTCCCGCCGGGAATTAAGTATGTAGTCGCTTTCGACACGACGACCGTGGTAGGTGATTCAGTCAAAGAGGTCGTCACTACGCTCGAAGAGGCGATCATCATCGTCATTATCGTGATTTTCATATTCCTGCTCGATTGGCGCGCCACAATTATTCCGGCGGTCACGATTCCAGTCTCGCTGATTGGCACTTTTGCCTTTATCAAGATCTTTGATTTCTCGATCAATTCGCTGACGCTTTTCGGCATTACTCTGGCCACGGGCTTGGTGGTCGATGACGCCATCGTGGTCATTGAAAATGCACAGCGGCATATTAACGAGGACCAGACCGATTCGCATACGGCCACATCGGTGGCGATGGCAGAGGTCTCGAGCGCTGTAATTGCGACCTCTCTCGTGCTGATTTCCGTGTTTGTTCCAGTTTCTTTCTTTCCCGGGACGACGGGAATTCTTTACCGCCAGTTTTCATTGACCATCGCATTTTCGATTGCGATTTCGCTCTTCAACGCCCTTACCCTTTCGCCCGCTTTGGCAGCTCTCCTGCTCCGCGGCGAAGAACACAAGTATTCGGTTTTCGAATGGACACGAATCGGATGGCTTTCGCGTGGGTACAGCACGTTCGCGCATGGCGTAGACGCCTCGATCCGAGGCTTGGCCGCCGCGTATGGCAAAGCCATTTGTAAGGTTTTACGCTTTCGCTACGCCATGGTCTTGCTCTTCCTGGCTGGATTGGGTGCTACGGGATACATGTACGTCCATGTTCCCACAGGATTTGTGCCACAGGAGGACCAGAATTATTTCATCGTGGTAGTGCAGGCGCCACAGGGAGCCTCACTTGCCTACACTACAAACGTCGCCAAGCAGGCTGAGCAGATTCTGCGAGCCGACCCGGATGTTTTCGGCACCTTTGCGGTTCCCGGTTTTTCGCTTTCGGGTGGGAGTTCGTCGAACTATGGCCTGATCTTCGCTCCGCTGAAGCCGATCGACGACCGGAAAGGTAAAGGACACGCGGCGAGCGATATTGTTGCTCGTGTGGGGCCGAAGCTCCTCGGCGTTCCGGGTGCGATCGTGGTGCCGTTTGAACCGCCGGCGATTCAAGGCATTGGAAGCTTCGGCGGCTTCCAATTCGAGCTGCAGGACTTAGGACGCAACACTCTGCAAGACATCGACACCGTTGCTCACAAGATAGTGGCCAACAGTCATCAGCGATCTGACCTGCAAGGATTGTTCACGAGCTTTACGGCGAACGATCCTCAACAGTTGGTGCAGATTGATCGTGAGAAGGCAAAAGCTATTGGAGTGCCGATCGATCAGGTCGCGCAGGCACTTGGCGTATATATGGGTTCGCAGTACGTGAATGACTTCGACTTCAACAACCGGTCATATCGCGTTTACGTCCAGGCGGATCAGCCATTTCGCATGAACGCGCGAGACCTTCGGCAGTATTACGTGCGCTCGGCTACCAACGGATTGGTGCCGCTCGGAAATATCGTCTCCTTGAAGGAGACCTCGGGGCCGCAGGTCATCAATCACTACGATCTGTTCCGCTCTGCGGAAATTGACGGCGCTGCTGCACCCGGATTCAGTTCGAGCCAAGGCCTGAAGGCGATGGAAGATCTGGCGAAGCAGAACATGTTGCAAGGTATGTCTTTCCAGTGGACGGGGCTGGCGCTCGAGGAAGTTGAAGCAGCGGGCAAGGCGATACTGATCTTTGCCCTCGGTATCCTGGTGGTGTATCTCACGCTTTCCGCACAATACGAGAGTTTTGCGCTGCCATTCATTATCTTGCTGGCTGTGCCCACGGCAGTCTTAGGAGCACTACTGTTCGTCTCGATGCGTGGAATGGTAGATGACGTTTATGTGCAAATCGGCCTGGTGATGTTGATTGGACTCTCAGCGAAAAACTCGATTCTGATCGTGGAATTTGCTGAGCAGTTGCTGGCGCAGGGTCGCTCGATCACAAACGCGGCGATTGAGGCGGCCGAATTGAGATTGCGCCCGATCCTGATGACGTCGTTTGCGTTTATTCTCGGTGTGTTGCCACTTTATTTTGCAACCGGTGCCGGCATGCTGGGACGGCACTCGGTGGGAACGGCCATCGTTGGCGGTATGCTTTTCTCCACCGTCCTGAACTTGTTCTTCATCCCCGTGCTGTATGTGATCCTTAAAACACTGCTGACTTCGTTGTCGGCCAAGAAAGAGGAATCGGCAAAGGAGTTAGTGAGCGCCTCGTAAGAAAGGCTTGGCCGATTGTCATTTTGATGAGAATAGGGTGATTGATGTTTGAGAGCATTCTTTGCCAGGTAACGGAATACGATCCCGAGGTTCTGGACTCTCTTATCGAGCTTGCAGTCGAGATCGCTCGCGAGGGCCGGGAGGGAAGACGCATCGGTACTCTGTTCACGCTTGGAGATGAGGAGGCTGTTCTGGCAAGGTCGAGGTCCCTGATTCTCGATCCACTGGCCGGGCATCCGGAGTTGTCGCGCCACGTGAGCGATCTCAACCTCCGAGGCACGATTAAGGAGCTGGCGCAACTGGATGGGGGCTTCGTGGTCAGTGGCAGCGGAATCTTTCTTTCTGCCTGTCGTTACCTCGACGCGGTGGTTTCGAGCGCGGACGTGCCGTTGGGGCTCGGCAGCCGCCATATCGCCGTCGCCAACATGAGTGCTGTAACCAACGCAGTTGGGATCGTGGTTTCCGAGAGTTCGGTGGTTCGACTCTTCTGTCACGGCAAACTGGTCGGAGAAATTATTCCGGAGCTGTGGATGATCGATCACGCGACGCATCTTCGGGAGCCGCTGCATACAGAAAAGGTCGGCGATGTGACCGTACTCACGCCCAACTTGCAATCACCTTCTACGCGAACCTAAGATCCAGTGCGAGGTTCGGTTTACGGCTGCGAATTAACCTGAAATTCATCTGACCTTTATTCCCCAGACGGAATCTAAGAATCTAGCCTTATCGATAAGGAGAACTGTCATGTCTCCCCTAGCTCCTGTGGAAACCAAGCTGCCGACGTCGAACCGACCCCTTTCCCCGGATGAGGTACAAAAGATAGACGCCTATTGGCGCGCAGCCAACTATCTTTCTGTTGGCCAAATCTATCTCTTGAAGAATCCGCTGCTTCGTGAACCCTTGAAAATTGAGCATGTGAAACCCCGGCTTCTGGGTCATTGGGGTACCACTCCTGGGCTCAATTTCATCTACGTACATTTCAACCGGATCATCAAGAAATACGACTTGAATGTGATTAACATCACGGGACCGGGTCACGGCGGGCCGGGAATCGTGGCCAATGCTTATCTCGAGGGTACCTACGCGGAGTTCTATCCCCACATTCGGCAAAACGAAGACGGAATGCGGAGACTGTTCAAGCAATTCTCTTTCCCTGGGGGAATCCCCAGCCACGCAGCCCCAGAGACTCCTGGCTCGATTAACGAGGGGGGAGAGTTGGGATACTCCGTCGCGCACGCCTATGGGGCGGTCTTCGACAACCCTGATCTGCTGGCCTGTTGCGTTATCGGAGACGGAGAGGCCGAAACCGGCGCGCTTGCGACCAGTTGGCATTCCAACAAGTTTCTCAATCCGGCACGGGACGGAGCGGTATTGCCCATTCTTCATTTGAATGGCTATAAGATCGCGAATCCCACGGTGCTTGGGCGTCTGAGCGATGAGGAACTCACGCACTTGTTCACCGGATATGGTTACAAACCATACTTTGTGGAGGGCCACGAACCCGAGCGCATGCATCAACTCATGGCGGCTACTTTGGATGGGGTGATCACCGAAATTCAGAGTATTCAAAACACTGCACGCTCTCAAAGCTCGCCGCATCGCCCGGTGTGGCCCGTGATTATCCTGCGCAGCCCAAAAGGTTGGACAGGCCCAAAGTTCGTGGATGGCAAACCGGTCGAGGGGACGTGGCGCGCTCACCAAGTCCCGGTAACCGACTTGGCAACGAAACCGGGGCACCTCAAGATTCTGGAAGACTGGATGAAGAGCTACCGGCCCGAAGAACTTTTTGATGACGACGGCAAGTTCATTTCGGAGATAGCTGAACTTGCGCCCAAGGGGAACCGGCGCATGGGAGCGAATCCTCACGCAAACGGGGGCCTGCTGCTCAAAGGTCTTCTCCTTCCCAATTTTCGCGACTACGCGATTAAGGTAACCGAGCCCGGTAGGGAAATGGAGGAAGCCACTAGGGTTTTCGGAACCTTCCTGCGCGACGTGATGAAGTTGAACCTGGAATCAAAGAACTTCCGCGTGTTCGGTCCGGACGAGACCGCTTCCAACCGGCTGGATGCGCTGTATGAAGTCACTGACAAGGTGTTTATGGAGCCGATCTTACCCACGGATGAGCACGAATCGACTAGCGGCCGGGTCGTTGAAATGCTCAGCGAGCACATGTGCCAGGGTTGGCTCGAAGGTTACCTGCTTACCGGGCGTCACGGCTTTTTCTCTTGTTACGAAGCGTTCATCCACATCGTGGATTCGATGTTCAATCAGCATGCCAAATGGTTGAAAGTTTCACGCGACATCCCCTGGCGCCGGCCGATCTCGTCGTTGAATTATCTTCTCACCTCGCACGTCTGGCGTCAGGACCACAACGGGTTCAGCCATCAGGACCCCGGCTTCATCGACTACGTCGTGAACAAGAAGGCCGATATTGTCCGGGTATATCTGCCGCCCGACACAAACTGTCTGTTGTCGGTTGGAGATCACTGCCTGCGAAGCCGCAACTACGTGAACGTCATTGTGGCGGGAAAGCAACCTGCGCCGCAGTGGCTCAACATGGAAGCGGCCATTGAGCACTGTACAAACGGCATCGGAATCTGGTCCTGGGCGAGTACAGATCAGGGCAGTGAGCCGGACGCAATCATGGCCTGTGCTGGCGACGTGCCAACTCTCGAGACGCTGGCCGCCGTGGATTTGCTCCGTCAGCACTTTTCAGACATCAAGATCCGAGTCGTCAACGTGGTCGATCTCATGACGCTGCAGCCTCCTTCGGAGCACCCACATGGAAGCTCGGACCTTGACTTTGATTCGATGTTCAGCACCGATAAACCGGTCATCTTCGCCTACCACGGCTATCCCTGGCTGATTCACCGGCTCACCTACCGGCGCCGCAATCACGACAACATGCACGTCCGCGGATACAAAGAGGAGGGAACTACCACCACTCCTTTTGATATGACGGTGATGAACGAGATTGATCGTTTTCATCTGGCAGGTGATGTAGTCGACCGCGTCCCTCGACTGCAGCGCGTGGGAGCGCACTTCAAGGAATTCCTGCGAGACAAGCTCGTCGACCACAAACTGTATACCCGCGAACACGGCGACGATATGCCGGAAATCCAAAACTGGACTTGGCCATACTGATGAAGATTCTCGTCCTCAATTCTGGTTCAAGCAGCCAGAAGAGCTGTCTCTATGAGATTGGCGACTCCGTTCCTGACGACCCGCCTCCTCCGCAGTGGGAGGGAAAGATCGAGTGGGATGGCAAGGTCGCGGAAGTCTCGCTCAAGAATGCGAAAGAGGCTGCCCGGAAAGAGCGCACAAAAGCCGGTTCTCGCGCCGAGGCCGTTAGGCAATTGCTCGACGGTCTTTGGAACGGCGATACTCGATCTGTTTCTGCTCCTTCTGAAATTGATGTTGTCGGACACCGCGTCGTCCACGGCGGCCCTCACTACGAAGATCCCGTAGTGATCACGCCGGAGGTCAAAGCGGCCATCGCCGAGGTTTCCGCCTTCGCTCCACTTCATAATCGCGCCGAATTGGAAGGGATGGAAATCGTCGAAAAATTACTCGGACCGGTGCCGCAGATTGCAGTTTTCGATACCGGATTCCATCGCAAATTGCCGCTCGCGGCCGCGGTTTATCCCGGCCCGTACGAGTGGTTTTCGAACGGGATTCACCGCTACGGATTTCACGGCATCAATCATCAGTACTGCGCCGGCCGCGGCGCGCGATTGCTGGGTAAGGAATTGAGTTCCATGAAGATCGTGAGCTGTCACTTGGGGAACGGTTGCTCCCTCGCGGCCATTCGGGACGGCCGTAGTGTTGACACGACGATGGGTTTTACGCCCCTCGAAGGTTTGATGATGGGCACACGTTCAGGATCAGTCGACCCTGGCATTCTCACGTACCTCATGAAGCAGAAGGGAATATCGGCCCAGCAACTCGACGAGATCCTGAACAAAAGATCGGGGTTGCTTGGAGTCTCGGGAATCTCCGGCGATATGCGGCAAATTCTCGCTGCGGTCAAGGATGGTCACGAACCGGCCAAGCTTGCGTTTGACATTTACATCCATCGCCTGCAATCCGCTATGGGCGCGATGATCGCGGTGCTAGGTGGCGTCGACGCTGTCATTTTCAGCGCCGGAGTAGGCGAAAACTCTCCGCAAGTCCGCGCCGCGAGCTGCGAGAAGTTTAGGTATGTACAACTGAAGCTCGATCCTGGAAAGAACCTCAATTGTTCTTCAGACCAAGACATCGCTGCCGCGGATTCGTCCGTTCGCGTGTTAGTAATACGCGCACAGGAAGACTGGGCAATTGCCCGAAGCTGCTGGAAGCTCAAGCGGGCCGACCGATCGAGTTCCGCGGCGGTCAAACCCGCCTGAATCGTCACCAAAAACTAAACCTCTCTTGCCGTGCGCAAGACACGATGGCGGTCGAACCACCATGCCCAGGGAATAAGGATTACCATGGCGATAATGCCAGTCCAGGCAATGTCGGCGACATCAGAGGGTGGGCCACTAAGGCGATCGCCAATGTATGCCACCAGGAGTAGACCCACATAGACGACAAAACCGTAATGGCCTATACGGTCGCGAGCGCGGGTGCTGCGTACATAGAGCCAGACGCCGGTCGCGAACATTAGGATCTCCGCAACCAGGGTTCCGGCGATCGAGTTCCACAGTCCGAGACCGAAGCGAGGCCCGCCGGGATAAAGCGGCATATCGGGGCGATGCGTTACCCAGTCCAGGATCCAGTGGCTTACGACGCCGATCCAAACGGCAGCCGAGCCGGGCGGATAGCGCGTGATCCAGTAGTAGATCAACGCGAAAGCGGTAGCCCACACGATGCACATGAGCAAGCTGTGTGACCATGGGTAATACGTAAGATCAAGCGGCGTGAAGCGTGTGTTGTCGGGATCAATCCGCGCACGCTCCCAGCCGAGCAGTAAGAACACGGGCCACAGCATGTCAGAAAATAAGGGCGCCGCAAGCAGTACCGTCAGGGAAGCGCTCGGCCCGAACTTCTTGGCAGCAAAACCGATGGCGAAATGGCCGATGAACATTGCAGATCCGCCCCAATGCTGCCGCGGCCGCAGCCCCTGCTGATTCTATCGCTCGAATCGCAGATTCGTTATATCCTATCGATAGGTGGTTTATGTGGGGCTCTGACTTTCTTCAGGCAATTCGCTCTCCGGAGCACCGCTTGGCTTGGCTGGTTGCTATGGCCGCGGATGCCATTCAGATCTTCGCACTGCCTCTGTTTGCCGGTGGGGGTCTGTCGCCGGCGGACACGGTCCTCGACGTGGCAACGGCGGCGATTCTGATCCGATGTCTGGGGTGGCACTGGGCGTTCTTTCCTACGCTTCTGGCGGAAATGATTCCTGGCCTTGATCTGTTTCCTACGTGGACCGCCGCGGTGTTCTACGTAACCTATCAGCGGGTTCGCGCCGGAGAACCTGAAATTCTTCCCCCGGAAACTCCGGTCCCCCCGCGTGTTCATTGATTATTGCGATTTCGCCAGTGTAAATGCTGGTCCAAGCGCAGTCATCAATCGTGACGATTTGTCGCCACAGTGTCCCCCGTAGCCCCGATTCTCGCGACTTTTAGTATCATTGGTATCACCCCAAGAGTCTAAAGAGCCAACGCCAGCGGAGCATCGTCCCCGGCGCAACTCCCAAGCGAAATAATCCTGCGTATTCCTCACTCGACTTGTCCACCGAATGCCATGAAACCCGCGAACAGAGCGGCCCAGATGCGAATTAAGCACGCATGATTAAGCATTCGCGCCTAGTTATAAAGTATACAATGAGATTGCCTTTCAGTTTTGCAATATGATTCAATTTTATTAGTCACGAAAGTGACAGAACCCCGCAGGTCTTCCCCCGCACGCATTCGGCGAACTTCCCAGGGACAATCAAAGGAAGTGCAAGTATGCGACGTCGTTCAGATGTTCTTTCACGCAACCGGGCGGTGCATGGCCTGGCCGACCGGATTGAAAAAATCGATCACGCGATTAAGTCCAAGGACCTCGCGCGACTACTTGGGGTATCGGTACCCCAGATGTACAAGCTGGGTAAGACTACGATTCCGAGCTTCCGCCTGGGCACAGGTGTGCGTTTCGATCCGGGAATCCTCGGGAACCCTCGGGGAATTCCAGGGAACCGCAGGCCGTCGCGACTTGTGCCCAGAAAAAACCCGCCCCAAGCGTTAAGTGGGAACGGCAGTATGGACTAGTCCAAATTTCTCAACAAAAAAATAAAAAGGCTGTCATTTCGTGGCATAACAGCTATAGCGAGTAGTGGTTAGGCCAACGAAAGGAAGACAGCCTTATGACAACAGAGTGTACCCAAGAACCGTTTCCATTTCATCCCCTAAATCAGCGAGAAGTACGCGGGCAATTT
>Ga0210401_10001514_pt1 | contig 26883 bp, 24 predicted proteins | sample IncBWH32MmetaG_FD_150866 | JGI IMG/M metagenome (GOLD analysis project Ga0210401, IMG submission 150866) | Forest soil microbial communities from Barre Woods Harvard Forest LTER site, Petersham, Massachusetts, United States - Inc-BW-H-32-M | ecosystem: Environmental > Terrestrial > Soil >...
TCACGAAGGCAAATATGCCAACAGGAAAACCAGTCCCACCTGAACGAAGCGCTCTTTGAAGGTCAGGCTTAGATCGCGACGCATTCCGCCCTCGATCAAAAGCAGCAACACATGACCACCATCGAGAATGGGGATCGGCAGCAGATTCAGAATGCCAAGATTGAGGCTGATCCCTGCCGTCAGAAAAAGCAGAGGAAGCGCGCCATGTTGCGCGGCCTCTCCCGAGGCGCGGGCAATGCCCAGAGGGCCCGCCAGGTCGTGAACAGAAACCTTGCCCACAAACAGGCCGCGCAGTACGCCAAAGATGTTCGCTGCGGTGCGCTTGGTGGTGTCGAGCGCGTCGCGAGTCGCCGCGATCGGGCTTTCAGGTTCATACGCCAAATCGATTTTCGGTCCAACGCCAATTTGCCAAATCATCTGGCTGTCAGACGGATCCATCGCGCGGGTTGGCGTGATGACCATCGGAATCTCGAGCGATCCGCGTTGCACCAGAAACCGTATCGGCATGCCGTTTGAATTGCGCACGACGTCGACAAGCTGGCCCCAATAGGAAACAGGCCGGCCATTGATCCCGATCACGTTGTCGCCGGGTTGCATACCGGCGCGATCGGCCGGATAACCCTGGTTGATATCGTCGATCGCTGCCGGCTGCGGCGGATACCCGACCACGCTGTCGGGCGAGCTCGGATCGATCGGCATCATTGCCTCGATCGTTTTCTGTTCGCCCGCGCGACGCACGTTGATCGAAACCGGAGCGCCCGGCTTCAATTTGTCGAGTTGGGTTTCGACGTCTTCCCACTTCGGCGTGTTCACGCCGTTGATCTGCAGGATGCTGTCGCCCGGCTGCACTCCATTGGGCCCGGTCGACTGCGGCACAGCCGCAACGGTCGATGCCTGCCGGAGCGACGCATCGATCGGCGTGCCGACGAATGCGTAGATACCCCAGAAAATCGCCAGCGTCGTGATCACGTTCATCGCTGGACCGGCGATCGCAATCAGAAAACGCTGCCATCTCGGCCGCGACAAGAATTCGTATGGAGCGCCGGTGCGCTCTTCGGCCGGATTATCGCCCGCCATGCGCACATAGCCGCCGAGCGGCAGCCAGCTCACCCGATAGTCGGTTTCTCCGCGCTTCCATCCCCAGATACGCGCGCCAAAACCGATCGAAAATACGTCGACACGCACTCCGCATAGTTTCGCCGCGATGAAATGTCCCCACTCGTGCAGCAAAACCAATACGCCCAAGACGACCGCGCCAGCGATCAGTTCCCGCAATCCGTTAGCGAAGTGGACCATGTGTCCTCATGCTCATTCTAGTTCAACTAGCAGCCGGAGAAAAACCCGCCTTTTTATCGGGCGATTCGGAAGCGCAACCTCTCCCATGTGGGCCACTGTTAAGATGCCTTGCGACGACCCGCGGCTGCATCATTTGCCAGCCGGCGCGCCTCGGCGTCTGCCGCCAGGACATCGTCAATGCTGGTCATCGCCGTCCGCGGCATCCGGTCGAGCACATGCTCGGCGACGCGCGCGATGCCCAAAAAATCGAGCCGGTTTTCAAGAAACGCGGCCACGGCAACCTCATCGGCCGCATTCAGCGCGCAAGGCAACGGGCCTCCGATCCGCGCCGCTTCCCTTGCCAGCGTCAGGCAAGGAAACTTCTTCGCGGGCACGTCCTCGAAATCCAGCCTGCGCAACGCACTCCAGTCGAGCGCACAGCTTTTGGACGCCACCCGGGCCGGATACGTAAGCGCATATTGGATCGGCATGCGCATATCGGTGGGCCCGAGCTGCGCGAGAATCGAACCATCGACATACTCCACCATCGAATGAATCGTGGACTGAGGATGAATTACGACCTGCACACGATCGAGTTCCATGCCAAAGAGCCAGTGCGCCTCAATCACTTCGAACCCCTTGTTCATCAGCGTCGCCGAGTCGATGGTGATGCGCCGCCCCATTTTCCAGTTCGGATGCGCGAGCGCCTGCTTGGGCGTAACTTTCGCAAGTTGTGCGAGCGGCGTTTCGCGGAACGGTCCGCCGGAAGCCGTCAGCACGAGCCGCTTCACTTCGTTGTGTTGTCCACCGCGCAGGCACTGATGAATCGCGTTGTGTTCGCTGTCAACCGGCAGCAGCGCGACCCCGTGCCGCTCAACGGCCGCCATCACCACTTCGCCCGCCGCAACGAGCACTTCCTTGTTCGCCAGGGCGATGTCCTTCCCGCACTCGATCGCCTTGTAGGTCGCCGGCAATCCAACGACACCTACCGCCGCCGACAGGACCATCTCGGCGTCGGGGTGGGTGGCAACGCGCTCGATGCCCTCGGCGCCAAAAAGAATTTCCGGAAGCGGACCGCGCTTCTCCGCGTCGTCGTGTGCCTCGAGCGCCGCGCACACCTCCCGCGCGGATTGTTCGTTCGCAACGGACACAACGGCAGGCCGATGCCGCAAAATCTGTTCGACCACGAGCGGCACGTTCGAACCGGCCGCGAGCCCGACAACCTCAAACCAGCCCGGCATCGATTCGACGACGTCGAGGCATTGCCTGCCGATTGAACCGGTGGAACCCAAAATGGAGAGTGGCTTCATGCGCGGATTATTTTATGCGTGGTGAGCGGTCTGTGACCAGCGGAGACTCGCGAAATCGCCGGATGTGTTCACTGGGTTATCAAACGCGCGCCGAACCATTCGTAGAGAAACCAAACCACCGGCGCCGCCAAAATCAGACTGTCCACCCGGTCGAGCATTCCGCCATGGCCAGGCAGCAAGCCGCTGGAATCCTTCACCGAAGCGCCGCGCTTATAGGATGACTCGAGCAGATCGCCCGCCTGCCCTGCGATATTCGCCGCCGCTGCGATCAAAAGCATAGTCGGCACGTCCGCCTGCATCCACTTCGCGAATCCGTATCCGATCAGAAGCGATGCCACGACGTTTCCGGCGGCGCCTTCCCAAGTCTTCTTTGGACTGAGTGCGGGCGCCATCTTGAGGCGCCCGATTCCCTTCCCAACAAAATACGCCACGATGTCCCCGGCCCAGACCAGGCAAAGCGTGAAGAGCACCAATTGCTTTCCGTGCGGTTCAATCTCATCAAGCCGCACCAGATAGCTGAAAGGCAACACCACGAACAGTAGACCTGCCGAACTCACCCCGACCGACGGCAGCGCCTCGTGCAACGGCCGCTTCATCCCCAGAATGCTGACCGCGGTTCCCGCCAGAAAAAGAAAGAGCACCAGATCGAGCGTCAGCACGCCACCGGCAAACGGCTTCACGACCGACACGCCGCTCTCGAAGTTGGTCGATTGCGAGCGTCCGGCAACGTACTGCGCGCCAAAAATCGCCACCGCGCAGAAAATCGTCCAATTGCGAAACGCGCGCAAGCCGGATCGCTCGCCCAGCTGCAAAAATTCCCACAAAGCGAGGATCGACACGACCGCCGCTATGGGAGCGAGAAGCTCAGGAGGGCCGTACCAAACCAACGCAGCAACCGTCGGCGCAAGAAGCAGCGCAACCGCGACTCGGGCGAACACCCCGGCTAGCCTCGCACCTTGCGGTCGTGTCCGTTTCCGGACAGGCTCGCAGCGGCGGCTTTTTCGCGGCTGGCCCCGAGCCCGCCGTAACGCCGTTCGCGCCTCTGAAAATCGATCAGCGCTTCAAACAGACGCACACGCGAGAAATCGGGCCAAAGCGTCTCGGTCACGTAAATCTCCGCGTATGCGATCTGCCACAGCAGAAAATTGCTCACGCGCATCTCGCCTGACGTGCGAATCAGCAAATCCGGATCAGGTAGCCCGGCCGTATAGAGATGGCTCGAAACTGTCTGCTCGTCGGCGTGAAACGCGGAAAGTCCGTCCGCGCGAATCCGGTCGAGCATCGCGTTGAACGCATCCACCAACTCAGCGCGGCCGCCATAGTTCAGCGCCACGGCCAACTTCATGCCCGTGTTCCGCGCCGTCATTCGCATCGACTCGTCGATGTCTTTTCGCACGGCTTCGGGCAGTTCAGAGGACCGGCCAATGGCGAGAAATTGAATATTGTTCTTGTGGAGTGAGGGGATCTCGCGCTTCAGATATTCGCGGAGGAGCCGCATCAGGAAGGTCGTCTCGGCCTGCGGACGCCGCCAATTTTCAAGCGAAAACGCATAGAGCGTGAGGCACGGTACTCCAAGCTTCGCGCACGTGTCGACGATCTCGCGCGTCATGTTCACGCCCGCGCGATGGCCAGCAATGCGCGGCAAATGACGGCGTTCGGCCCAGCGGCCGTTGCCATCCATGATGACGGCAATGTGCCGCGGCAATCGGCGAAGATCGAGTTTCTCGAGGAGTTGCGCTTCTTCGCGGCTCTCGGGCTTGAGGGAGGTGCTTGCTTTCACGAAAATTCGCTCGGGGAGCGCCCGTTCAAAAAATTATCACAGCGCCCGACAGCTGCGCAACTCGGCCCGCCCGATTTATGGCGTGCTGTTCGAAATGTTCACACGAAGCCTTACGCGAATCGGCTTCCCGTCGAGCATGGCGGGCTGAAACCGCCAATGCCTGAGCACGTTTCTGATCTGTTTGTCCTTCTTCGATGGGGGTGTGGTTAGGCCGTGCTCAATCGTCGTCTGTCCGGCCTCATCCACAATGACCTCAAACTCGGCGATCTCGCCCTCGTTGCCGCCGAGATTGGGCTCGGCGACATCAACAGGAACAGGCGCTCGAAACGTTGGATCGTTTCCGCGAAAGGGGCCCACGAAGTCCGGCGTCGAAACCACGAAATAGTCCCACTTCGTGACAAGCGTCTCTCGCGCCGCACTGTGCGAACCCACAAGCGCTGCGAACGTTAGCAAACCAACGATCGGGAAATTCTTCACGCTCCCTCCGCCGCTGGCGTTAAAACAGCCTTTGCGCTCCTTCTCTTCCACCACCATCGCAAGTAGAAAGCGAGTCCAGCGAAATCAATCGCTCCGACCAGCAAGAACGCGTTGCGAAGGTATAGTCCATATGTATCGCCGTCCTCGAAGTATTTCGGATAAACCTGACGTGAGTCCGCCTCGTACCAGCTATCCATCGAAGCGTTGCGATTACGCCACCACGACCCGCGCACGACCAGTTTCTGTCTGCCATTTCCGAGCGTCGCGACCTCGAATCGCGCGCTCATCAATGTGTCGTCGCCCGGCTTGTTCTTGATGGCCCACGTGAAATCGTGATTCGGCATTTGCGCCTTTAGCGTGTCCACTTCGTCCCGGGGCACAAGAAAACTGTAGCCGGGATGCTCCGCGCAGAATTCCTTGAGTTGGGACCATTCGATGACGTCCGCATGATGCTGTCCGGCCTGTTCGCCCGGCGTGATCACGAGAACCGGATACTCGGCAACCGGAGAGAAAATCCCCGCGGGATACCACCCTTCAAAATGGATCGCCACTGACAAACTCAGATACCACGACGCTACAATCGACGCGTAAAAAACGATCACCACAACCACCGCCAGTTTCGCAAACGGCACGCGAAACGCCGCGAGTATCCCGAGCAACACAATCTGAAATACGACAGTAATTATCGCCGCGTCCATCATGGGGCCCAACCCGGTCATTGGCCCGTCGAACACGTGCGGGTCCTGCCGTTCCATCCACACGGCAATGCCGTTCATCGAAAAGTAGAAGACGACTGCCGACAGAACAGCCATCACAATCAATGCCACAACCAGCGCGGCCCCAATGGCAAAGAAAGCGCCGACACCCTCCCGGATCCGGTCGCGAAGTTCCATGGAGACTCCTTGACGCCCCGAAGCTCCATTTTCCTACACCGTGCGCGGCCCGCCTAAAATCGCTCACTTCTCACCCACTAAGAGTCAACTGCCTTCTGGTTATCGGAGCCGCCAATTCTCGCGCGCGCCAATTTGGATGGGCCGCTACCCGGAGACCGACTTGCCGGCCATGTCTGCGTCTTACTAAAATCCCTTCAATCACGCCACACAAGGAGAACTCTCTTGGCCGAAACGCCCGAGCAGTATCGCAATCGCATGCTGGGACACGTCAAAGGACAAAGCCCGTTGGCCATTCAATCTGCTACACCGCAGAAGATCGCGCGCCTGCTCAAGGGCGTACCGAAGTCGAAGCTTCGCAAACGACCCCAACCGGCAAAATGGTCCGCTCACGAGATCATGGTTCATCTTGCCGACACGGAAATCGTCTACGGCTCGCGGGTCCGCATGATTCTCGGCCAACCGGGCGTCACGATCATCGGCTTCGACCAGGATATTTGGGTGACCAACCTGAACTACGGCAGACGTGACACAGCTACAGCGCTCGCCCAGTTCACCGCGATGCGGAAGGCCAATATCGACCTTTTGAAGGCCGTGAAGCCCGAGCAATGGAAGCATTTCGGCATGCATTCCGAGCGCGGCGAAGAGAGCGTCGAGATGATGGTCTCGATGATGGCCGGCCACGACGTCAACCACCTCGCCCAAATCGAACGCATTGTGAAACCGCCCAAGAAGCGCTAAATCGGGTGCGGCCGGTGCCTGCCCCTGAGTTCCAGTAACGCTTACTGAAACCACTCTGGCGAAGTCCGCCCACCGGGGTTCGCCACCCCCTAAAATGGGATGGTACGCCGGTGTGCCCGCCCGCGCCGTCCTGCGCGCCCCGGCCCGATCCCATGGCTACAAAATCCGCCGACCCTAAAGCGTCACGGGTGCCCGCTTCGCCACCCCTCAAGCCCGAGGAGATGGAACTCCTGCGCAAGCGCGAGGAGCAGGTGTCGCTTGAGAGCGAACTCACCGAACGCGAACTCCGAACAACCAACCTCCGGGCCGAACTGGGCGCTTTTGAACGCCGCTACCTGCATCTTGTCGGCACGCGCTATGCGGAGCTCGACGAATACAAGGCTCAGCTCGCCGAAAAACTCGCTGCAGAGCAACCGGACAACGAACGCGCTCAGCGGGCCGCTCGCGAAGCTCGCGCGCGCGCCAGCGATACCAAAAGCGGTGCAGGCGAAAAAGCCGAGCACGAGCCGCGCGCATTCAAAGCCTCGCCGGAAATGAAACGGCTCTATCGCGACGTGGCTAAGCGCATCCACCCCGATCTCACGTCGGACCGCGAAGATCGCGCCACGCGCCAGCAACTTATGGCTCGCGCCAACGAAGCCTACGAACAGGGTAACGAGACAGGCCTCGCAAAAATTCTTACCGAATACGAATCAAGCCCCGAAGCGTTCCGTGGCGAAGGTCCCGGCGCGGAACTTGTCCGCGTGATACGGCGCATCAGCCAGGTTCGCGGCCGTTTGGCGGAAATCGAAGCCGAATCCCAGGCGCTGCTGCGTTCCGATCTCTATCAATTGCGGTTGCGCGTCGACGAAGCCTCGCAGGATGGGCGCGACGTGCTGAAAGAAATGGCGGCGAAGACCGATCAGCAGATCGCCGAGGCCAAACGCCGCCTGGCCGAAGGCGCCCCATGAGCAGCGCGCCCGAGACGCCGTCTCGCGAGTTGGTCCGCACCGGCACGCAGGCGCTTGCCCTTCGCTCGGCTGCACTCGTGCGCCGCGGCCTTCGCGATCTCGCACGCGACTCGAACTGGCTCATTCGCAAAGTCTTTGATGGACCGGTAGCGCACGCCGCCGTCTCGCCAGACGGCCAAGTTTGCGCGCTCTCGCCGCAAGTCCGTCACGGCTCGCAAAGCCTAACGCTGTTCGACATCGAGCGCTGCGTGCCGACCCTCACTCTGAGACTTTCGAACGAACCCGCCGCGGATCCGGCGGATTGCCCGGCGCGCTTCGCATGGTCACCGGACGGTCGCTACCTGCTCGGCGCGTGGGGCCCCAATGCGGTCGCGATGCAGCTTTTTGACCTCCACGCCAAAATGCTCGTGGGTGAATTCGGAAATTTCTCCCGCGTGCCATCGGATATTTCCTGGTCGCCGAGTGGCGCATTCGTCGTAAGTTCGAGTACTGGCGCAAAGCCGTCGCTCGACCTGTGGCGCGTTCAACCAAGCGCCAGAGCAGCCGGAGACTCGGTCGCGATACCGTTGAAACATCTGCGTGTGCCGGAATGGATTGAAGATCAAACCGCTGGCGCGGACCCTACCGAGGGCGGGAACTTCTCAGGCTACGGACGCGCCGCGTTCAGCCCGCATGAAAAATCGGTTGCGGCGGTCGTCGAAATCGGCGGCGAGTGGGCGGACGACATGATCGCCTTCCTCGACGCACTCACCTTCCGCAGGAAAATGATCTTCGAGGCGCAAGGTCGCGTCACCGACATCGCCTGGTCCAACGACGGCAACCGCCTCGTCTATTGCTCCGCCGGACAGGCCTACGGGATCGACCCACTCAGCGCCGAATGTACATCGCTTCCCTTTGGCGGCGAACAGTGCGCGTGGCATCCGCAGATTCCCGCTTGCCTGTTTTTCAGCTCGTGGTTGCGCAGTTCCGCCAAAGGCCGACTCTTTCTGGTGGACATGAACCGCATCACGATGTTCGATGAATATTCGGCCGAAGGTGTGATCGATCTGCGCTGGAGCCTGGATGGCTCAAAGGCCTACGCCATTACCAACGAGGGTCTCGCCTATATCTACGAACCGGAGCTTCTCTAGTCGTCAACTCCGAAGTACCTGCTAATCCTCTTTGTGGGAACTGGAATGCTTGCCTTCGGATTTTTCAAGCTGATCGGGAGACTTCGCGATTCCAAACGGCTCATTCCCAAGACCAGAATCAAACAACACCAATAGCCTCGCGCAAAAATCATCCGAGCGGTAAATTCGCTTCTGCGTTGAGCAGCAAATTCTCGCGCTCGCCTGCCGCGAACCGAGCAAATCCCGCCGCCGCAATCATCGCCGCGTTATCCGTAGAGAGTGCCCGGCTCGGAAAAAACGTGGCGATACCGCGACGCGCGCCTTCTGTCTCAAATGCTTTGCGCAAAGCGCTGTTCGCCGCCACGCCGCCGGAAACAAACACGGTTGGCACCGCACACTGCTCCGCTGCAGCAAGCGTACGCGTTAAGAGATCCTCAACCACGGCGTGTTGAAAACTCGCCACCAGATCGAGCGTCTCCTGGCTCGTTAGCGCGCGCAAGCCGTCCGCGCTCCGCTCGCCCCGCGCCAAGGCCGTCTGCCGAGCTTCAATTTCCGGCTGCATCTGCGGGTTGCGCTTGAGGTGATAGAGCACCGCTGTCTTGATCCCACTGAAGCTGAAATCGAAACGGTTGCCGCTCATTTTCGGTGCAGCGAACGCTATCTTCTTCGCGTCGCCATCCGCCGCGAGATGATCGATCACTGGCCCGCCCGGATAGCCGAGCGCGAGCATCTTGGCAACTTTGTCGTACGCTTCGCCCGCGGCATCGTCCCGTGTACCGCCGATCCGGTCGTAAGAAAACGGCCCGATTCCGTTGCGAGCGCCATCGGTCTTCACGCGATACAGCAGCGTATGACCGCCGGAAACGATTAGACAAACGGCCGGCAATTCCGGAGACTTCCCCGCAATGTGCGCCTCGAGCAGGACCGCGTGAACGTGACCCTCAAGATGATTCACCGCGATGAGAGGCTTGCCGAGCGCATAGGAAAGCACCTTGCCATACGTCACGCCCACCAGCAGCGCTCCAACCAACCCCGGCCCGCGTGTGACCGCAACGGCGCTCACATCCGAGAGCTTGATTCCCGCTTGCTCGACCGCCTCACGCACCACCGGCACGATCTGCCGCAAATGCTCGCGCGAAGCGAGCTCCGGCACGACGCCTCCGTACTTGCGGTGAATCGCCACTTGCGAAGCGACGACGCTCGAAAGGATGCGTCGTCCTCCTGCGACGACCGCCGCCGCGGTCTCGTCGCACGAGGATTCGATTCCTAGAATGAGTTCATCGCCCATACGTGTGTTCGTCTTTGAAGACAATCGGGTACCGACCGGAAGATTGCCTGTAAATCGCTATGGTAGCATACGCATGTTGGCTGCCTGAACCGCGAGCGCGCCGACACAATCGACGAGCGCCATCCGACGACCTCTCACACGGAAAATCACATGAGCGAAAAGCCGAAGACCGTCAGAAAAGCTGTGCTTCCCGTCGCCGGGCTTGGCACGCGCTTCTTGCCAGCGACCAAAGCTACACCAAAGGAAATGCTGCCGGTCGTCGACAAGCCGGTGATTCAGTACGCCGTCGAAGAATGCCTCGCGGCCGGCATCAAAGAAGTGATCTTCGTCACGGGACGCGGCAAGAGTGCGATCGAAGACCACTTCGACCGGTCCCCCGAACTCGAAGCGTTGCTCGAATCGCGAGGCAAGAAATCTCACGCGGACCTGGTCCGCTCGATCGGCGCCGGCATGAATTTCAGCTATACGCGTCAGAGCGAGGCGCTGGGCCTCGGTCACGCAGTCCTATGCGCTGCGGAAATTGTCGGCAACGAGCCTTTCGCCGTGCTGCTGCCGGACATGATCATGCACAGCAAAGTGCCGTCAACGAAATCGCTCAAGGAAATCTACGAAGAGACTGGCCTCGGCACGATTCTTGTCGAACAGGTGCCGCACGAAAAAGTCTCGTCCTACGGAGTGGTCGCCGTCGAGCCCGGCAAATTGAAGAAGTGGGGCGACAAAGTTCTCCGTGTCATCGACCTTGTCGAAAAACCTCCGGTCGATAAGGCACCGTCGAACCTCATCATTTCCGGCCGCTACCTTCTTCCTCCCGAAATTTTCGGGTATCTACGCAAAGTAAAGCCCGGTGCGGTCGGCGAAATCCAGCTTACCGACGCGTTGCGTGCCCTCGCAAAGGACAAAGGCATGCTCGCCTTCACCTACGACGGCAAGACCTACGACGCGGGCGACAAACTCGGTTTCCTCATCGCCAACGTCGAACTCGGCCTGCAAGATCCAAAACTCGGCGCCGACTTCCGCGCCTATCTAAAAAACTTCAAGCTTTAGCTGCCGTTCGTCCACTCGCCGGTGCTACGGCAAACGTCAGAAGCGCCGAGCCCACAAACGCCAGGGCCAGTCCACCCGCTAGCAAAATAATCGACCCGTCTCCCTCCTGCCGCAGGTCCATGAACTTGAACGCGTACTGTCCCCAATTATTGAGCGCGCCGTGCGCAATCGAAGCGATCCAGACGCTGCGCGTCCGCAGCCAAAGCCAGCCAATGATCATTCCCGCGCCAATCGTCCCAACCGGATGAACAAACGCCATCACAGGTGCCGATACGCCGTCAGCGTGCAATATCCCTGACAGCGCAAAGGGCGTGTGCCAAAACGCCCAAATCAATGAAACCAAGACGACCGCTCGCCGTGCACCGAATCGCTCCGCCATCCGCGGTAACAACCATGCGCGCCATCCGACTTCCTCAAAGAACGCGAGAAACGAAACGATCGCCACGCCAAAGAACGCGTTCATTACGACGCGAAAAATCAACGCCTGCAGCGTGATCGTGCCCCATCCTCGCGAGGCCGGCGTCATGTACAAACCGCTGAGCGGATGTGCCAGCCATGTCTGCCACGGCAATCCACCCTCAAGCGCCGAACTGATCGGGAGCATTGCCGCGTGCATAACGACAGGCATGAGAAACAGCGCGAGGAGGAAGTACAGGATCGAGTGTTTGCCGCCGCCAAGCGGCCCAATCGGTGCGTTCATCGTGCGACTAACCACAAACACCGCAGCCGCCGGGAAAAACACCGAAACGTAGCTCACGGCCATGAACCGGCTCTCGTGTCCGCCCGTGAGCCAGATGAATACGCTCAACGCAATCGAAAGCGCATACGCGAGCCCTACGTACACCCACGCGGCTTTCGCCCCAGACCCGCTTCCGCCGCGCGGCTTGTTCAGTTCAAGCTCCGCTCGCGGCAGAGGTTCGCGCATCATGACCTATTTTTTCTTGCTGGATTTTTCTGACTTGCTCTCTGCGGACTTCGATTCGCTCGGTTTGGAGTTCGACGACGACTTCTCGTCGCTCTTCGATCCGCCGTCCGAACTTTCGCCGCCGGTTTTCGCGGCGCTCTTGCCCGCGTAGTCGGTCACATACCACCCCGATCCCTTGAACTGGATCGCGGGCGCGGCAAGCATCCGCTCGGCCACAGCGCCGCACTTCGGACACTTCTTGGTCGTCGAAGCATCCATGCTTTCGATCTTCTCGAAGCGGTGTCCGCACTTCCGGCATTTATATTCGTAAAGCGGCACTGTGGAGCGCCTCCTTCATCCCATTGTCGAGGGAATACTACGACAAACAAAATCTTATCACGCCCGCCGCGCATCGCGAACTCGCGGCCCCCCATTGATTTTCCGCGGCGCACGCTATGCTAGACTGTCGGTTTCCCAATGCCGAAATCCGCCAGACGCAAGCCCCAGGTCACGCCGCCGACGCACGCTGCTCCACCCGGCGCCGGCCATGGCTGCCTCTACATCGTCGCCACCCCGATCGGCAACCTCGAAGATATTTCCATGCGTGCGCTTCGCGTTCTCAGGGAAGCAGACGTGATCGCCTGCGAAGACACGCGCCAGACGATCAAGCTGCTTTCACATTTTGACATTCACAAGAAACTCGTCAGCTACCACGAGCACAACGAAATCACGCGGGCGCCCGAAATCGTGATCGATCTCGAGCAGGGCGCGGCTGTCGCTCTCGTTACCGACGCAGGCATGCCCGCGATCTCTGATCCGGGCCACCGCCTCGCGAGCCTCTGCGCGCGCCACGGAATCCGCGTGGTGCCGGTGCCCGGTCCTTCCGCCTTTGTCGCCGCGCTCGCCGCATCAGGTTTGCCCGCCGAGGAATTCACCTTCGTCGGATTTCTTCCCTCGCGCCAGACCGAACGCCGCAAGCGCCTCCGAACACTCGCCAGCGAGCCGCGCACGCTCGCCTTCTACGAAGCGCCGCATCGCGTTCTCGACGCCCTCGAAGACCTGCTCGAAATTTTCGGGAATCGCCCCGCTGTCATCGCGCGTGAAATTTCAAAGGTTCACGAGGAGTTTCTGCATGGTCATCTGGAAGATCTGGTCGATTCGGCCCGCAAACGAGCGCCGCGCGGCGAAATCACGCTGCTCGTCGGCCCGGCGGACGGCGTGCCACAACACGCACAAAGCCCTGCGTCCAACGTGACCAACATCTTGCCTCTCGCCAAGCGCGTCGAGCAGATCATGCGCGAAAACAACGACGACCGCAAAGCCGCTCTCAAGCAAGCCGCCCGCGAACGCGGCCTGACTCGCCGCGAAGCCTACAAACAGCTCCTCATCACCCGCGACGAGTAAAGAGCATCTCGCTGGTCATCCCGCTTGCTCTGACCAAGGAACCGATCTCAGGCAAAGGAACCGGCGTCCAGGGGGCCGGAGCTTTAGCCCTGACAAGAATTCCTCTGGAAAACAGGGTCTTCAGCCCCTGAGGAATCAACTCCGGGTTCATCACGCCAAGCGAAAGGTGCCTCTTCGATTCAATTCCCCGCCGAAAGCTTCACCTCGGCCAACTCGCCTTTCACATCCACCGTCGTCCCAAACGGCTTGGAAAACTCGGCCACGCGCTGCAGTATGTACATTGCCTTCGTACCGGTCGCCGCCGCCGGCAAACCACGCGTATCGAGAAACTGATTGTTCGTATATTCACTGTGCATGTCCGGCTGTCCTTCGCCGATGTTGTTCATCACGACGGGGCGCAGGGTAATCGCCCGCGTCTTCCCGCCCTGCCACGTCACGCTCGCGACCGCGCTCTCCCACGCCATCGGCTCATCGATGTAGGTCAACACCGGCGGCACGTTGTAGAAGAAATTCCCGAGGTCATAAAAAATCGGCCGGCCTTTATAGATTTCGATGCCGTGCAAAAGCGGCGCTCCGTGCATTACTACCAAGTCCGCGCCCGCATCGATTTCTTCGTGCACCCATTTTTGCAGCCATTCGTTCGGAGCCAGGCGCTCGGCCATCCCTTCGTTGAAAATCGTCGAAAACGATTTGTTCGAAAACACATGATTATGCTGATAGACGATCACCAGGTCTGCATGCTGCCGCGCCTCGCGAATGCTTGCCAGAATTCGCCCCGCGTCGTCAGCGTTTGGCGAGTTCGGCGGCGCACCAGGCAAATCTTCCATCGCCGTGTTCTGCTTGCCGCCCGCTTCCACGCGTAGCTCATTCACGCCCGGCCGATCGGCCGTCGCGTTCCCGCCTGCCGGCACTAGCCCCGACGCGATCGCCACCAGTGCGACCGTTCCCTTCCGAGTGTGCAGGTACGCAGGCGCCGCAGCCTCGGGCAAATTGTTCCCCGTTCCCGCGTGGACAATATTCCGGCTGTTCATTTCGCGGATCGTGTTACCGATGCCAGTCACTTTCAGATCGAACGCATGATTGTCGGCAAGCGCGACCAGATTAAACCCTAACGATTGCAACGCATCGAGCGCTTCGGGCGGCGTCAGAAATCCGCGGCCTTCGGAAATCGTCTCGCCCTTTTCCGCAACCGCTCCTTCGAGATTCGTGAAAATCACGTCGCCGCCAAGCAGCGCCTTGATCCCGGGCACGGCCACCGGAGATGTCGCACGCACGTCGGACCGAATCATCGCCTGCCCGGTCAGCGTAATGGTCATCGCACCGCCAGAACCATTCGACTGCGCATACACGCCCGCACCCATCCCCACCGCCGCGACAATCGCCGCGGCCCAGAAAACGCGCCTCCATGCAGTTTTGTTCACGTTGATCGCCCCCGATCCGCGGCAAAATCCGCGAGTATTGCGCGGATCATAGCACGGGCTGGATCGGCGACCTTTACTTCGTGCGGGTCTGAAAAATTCAATTCGCCAGCAGGTGGGTGATTTCGGTTTCGCAGGTGGTCTTGTCGACAACGCCGGCAGAAACCGCCGAAACTTTGCCATCGCGCCCGATCAGGTATGTCATCGGCATGCCGATCATTCCGTAGGCATTCGCCATGTCGTCGTCGCCGATCACAACGGTGTAGCTCACGCCCTTTTCTTTCAGATAGGGTGACAATGTCTTCCAGCCGTCTTCGTCCATCGAGACGCCGATCACGGCCAATCCCTTATCGCGATATTTCTGGTCGAATTCGACCAGCCACGGAATCTCTGTCTGGCATCCCACGCACCACGTCGCCCAGAAATTAATCAGCACGACTTTCCCTTTAAAGTCGGACAAGTGAACATCGTGTCCGCTTGCATCCTTCAGCGTGAAATTGGGAGCAGCCTGCTTGGCCGCCACTTTCGACAGATCCGCCGAAACCTGTCCAACGTCGACCGGCCCGGGGCCATGATGAACTCCCCACATGTGGCGCACGACGTCGCGCGACTCAGGAAAGACGAGCAGGCAGATGCACGCGGCCGCAACGGTAGCAGCGAGCCACGTCCATGCCGCGCCGGGCGCACGCTCCTTTGTGGTGCACGCGCGAACTTCGGCCAAAGCGCGGTCCACGTCCGGCTGCCACGTCCGATCGTTCTGGAGTTCCGCGAGGCGCTCATCGACCCAGCGGGCCGAATTATCCTTTTCCATAGCGATTCACGTATTCCTTTCGAAAAGCGTCTTGCGCGCGGCTCAAAAGCTTCCCGACCGATGCGGGATTCAGCCGCAGCGCCGCGGCCAATTCCTCATAAGAAAGTTCGTTGCTGCGCAGAAGCAGCAATTCCGCGTGCCGGCTGCCGATCACCGTGAGAACGTTACGGACACGGTCCTGTTCCTCGCTGGCAGCGTGGAGCTGCTCGGGATTGCGAACAGGGCTGGCGAATCCGAAAAGCCGTTCGTAGCGCGCACGCCGCGTCTGGCTGCGAAGCTCGTCGAGCCCTTTGCGGACGGCCGTACGGTAAAGCCACCCTTCGGCTTTTTCACCATGCGCTTCGGGACACCGCCAGAATTTCAGGAAAACCTCGACGGCAAGCTCCTCAGCACGTGCCGAGTCGCGGACGACTCGCGCGATCACGCGAGCGATGCGTGCGTATTGCGCGCGAAACGTGGCTTCGAAATCGAAGGGCGTTTCGGCAGCTGGCATGGCTTCGACGACTTCGCTTCGCGAACTCATGCCCTGATAACGCTCCTCGAGAGATTTTTGTGACAGCCTATCACGAACCGTGTGCGTCGCACTTGAGCACACCCAAAAACGCGGCAAACGGCCCAACTGCTTCACGATATTGGCCGGCCATGATGCGCGAGATTTGGTGCAGGTGGGTGAGGTCGTGCGTGGCCCAGGTAGCAAGAAGTTCCGAGAGCTTGACCTGGCCAAGCGTCGGATGCTCGGCGCGCAGCTCGAAATCGTTCGGCTGCAGGTTCATCGCGCGCAGATCATCCAGGTTCTGCCGCCGCAGCAGACCGAATTCGTCGAGATGGTCGGCCAGCGACTTCCCTTGGATTTCGCGCAAATGTCCCTCCCGATCGAAACGGCGGAACGCTCCGTCGTGGCCGAATTGCCGCACGCGCGGCATCCAGTTCACTTTTTCGCAATATATGAGGTGGCCGACGACGTCAAAAACGGTCCAGGTCTTCTCGCCTTCATTGCGGAGCGTCCACTCTTCAGGCAAGTCGCGCAGAAAAGCGTTGAGGGCCGCAGGCGTGCGCGAGAGAAGCGCGATCGTCTGTTCTAGATCGTGTTGCATGATGTGCCTCGATTCGGAAGGAATCTTAGCGCGCCTGTTGACCGAACACGCACTAGTCTCGGCGCGGCGCTCCCGCCAAAATCAGGCCAACTTGGCTGGCAATCGATGCTCAGTTTTTCGGCCGGGCGGCCGCAGCGGAAATCGCGCGCAGAAGTTCGCCGGTTGGATCGTGCGCCAGTTCCCAGAACATGATGCCCCGCAAATTGTGCGCCCGAACGTATTGCGTCTTGGCCGTCATGGCCTGAGGGCAATCGTAGCTCCAGAAATTGTTCGCGAACCAAACCGAACACGTTCCGGAGGCGGCCCAATATTGACGATCAGCGTCGGCCGGGAGCGTTTCAAATTGCAACTGCGGCGCCGGCGGCGCATTGCCAGAAGCCGCGGCCGCGATCGGAGGCGAAACCGGCTGATAGAGCCCGTGATTCACGGCAGGAACGCCAACCCAGTGCCGTCCGCCGCCGAATTCCGCGCCAAGAACGATCTGTTTCGCGGGCACGCCAGCCTTCAGAAACGCCTGTACGGCACGATCGCCACAGGCGTCGGGGCGGACCGTATTGGCAGGATCGCAGACCAGTGCGCTAGCGAAACTCGTCGTCGGATCGGTCGTCGACGCCATGTCGTACGCCATGATCGAAAGAAAGTTCATGGAGCGAGTCAGTTCTTTCAGCTCGAAATACTGGAAATGGTTTTCGCTGCCGGGCAGCGCGGCCGTGAGCCAAAGGCCGGGACGGACGGCGTCGAGCTGGCGGCGAAACTCATCGGCCATTGCAGTGAGATTCTTCGTGTCTTCGGGCAAGCCCGGATCGGTGCCGCCGGAAACGGGGTACTCCCAGTCGATGTCGATGCCGTCAAAAATTCCGGGCCGAGTGATGCCGGGCGCGAATTCGCCGCGGATAAACATATTGACGCAGGACGTGACGAACGCTTTCACATTTTCCGGCTTCGCGGCGCTCGGAAAGCCGCCCGAAAGCCCCCAACCGCCGAGCGACATCACGATTTTCAAGTGCGGGTATTTCTTCTTCAGTTCTTGAAGCTGATGAAACACGCCGCGAAACTGGTTGGCGCCGCCGGGATCGCCCGTGCCATCGACGCTGTCGGCTGAGGAATACGGATCGTCGAGATCAACGTCCGGGTGAAAGAGCGAGCAGCGGTTGTCCGAGACGTGCTCGAACGCATAGTAAATCGCCGTCAGTTGCGCGGCGGCACCGGAAGTATCGATCTGCTTCGGTGTGAACGCGCGCGATGGACCTCGCCCCTGGTGCTGGCAAAAGACGCAGTAGTACCCAATGATTTCCGGACCCGTCTTGGCGCCGGGCCTGGCGACAGCGCCGGTTGACTGAGCCGCAAAAGCGAGGAACGCGGCGGCGGCAATGAGAGATGCGGTGCGGAGATACTTCATGCGTTCACCTCGATGCCTTGCGACAAATTATTGCGCCATGACCGGGAGAACCAGGGCCGAGACGTGCGCGTCATCGTGATAGACCTTATTGGTCGCGGCAACCCCTTTGCTGCCCGTTTCCGGACTCTCCTCGGTATTCAGATTTCGACTGAACCGCGGAAAGTTGCTGCCGGCTATATCGAGCCGCAACTTGTGGCCAGCGAGGAAGACGTTGCTTGTGGCCCACATGTCGATCGTGATTTTGTAAACCTGGTCGGGCTTGATGAAATCCGCGTGCTCAAGCGAATCGCGATAGCGCATGCGGACGATGCCGTCAGCAATGTTGTGCGAAACGCCGTCGGGTGCAACGTCGGTGAGCATGGCGACGAAGTCCGTGTCTGGCGCCGATGAACTGACATAGAGCTCAACGCGCACCGGGCCCGTGACGTTGAGATCTTGCGCGAGCGGGGGCGTCGAATAGACGAGCACGTTGGGAAGGGCCTCGTCCGGACGCTGGTCCTGCACGCCGACCGTGAGGTGGCGCGCGTCGCAGCAAAGCTTGCCGCCAAGGGTAGGAACGGGATTGGACGGATCTTCGACAAATTGATCGGCGGTTCCCGAGTTCGGCGCGGTCGCGGTCAATGTGCCGTCGCCCGCGACGCTATTGGCCTTCCCCGCCGAGTGCAAATAATACTTCGTCTCCTTCGCGCCGACCGGCGGCCACGAATCAGCCTCCGCCCAGACATTTTTGCCCATCGTGAAATAGCGGACCGGCTTTTCCTGCGCCATTCCGTTCGCACTGCCGCGCAGGATCGAGTCGTACCAATCCATCATCACGCCGTAATAATCCACGTAGCCTGTCCCGGTATAGTCGGCCGCGCCAACGCGCCCACCCCAACCGGCGTGCCCGCCTGGAACAATCAGGAGCCGATTGGCGCTGCGCGCAACTTCGCTGCCGCCGTGCTCTTTAATACCTGCGTAGTTTGCGAGCGTGCCGTAGAGAAAAAGATCGTACCAGCCGCCCATTTGATAGACGGGTACTTTGATCCGCGAGTAGTCCGCGTCGATCGCCCACTGCTGCCAATAGGAGTCGAGTGTTGAATGAGTGATCCAATCGAGATACCACGCATCGAGTGCTTGGAGGCCTTCGTGCCCGGCGAAGGGCGGAACAGGAAGCGTCGTGTAATTGGTCAGCGGCAGCGTGGGGACGTACTGCATCGGATTGGTTTGTGCGGCAATCTGGTGGTCGATCTGATCGGCCGCAAGCTGGGTGGCCCAAGACTCCGCGAAATATTGCTGGAGCGCACCGTTTTGGTAGGCCCAGTCCTTGTAATAGTTGGACGCGGTGCACATCGGAAAAATTCCGCCGAGATGCGGCGGATTGGCAAGCGCCGCGAGGAATTGCGTCGCGCCGTCGTAAGAGCCGCCCCACATGCCAACTTTTCCATTTGAATGCGGAAGCTTCGCTGCCCATTCGACGCTGTCATAGCCGTCGTCGATCTCGTGTTTGAAGGGGTACCATTCGCCGGTCGAGGCGAACCGGCCGCGCACGTCCATATTCACCATGATGAAACCGCGCTGCGCGCCGCGCAGCCCAACGTCCATATTTTCGCCGCCGTCTTTGTTGTAAGGAGTCCGCGTCATCAGCACGGGAAACGGGCCTTCGCCGTCAGGCCAGTAAACATCGGCGCGGAGCGAAGTGCCGTCGCGCATCGGCACGCCGACATTGTGGCGGACGATCGCGTTGTAATGCGGTAGATCGGGGTGCGTCGCATACGGCGCGCTCGCCGGATCGGGGGCGTATGGCGGCGTTGCCGTGAGCGGTCCGCCGCGCTGGGCCTTTGCAGCGGGGGCGGCGAAAAGTGTTGCGACAGCGGCGGCGGCAAGCAACTTGCGTTTTTGCATGGTGAAATTCTCCGCGCAGTTTGCGCTTACGCGCCGAACTTTACACGGAGTGCGCAACGCGCGCAACGGAACAACGTGCAAATTCGCGACGACTAAATAGTGGTTGGTGCTTGGGTGAAGAAGGCCTCGACGCAGGCCAGGATTTCGCCGGTTGTATTGCAATGATGCACGCCGTGTCGAAGTTCGCTGCCATTGCGAATACCGTGGGTGAAGAGTGTGGCGAACTGCTTCATTTTGCCGATCGCGTCCGGCATTTCCGCCGCGATCAGGCTCTGGAAATAGTCGACAAGCAGCCTGTAACGGTCTTGCTCGGTTGGCTGTGTGTATTGGCCTGTCGCGATGTAATCGGCGATCTGGCGGAAGATCCAGGGATTGGACGAAGCCGCGCGGCCGATCATCACGGCGTTGCATCGGGTCTGTTCAATCATGCGGATGGCGTCTTGCGGCGTGCGAATGTCGCCGTTGCCGATCACCGGAATCCTTACAGACTGCTTCACATCGCGAATCACGTTCCAGTCAGCATTGCCGCTATATCCCTGCATGCGCGTGCGCGGATGCACTGCAATTGCCTCGACTCCGACGCGTTCGGCCATGCGGGCGACATCAACCGCGACAATGTTGTTCTCATCCCAACCGGATCGGATTTTGATGGTGAGTGGAATCTTCACCGCATCACGAACCGCGCCAAAAAGCCTTTCAAGGTGGGCCAAATCGCGCAGCAAGCCTGAGCCACCGCATTTCACGACCTTTTTCACGGGGCAGCCGCAGTTGATGTCGATCTGGTCGAACCCAAGATCCTCGGTGAGCGCAGCGGCGGACGCCATCACGGCCGGATCGGAACCGAAAATCTGGGCGGCGATCGGATGCTCGTCTTCGTCGAAATAGAGATAGTGCAGAGTCCGCGCGGCCTGACGCGACAAGCCTTCGGCGCTCGTGAACTCGGTCATGATCAGACCGCAGGCGCCGAGTCCGCGAATGACGCGCCGGAAGACGGTGTCTGTGACGCCAGCCATGGGCGCAAGGATCGTGGCCGGGCGGACGGGCACGTCGCGAATTTTCAGTTCCGCGGGAAACATAGCAAGAGATTAACCCAGATCGAGGATCACGCGAAACCGGTTCGCGCGCCGCTAGTGCGTCGAGGAATCGAGCTGGGCGATGACTGCTTCTTTCGAGCCGCCGAAGAAATTTTCAACGACCTGGCTGAGTGCCTGGGCACGAGCGTCTTCGGCGCTGAGATTGGCGCGGTAGACGTACGCGCGGCCGGATTTGCGGCGCTCGACAATTCCCTTCCGGGCGAGGCGATCCATGATTGTCATGATCGTCGTATAGGCGCGCGGGCGGCGCTCGGCGAGGCGTTCACGGATCTCGCGGACCGTTCCTTCGCCCATCGGCCAAAGCGTGTTCATGCAGTCCAGCTCGAGCGGAGCGAGATCGAGCACGGCACGGCGCAGCGGGCGCAGGAGCGCTCTCCCGTGCGATTTGTGTTCGAGCGGGGTGCCGTCCATCGATTGTTCGTCGTGAGTATTCATTCTTGTTTTCGTATTAGGTTGCAGAGCTAGAGCGCGGGGTTGCTCACGATTTTTTTACGGCGACCTCCACTTTGACTGCGGGCTTGGAATCCGGTTTCTGCTCGTTCTTGTTTTCGCGCGCGCCAGCCAAATACTGATCCGGGCGCACCAGCGGACGACGCAGCGCAGGATTGCGGTCGGTCCAGACGCCGGGCGCGCCTTCAGCGGCTTCGATGGTGGCGCGAGCGGCCGCCATTTTTGAATCGACATCGTCGATGAAGTGGAGCGCGAGCGCTTCGCGCGTTTGCGGTAAGGTGGGCGAAGCAAATTCGAGCGAACCGTGATGGCTAAGAATCAGGTGCTCAACCAGCACCGCCAGCGGCTGCGGAAAACCCGCGATCGAGTCGATCTTTTTGCGAACCAGCATCGCGCCGATCGTGATGTGGCCGAGCAGGCGGCCTTCGGTTGTGTAATCGATCCCACGTGTGTAGCGAAGCTCTTCGGTCTTCCCGATATCATGGAGTACAACGCCGGTGACGAGCAAATCGCCATCAAGCTCCGGGTAGTGCATGGCGAGTGCATTGGCGAGGGCCAGCAGGCTGACGATGTGTTCGAGCAATCCACCAAGGAACGCGTGGTGCATCGTCATTGCTGCCGGCGCGCGCTTGAGCCGCGGCGCGATTTCCGGATCGTCAACGACGCTCACCAGCAATTTCTGGAGCCACGGGTTTTTTACTGACGCGACGGCTGCGTGCAGAGCGGCATAGAGTTTTTCGACGTCAAATTTCGTGTGGGGCAGAAAATCGCCCATTTCGTAGTCTCGCTCGGCGGCCGGGACGATCTGTTCGATGGTGAGCTCTTTCTCGCCGTTGTAGGTCTTCACTCGTCCGCGAATCTGAATCACGTCATCGCGCTCGAAAGTGGAGACAAGCGCGTCATAGTTGTCCCACATTTTCGCCGAGATCGTGCCAGTGCGATCGCCCAGCGAGAGTTGCAGCCAGGATTTGCCGGTACGCGGCGAGGTGCGGATCTCTTTTTCTCTTACAAGGAAGAGCGAGACAACGGCCTGCCCATCGGCAAGATCACGGACAAATCCAGACTTCATCAGCCGTTGACCTTCGGGAGGGGCATTTTCTTTTTGGACTTTTTATCGGGAGCATCCGGCGTTGGTGCGACTTCCTGAATCGCCGTGCCGTTGGTTATCGCCGCAGAATCGGTGTAGCCGGCCTTTACAACGACATAGCTTTGCTCACGCAGCTCGGCGAGATACGCGCGCATCTGCGGGTCCATCTTTTCCTGATAGATCTTGTTCTGGATTTCTTCCTGCACGGCTTCCAGGGGCTGTTCGCCGGCCTGGAAGTGCTCGTCGACGCGAAGAATCATGAAGCCGGTCTTGGTCTGGATCACGTCGGTCAGGGCGCCCTTATCGAGCTTGAAAACAGCGTCTTCGATCTGCGACGAGAGCTGGCCTTTGGTGTACATGCCAAGTTCGCCGCCGTCTGCCGCCGTCGCAGGATCTTCCGAATAGCGCTTGGCGAGCGAGGCGAAATTCTCTCCCGACTGAATGCGCGAACGTAGATCGTCCGCGCGCTTCTTTACAGCGTCAACGTCCGCGCCGGACTTCCCTTCGGTGCTGAGAACGATTTCGGAAAGCTGGACTTCCTCGGGGCGATCGAATTCGGATTTGTGCGCGTCGTAATACGCCTTCACCTCTTCGGGGCCGATATCGACCCGCTGACCGACTTCCTGGCGGATCACTTCCTGCGTGAGCGCGTTGTTGGTGATCTGCTGCTTGAAGTCGTCCCAGGACTCGCCTGAGCTTTCGACGGCTTTTTGCAGGTCGTCGAGCGTGGCGAGATTGTTTTGTTTGCGGAAATCGTTGAGCCGGCTCACGACGTCAGCGGTCACGTCAATACTCATGTCCTTTGCGCGCTCGATCAGAAGTTGCTGATCGATCAGGTCGCGCAGAACGTTTTTCTGGTTTTCCTCGATGGCGTTCTGCAGCTGAAGCCCGGTGCAGTTGCACGCGTCTTGAACCTCTTTCGCGCGTTGTGCCTGGGCTTTCTGATAATCGGAAAGCGTGATGATCTCGTTGTTCACGTGCGCGATAATGTCTTCGACGACCGCGCCTTTGCCTGACGTTGGCGTAGCGACGGCGTTGGGTTTCGGCGCAACGGGAGTCGGAGCAGAAGGCTTCGGGGCTGCGGGGGGCGGAGTCGTCGCGGCCGGAGCGGGAGTCGTCGCGGCCGGAGCGGGAGTCTTGGCGGCCGGTGTGCCAGCGGCTCCCGCCTTTCCCGCGGGCGGCGTGGCGGTTGAAGAAGTGCCGACAACGGGATCCGACGTAATCGGTGCCTGCGAATCAGAGGGCGCCGCAGGCGGTTGAGCCGCCTGGGCCCGCAAGCCGGCCGGTGATACAAGCAAGATAGTCGCGCACACGGCTGCCGCGCTGATGCCCAAAGTGATCTTTTCTGTTTTCATGATTTTCACTCTCACGAATCTTAACCCCTATTTCCGGCAAGTATCAAGCTGCCAAGCCTGGGCCGAGGCTCTCGCCGCCCCTTTTACGATTGCAATTGCTGCAGCACGCTTCTTATGGCGCCCATCGCCCCGCCGTCAGCGCCCTTGTACTTTATCCAGAGCACGCCAGCCGGATCGAGCTTCAAATCCCGGCGCTTGCGGATCAGTTCAACAATCGCCGCCGGGCCGACCGGCGTATCGTCGTAAAACTTCAGCGCAATCTGATCCCCGCGGCGGTCAATCGATGCAACCAGCAGCCGCTCGGCCAGCGCTTTCAATAGCGCATACTCGAGCAGATTGGCCACAGCCGCCGGCGGAGGTCCAAAGCGATCTTCCAGATCGCGGCGAACCTCATCTCGCTCAGCGTCTGACGTGACTCCGGCGATACGCTTATAGATGCGCAGACGAAGATTTTCGTTATCGATGTATTCAGGAGGGATGCGCACTTCCTGGCCGAGGTTGAGCGTCGCGCGCCGTTCGGCGGTGACAGCTTCTCCCTTTCGCTGCGCCACAGCGCGCTCCATCATCTGCACGTACATATCGAACCCGACCGATTCGATGTAGCCGTGCTGCTCGCGGCCAAGCAGGTTGCCCGCCCCTCGCAACTCGAGGTCGAGGGCTGCGATGCGGAAGCCCGCACCGAGATCGCTGAATTCTTTGAGCGCAGCGAGCCGCTGGCGCGCGATTCCGCTCAACGTGACGCCCGGGGGAACCAGCAGGTGGGCATACGCCCGCTGATTGGAACGGCCTACCCTGCCGCGGAGTTGATAGAGCTCGGAAAGACCCATGCGGTCCGCGCGATTGATGATGATCGTGTTGGCGCGAGGGATATCGAGGCCGTTTTCGACGATCGTGGTCGAAACCAGAACGTCAGCTTCGTCACGCACGAACTTGAGCATCACCTTTTCAAGTTCAGACTCTTTCATTTTCCCGTGACCGACCACAACGCGCGCCTTTGGCACGAGTTTCTTCACCAGTATGGCGATCGAGCCGATCGATTCGACGCGGTTGTGAATAAAAAACACCTGCCCGCCGCGAACAAGTTCTTCGTTGATCGCGCGCTGTACCAGCGTTTCGCTGAACGGCGCGACATTTGTCTGGATCGCGAGACGGTCTTTCGGCGGCGTTTCGATCAGACTCATGTCTCGCAAGCCGACCAGCGACATATGCAACGTGCGCGGAATCGGCGTAGCAGACATCGTGAGCACGTCCACGTTCTTTCGAATTTCCTTGATGCGCTCCTTGTGAGCCACGCCAAAGCGTTGCTCCTCGTCAACGACCAACAAGCCGAGGTCGGAAAACTTGACGTCTTTCGAAAGTAGCCGGTGCGTGCCGATCAGGATGTCGACCTTGCCCGCCTCCAGATCTTCGATCACTTTTTTCTGCTCTTTGTCGGAACGGAAGCGGCTGAGCATCTCGACCCGCACCGGAAACGCGGCGAAGCGGCGGCGGAACGTCTCGTAATGCTGAAAGGCCAGCACCGTCGTCGGTCCAAGTACGGCGACCTGCTTGGAATCGCCGATCGCCTTGAACGCGGCGCGCATGGCGACTTCGGTCTTGCCGTAACCTACGTCGCCGCAAAGCAGGCGGTCCATGGGCAGCGGCGACTCCATATCGCGTTTCACTTCTTCAATTGCGCGAAGCTGATCCGGGGTTTCTTCGAAATCGAACGCATCCTCGAACTCGCGCTGGAAATTCGAATCGGGCGAAAAGGCGTGCCCTTCAGAAGCTTTGCGTTCGGCGTAAAGCGCGAGGAGCTTTTCCGCCATGTCGTCTACGGATTTGCGGACGCGCGATTTGCGCGCTTCCCAAACCGTGGTGCCCAGCCGGTCCAGCGCAGGTGGCGCACCACCGAGCGATTGATACTTCTGGATGAGGTCGAGGCGCGCGAGCGGGACGTAGACTTTTGCATCGTCCGCATAGCGCAGCAGCATGAATTCTCCGACGGCTGCCTCGCTGGTAATCTGGCGCAGGCCTTCGAACTGGCCGATGCCGTGGTCGGCATGAACCACGTAGTCGCCCGGTTTGAGGTCCGAGAAATCGCTGAAGAAACTGGCCGATTTGGGCCGCGAGCGCGCACGCTGCGGTGGCAGTGTCTCGAAAAGATCAGCGTTGCCGTAAATCGCAAGCTTTGCATCGCCGAAAACGACGCCCTGCGCGAGCGGGGCTTTGGCGAGCACAAGAGCAGGCGTGCCGGCGCCGGTTGCAGTTCCTTCCTCTGCAAGACGTGTGACCGTCGTGTTCTCTTCGATCTCGCCAAGTCGATAGGGAATTTCGTATTCGTGGCAGATGTCGGCAAAGCGTTCGAGTTCGCCGGTGCTCCCGGCCGAAGCAATAACGTGCTCACCGCCGCCAAGGCGATTGCGTACCTCGGAGATGAACGCTTGGACATTGCCGTGGTGCTTTGTCGTAGGCTGCGTTTGCAGAACGCCTTGCGCCTCACCGGAATTGTCGCCGAGTCCGAGCTGCTCGATCGCGAGGCGCGGAGCCATTTGGCGCGCGAGTTGCCATTCCTCCGGATCAAGAATGTAGCGATTTGGCGGCTCGGCCAGCGGGTCTTCGGCTTCGTCAAATGCCGCGGCAAGTTCCTGGCGATATTTGTCGATCGCTGCGTCAAGGAGCGAAGGCTCATCTTCGAAAATCACCGGTTCGGTTGCGAGATCGAAGAGAACGGCGTTACGCTGCTCGCCGGCCATCGCGCGAAATTCCCAGCCGGGATAGAAACCAGCGGGCAATCCTTGGTCGTCGCGGAGCGAGTCGGATGGCCCGGCGGCGACGCGCTGGCGCGCGAGTGTTTCCGCTCCAAGGACAAATTCCGAAAGTGGCAGCAGCGTTGCCCGTTCGACAGGGCTTGTGGACCGTTGCGTGTTCGCGTCAAACGCGCGAATCGATTCGATCGTGTCCCCGAGCAACTCGACGCGAATCGGCTGTGGCGCTTCGGGCGAGAAGATGTCGATGATTCCGCCGCGGACGGCGTATTCGCCAGGCATCTCGCACGTGGTTTTCTTCTCATATCCGGCGCCCGCGAGAAAACTGATCACCGTTTCATAAGGGATCGACTGATCGCGTTCGATGCTCAG
>Ga0210401_10001516_pt1 | contig 26872 bp, 22 predicted proteins | sample IncBWH32MmetaG_FD_150866 | JGI IMG/M metagenome (GOLD analysis project Ga0210401, IMG submission 150866) | Forest soil microbial communities from Barre Woods Harvard Forest LTER site, Petersham, Massachusetts, United States - Inc-BW-H-32-M | ecosystem: Environmental > Terrestrial > Soil >...
TATGCCCTACGCAAATGCGCCGTGAAACAAGCACGTCAGGGAACACGCGGCACAGCGCGATCTAAGTTGCGATCAAGATCTGCCTTTGGAAAGTGCAGGGCTTCGTCGGGATCCGCCGGAGTCAGTGTAATGCGAATGCATTTCGAGGCGGGCTGATTGCTCTTGGCGGCAACACTGCAGATCGGGATCAAAACATTGGTCTCCGGATAGTATGCGGCAGCGCTCCGGCGAGCAATCGCATAGGGGACGATCGCAAAGCGCGGAGCCTTGCGCACCTCTCCTTCAAAGTGACTGTAAATGTCCATGATCTGACCAGCTTGAAGATTTCTTGCCTCCATATCAAGCGGGTTCAGGAAGAGCACTCGGCGGCCGCCAAAGACACCCCGATAACGGTCATTCAGTCCATAGATCGTGGAATTGAACTGATCGTGGCTGCGAATCGTTGTCAAAAGAAATTCGTCAGCCTTCAGGTCATGCTTCGGGATCGGGCAAACGCTTAGCTTCGCCTTACCGGAGCTCGTTTTGAAGATGCGCTGCTTCGCTGCATTCGGCAGATAGAAGAATTTCTCCTTTGCAACCCGCGCGTTGAAGTTCTCGAATCCCGGAATCACCCTGGAAATCGCGTCACGGATCAAGTTGTAGTCCGCCACAAAGCCGAGCCAATTCGTGGTCGTTCGAGATCCCAAAGTAACATGCGCCAGATTTGCAACGATCGCTACATCGCTCATCAGTTCCGGCGAAGCGGGCGGAAAGAAGCCGTCGGAAGGATTGATAATGCCCATGGAATCCTCGACCGTCAAAAACTGCTTGCCAGTCTTCTGTACGTCCTCCTCCGTCCGCCCCAGGCACGGCAGAATCAATGCTCTCTCCCCTGTAATAAGATGAGAACGATTTAGCTTCGTCGAAACGTGAGCGGTAAGCTTGCAGCGCTTCATAGCGTGCGCACTATAGACCGTGTCAGGCGTGTTCGAAAGGAAATTGCCGCTGATCGCAAAAAACACCTTCACGTCTCCCTCGAACATCGCGTGCAACGTCTCGACGGTGTCATACCCTGAGTTTCGGGGTGGTTCAAAGTTGAACTCTTTCGCAAGGACATCCAGAAATGCTTTTGGCGGACGCTCCCAGATCCCCATTGTGCGGTCACCCTGAACATTCGAGTGTCCACGCACACACACGGTGCCTGTCCCGGGGCGCCCTATATGACCGCCAACAAGCAAAAGATTCACGATCATCGAAACATTATCGACACCGTTGCGCTGCTGCGTAACGCCTAAGCACCACGCGACTATGGTCTTCTTTGAGGCCGCGTACATATCGGCGGCGACGCGCAGCTGGTTTCGAGTCAGCCCGCTATTTTCCTCAATTTCTTCCCAGCTCGTCGCTTCTAAGTCACCCAGCAGCGCTTCGAAACCTTCAGTGAAGGTTTGAATAAACGCGCGGTCAATCGCCGAGTTGTATCCAGAACGCTCGCGCTCGAACAGGTCTTTCAGAATGCCTTTGATTGCCGCTACATCTCCATTTACGCGCACGGGGAGATACAGATCGGCAAGTGCCTGGCCTTTCCCAAGCAGCGCAATGGGTAACTCCAAAGGATTCGGGTAATCCTGGGGATTCGGATTAGTTACCCTCATCATGCTGACTTCAGGTAGAGGGTTGACCGCGATGATCTTGGCACCATGGTCCTTGGCTCTCTGCAGCGAGGTCAACATTCGCGGATGATTTGTCCCAGGGTTGTTTCCAAAAATGAAGATGAGCTCAGTGCTCTCCATATCTTCCAGCGTGGCTGTACCCTTGCCGACGCCGAGCGTCTCTACCATCGCAACTCCCGACGACTCGTGGCACATGTTGGAGCAATCCGGAAGATTGTTGGTTCCGAACTGCCGCGCAAACAACTGCAGAAGAAAGGCAGGCTCATTAGTCGTCTTGCCGGAGGTGTAGAAGCAGGCTTGGTTGGGCGAATCCAGGCTGTTCAGCTCCTCCGCGATCATCGTAAAGGCCTCTGGCCATGTGATCGGCTGATAGTGCGTCGCGTTCGCGTGCCGTACCATTGGCGAAGTCAGACGTCCCTGCTGATTCAGCCAGTAATCGGATTTCGCGGCCAGATCCGCTATGGAATACTTCGCAAAGAAGTCCGCCTCGACGCGCCTCTTTGTGGACTCGTCAGACACCGCCTTGGCGCCGTTCTCGCAAAACTCAAAAATCTTCCGTTTCTTGTCAGGACTTGGCCAGGCGCAGCTCTGGCAGTCGAACCCAGTTACCTGGTTGATCTTCAAAAAAGCTTCGGTCGATCGAACCGGACCCATTTCACCAATTCCGTAGAGCATGGTATTCCAGATGGCAGGAATGCCGGCAGCCTCTTCAGAGGCACGTCCGATCCTGAGCTTGCCCAAATCAGCCGGGTTTTGCGCTTGCAGGGAAGTCGAGCTGTTCGGATCCATCTCCGCTGCGGGATCTGCGTCTAAGCTCGTTACAGTCTTCGTGCGTAGGTCCAGCTTGGGGCGATAGTGCCCGTCTCTGCACTGCTGATCCCCTTGGATTACGTCGGAGCTGTCTGGCGCTTTCATAGCCTCCTCTTCCACCTGCGATCGTTGGCATGGATCGCGAATGTTGCCGAGCCGACCCGTGTCACGTTACTTGAATCGCCTAAGCTACCGTCGCGCGAGGCCTTTCTCAATCCGGACCGTGCACGTCCGACTATTCGATCGATCTCGGGTTGGCAACCGCGTTTAGTGACGAATGCATGGGCGGTGTCCATCAATTGGAAAATCGATTCCCTCATGAAAAGTGAATTGGTTACGAGGGAAGAACATTCTTGTTGGTACGCGAGATGCCAAGCTTTTGCATGCGGAAGTAAAGCGTAGACCTCTTGATTCCCAAACGTGCGGCCGCTCCGTTCGGCCCGGCGACAACCCACCGAGTTTCTTCGAGAGTCTTGCGAATATGGTCTCGTTCCGCATCTTCCAGGGTAATAGCTCCAAGGGATTCCGTAGCGGCGGTACTCCTCAAACTAGCCAGGGGTGGGCACAGAACATTGCCCGAGGAGAGGATCACGCTCCGCTCGATGAAATTCTGCAACTCGCGAATGTTCCCCGGCCACAGATACGAGACAAACGCAGACATCGATTCAGGAGAAATGTGTTCGATTTGCTTGTTCATCTTGCGGGCATAAATCCCGACAAAATGTTCCACCAGCGCAGGAATGTCCTCACGGCGCCCCCTCAACGGGGGTAGTGGGATTGGAAACACATTCAAACGGTAGTACAGATCACTGCGAAATTCGTTCCGCTTCACCATTTCAACCAAATTTCGGTGGGTCGCGGCTACCAGGCGAACGTCTACTTGGTGAGTCCGGCCGCTGCCCAAGCGCTCGAATTCCTGCTCCTGCAGGACGCGCAGCAGTTTGGGCTGCAGCGCCAACGGAATGTCTCCCACCTCGTCCAGGAACAGCGTGCCTTTGTCGGCCAATTCGAACCGTCCAATCTTTTGCGCGATAGCGCCCGTAAAAGCGCCTTTCTCGTGCCCAAATAACTCGCTTTCCAATAGATCGAACGGAATGGCGGCACAATTCAGCTTTATAAACGGGCGTCCGCACCGCGAACTGAGGTTGTGAATCGCGCGCGCGATTAGTTCCTTGCCGGTGCCTGTTTCTCCCTGGACGAGAACGGTGGAATCCGTAGGCGCCACCTGTTCGACCTGCTCGAGTACCGATTCCAAAGCAGGACTGCTGCCTATGATCTGCTCGAATCTGCGCGGACTAGCGTCCGGGTCGGCGGATCCGAATCTTACAACAGCTGCCACGGAAGACCTCCTTGCGCAACCCGATGTCCACTTCTCTCGCAGGCCTAGCTTTCCAGAGCCGCTCGCACACTGTCGAGCAACGCTTCGTCATCGAACGGTTTTGCCATGAACTCCACGGCGCCTGCGCGCAACGCTTGCATCCGCATTTTTTCGTCGCCATGCGCGGTGATAAAGATAATCGGAATCCTGCAGCGTTCGGCGTTCAGATGTGCTTGCAGTTCGAGACCGGACATTCCCGGCATACGGATATCGGCGATTAAGCATCCTGCCTGGCGTTGTTGGCCCGATTTCAGGAACTCCTCGGCGGAAGCAAACGCTTGCGCCGGCAAGCCAACCGCCTTCAGCAGACCCTGAAGCGCGCTGCGTATTAAATCATCATCATCGACAATCGCAACCATATTGGTCTTCTCCAGCTCGGCCATACCCGGAATCTAGCAATCTCGCAGAAGCAGCGCAATTATACTTTCGTATGAGAGCCCACATATCGCCCTGATCAGATGGCAGGAACAGTCGTTTGAGGCTTGAGGACACGGCGGGTAACACGGAGGACTGCGAGGTAACAAGGCGTGTTGCGGGACACTTGCGCGTTGACTTTAGGCTTACTTTTCGTCAGGTGACGGCTCCAGTTTCGACGCCATTCTAACCAACTCTGCCAGGGACTCAGCCTGCATTTTCCTCATCACGTGGCCGCGATGAATCTTCACGGTGATCTCGCTGATGCCGAGTTCAAAAGCTATCTGCTTGTTGAGCATGCCCGAAACCACCAGGCCCATGACTTCACGCTCGCGCTCGCTCAGGGCCTCGTAGCATTTTCGCAGCCCGGCAAAGTTACTCTGCTGACGGCGCGTCGCACGGTCGCGATCCAAAGCTTGATGGATCGCATTCAACAAGTCCTGGTCGTCGAAAGGCTTGGTCAAAAACTCCACGGCACCCGATTTCATAGCCTTCACCGTCATGGGAATATCCCCATGACCTGTGACAAAGATAATGGGGATTTGGATGCCCGCATCAGCCAACTGGCGCTGAAAGTCCAGACCGTTGACACCCGGAAGGCTCACATCCAGAACAAGGCAACTTGGCCCTTCCGGTCGCTTGCTGCGCAGGAATTCCTCCGCCGTCCCAAAGGATTCGGACTGTAAGCTCGCCGACTTCATCAATCCCTGAATGGATGCACGAATAGAGGGATCGTCATCAACGACGAATACCGTGGAAGCGCCTGGCGGCTTCATTCCTTGGCCTCTGCCTTGGTGGGTAGAGTGAAGCAAAAACTTGCCCCTCGGGGAGAGTTGTTGGCAGCCCACAAGCGGCCGCCATGCGACTCAACGATAGACCGGCTGATGGACAGTCCCATACCTGTGCCGTGAGGCTTGGTGGTAAAGAACGCATTGAAGAGTTGGTCTGCTTGCTGAGCGGGCAGGCCCGAGCCGGTATCGCTCACACACACCAGAACGTAGTCGTTTTCCGCCCGCTGTGATTTGATATCGAGCTCCCGCGCTCCATCTGCATCCTTCATCGCATCGATGGCATTGAGCATCAGGTTCATTAGCACCTGCTGCAATTGCACGCGATCCGCCAAGGCCTGGGGAGTGTCTGCCTCTAGTTCGGTCCGCACCACAACGAAGGAGTTCATCGCCTCGCCGCGCAGAAGGACGATCATCTCCCGAATAACTTCGGTTACATCCACCAACTCCCGTTCCAAAGTCCCCTTCTTAAAGAGGAGGCGGATTCGCTTGATGATTTCTGCCGCACGCGTTCCGTCGTTCACGATTCTCATAGCGGCCGCGCGTGCCTCCTCCACGTCCGGTTGATCGCGCGTAAGCCAGCGCAGGCAGGTCTTGGCGTTGGTGACAGCGGCCGCAATCGGTTGATTCACTTCGTGTGCCACGGAGGCAGTGAGTTCTCCCATAGTGGTGACCCGGCTGACGCGTGCGAGATCCGCCTGTATCTGGCGCAGCGCCTCTTCAGAACGCTTGCGTTCGGTCACGTCCATGATCGTACCGATGTACTCAACGACGTTGCCAGAGTTGTCGAAAACGGGGTGAACCACGCTGTGGACGTATTTCACTGAACCGTCGGGAACAACGATCCGATACTCGAGCTCTCTAACCTTCACTTCACTTCTCGCTTTGTTAGTAAATTCCTCGACGAAAGGCAGGTCCTCAGGATGCACGCTCGTACGAAAGATAGGAAGAGAGCGCACATCGCTAAGCATTTCCTTGGTCAGTTGTTCTTCGCCTGGATCGCGTCCAAAAATTCGAAACAACTCCGGGGAGCCCGATACATTCCCTGCAGCAATATCGAAGACCCAACTGCCTATACGGCCCAAAGTCTGAGCTTCCTGCAGGTGAGCTTCGCTTTGTCGTAGCCTCTCTTCCGCCTCTTTCCGGTCATGTATGTCCGTATCGCTGCCGTACCATCCGAGGATGTGTCCCGAGCGGTCAGTCAATGCACAGCAACGGCTGAGGAACCAACGGTACCTTCCATCGGATCTTCTGAGGCGCGACTCTATCTCGCGGGGCTTTCCCTCCGGTATAAGTGCTCGCCACTTGCTCAGCACTTGCTCGATATCATCGGGATGCACCATATTGGTCCAACCCCATCCAACCGCTTGTTCGAGCGTCATCCCCGTGTAATCTATCCAGCGGCGATTCACAAAATCGACGACGCCGTCCGGCCTCTCGGTCCAGAGTTGAGCCGGCACGGTGTCGATAATCAGCCGAGTCCGGTCTTCCGCCTCCTTTGAGGACGTTATGTCCATCAGGGCTCCCACAAATTCGAGCTCGCCCGATTCATCCTTTACCGCATGACCCACGACTCTTACGTATTTGTTGGAACCGTCCTGCATCAACAATCGGTGTTCAAAATCAAAATCCGCCTGTTCCTGCGAGGCGCGCTCGATGGACTGTTTCACAAAGGCAACATCTTCCGGATGAGTCCTTTGCAATATGACTTCCATTGTGGGTTTCGTCTTTGGGTCGCATTCGAAGATTCGAAACGTTTCGTCAGACCAATGGATTTCGCCGCTTTGAACACTCCGTCCAAAGCTGCCGGTGTGGGTTAGTCTTTGTGCCTCTGCTAAATAGCCCTCGCTGCGCCGCAATCGATTCTCGACTTGCATCCGTTCGCGGCTCTCGCCTCGCAATGCCTCATTGGTCTTCTGGATTTCCTGAAGCCGCATTTTCAGTTCATCGCGCGCGCGCCGGAGCGATTCGGTGGCGCTTCTTTGCGCAACGCTTAGCGACCCGACAAACAGCGCTGACACTATGAATACGACAAGGCGGGGTATTTCCTCAGCCTTTGCACCCAACGAATAGATCGGAGGCAGGAAGTAATAGTAAAAGGCGAGAGCGGAAAGAGTCGTCGCGAGCAGTCCTGGCCCGACTCCACCGAACCATGCACTCAATATGACGGCGCAAAGAAAGAGTGATACGGGAGAGTCTTGCAAATGAAGCGGTGGCCACCGTGAAATAATGAGGGCTGTACTAACCGAGAGAACAGCAAGGCAATAGCTCCAGATCACAGGCGGCTTGGGCCACAGAAGAGGATTGGACCTGGACATACTTCTGCTCCGGCGAGCAAGAGTTGCTCTTTGGGATCAAAATCTTAGCATCAAAAGCTGTCACGGCAGAGGTCGCGAGTTCGAGTCCTCGCTGCCTCCACCATTTCCTTCTGAAAGAGTTCCACCAATTTCAGGGAAGCACTTCGGGACACAAAAAGGACAGGACGGCACCAGCTACGATTATTCTTCCTCGCAGCGAAATTCGAAAGTTAAAGCCTTGTGGTTCGGCCGAATTCGAGATGTATCAAGAGGGCGAGGATGATGGCTCTGGCGACGCTGCTGCAGGCGGAGCAGATCGCCTGTTTTCTTCACCATTGTGTTTGCGTTGCTACATCGCCTTTTCCAGTTCTTTCTGGTGATCGGTAAGCAGAGCATGAATCTGGTGGTGCGTTTCGTCGCTGATAGTGTGAACTGCGGACCAAGCGCTTGCCGCGACGCTGTCGGATTCTTATCGAGGAGCGCCTGAATCTTGTCGAGGTGCTCTTCAAGCAGACCCCGGACCTTCTGTTGTTGCTCCGAAGTCAGCTCCAGATCCTTCGTAAGGCAGGTAAGTTCCTGGTCGATCGATTGCGGCGTATGGACATGTTCAAGCTGCTGACATGCTGAGGGCTGCTGTGTCCCATTGCCCTGAGCAACCTCCTCGAGAATTCTCGACGCAATACGCACTAACCGAGAATCTCATCTGAATAGACGGACAATTCCACAGCAGGGTTGGGTTAGCACCAAAGCGAGATGATTCGTCTCCGTAGACCTCCGACTCGGACGCAATCCTCGGACTGTCGCCCCTCACTTGTCCAGCCCTATAGACAAACTGCCAACACTCTGACAGGTTTGCACCTCGGCTGACGTCGCTAGGGCCCTCGTAAATCGTTGGATCTCCCGCATTGCCACTAACTTCCGGGCCGTTTTTGCCTCACACAGTATCTGGCACGCGGGTTGCTTTCCTTAACAGTGGTGGCTGGCATTTTTCCGGTGAATAGAATTGGCAGCGAACAAGCGTCCATCTGACAGCGACGCCAGCCCAGCAGACGAACGAAGAGAGGAGCGCAACCATGAAAATCCCATCCATTCTCGATTGGTATCGCATTCTGCGCGGGCAGCATCAGTGGACGATATTCCAATCTGTTCGATATGCGCTGTGGCTGGCTCGTTAGTGAGTTTCTCTTAGGCGATGGAGCATCCAATTCATGAAAACGTCCCGAACAACAGGTATGAACCAACACTCCGACGACACGCTAGTGGCTGCCACAAAACGCGGAGAGACGCAGGCTTTCGACGAATTGGCTCTTCGTCACAGGCAGAGAGCTCTCGCCGTGGCGCAACGTATAACCAATAACCGGGAAGATGCCGAAGATGTGGCGCAAGAAAGTTTTCACAAGGCTTTCCTTCATCTCGGCGCATTTCAAGAAAGGTCGCGCTTCTCCAGCTGGCTGACACGCATCGTCATGAATGAAGCGTACATGTTGCTTCGTCGCAGGCGGAGAGTTCGCGAAGTCTTGCTCGAGGGCCCGGACGATGAACCTGAATCGCTTTCGACGGAATTCGTTGACCAGCGTCCAAGCCCAGAAGACTCTTGTTGGCACCGCGAGCGCACGGAACTCTTGACCAAAGCCATCAATCGCTTACGCCCAACAATTCGAAGAACGATGTTGCTCCGCGACATCGAAGAACGGTCTGTCGAAGAAACCGCTCAGATTCTGGGCACCTCAATTGCCGCCGTGAAAGCTCGTGTCTTCCAAGGACGCCGGAAGTTACGTGGAACAGTGAATCCTGCGCTGCTGTGGGGAGTCTGCTCGGCGGGTCCGGGGGATGCGCAGCGCAGTTGAAACGTGCAGCCTATTGTCTGGCTAGAAGATGGGTTGAGTATGGTTGCCCATCTAAAATAAGAACATAGCCGCCAACAGTCAGCGCCAGCAGTCAGCCGTGGCACCAATTCGCGTCGATAGGCCGCTAGGCGCCATTACTTCCGTGAAGCGACAACTCGGCACACCTGTCAAGAAGTGACAACCCCTTCACCGCGATGCGACCAACTCAGGGACTCTCGAAAGCGTTTGGTAGTCCTCGACTGTTAAGCGCAGGGAGGCCGCCGCGACGTTCTGTTGAAGATGCTCGATCGAGGAAGTCCCTGGGATGGGCAGCATGAGGGGAGATCGATGCAGCAGCCAGGCGAGCGCTATCTGCGTTGGGCTCGCGCCGTGTGCTTTCGCGATTCGGTTGAGTACTTCCCCGGCAACTTTACCTGCTCCCAGCGGGAACCAAGGAATAAAAGTAATTCCATTGCGCCCACAATAATCCACTACGTAGTCCCATTCGCGGTCCGCAAAGCTATAGCGATTCTGCACGGAAACGATGGGGACAATTTTGCGCGCTCGTTCGATGTGTTCTTGCGTAACGTTGGACAACGCGATCAGGCGAATCTTACCTTCCTTTTGCAGCTGAGCCAGAGCTTCTACCGATGCTTCGAACGAGACAACGGGGTCCGGAGTGTGCAGTTGATAAACGTCGATGCGGTCCAGGCGCAATCTCTTCAGACTTCCCTCAACCGCCTCGCGAAGGTGCGAGGGAGTTGCATCATGAGTCCACTGATTGGGGCCCGGGCGGTTCCAGCCGCCCTTGGTCGCAATTACCAGACCAGCTGGATATGGAAACAGCGCCTCGGCAATCAGTTCCTCGCTAACGTGCGGGCCGTAGGAATCAGCGGTATCAATGAAATTGATATCGAGCTCTACGGCCCGACGAAGAACCCCCAACGCCGCTTGGCGATCTTTTGGCGGCCCCCAGATTCCCTCGCCCGTCTGGCGCATGGCCCCGAAGCCGAGTCGATGCACAGAAATTGTCCCACCGAGCGAGACATCTCCGGCCGCCCTTGCTGAAAGTTCTTTCCGATTCACGAGTAGCCTCCAAACTTCTTCCGTTAACCGGATCACGCCACCCGGCGGATTTGCCGGGCCGGCGGAGCCATGAATTCCGGCCCAACCGGATTGCGAATATTTTCGCGAAGAATGTCGTCGATAGCGGCGAAATCACCTTTTGTCAACGACCAGCCGCTGACCTCGTTGATGGGCGCGAGCTGTTCCGGACGACGTGCTCCCCAAAGCGCGATGCCAACGCCTGGTTGATCGAGTAGCCAGCGAACCGCCAGATGAATCACGCGCTTACCAAAGTGCTCGCGGGCATATGCATCCAGTTTGCTCGCTGTGTCCAAGTACTCGGCGAAATGGGGCTGCTGAAACTTGGGGTCGCTGGTCTTGCGCATGTCATCGTTGGAAAACTGGTGTTCGGCCTGCATCGTGCCGCTAAGCAATCCGCGGCAGAGGGCCCCGTAAGTGAGTGTGGTGACGTCGTGGCCGAGAGCGTACGGCAGAACATCGCGTTCTATTTCGCGCTCGAAGAGATTGTAGGGCGGCTGAATTGTGTGAAGTGGCGCAATCGCTTCGAAACGCGCCATCTCTCCAGGCGAATGGTTGCTCACCCCGATGGCACGAATCTTTCCCTGCTCGTAGAGTTCACGAAGAGTGGTGGCTGTCTCTTCGATGGGGACCAGAGGATCGGGCCAGTGCACATGGTATATATCAATGTAATCCGTTTGGAGACGGCGAAGCGAGTCCTCGAGTTCCTGGAGAATACGCTGGCGCGTGGAGTTCCTCTGGATTCTTCCGGTGCTCCAGTCGATGCCCACTTTCGTGGCCAGAATGACAGCATCGCGGCCACCATGTTGGCGCAAGCCCTCGCCCACGATTTCTTCGGAGCGCCCCTGACCGTAGATGGGTGCAGTATCGATCAAATTGATGCCCTGATCGAGTGCCGCATGGATGGTGCGAATGGACTCTTTCTCATCAGTTCCACCCCACATCCAGCCGCCGATGGCCCAGGTGCCCAGCGCAATTCGTGAGCTCTTGAGAGTTGTACCCTTGATGTTGATGTACTCCAGCATGTTGTCCTTTCTCGCTGCTTATTTTCAAAATCTTGGTTCTAACCGAGCCACTGCGGGTTGGCGTACGTGCCGTCGAACCGATGACTCGTTTTGTAAAGTTCGAACTGACCGGCTTCCGCTGCTTTCGCCGTTCTTGCCAGAAGAGCTACGACTTGAGAAGAGTCGAGCGGTTGGAAACTACGAGCCGCGTCGAGAGCTTGGTGAAGAATCGGGAGCGAATCGCAGCCTGTAATGACTACACTTGTTGGCAAATTCATCGCGTAGTGGAGGCATTCTACCGGTGTGGCTGTTTTGCTCTGGAGAATAATATGGTCGCCCATAGGCTTCATGCCGAGCACGCCGATGTTGTTCCTGAGCAAGACAGGCAAAACTTTCTTCTCGAAACTGTTGAAGTGCGCGTCCATTACGTTGAGAGGCATCTGAACGGCATCGAACGCGAAGCTATGCTTTAAAGCGGTGGCCAACACTTCCAAATGTATGTCCGGACTCTTGTGCCCGGTGAATCCGATGTAGCGGATCTTGCCTGCCTTTTGCGCCTCCAGGACGGCCTCCATCCCTCCGCCTTCGGCAAAGATCCGCTTCGGATCGGCGTCGCGAATCACTTCGTGAAATTGGAGCAGATCGATCCAGTCGGTCTGAAGACGGCGCAAGGACTCATTGAGTTGGCTTGCAGCGGCGACTTTCGTGCGTCCATCGATCTTGGACATGAGAAAAGCTTTCTCCCGGTAACCGTCGCGCAAGGCGTTGCCCATGCGGATTTCACTCTCGCCGCCGTTGTAGTCCCAGCAGTTGTCGAGAAAATTGACGCCTTCATCAAGGCCCGTGCGGATTATCCGGATGCTTTCCTGGGGATCGGCCTGTTTGCCAAGGTGATAGCCACCGAGTCCAACGAGCGAGACTTTCTCCCTGGTGCGTCCCAGCGTTCGATAGGGAATGCCGTTCCTGGGTTCCGGTGGCGGCGCTTGTTTGCCCGCGTGCGACAGGAAAATGGACGCTGCCGCAAACCCCAGAAATCCCCGCCGCGAAATCCCGCTGTCCATGGTCTGGTCAGTTCGTGAAGCTGACACAAGAGCCGGATGGAATGAATCGGCATTGCTCAGGTCACTTTTCTTGTTGCTCATAAACGTATCTCCTGCTCATGCGGGATTACGTTCATCCCACTAGATTAGCCTTCCCACACGAATGTCACGCCGCGGCGACGCCGGTCAGAATCTCTTTTAGGATATTGACCTCGAAGGGTTTCTGAACGAACTCTCCAACAGTTTGCTCCAGGTGTTTAAAAGTGAGGGCTGGCTGCGTGTTGATCGAGCGCAGCTTGGCTTTCCCAGATCTCGTGGAAATAAAAGCGCCCCTTCGAGTCTGACTCGTACAGTTCATACAATTTACATCCCGATTCGGCGCGTGTCGGGGCTAGCATGCCCTTTAGGAGCTCTCGGAGTTGGTCCTCCGTTCCTCTGCGCGCCACGGATCTTGCGATCACACGTACTTCCGTCATGGTTGTTCCACCTCATCCATTCGTATTTGCCTTACAGTTGCGCGACAATGTGCTCCTACTTCAAAGCTGGATCAATCAACGTCAGATCCGTTGCCGGATCAAACCGCTTTTGCATCGTTACGGGATCGACCGTAACCATTACTTCCAGCGTCGGCGATACATACGCCTCGAGAACATGACCGCCGTACGTTGTTCCGTCCGGATTCCCCACCACCATGTGGGTATGGACTACGGGCGTTCCTTGATAGAGCGCGATGTCGCCGCTCATCCCGATCACTTCGTGCTGACCGTTGATGGGAATCTTCTTGTACATTTTGCGCTGGGGATCGAACCACCCCAACGTTGCTCCATTCAGCGCTCCAATAGCGGTGAAGTGCGCACTCTTAGGGTGATACTTCTCGGCAAACTCCTGCAGTCCGGAAAAAGCCTCGTCTCCCTCGTAGAAGATGACTGCATATTGTTTCGTCGGTTCTCCGGGATTCAGCAATTGGACCTGCATCTTGGGAGCTTTGCCCGTCGGAACGGCTTCCGACGGGGCGACGTATTCGCTTCCTTTCTCCTGCGAATAGCCCATCAACCCGGCAATCCCAATCAATACCAACGTGCAACTCAATAGTTTTATAGTGATCATAACTTTGCTCTCTATGTTCGAAAATCCTATTGGTCCTTCTCGCTCAGCCTCGCCGCTAAACAGCGGAGCGTTAAACTTCGTTCCAAGTTAAACCTAATGCTTTGTCGAAGCGACGCCGACTGGAGTCCGCCGTTTGTCTGTGGAATCCAAATGAGCTTGCTCTTCCATTTGCAGAATCACCGCCGAAAAATCTTGCTCCGCTCCTTCGTCCGCTTGCCTCGCATTGACCTCAAAAGCAGCTCCAGTCGCAGGCATTCGGACCCCAACGGCGGCTGCGAGATTGAGAATTAGCCCGAAATCTTTGTTCATTAGTCGAATCGGAAATTGCGGGCTATAGTCGCTGTTTATCGCTTTTTCCAACTTGCCTACGTGCGCAGGTGCGACCACCGCTGTCTCTGAAAGAACGGTCAGCAAGCGGTTGCGATCGAGCCCAGCCTTCTCACCCAGTGCAACGGCCTCGGCAATCGCCTGCATTCCGATTCCCAGCAGGGCGTTCACGACAAGCTTCATGGTCGCTCCGGAGCCACTCGGCCCCAGATAGAAATACTTTCGCGCGATAACGCGAAAAATCGACTCGGCCACTTCAAAGCAAGCCTTGTCACCGCCACCGAATAGGGTCAGCAAACCCTTTTCCGCTACCGGAGTGCTTCCCGATATGGTTACGTCAAGGATGTCGATTCCATGGTCTGAAGCCACTCTCGAAAGTTGCTGCGCGGTCTCCGGATACACGGTGCTCATATCGATGACGAGTGGGTCGCGATGCGCATTTGCGAATACACCCTCCTGCCCTTGATAGATTTTCAGGACAGCTTCATCGCTCGGCAGGCACGACAACACAACGTTGCAACTGGAGGCAAGTTCCGAAACGCTGTGCGCGACTGTACCGCCATATCGAATTAGCTCCTCCGACTTGCTGTGGTCCCGGTCGTAAGCGGTCAGCTTGAAACCGGATTCAAGCAATCTCCGCGCGATCGGTCGGCCCATATAGCCGATCCCGACAAATCCAAGCCTGGCATTTTCCTGCGTGATTGGTTTCATGATGAATCGCCCTTCTGCTAAGTTGCGATTTCAATTTCAACTTCCGCATTGGTAGAAAGCACGCCTTGTACCGTTTGGCGAGCAGGGCTGAGGATTCATGGAAGATGTTGGTAGCGAGGGAGATATCGCGCGTACGCAAATGCATCAAACGCCCAGCCGGCTAGAGTCATCTGTCGAATGCTTGGACAGTGCCAGCCTGTTGGAAATTGGATTGCATTTGTTCTTCGTGTCAGCGCGCTCGCTGACGGCACCCGGCTGAAGGCGTCAACGGGATCCATCGGGCCGACTACATGTGCGCGAATCACGGGGTTTTGTCAGTATCCTTAATGTATGTACCACATCAACGATGGCCCTCCGCGTGGTTCGTTCCTAAGCGTTGAAGAGTCCGGCCGTTAACGTTCCTTGCCGAGCCGGCTTGCGCAGACGGAACCAGCTGGGCCGGTTCGTGAGGGCGAGAATGGCATACTGAGTTTCCCTCCTATCGTTCGCCGGAAAGCGGAAAATGAACAGGTCCGGACGAGGCGTTGGCTGCTGTCGCTGGTTTTCGGACTGCTTATGTGTTCCCCTCGGAGAAAAGGCTGGAGCAGCAGGCGCTGGCAAAGGGCTGGACGCAATTCAGTGCGACGGGGCCCTTCCGAGTGACAGCGCTGTGAATAGAGTTTACAACAAGTTACACGAATCCCGGCGTGTACAATCCGCGCATAGACCGTCAAGCTCTGGCATCAGTAACGGTAAGTCGGCAGCTCGCCAGCAATACAGCGGTCACTGCTAGCGCGTTTGTCGGTACTAACCCGACCGGCGAGCCAATCACTTCCGGCTACGCGCCATTCACCAAGAAACAGACGACAGTTATAATTCGATTCACGATAGGAGAGTGTTGGAAATGGAAGGTTGCAAGCCCATGTCGGATAAGTAGCCCCGATAAAATTTGTCCAATTTCTGAACCACACCCTCGAGCGGCGGCATCTGAGCATCTTCCAACCTTCCCTCAAACAACGGGGCAATTGCTTGCGCGGTTCGCGCGGCAGCAGGATGCCACTTCTCGATCCAGCCTTGAATGGTGCCGATGTTATGCGAGTTGTCGTCGATGACCATCCGGGTCAGGGCCTGGCTCCATTCCCGATGCCACCGACAGTCTTCGTTGAGCGAGTATAGGATTCGACCGAGCAAATAGTCACCCTCACGTAGCGCGAGATCGCTAAGGTGGTTCATAAATAACTCGTCGATCAGAGGCTTGAGGACGAGATTCAGAGCAACGAAGGCTTCAGCCCAGTCGTAGCAAATGAGCAACTTCTCAATGGCCATGCGCAAGGGCTGCCATAGCGCATCGGTCTGCCATCGTGGCTTACTATCGCTTGCGAAACCACTATAAACGTTTTGCAGCTGCCGCACTCGATACGCAAGTCGTTGCACGCGACGCATTTCGTCTCCCGCCTGGAGCGTCGCAGCGATGACGATGCGTCCACTCGGAGCCATTTGCCCAACATAAGACGCCACCATCTGGAGCCCGTGTCCTGGATATCGGAAAGGCGCAAACACGCGAGAAAGAACATGCAGCCAACGAGGTGAAAACCCGCCGTCGTAACCGCCCATCTCTATCTCTTCCAGGATACCGTCGACGAAAATTTCCTTATCTCTTTGAATCTCGGTGTACTTTGTGTAAGTAGTCTCGCGCGGATCCCGAAAGCTTTCCCACGAAGAACAGGTCAGAGGCGACTCCTGCTGGAAGCGTTTGTACCAATCCAGCAGCGGCACGTCGAGTTCGAACCTCTTCCCGGTGAAGCCCTCTCCTGTGTAGCACAGGAGTTTTGAAGTCACAATTTCATATTCAGTTGGCATCCGCTTTTGCGGGAGAAGGTGCCAATATGTCTTTTGCTGTGCCATGAAGGTCTCTGGAAAAAAAGCCCGGCTCAACGCGCAGTCTGGGACTGAGCGAACCGCCAAGCCGCTTCGTCCTGATTCAGCTGAAGCGAACCCTTGAAGGCCGACATCACTGTCTCCAACTCCCCTGGAAACCGAAATGACCGACCCAAATGCGTTTCAATGGCCAAACGAGTGACCACGCAGCATTGGGGAACCAACACTCTTACGTAGGCGCCCCGGTCGACGACCATTACGTCCTGGTTCAGGTCCTTGATCGCGGCAATGATCGCGTTAGCGACAGGTCCCGACTGGAGAACGGGGCCTACACGATCATAGATTTCTGGTGCCTGGCCAGTCATTGTTCGTTCTCTCTGCCCGCGGCACATTCTGCGGACCTCTCATCATTTAGATCGAGAAGAACGTCGCGACTCTTGATGCTTACGGAGAATACCTTCAAGCAGGCATTCTGAGGATTTATGCCGTGCCCTGTGCACACATCGAACTCCCAATGGTGCCTCGCACAACGCAGAGTTTTTCCTATCAAGCAGCCCTCGCTCAACCGGCTCTTCTGGTGTGGACACGCGTCAGCATATGCATAGACGTGGTCATCAACGTTGACTAGCAGAACGCTAGTCCCATCCACGTCCAGGCCCAACATTTCGCCGCTCCAAAGATCGTCCAATGACGCGATTTTTTGAAAGCTCATACCCTATGCCTCCAAATCACGTCAAAGCGATCCAACGCCTGTAATCCCGCCTGTGCAACTGTCAGCCCCGGATCAACAGTCTTGCAGTTATAAATTAATTCAACATCATCATTGCGGGCGACTCGAATGTTAGCCGCATCCTGAAGTTTTCGGGCTAGCTCCAGGATTGTTTGTACTTCGTCAGCGAGCACGAGAAGCCCAAGCGTGTCACCTTCCAGGAAGCCATAGAGAGGGATGGGCATATCTACATCTCCTCAACCGACGCTAGGCGACAGAGGTTTTTTTTGCTTCGAGCCAATCATAGGCGCCATGATAGACGTCTTTACCCCAGGTATCCGGAGTAAGCCGGAAATACTCTGTCAGCAGATTAGGAAGTTCAGCCGGAGCTTCGCCCGAGAGCACACGCTTTACCAGGTCCTTATGGTTCGCATATCTTTCTGGCTCCCGCAAGAAGATCCAGCGGCATGGTTCGGAGCAGAATATATACTTGCGCCCGTCTTGGGCGAGTACGTTCGCCGTATTCTTGCGCGGGCTACCGGCGCTCAGCGGAAGCTGGCACAGATCGCAAAATGTCGGCATGGCAGTGCCATGCACGGCGAACTCATTTGGAGCGCCGGGACCAGTCGTTCTCCACCTTTCAATCACCTGCTCCCAAACAGCATCTATATCGTCCCAATACTTGGGGTATTTCTTGCGCAGCCATTTCCGTTCCGCGGGACTCGGTATCACAAAATCGAACCACAACGTAGCGCGATAGGTGTAAGCGCTGGCATAGATCATGTGATGGTAGATATCGAGTTCGTTCTCAAAAATGTCCCAATACCAGGGTTTCTTGAGGCCAAATTCGTCAAGCATGCGCAGATACTGATCAATGATCCACTCTTCCATGAATTCCTTGAATGAGTAAGGGCGTTGTTCCAACGCCGTCAGATAATCCGTGGAGAGTCCGGTTAAAATCGAGAACAAGCGCCAGCTTCGCCAGAACCACTTGTCGAGGAGGTATTGCACGTACTCGGGATCGTGTTTCATGAGGACCTCGAGAACGGGATGTCCAATCTGGGCATGCCGAGCTTCATCGGTTTGAATGCTAGTGACCATCCTCTCGAATATGTGGTCGCTAGATTCACGGGCGAGCGAAGCCAATCCAACAAATTGCAAATTGGTGAATCCGGTTTCCAGGACAAAATTCGTGCCGATGGCGAACTCAATTGCGTTTTGTCCCAGCGTCAATTCATCAAAGAAGTGTCGGGCAGCGATCGCGAACCAATTGTTGGTGTGGTAGAACTTGTGCGCCCAATCGAACTGGGAGTCCCAGCGCACTAGTTGGTGGAAAAGCAGCAGCGGAATTTGAGTATGGCGATATTCATCAAGCGCCCCGAAGGTCGACATGGTTCGCCAAGCACTGTCGCGGCCAAACCTCGCACCTCGCAGGCTGCCTATGACGCCGGTAAACTCCGCTAGCGGCAATGCGGCTGCATGCACCTTTAGACTATTCAGCCATGGTGCAGCCAACTTCTGAATATTTTCCAGCCGGCCGACTGCGTCGCGCACCGCATACACAGCCATGTCTTTTTCGTATTGGTTGTCGACGTATTCGCGATAGGAAGTTTTAAAGGATTCTTCCCAGTCTTTCCATTCTGAATGGGGAAGCCAGGGGTGCCCGCTGATCACCTGTGGGAAGACTTGATCTTCTCGCACATAGGTGTAGTCCCAATCCAGCTTACGAGCCAGGGGCAGCCATTCCTCTCTATTAAGCACCTGCGCTCCTCAGGACTGCGGGGTCGGCTCGTAGTGGTCGGTTTGTAGCTACCGCGTAGTCCTTGCATCTGCAAATTGGAAAGGAATCGCAGTATACTCAGGCGTTTGCAATCGCGTCAATAAGGGAACGCCGATGACACAGCCACGGTCCCACGAGTCCCTCGAGCAAGGGTCACAGACAAGCGAATTTCGCATCGGCAGGGTGATCGACGCGATTCCGGGATTGGTGTGGTGCGCTTTGCCAGAAGGCGACTTGGAATTCTGTAGCCAGGGATGGCTTGACTACATAGGGATGTCTTTAGAGGGGGTTAGAGGCAGAGAATTGGCCATAGCCATACACCCTCACGACAAATCCGATTTTGTGGAGAAATGGCGAGCGGCCTTGGCGCACGGTCAGTCATTTGAAGGTGAGTCGCGGATGCGTCGAGCCGACGGATGCTATCGCTGGTTCTTGATTCGCGCCGTGCCTCTACTCGAACCCGAGAGAGGAATTAGTCGCTGGCTCGGTACCAACGTCGACATCGAAGACCTGAAACGGGCACAAGAAGAAATCATTGAGCGAAAGCACTCTGAAGAACGACTACTTGAGAGCGAGGCTCGGTTCCAGGTCATGGCCGATACTGCGCCCGTATTGATTTGGATGACCGGCACGGATAGCCTTTGCAATTATTTCAACAAACCGTGGCTTGAGTTCACTGGCCGAACTATGGAGCAGGAAGTCGGCACAGGATGGACGGAAGGCGTACATCCAGACGATGTGCAAGGATGCTTCGATGTCTTCCTGCCTGCATTCCATGCCCGAAAGCCTTTCAGGATGGAATATCGCCTCAGGCGAGCGGATGGAGAATATCGCTGGGTCATCGAGAGTGGCATTCCCAGATACGCAGGTGGAGAATTCGCCGGCTACATCGGCTCCAATATTGACATCACCGATCTCAAGCGAGCAGCAGAAGAGCGTGAGAGATTACGCCAGGTCAAATCGGACCTTGCCCATTTAAACCGCGTCACAACCATGGGCGAATTAGCTGCTTCCATAGCGCACGAGATTAAGCAGCCGATCTCAGCAACGCACACAAACGCGAAGACCTGTTTGCGATGGCTAGGACGCGATCAGCCTAACATCGAAGAGGCCCGCGAAGCCATATCGAGAATTATTCAGGACGTGACCCGCGCTTCTGAAATCATCACTCGAATTCGCGGTTTGTTCAGGAAGGGGGAACCGGAACGAGGGTCGGTCGACGTGAATGAAGTGATTGGGGAAATGATCAGCCTGCTTCGCAGTGAGGCTGGACGGCATGCGATTTCGGTCCATACCGAACTTGCGCCTGAGTTGCCTAAAGTTAGAGCGGACCGGGTGCAACTTCAGCAGGTCCTCATGAACCTCATGCTCAATGGTATCGAAGCTATCGGTGAGGGGAATGTGGCGGGGCAGCTCACAATCAGAACGCAAAAGAATCCCGAAGACCTAGTTCTGATTTCCGTCAGCGATAGCGGCGTCGGATTACCTCCCGATGGGGCGCACAAGGTTTTTGACGCGTTTTACACGACGAAGCCTCAGGGAACCGGCATGGGCCTGTCGCTTAGCCGGTCGATAATTGAGGCGCACGGAGGCCGCTTATGGGCCACCGGCAACCCTGATCGTGGCGCAACCTTTCAGTTTACCTTGCCCGCCGAACTAGCCGCGACTGCGAAAGCGTAAATACTACCCGCTTGGCATCGACTCTGGACGGCTTACGGCGTAACCGGAAACATCTAGATCCCTAAATACATTGATTGAAAAACTGTTCGACGATTCGGCAGTGAACCGAATGCTTCTAGCCGGATTCAAATTCTCCTCAAGCTCTCCCAACTGCGCTCACCCCTCAGTTGTGGCATTCTAAGCGGCACAAAGACAGTTTGCTCGAGATGGGTCCAGAGTTCGGACCATATAGGATCGGGTCGCAGCCACTGTAGCTCAACTAACCTGAAGCGTAACAACAAGAGTAAGCCGTGTACCCCTCGTGTACCTCACTTGCGGGAATTTGCGTTCATGAGTCATTTGCCCGCTCGTGCATCTTTCGTGCAGCTAGCAAGAAGAAGAGCGGCTTCGCTTTTTTCGTATGCGAAACCAAACAAACAAGTTAGAGTTTTTCCCCCGACTGCTTTCCATGGCTACGAACCAGAAGGCCGGGAGTTCAAATCCCCCGGGCGCACCACTTTCCCCAATAAAAACGAGGTTTTCTGAGAATCGTAACGTGGCGTCTAATTCCCGTGCTACCAGTTTGCTACCGAGTCCCAGCCTTATCGTTCCCTAAACACCTCAAGCATCTCCCGGCGGCCCCTTCGCTCCGCGAACAATTCGGATTTGTTTCAGGGAAGTTATCGTTGCCCCGCAGCGCGCGATCTTCGCAAGGGTACAAGAGTCTGAAAACTGTTTGCGTCCGCCCATGCGTCTACGCATCGCGTGTGTAGCGTCACCGTCATTTCACCCATCCCCGTCTTTGCCAAAAGCGTCTTCCCATTCATGGAAGTTACGAGGTCATAGGCATCTCGGCACTGGTGGCAGATATATCGGGAAGGTCGTTCGCGTTTCAGAATGGCGAGCGCGTTGAGTGTTTTGACGATTGCGCCTCGCTCTGCCTCATCAACTGCGAGCGTTATCACCCGTTGACCGATGGCGTTTTGCGCGACTTCGATGCGACTGGGCAAACTTTCGGGTCGGTTTCGAGCACAGCGGCTTCATACAACTTCATCCACGCGTAATTTGCGCTCATTGGCGTATCCCTTTCCGGGGTAATTAACGACGCCTGAACTTAAATGGTAGTTCAATGAAATATGGTTACCTTTATTCTGGAGACCGCTCAAAAAATGAGGTCACTGGAAAATCTAACGGAACGATCCGCGACGGAATCTAATGATAAGGAGTTCAGACTTCGATGGTTGAAAAGTCCCGCGAATGCTCCCTTACGGCTTGAGGAACAATTCGCTTTAGGCGGTCAATACTAAGGCGGAGCCGTCAAGTCACTTGTACAGCTCGGCCGTCGCAACGACATTCCCGTTGCTGTCGGTTCCTCCCGTAACGAGCACTCGTCCATCTTGCAGGAGCGTGGCTGTGTGACCCATTCGCGCGGTTACAAGCTCGCCCGTGACGTCCAAGGTCCCGCGTGCCGCGTCCAGCAGTCCTGCGGTGCGGGTCGCCGTTCCAAGGTTTTCCCCGCCGACGAGTAGCACCTTCCCGTTAGCGAGTAACGTGGCGGTGTACCCTTGCTGAGAGAGTGTGAGACCGGCTAAGGCAGAAAAAGAATTTGCAACCGGATCGTAAATCTCTGCATATTGCGGATCGCGAGGCTGCTCATGGATATTTTGAAGGGTTGGCACACCTCCGAGCATCAAAACCCTGCCGTTCGCCAGTCGAACAGCAACGTGTCCGATGCGCGTCGTGCTCATAGTGGAGCTCACATCAAAGATGTGGAATGCAGGCTCGTACAGTTCGGCGAAGAGCGCGTCCCAAGGTGGGTCGTCTGCAGCATCAGCTCGGTGACCATTCCAGCCGCCAGCGATCAACACGTCGCCCCCCGCCAGTAGCGTGGCAGTGTGCTGAGAACGATCCGTGTGCATTCCTCCCGTAGGCGTGAAGGTGCCTGTCGCCGGATCGTAGAGCTCTGCGCTTGCAACGGCCGCCCCACCTCCTCCGTGCCTATCAATTCCACCCGTAATCAGGACCCGCCCATCGTCAAGCGGAGTCGCGGTGTGAGTGATCCGCGGGACAACCATGTTTCCAGTGGTTCTGAAAATCCCAGTCGATGGATCGTAGATTTCGGCTGTGTTGAGGATTGGGAGGAAGCCTCCCGCGTCGAGACCGCCGGCTGCCTGGCCGCGACCGCCGGCCAACAACACTCTCCCGTCGGCGAGCAGCGTTGCGGTTGCGCCAAACCGTGCTGCGTTCATGCTGCCGGTCGCCGAGAAGCTCGCTGTTGCGGAATCGAACAATTCTGCGCTGCTGTCTCCGCCTCCCGTAATGAGCACCTTGCCGTTTGCCATCAAGGTGGCGGTATGCCCGCTCCGAGGTTTGCTCATACTTGCGGTTTCGGAGAAACCTGCGGCTACCACAGCCACCGTGGCGGCCGCACTCTTGGAAGCATCGGCTACAGTCGTGGCGATCACGTGAAATGTGCCGGTGTGGGCCGGGACGGTGTAGAGCCCGGTCGAATTGATGCTCCCCCCCGTTTCGCCTTCTTCGACCTCCCACGTTGCATCAGCACTTTTGCCATTCAAGATGGCTACAAACTGTTCCGTTCTGTTCGGCCCAAGTGTAACCAAGGTAGGAGAAATGGACGCAACGCTCGAAGTCTTTGAAGTGACGCTAAAATTGACTAAGTTTGACGTCGTAAAAACGTCTCCCATAGGGTCCCCAGTCTGTACGAACACTTCAGCTGCGACGGGATTCAACAGCAAAGCTGCGGGTACCACTGCGGAGAGCTGTGAGCTGCTTATGAAGGTCGTGGCCAGAAAGGTCTTGCTACCATTCATGACCCATACCGCCAGACTAGAATCATGACGGGCGGCTGCGAAGTTTGAACCCGTCACGGTCAGCGTGAGATCGGGGCTACCCGCCATCGCGCTCGCCGGTGAAATAGTGATCGCCGTTCCAGACGGAGTTTGAGGTTGCGGCGGCTGGGAAGGCTGCGTGAAACTGCCACCCCCACAACCAGATGTTAAGAGAACTGCAGATAAAGCCATTATCTCGGCAATCCGGGTCATTGCTCCTCCGTTCTTGCGCTGATTGAGTCGGCCCGCATTTCAACTTGTTCCAGAGTTCGCTGGGTCACCCTTCTTCATTTGCACTTATCGAAATCTACTAGCGTGATCACCGTGCCGTAGCAATCCACGTTAGATCGTCAGGGAATTAGGAACCACCGCTGCCCTGCGTCTGCGCCGTGGCCGCAATCGAGAACAGAAGAAAAAGTGCTCCGAGCATTACGAGAATTCGCACAAGACATGAAATGGTCCACACGCTGATGTCCTTTGACTCCACGAAACCCGATCTTCAAATATCGCTGACTGCCCAACCTTGCCGCTCATCGAGTAATGCACGATGCTGAAGGGAAAACTGCACTTGACCGAAGGCAAAGACAATGACGAAGCACTGGCGCGCAAGTGAAATGTTCCTAACGGTCTAACGAATTGATTCTTTGGTGCTTACCGAAGAAATAAGGAGCCGTGGAATTTGCATTCCATACGAGGAGGACTATACTAGGCCGCAATTGCCTCCCCCGATGACGGCTGCAGCTCACGACCGGAGGGTCCGTTTCGCCGCTTTCGAAGTGGATCTTCGCTCGTGCGAGTTGTTCAAGCACGGAATCCGCATCAAAATTCAGGATCAACCATTTCAGATTCTGGAAATCTTGCTGAAGCGCCCCGGAGAGCTGGTTACGCGTGAAGAGCTGCGGACAAAACTCTGGGCCGATGACACCTTTGTCGATTTCGATGCAGGATTGAACGCGGCGATCCGCAGACTTCGGGACGTCTTGAGTGACTCGGCTGGTGAGCCCCGGTACATCGAAACTCTACCTCGCCACGGGTATCGGTTCATCGCCTCTGTAGAAACCGAGCCTGCGTCAAAACCTGAGCTGCAAACTGCGACAAACCTTGAATCTGCGCCAGAAAATGGGCATCAGGAAATTCCCTCTGTCCTGCTGGCGGAAGTTGGGCGCGTCTCGGACACTACTGGGGCTAAGCGGACTAGGTTGCCGCTGATTTGGTTGTCTGTACTGGCGATTGCCGGTGGCGTCATAGTAGTCATTGCATCGACCACAAGCACCTGGCGTTCGCGGCTTTTCTCGGCGCATGCCGCCTCGGGCATTCACGCACTTGCCGTTCTGCCCCTGCAAAATCTCTCCGGCAATCCGAATCAAGAGTATTTCGCCGACGGCATGACCGACGCTCTCATTACGGACTTAGCCCAAACCAAGTCATTGCGTGTGATCTCGAGAACCTCCGCGATGCGCTACAAAGGGACACAGAAGAAGCTCCCGGAAATCGCCAGGGAGCTAAACGTCGATGCAGTGGTCGAGGGTGCCGTCATTCGCTCGGGAGACCGCGTGCGCATTGATGCACAGCTCATTCGTGCAGACACCGACCAGCATATCTGGTCCAGGAGTTATGACCGCAAGGTCAGTGATGTTTTGTCCTTGCAGGCGGACGTGGCACAGGCGATCGCCACCGAAATCGAAGCTAACCTGAATCCGGAAGAACAGTCACGCTTAGCGTCGAAAAAGCGAGTCGTAGACCCCCGAGTCTACGAGGCTGATTTGAAGGGCCGGTATTTCTCAAATCGAGTTAACAATGAAGGTTTAAAGAAAGGAGTTGAGTATTTTCAAGAGGCAATTCTACTGGATCCAACTTACGCTCCTGCTTATGCGGGTCTATCCGAAAACTACAGCGTTCAGGCGATTGGCTGGGGTGGCGGCGCCAGAGATCCGGAACAATTGGCGATCGAAGCAGCGAGAAAGGCGATCTCGCTCGACGATTTCCTCGCCGAAGCTCACGCGTCCCTGGCTTTCGTCCTGCATCGTCACATGCAGGACTGGGTCGGAGCGGAGAAAGAATTCAAGCGCGCACTCGAGTTGAACCCCGGTTATGCAATGGCGCACCACCGTTACGGTGTTTTTCTCCGAACCGTAGGGCAACGTGATCCTGCCTGCAAGGAATCTCGGCTTGCCCATGAGCTGGACCCTTTAAACACAACATTTACTTCGGCCTTGGCAGACTGCATCAATGCGGCGGGACATTTTGAAGAAGCCGTACGGATGATGAACGGCACGATTGAAATGGAGCCTGATAATCCGGGCCTGCGATGGGCTCTGGGAAACATCTACGAACAGAAAGACATGTTCCCAGAAGCGCTCGCGCAGTACCAAAAAGGTGCGGACGTCTCAGGCCGCCATCAGTACCTGCTCTCACTCATGGCGTCAGCCTATGGAGGCTGGGGTAAGACAGCAGAGGCCGAGAAACTCCTTGAAGAAATCAAGCAAAGGTACGGAGAAGACGGATGGCTTTCCTCGGTCGTGCATGCGCGGATGGGGCGGAAAGAACAGGCCATCCGCGAGCTAGTGGCAGATTCCGGTGGGAAGTGTGGACCGGGAAAATGCGGACCAGGCGCGTCTCTATTTGTGTCCGAATGGCGGTTTGATCCCTTGCGGTCCGACCCAAGATTTCAAGCATTGCTGGATCTCTATCACTACCCGGAATCTGCTCGTCGGAAATAGATCGCAACTCATGGCCCTTCGCAGGACGTCGCATATCGTGGGGTGTTGCGTGGCACTCATGTGTGCTGTCCCTGCTGCCCGGGCTCAGACCTTTACCGGTGCGGTTGTCGGACGCGTTCTGGATCCCCAGCAGATCTCGATCCCGAACGCTTGCATGACACTGCGAAGTGTGGAGAGAGAATTCGAACGGCATGCGATGACGAACCCGCAGGGCGAATATGCCTTCGAGCTCGTGCCTCCGGGGAGATTCATTGTCCTGGCCGCGGCAAGCGGCTTTGCTTCAACGACAGCAAACGTGGAAGTCGTCGTGGCGGCGCCCGTTCGTGCCGACCTCACCATGGGAATCCAATCCATACAGCAGGAAGTAAGAGTCCTGGGCGAAAATGGCATCGTCGCTCAAACCGAGAATGCTAACCTCGGCCGCACCATCAGCCCACATGAGATGTCCGAACTGCCCTCGCTGACGCGCAGCCCTTATGACTTCATGGCCCTCATGCCGGGTGCAGTCCTGTCAAATGACCAAATCGGAGTCGGCTTTGCGGTGAACGGTGGCCGCACGCAAAGCGCAAACTATCTCCTTGACGGTGCGGAGAACAACGACACGATCATGTCGGCGCCCGCGCAGGATGTTCCTCTTGACTCCATCCAGGAATTCAGCGTCCAGACGAATCACTATAGCGCGGAGTACGGTCGCAACTCTTCGTTTACTGCTAACATCATTACGAAAGCCGGAACAAAAGATTTCCATGGCTCCCTCTACGAGTACGTTCGCAATTCGGCATTGGCAGCCAACGCATTCGACAATAATGCTCGCGGCTTTCCCAGGCCGGTTTTCAACCGTCA
>Ga0210401_10001517_pt1 | contig 26869 bp, 16 predicted proteins | sample IncBWH32MmetaG_FD_150866 | JGI IMG/M metagenome (GOLD analysis project Ga0210401, IMG submission 150866) | Forest soil microbial communities from Barre Woods Harvard Forest LTER site, Petersham, Massachusetts, United States - Inc-BW-H-32-M | ecosystem: Environmental > Terrestrial > Soil >...
ATGACTTTGAGTTTGCCAAATCGCCGGTTGCGCCTGCGCGTGCGGTTCGCCGTTTTCTTTCTCGCGCTGGTCGCGTTGTCGGCAACCGGAATCGGGTCCGCGCAAACACTCGGGGCAGCCGATCCGGTTCAGTACCTGGATGACATCAAGTCCCTCACAGCACCACCGATGGAGGGCCGCGGAGCAGGCACCAAGGGGATCGCCCGAGCCGCAAGCCTGCTCGAGAAGCGCTACAAACAGCTCGGCCTCGAACCGGCGGGTACCAATTCCTATCTCCAGCCGTTCAGCGTGATCACGGGTGCCAAGCTCAAGTCGCACAACCGGATCACGGTTGACAATGGCGGCCACAAAAGCGACCTGAAACTGAATCAGGATTTCGTTCCGTTCAGTTTTTCGTCATCGGGAGCGGCTGCCGCTCCACTGGTGTTCGCCGGGTTCGGCGCCACGGCCGAGGAGTTCGGCTACGACGACTATGCCGGCCTCGACGTCAAGGACAAGATCGTTCTGTTATTGCGTTACGAACCCACGGGCTTTGCCGCCAAGAGCGGCAATACGGGCCTGACGCGGCACTCTCAACTGATCACCAAGGCTATCAATGCACGCAATCACGGCGCGAAGGCGATCATCCTGGTCAACGGAAAACTCGGCGACGGCGAGGAGGATCTGCTCACCCGCTTTGGCAGCGTGAGTGGTCCGGAGAATACCGGCATTGTGCTGGTGCAGGTGAAGAACCAGGTCGCAAACGAGTGGTTCAAGGCGTCGGGAAAGTCTCTGGCTGACGTACAGGGGCAGATCGACCATGCAATAAAACCGCAATCGTTTGGATTCCCTGAAACGTTGCATGTTTCGGTCAATGTGGATATCGAGACCACGCGCGCCACGGTCAACAACGTCCTGGCGTACCTTCCCGGCAAAACCGACGAGTACGTGATCATCGGCGCACACTACGATCACCTCGGCTACGGCAACGCCGACTCTCTTGCGCCTTCTCAGATCGGGCAAATCCACCCTGGTGCGGACGACAATGCCTCCGGAACCGCCGGAGTTCTGGAACTCGCTCGTCTGTTCGCACCCATGAAGGGGCAGCTTCCGCGGGGCATTCTCTTCGCTTCATTCGCGGGAGAAGAACTTGGCCTTCTGGGGTCAGCGCATTGGGTACAAAATCCGACGCTTCCCATCGACAAAGCCGTCGCCATGCTGAACATGGACATGATCGGGCGCGTCAAGGATGGCAAAGTCTTTATTGGTGGCGTGGGTACGGGGTCGACGTTCAAGACCGAACTCGAGCAGGCCTCGGCCGGATCAAATTTCAAGATCGAATACTCGCCCGGCGGATATTCCGCCAGTGATCACACTTCGTTCGTGACCAAACGCATTCCGGTGCTATTCTTCTTCTCGGGCTTGCACTCGGACTATCACAAGCCATCCGACACTTGGGACAAGATCGATTCGCAATCGGCCGCGCGGTTGGTCGATGTCGTCGGCAAGACGGCGCTGGAACTCGCTGATGCTGCGGATCGACCAACCTTCGTTACGGTGGTCGAGGACAAACCGCTCGCGAGCAGCGGGGGCGGATACGGTCCGTACTTCGGTTCAATCCCTGACTTCGGCCAAACCGAGAACGGCGTGAAGTTCTCCGACGTGAAGCCCGGTTCCCCCGCCGCGAAAGCAGGACTGAAGGGCGGCGACGTTCTCGTGCAGTTCGGCGATAAGCCAATCAAGAATCTCTACGACTTTACGGACGCGCTCCGCCGAAGCAAAGTCGGCGACCTTGTGGACGTTACGGTGATACGCGACGGTCGGCCAGTGAAAGCATCCGTGAAACTCGAGCAGCGCAAATAGCAGTACGAGCGCAACCCGAGAGTTGCGGTGACGCGACGTTTTCCGTGGAAAACATCTATGAAAGTTCTTGTGATCGGCGGTGCGGGTTACATCGGAAGTCACGCGGCACGAGTGCTGCGTAAGCATGGACACGAGGTCGTGATCTTCGACGACCTTTCCACCGGATTTGAGTTTCTTGCGAAAGGATTTGAGTTGATTCGTGGGAATTTGGGTGACGCGGCCCGCGTGAGACCCATCCTCCAACGTGTCGATGCGGTGATGCATTTTGCGGCTTATGCGTACGTCGGCGAATCAGTGACGAATCCCCGAAAATATTTCCACAACAATGTCGAGTCGGCATTGAATCTTCTCAACGCCATTGTGGACGTAGGCGTCATGCCGTTTGTGTTTTCATCGACCTGTGCGGTGTATGGCGTGCCGGCGAAGGTGCCGATCAGCGAAGACACCGTCCGGCAGCCGATCAATCCATATGGCGTTTCAAAGCTTTTCCTGGAACAGGCCCTGGAGGCGTATTCGCGCGCCTATGGCTTGCGCTTCGCGGCACTCCGCTACTTCAATGCCGCGGGCGCGGATGACAGCGGCGAAATCGGCGAACTGCACAATCCCGAAACGCATTTGATCCCGCTCGCGTTGGCTGCTACGAAGGAGGATGCTCCCGCATTGCAGATCTTTGGCGAGGACTACCCCACGCCGGACGGAACATGTATTCGCGATTACATCCACGTGAACGATTTGGCGGAAGCTCACGCGATTGCTCTGAATCGGTTAGCGGGCGGAGCGGAATCGTTCGCAGTAAACCTTGGAACCGGCCAGGGCTGTTCTGTATTGGAAATTGTACAAACGGCGGAGCAGGTTACAGGGAAGAAGGTCCGGCGAACGATCGGTCCTCGGCGCCCGGGAGATCCGCCAGCGTTAGTCGCAGATCCTTCCAAGGCGCAGCAATTGCTTCAATGGAAGGCAAAATACTCGCTGCGGGAGATCGTCTCGACTGCCTGGAAGTGGGCGCAGCGAGTTCCGGTGGAGGCCGATCGATAGGTTCGTGGTCGACGAATTGTTATTGGCCGAATGGCCAATGTACTAATAACCCATCAGGAACCTCGTTCCGCCAAAACCGAATTGCAACAGCCTTTTGCAACCTGCTATAGTTTCTGAACTCGCTGACTCATCACTTCAATCGTCGGTTTACTTTTTCAACATTGGGATGCCGCCGGACGGCATGGTGGCTGGCCAGGGGCGACAAGCAAGACCTGACTGCGGCTGAGCTCCTTTAGCACCGCACTGAGGGAGAAGTAGTTGACAGTTCTTTATCTGGGCATCTTTGTTCTCTCGCTGGTCCTGTCGTTCATCCTCACGCGATTTGTTCGTAATACCGCGATGGCGCGCGGAGTTGTGTCCGCGCCGATGCTGGAACGACACCTTCATCCAGCGCCTCTGCCGCGACTGGGCGGCGTCGCCATTTTTCTTGCCTTCGTTCTGAGTCTCGCGGTTGCCCTCATCATTTCCGCCGTTCGCCCGGAGTTGCAGTTCGGCTCGTCCCTGCGCACACTTTCGACGATCCTGGTTCCGGGATTTCTTATCTTCCTGCTCGGTCTCTACGACGACGTTCGAACCATCGGCCCTTACGCGAAGTTCACCATCCAAGCGATCGCGGCGACCATGCTGTGGCTTGGCGGATTGCGTATCCTTGACTTGCCCGTTCTGTTTGGTGCCCGCAATTTTCCCTGGTTCGTCGGGTTGTCCGTCACGATCGTTTGGGTTTTGGGCATTACGAACGCATTCAACCTCATTGATGGTTTGGACGGTCTTGCGGCCGGCTCAGCGCTGTTCTCGACCTTGGTCGTCTTTGTTGTCGCTCTGTTGAGCCATGCGTCGCTCGTGGCGCTCATGACGATCGCCCTCACAGGCGCGATCGTTGGCTTTCTGCGCTACAACTTCAATCCGGCAACCATCTTTCTGGGAGACTGCGGCAGCCTTTTTATCGGATTTCTTTTGAGTGCTCTCGCTCTGGAAGGCGCGCAAAAGGCTCCGACCGTCATCGCTGTCGCGATTCCGGTTGTTTCATTCGGGTTGCCGATTCTCGAGACATCGCTTTCCGTCCTTCGCCGGTTGATCAGCGGGCGGCCAGTGTTTATCGCGGATCGCGAACACATTCATCACAAGTTGCTGCAACTCGGATTGTCGCATCGGCAAGTAGTCATCGTGCTGTACGCTGTCTCGGCGCTCTTTGCCCTGTTGAGTCTTTTCCTGCTCTGGCCCACGGGAAGTTCGCTCGGCCTGGTGCTGGCGGTTCTGGGGACCGGTGTTTGGCTTGGTGTGCAGCATCTCGGATATCTTGAGTTTGGAGAGATCCGCCGTGTTGCGCAGCGCACGCTCGATCAGCGTCAGATTGTGATCAACAATCTCTCGATCCGCCGGGCTACCGAAGAATTAAAAGTTGCCAAGGATTACGATCAGCTTTGCCGGATTCTCGTGGCCGCATTCAATTCCAACGATTTTGACGCGTTTGATTTGAACGTGAAGTTGTTACTGCATGAGCATGGGGTTCTGCCACAGTTACCCATGGCATCGGGCCAGGGAACGGTTCACTTCCGTTGGAATCGTCCTGGAGGGTTTGTTGCCCAGGGGATGTCGGGTGCGTGGTCGGTGACTCTGGATCTGCTGACGTCTTCGAACCGCCGGCGGGGTTCGATGACCGTGCATCGCGGCTACACAGAACAACCTCTGCAGCTCGACATCAATCTGTTGACCATGGAGTTCCCGGTCGCGCTCGCCGACGCGGTGGATCGGATCGTGACACAAGCGGCGGCGATGCTCGTCGTGCCGCCCGGAAGTCCTGATGGTCTGATAGAAGCGCAAGCCGGCTAGTCAGTTCGACGTTTCAACCTTCCCCCACGGAACTGTTTCGCTGCTACCAACAAGGCCCGATTGACCGTTTCGTCTTCTTGACGGCAACCTGAAGATTGCTGGTGTTCGTTTTTTTTTTGCTTTTTGCCCGGTTTCTGGCCAACGGGCGCATAAAATAATGCGGCAGGATTTCATGAGTGCACCCGCTGAACGACTGAGGATGTCCGAGGCCTGGAGACAATGGGAAGGCGAAGTTGTCGACCAGCGCTTTCAACTCCTGCGGTTTCTCGGCAGTTCCGATCATAGCGCTGTATTTCTTACGGAAATCGGCCAGCCTCCACAAAACGCTGCCCTCAAATTTGTCGAAGCCGCTTCGGCGGACGCTCAGTCGCAGTTGGCGCGCTGGGAACGAGCTTCGAAACTCTCCCATCCTCATCTGATTCGCATTTTGCATTTCGGCAGTTGCCGTCTCGGCCGCGCTTCCATGTTCTATGTGGTTTCCGAGTTTGCCGAAGAAAACCTCTCGCAGATTTTGCCAGTACGCGCGCTGAATTCATCCGAGGCCGAGTACATGCTGCGCTCGGTTCTCGAAGCGCTCGCGTATCTGCATGGACATGGACTGGTTCATGGGCGTCTTAGGCCATCCAACGTGATGGCCGTGGAAGAGAAACTGAAAATCTCCAGCGATGGTGTATCCCGGGCCAACGAGAAGCCGACCAACGCAGTGCGGACGATCTACGATCCGCCCGAGGCGACGACCGCGGGGTTCTCGCCGGCCGGGGACGTATGGTCGCTCGGTGTGACGCTCGTGGAGGCACTGACGCAGAGGCCGTCGCTCGGGGAAGGGATCCGGCAGGGAGATCCCCTGTTGCCAGAAACTGTTCCGGCGCCATTTCTGGAGATTGCGCGGCAGTGCTTGCGTCTGGATCCGCAACGTCGCTGGACCGTCTCTGACATCGCCGCGCGGTTGCTTCCAACAGCGCCCCCGCCGAAGAAAAATTTTCCCTGGCGTTATGGTGTTGCAGCGGCCGTGCTCGCACTCATCATCGGCGGAGTGATTGTCGGCCAAAAGTTCTTGAGCACGGGGTCGGAGTCTCGTTCGCAACAGTCGCGAGTCGATACCCCTGCTAGTGAAGCTCCACAAGGTGGCGCGCCGAGCGGATCTTCCAGTCATGATCAGCACACGGCTCCCGCGACGTCCGCTCCAACGACGTCAGCTCCGACACCAACAACTCCGGCACCAACACCTCCCGTAACGAAAGCTCCGGCGGCAACGGTTCCGGTTCCTTCGGGCGCAACCGATCAAGGCAAAGTGAATGCATCACCGGCGCCAAGCACTGCGCCAAAGTCCGATACGTCTTCTCCTTCCGCGCCCTCACCAGCCCGTGTCCCATTGCCGAGTGCTCCGGCTGCGTCGGTTCCCGGAAAAGTGTTGGAGCGCGTCGTGCCGCCAGTACCGCAGAGGTCGCGCAGCACGATCAGCGGCCATGTGCGGGTCACGGTGAAGGTTGACGTGGACGCATCAGGCAAGGTCACGCGCGCGCATCTCGAAGCCCCGGGCCCGAGCCATTACTTCGCGAAGGTTGCGGAGGACTCGGCCACGCACTGGAAATTCAGGCCTCCGCAACAGAACGGTCAGGCCGTTCCCAGCCAATGGTTCTTGCGATACGCGTTTGGACGTTCGGGAACCGAAGTGTACCCTACTCAAATCGCACCACGGCAGTAGCCGAAAAAGGAAGGCCCGACGTGTGGTCGGGCCCCAATGCGACTTGAATTTCTCTGCCTTTATTGAGCTGGCTGTTGCGGCTTCGGCGCCTGTTGCTGCATCATCTGCCGGCGCGTTTCGTAGAGGTCTTGCAGCGTCTGCTGCGGCGTGCGATCGCCGTTTGATTTCTGTGTGCCGTCGTTCGCTGAGGCTGGGTCGATTGCGGCAGTCTCCGTGCCCGTCGGACCGCTTGGAGCCGCGGAAGATTCGCCGCTGCTGCTCGCTTGGTTTACTGGGGCGGGTGCTTCCGATGTAGACGCCACAGGAGGCTGCTGGAAATCCGGCGTCTGGAGCTGCTGAGCCGTTTGCTCCTGCATCACCTGACTCGCCTGAGCCAGCGCTTGCTGCAGTGCGGCGCGCGGCTGATTCAACGGGTGGGGCAATACCGCCGTCGCGAAGCCTGGACGTCCATTGGCTGGCCCTGCCGGGCTATCCGCATGGTCCGTTTTTGCTGTGAGCACCACCCGCGAAACGGCAGTCTCATCCGTTTCCGTTCCTACCACCACGTAGTTGAAATGAGAGCCATTCAAAAGGGATGCGATGACGTCGCGCGGCAGTCCCGGACCCAATTGACTCACGACGCGCTCCGTCGCCGGCCCGGGAATATCGATCACGGCGCCGGTCTTTTCACCCACGATATTCAGGATGTCCTCAAGCGTGGCGTTGTTCGCGGTGATGGTAAGTTTGCCGTTCTGATAAATCACCACCGGCCGCATTGCCGGCCTCTGTTCGGGCGCCAGCGGCGACACGCCGGACGATTGCGGTTCCGTCGTCGTGGCGGCTTTGATCTGAACTCCCTCGCCGGTGACACAGGCAATCGGCGATCCCTTGGAGTTTTCCCCGTCGGTGGAACACGTGGTCCCCTGGCCCAGAGCCGTGATGCTGAAGAGTCCGAAGCAGGCACAGAACGCGAACGATTTGAGAACGGAAGGCATAGGGTCCCTTTTCCGGGGGAGATACGAATCGTTGCGGGTCACGAGAGCGGGGAAACTAGCGGGACCACGCGATGATCCAGGGGAGAACGCGATGGTACTACGACTTTAGGGTGCCCGCAATGACACGTTTTGGCATTCTGCTTGCCTCCGCATAAGCCATTACAAATAAGCGGCTTATACCTTGGTGGCAGGGTGGAACCTGTTCGGATCGAGCGTTCGCAGACCATCAGTAACCGCGCTCGGATTCCGTCCGGAACCCCACTCACTCGTCATCCGGCTTTGTCTCCTTCGGCAACGGTTTCTCGATCGGCTTCCGCGGAAACATCTGGTCCCGCATCGCCGCCTGATATACGAAACTTGCTACGATCACCGCGGCCTGTTTCAGATCGTCCGGTTGCAACCGGTCATACACATCCATATTGGAGTGATGAGTGCGAGTTTCGTAGTCGAGCGGATCCTGAATGAACTGGAAGCCGGGAATACCGACTGCATCGAACGAAAGATGATCGGTGCCGCCCGTATTGCGCATGGTGAGCGTCGTCATGCCGAGATCCTTGAAGGGCTGCATCCATGCCTCGAAGATGGGAGCGACTGCTTCGTTTTCCTGCAAGAAGACTCCGCGCAACTTGCCGCTGCCATTATCGACGTTGAAGTAGACCGACACCTTCGCCTGTTCCGGCTTGACCGTGACCGGGCCCGCTTCACGACGAAGCAGCGCCGGCATTCCTTTGAAGTCAGGCTCCTCCATCGGTGGGCGTGATCCGAAATGTTGCTGCACGTAGTATTGCGAGCCCAGCAGTCCTTGCTCTTCGCCCGTCCACAGGCCGATCCGAATCGTACGCCTCGGCTTGATGTCGAGAGCCTTCAGAATGCGCATGGCTTCCATCATGACCACGGTTCCGGCGCCGTTGTCCGTGGCTCCAGTTCCGGAGTGCCACGAGTCCAGGTGCGCGCCTACCATCACGATTTCGTCTTTCTTGTCGCCCCCCGGAATTTCGGCGATGGTGTCGTATTGCATCGGATCGTTGTCATAAAAGGTGTTCGCCACATTAAGTTCGAGTTCGACATCTTTCTTCTCATCGAGCAAGCGCGCGATCCGGTCCCACTGTTCGAGCGCTACCGTGACTGCGGGAACGGTTGTCGTTTCGCCCGTCTTCCACGTGCCGCCCGACTGCACAAATACAGCTCCTCCGCCAAATGCGCCGTATCCGTGATCGACGAGCGCCAGGACTTTCTCGTCAGCCAGGAACTGGTTCAGTTCTTTCTGGAATTGCATCCGCTTGAGGTATTGCCGAAATCGGAAGGCTGCTTTCTCATTCGGAATCTGATACTCGCCAATGTCCGCGAGCTCTTTGTCGCTGAGGCGGCTGAAGAACGCCTGCGCTGGAGTCTTCACTTCAACATCTGGCCCGAAGATGGCAATCAGGCCCGCGAGCTTGCCACGGTACTTGTCGAAGTCTTTCTTGTCTTCGATCTTGACCCGAATGCATTTCGCTTTCACGGCGCCGTTTGTGCCCGGCGTCCACGCCTTTGCGTAGGCGATGAGCGGAGCCGTATCCGGAGAGGTCATCCTCACATTCACATACTCATTCGACCAGCCTCGGCCGAAGGGACCCCAGGACTCGAGGTGCGCGTTCGACAGACCAAACGCGGTGAGTTGATCCCGCGTCCACTCGTTCGCTCGCTTCACGTTGGGCGATCCGGTGAGACGGGGCCCAATCCCATCCATGAGCCCGCTGGCTATCTCCATGATCTTTGAGTTGTGGAATCCTTCGTAGCGGATCTTGCTGATGATCTCAAGATCGACTTTTTCCTGGGCATAGAAGGGAAGGGAAGCAGCCAGGGTTGAGAAGAGAATCGCTGCCGCGAACATGACTTTGGCTTTCTTCATGCGAGGGCTCCGAATGTATCGAGGAACGACCGAACATACTACGCGAACAGGTAGGATTCGTCCAAGAAAACGACGAGGACACTCTGTGCAATATATGTCGTAATGCGACTAATTCTCAGGTTTCCGGCACGGGCGGGCACCCGGGAAAGTCGCGCACAAAGGTGTTGCCGATGTACTCGAGGTCGGCGATGCCAATTTCGCTGCTGTAAAAGCCGTCGGTGGTAAGTTTTCGAAGAAACGCAAAAAATTCGACCCCTTGGCTGATGCTGGGATCGCTTTCGGCGTTCTTCCTGTACGCGATTAAGTCGAGTACTTGAGTCTTCTGCTCTGCCGTGCAGCTAAGGTACGGATTGCCGAAACGATCGCCACAGAAGCCATCCAGCCACATGAGTCCGCCACCAAGATCGAGTTGATATTCCTTGTTCTCGCTGGTCAGCAGGTCGATGAACTCCGGAGCGCCCGCCTGAATCGCACCACCCGATTTTTCGTCAGCAGGGATGATCGCGTCACACAGCGAGCGCAGCGTCTGGTATTGATGCGACGGAAAGAACTTCGGACTGTAGGCGCCGGCCGCCGCCTGTGCCTTTTCCTGCTTCACCATGCGGTGAACATGTTCGGCCGCAGCGAGAGGAATGAGCTGCAGGACAGATCCCCCCACCGCCCCCATGGCCAGAGTCCTGAGTACGTCGCGCCGGCTGATCGAATCCGATGATGACATTGCGTTCTTTCCTCTTGCGATCGTGTTACAGCTCGCCCTTCTTCGCTTTCTCCACCAGATACTCCGATGCTCGCCACGACAGCGCCATGATCGTGAGCGTCGGATTCTTATCTGGGTTCGTGACCAAGCACGCACCGTCGGCGACGAACAGATTCTTCACGTCGTGCGCCTGGCAATAGCCGTTCAGCACCGAGGTCTTCGGATCCGCACCCATGCGTGCCACGCCGACTTCATGAATAATCACGCCGCCGTCTGCGATGCCATACGGATTCTCGCCATCCGGACACGTTTTCGTCACATATGTGCCGCCGCCGGCTTCGACGATCGCCTTGAATGTCTCCTGCATATCCTTCGCCATCTTGATCTCGTAGTCGCTCCAGCGGAAGTGGAAACGAAGCACGGGTATTCCCCATTGGTCGACCGTGTAAGGATCAAGATCGCAGTAGGTGTCCTGATTCGGAATCATCTCGCCGCGGCCCGCGAAGCCGATGTACGAGCCGTACTCCTGCCGGCAGGTATCTTTGAGTTTTTTTCCGTAACCCTCGAAGACTTCGCAGGTCTCGTGGAACATGCCGATGCCCGGCATGTGGCGTCCACCCCCGAATTCGATGTGGTAGCCGCGGGGGAAATCATTTTTGCGATCGAACTTCCACCATGGCATGTACATGTGCATGCCGCCGATGCCGTCATGGTTGTGGGGCGGCATCTTGGCCATCTGCGGAAAATAGCCAAATCCGCTGCTGCCGACTGAATCCATCAGGTAGCGTCCAACTGCGCCGGAAGAGTTCGCGAGTCCGTCAGGGAACAGTGACGATTTTGAGTTGAGGAGCAGCCGCGCCGATTCGCAGGCGCTGGCCGCGACCATAACCGCCTTCGCGTGCACCTGTTTCTCAGACTTCGTCGCCTTATCGACATACGACACACCGCTTGCTTTCCCATCTTTGCCGACGAGAATCTCGCGCGCCATGGCATTCGTGATCAGCGTGAAACGTCCAGTTTTTTCGGCGGGCGGAATCATTACCTGGCTGGAACTAAAATTCGAAGCTAGCTGGCAGCCGCGTCCGCACTGCCCGCAATAATGGCAAGCGGGCCGCCCGTTCAGAGCCTTCGTCAGGATCGCCATGCGCGAGGGAATGCAGGTCACGCCGATCTTGTCGCAGGCTTTCTTGATCACCGTTTCGCTGCAGCGGGGCTTCGGTGGAGGCTGGAAGATGCCGTCGGGTGCGCTGGGAATGTTTTCTTTGGTTCCAAAGACGCCAATGTACGATTCGACCTTGTCGTAGTACGGGGCGATGTCGTCGTAGGTGATCGGCCAATCGTCGCCCAGGCCGTCGCGCGTCTTCGAGCGGAAATCGACGGGCGCGAAGCGAAGCGCGATCCGTCCCCAGTGATTCGTGCGCCCGCCGACGATGCGCGAGCGGAACCACCGAAAATTCGAGCCGGGCACAGTCGTGTACGGCTCGCCCTCGATCGTCCATGCGCCAGTCGGTGCGAGGAATTCATCTTCGAGCCCGTTCCCGGGTTTCAGCGCATTTCCACCAACCCCGGCGCCCCGATGTGGGAGGTCGTACGGCCAGACGTGCTCTTTGAAGTCGACCATCGGGTTGAGTGGTGGCCCGGCCTCGAGCATGGCGACATTCAATCCGCCTTCGCAAAGAACCTTCGCGGCCGTTCCACCCCCAGCTCCCGATCCGATAATGCAGACGTCGTAAACCTTGGGGGAACGAGCTACTTGCGCCATGAGGACGGCCTCAATCTTGGAATGGTGGTGCGAAGTTGCCGATTATAGTCCGCCGAAGCGGGGCGGGGACGGCTTTTTGACCTGAGCGGTTGCGCTTAGAATACGCGCTGTGACTTCTCCTATCAACGTCGGTTTGGTTGGTTATGGAATGTCCTCGCGCGTGTTCCACGCGCCGCTGATCAGCACAAATCCTCTTTTGCGTCTCACGCACATTGTGGAGCGGCACGGTGATGAAGCGGCGAACGCGTATCCGCAAGCGAAAATTGTTCGTGATCTCGACATCCTGCTCGCCGATCCCGGGTTGGAGTTGGTAGTGGTTGCCACTCCGAACTCGACCCACTTCGAGATCGCCGCACGCGCGCTGAAGGCGGGAAAGAACGTCGTCGTAGATAAGCCGTTCACGGTTACGACGAAAGAGGCGGATGAGCTGATTGAGCTTTCGCGCAAAGCGGGTCGCGTCCTGAGTGTCTTTCAGAATCGTCGTTGGGACGGCGATTTTCTGACTGTTCGGCGAATTCTGCAGAAGCGCCTGCTGGGCCGCGTCGCAGAATTTGAAAGCCGCTTTGATCGCTTTCGTCCGGCACGAAATCCAAAGGCATGGCGGGAACAGCCGCTGCCCGGTTCCGGTCTACTCTACGACCTCGGCTCTCACTTGCTGGATCAGGCCATCGTTCTGTTCGGGCGACCGTCAAGCATTTACGCCGAGCTTCGCCGTCAGCGCGAAGACGCGGTCGCCGACGACAGGATCGAAGTGCATCTTGAGTATCCCCACCTTCGGGTGATGGTTAAGGCAGGCATGCTCGTCTGTGAACCGAGCCCGCGGTTCGTTCTTTACGGAACGCAGGGAAGTTACGTGAAGTACGGCCTCGATCCGCAAGAGGCCGCGCTAAAGAGCGGCGCTCTGCCCAACCAAGCGGATTGGGGAGTGGAGAAAGCAGACGCGTGGGGGGTACACACACATTGCAATCCTGCGCCGCAACGCGAAAAATATCCCACGCTGCCCGGTTCATATCCCAGCTACTACACCAACGTCGCGCGTGCGCTGCGAGGCGAAGAGGAACTCGCCGTGAAGCCTGAGCAGGCCCGGGACGTTATTCGTCTTATCGAACTGGCAGACCAGAGCAACGAGGAGAGACGCATGATTTCAGTCTCGTGACGATCCGTCATCCCGGGTAGCGCCGGCGCCTCGCCGGCTGTCGTGAGGGCGTCTCGCCCTCGCCATGGCGCCGGTGCCCCAGGTTCGCGTCCGTTCTTTGGACGCTAACCTGGGAGTCTAGTTGTCCCTCACGCCAACAATTCGTCGCGAACATTTTTCAAAACGTATGCTGCGCGTTCTACGCCCACCTCGCCCGAGAGAATCGGGTCTTCGTTTTCGATGCTCAGGATCCCTTCGTAGTCCACGTCCATATATGCCTGCAGGATCGCCTTCCACACGCTGGCGCTGTGACCATAGCCAACGGCGCGGAACGTGTCCGAGGATTCCGGCAGCTCTTCCTTGTTGAACGCGAAGTTCAGAACGCCGTACTTCCCCACGTTCTCTGGATAAAGCACGGTGTCTTTCATGTGTGCGTGGAACAGGGCGCCGTTCTTTCCAAGGAGATGGATGACTGCGACCGGATCGCAGCCTTGCCAGAACAGATGGCTCAGGTCGCAGTTGGCGCCGATTTCCTCTCCGACAGCTTCGCGCAGTTGCAGCAGCGTTTTCGGATTGTAGACGCAGAAATTCGGATGCATCTCGAAAGCCAGCCGCTTGATGCCGTGTTCGCGCGCGAACTTGGCCGCGTCTTTCCAGTAGGGAATCAGCTTCTCTTTCCACTGCCACTTCAACATGTCGTTGAACTCATCGGGCCAGCGATAGGTAATCCAATTCGGTTGCGTCTCGGTGGGCGATCCCCCCGGGCACCCCGAGAAACCGACAATCACCGGAACCTCGAGGCGTTCGGCCAGCAAGACCGTATGCCTGAAAGACTCGGCATCTCGGGCCGCATGCTTGGGATCTGGATGGACGGGATTGCCGTGGCAACTGAGGGTTGCGACGCGAATGTTGTGATCCTCGAACTTTTTCTTCCACGCTTTCGCCTTGGCCGGATCAGCCAACAGCTCGGCAACCGGACAATGGTAGGAATTCGGGTACCCGCCCGTTCCGATTTCCATCGCCTCCAGCCCGAGCGCGGAGACTTTCTCAAGCATCTGGTCCAGAGGGACGTCCTTATAGACGGGGTCAAACACCCCGATCGGAATCTTCTTGCGCTTAGAATTCGGTTGAGACTGCATCGAGCCTCCGGCGTAACTCGGGGCGTTCGCTTTCGTGTCGCTGCTGACGGCTGCCGCTGCCATGGTTGCGCCCGCGACACCAAGAAAGTCGCGACGGCTGACCGCCGCCGGTTTCTGCTCTGCCATCTCTTTGCTCCTCCGACGATTTTCCGGACCGCGGGAAAGACGATCCACCGGGTCTGGCGGGAACCCGCGATTATACTCACCGCGCCTGCCGACAGCACATCCACGGGAACCAAACCGAAAGGCCGTCAATTGCGCAATATCATCCATTCAGTGGAGTCGGGTGTAGCGATATGCATTCAGCGGAGCGACTTGCACTTGACACCATTTCGCCGAGAAGCGAGAATTGCTGCGCTTTTTAACGGCCTGGTCGTTCCCTTCCCCCGCCAGTCGGCCCGTTTCACGTCCTGCAGCTAATTCAAGCAGAAGGTAGTCGACCCTTGGAAGGAGGGAGAATAATGAGATTCATTCGTACCGGATTACTCACCCTGTGGGTTCTGGTCGTTGCTGTCGCAGCGCACGCGATCGAGTGGCAACGAGGAGACGTACTCGTAGGCATCGGCAATGGCCAATATCAGGTGTACCGTTTCACCACGAACGGCGAAATTAGCTCCTACAACCTGATTGAGACAATCACCGATGGCAGCGGGACCGCCTCCGGAGAACATGGCAGCGGCGGCAACGGTTTCACCGCGGGCTGCGCCTTCGACTCCACGTCCCATCTCTATACGACAAATTTTTCCAACACGAAGGTTTACCGCTTCTCCATCCCCGATCCGCACACCGTCTCACAGACCATCGACACCAATGCCACCGCGCCCGGAGGTCACAGCGAATCGATTGTCTTTGATGGCTCCGGGAATTTCTATGTGGGCAACGCCGATTATCACCCAAATGAAGGCCAAGCGGTCGTGCTCAAGTACAGCCCCGCGGGAAGTTTGCTGAGCACGTTCACCGTGGCGACCGAGGATCGCGGTTCCGACTGGACGGAACTCTCCCCGGATGGCAATACCCTCTACTACACCTCCGAAGGCACGCACATCAAAGTGTTTGATCTCGTTCACAGCACGCAGTTGTCCGATATCCCCAGCGGTGAAGGGTCCTTGCCGGGCAGCAACGCGTATGAGTTCCGGCTGCTGCCCCAGACCATCGGCGGCGGTTTCCTGGTAGCGGACACCGAACAGCTTATCCGGGTCGATGCGCAAGGCAACGTTGTCCAACACTACGGAATATCCACCGAGGAGAGTACTTGGTTCGCGGTAAACCTGGACTCCAACTTAGACCCCGATCAGAATCCAACGTCTTTCTGGGCTGCGGCTTTCGGCACGGGAAATCTGTACAAATTTAACATCGTCACGGGCGCGATCGAAGCGGGCCCGATCGCCACCGGAGCCATCGGCGGCGGAGACAACACTAGTAGCGTTGGCGGCATTTGCGTGAACGGCGCCGCCGGCGCAGCCCAGTCGCAGCCTTTTGTTCAGACCATTACGCTGACTCCCACCAATAACACCGCCACAGTGTTCAACGACAACGGCAGCAACTCATGGCAGACGACGCTGAACGGGCTCACTCAAACTGCCCACGTGACCATCGCTTTCAACGAGATCCCTCAATCTGCGGGGAATTCAGACCTGCCCGGCTATGGCGCCTGCGAACTGGCTTCCTCTGACGGCACCAAATGCGTGGTTCATCAGATCAGCGTGGACACGCCGGCTTTCAGTTCGATCGACTTCTATCACCACTGGAACTTCAAGCCCAATCACCCGATCAACCCGCGCATGATCAAAAACGGCACCTCCGACATCACCACCGCGGTTTTCCTCGATCCGGGCACGAAGGGCCACACCAACACGCCCTCCACCTACGTGGATAATGAGGGGCCCACGCCCAGCGCCTCGTCTTGCGGCGGTTTCATCGTTCCGCCGAATGGCCTCACATGGGAGGCGGAGTCCCCGCTGACCTTCGTGTTCCGTGCCGCGGCAAATAGTAGCAAGTGCGGCAGGGGTCCATTCCTTACCAATCTCAGTCCAGTCATCTCCTTGGCGCACGTGGATCCCTCCGGGACCGTGACGCCGGTGACGCTGTCGTCCACATCCTTCAAGGTTCTCTTCGGGTTCTGGTACTACATCCTGCCGACGAAGAATCTTCAGCCGGGAACGTACGTGGTGACTGTGCTCGATCAGTCGAACCACATCGCATCGTTTTCGGAAACGATCAAAATCGTGCCTGAGGACTAGAACGGGGGATGCAGCCAAGCCGGGCTTCGCGCCCGGCTTTTTTATGCCTTGGGAGTGACCCAACGGGCAGATTCGGTGTGGATGAAATTCATGTCGAAGCGCCGGAGAACCTTGTCCGCCCCGGGGTCTTTGGCAACCTGCTCGAGCAGACTGATGGCTTGCTTGTAGTGAAGGATAGCGTCGTTTTCGTTTCCCGACAGTCGAAGCGCCGTTCCCAACAGATACTGGCCTCTCGCACTCAGTGCGCGCAGCCCGAGTTTCTCGGTCCTGAGCAGGGTGCGCTCCAGATCCTGCTTCGCATGCGCATAATCCTTAGTGCCCATTTCCGCCTCTGCTAGATCGAGCGAGGCTTCCAGCGAGAGGTATTTCAGGCCAAGAGTGTCGGCCTCCTGCGCCAGGGATTTCAGCCTTGCGCCCGCTTTGGCAGCGCCGTCCTTGAGGTCCACCTTGAGAAGGTTGACATTCGATTGCAACACCGCGCTGCGGTCATTCCCATGGGCTGCAGCCTCGGTCGCCTGCTCATAAAGGCGGCGCGCTCCCTTCAGGTCGCCGCGAAAGAACAGCGAGTCACCCTGGAAGTTAAGCGTTTCGGCGATGAGCGCCTGATTCTTCAGGCCTCGCGCCAGGGTGAGAGCCTGTTCAAAGTATGGAGTGGCTTCCTGTCCGCGCCCTGCCAGAGCCAGCGCGTAGCCGTATCCACCCTGGATCGTGCCCATCCAGAAACTGCGATCCTGAAGTTCCTGGAACGCCTTCAAGGCATCTTGCTTTGAGGAAACCGCTGCTCCATAGCGTCCCTGAAACTCGAAGATCGTTCCCATGCTGTAGGCTTCTCGCGCAGCCCCGGCTTTGTCGTCGGCGCTGCGATACAGTTGCAGGGCCTGCAGATACTGATCAACTGCCTTGTCGAACTGCCCGGTTTTGGCCGACGTCTCGGCGAGATTATGGAGCGTGTCGGCGGTATCCCCCGCGACCTTGAATTTCTGGCGCAATTCGAGCGCTTGCTCAAAGTATGTCCGGGCGTTGTCGTAGTCTCCCTGCGAGAGGTAGGCAAGCCCGATGTTGTTCAGACACAGGGCCTGATAGTCCTCGTTGCCCACTTCGTGCTGGATCTGCAACGATTCTTTGTAGAGTTTCAAGGCTTCGTCGTAGCGTCCGGCATCCTGGTAGTAGCCTCCCAGGTCAATCAGAGTGTCACCCACGCCCTTTTTGTCACCAATGTCCCGGCGCAGTTGGAGAGCTTCCTGGAAGCTGATCCTGGCAGCCTCTGGTTTCCCAAGACTCGCTTGCACCTGGGCCAACTCGTTCAGGCTGATCGCCATGCCCTTTTTCTGGCCTAGTTGTCGGCGGATTGCCAGCGCGTCCTCGAGATTGCGTGCGGCCTCATCGAACTTGTTGAGGTTCTTGTATGCCACTCCCATGGCATTCAGGGCAGCTGACCGCTCCTCTTGGTTGTCCAGTTGTATGGCCAACGTAAGAGCGCGATTCAGGTAGTCGAGGCTGTTTGCGGCGTTGTCACTGCGGATTTCCAGGCGTCCCAGGGCCAGCAGTACTTCCACGTTCTTGGGATCGCGATCGAGCAACTTCCTGTACATCGCACGTGCCTTATCGAACGAACTGGTAGACGAATACAGTGCCGCCAGATCAAACAGAAGATCCGCATCGTCCGGGGAAACCTTGACGAGGTTCTCGTACGCCTCAATCGCCTTGGGATTGTCGTTGACGACTCGCGCGTAATTGGCGGAGATCAGGTATTTTTCGCGGGTGGGAAGGTTACCGCTCAGGTCCACGCCGTGGCGCGCTGCCTGTTCGGCTTCGTTGTCATATCCCAGGTTGGCGTAGGTTTGGCCTAGTCTCGCGTAGGCCAGCGCAAATTCGGGATCCGCCTTCACCGAATCCTGAAAACGTGCCAGAGCCCCCTGGTTGTTGCCCTGGCGCGTTAGTGCGATCCCGTCGTTATAGAACCGAAGCGCATCCAGCGACTTCGAACTGGGCTTGAACGACTGCTCCTGCAGTTCCTTGGTCAGTTCTGGCGAAAGCTTCAGGCTCTCGCGTATGCTCTGCGACAGCCGGTCGATTGCAGCGAGAAGGTCGTTCTGACTGGAGGTCTCCGCTTTAAGTGTGGTGCTGCGCTCGGGATGTTTAAGGTCCTGCAGAGTCGCATCGATGCGGATTTGATCTCCGAATTTTGCGTACTGCCCTACCACGATCCTGTCGGCGTTGCTGAACTCTGCCAACCGGCGCACGTTAACGGCGTCCAACACCGAACCCGGAGCGACGTGCAGGTCCGACAGCACCTCATACAGGCGATTCGGCGAAACCGTGCGCAGACCGGATGATTGCCCCACATCGGTAGTCAACATCTCCTCGAGGCTGGACCCCAGCCAGTCGAGACTGGGATCGCCCGAAGCGTTGTGGAAGGGAAGGATCGCCAAGGACTCAGCCGCAACAGCAGGCGTCGCCTTTGTCGTGCTGGGGCTGAAAATGCTTGCTCGAAATGTGTAGCCGACCAACAGCAAGACGATAGCCGCCGCTGCTCCTCCCAGCCATTGCCACGGAATCGTTTGTCCCCACGGCTTGACCGCCTGGAACGCGATCGCTCCGGCTGCCCGTTTGCCCTGCCAGGCTTCCAGATCAGCGAGTAACTCCTTCGCAGACTGATAACGCGCTGACGGCTCTCGCTCCAGGCACTTGCTGACGATTGCAGTCAGATTTTGCGGGATCGTGTTGTCATGATCGGAGATCGGCCGCGCCCGCTCCTGCGTGCGCTTGATCAGGCTTGCCAGCGCGCTCTCGGCGCGGAACGGCATCTGCCCCGTCAATAGCTCATAGAAGATCAACCCGGCGCTGAAGATGTCCGACCGCTGGTCGAGTTCCTTCGCCAGCGCCTGCTCGGGGGACATGTACTCCATCGTCCCGACCAGCGCGCCGGTCTGGGTCATGCCGTCTCCCTCGAGGGTTCGCGCAAGCCCGAAGTCCATAACCAGGATTCGCCCTGCCTTGTCCCGCATGATGTTCTGCGGTTTCAGGTCCCGGTGAATCACTCCCACGCTATGCGCCGCGTCCAACGCCAGGCAGACCTGCTCCATGATTGCGACCGCCTCTTCGGGCGAAAGCTTCTTCTGCTCAAAGATCAGGCTGCGCAGGTCCTGGCCCTCGATGAACTCCCTGGTGATGAACTTCACGCCATCCCCTTCACCGAGGTCGTAAATGCGAATCACGTTGCGGTGCGTGACCCGTTGCGACAGGAGCAATTCCTGCTTGAAACGTTCAATGATCGCGGGATTCTTGGCCAACTCAGGACGGATCACCTTAAGCGCCACCAGTCGGTCCAGCTCCAGGTCCTTCGCCTTGTACACCGCCCCCATCCCACCTTCACCGAGCGTCTGCAAAATCTCGTACCGCTGGGCCAGGACGGCGCCGGTTTCCAGCACCGGCTGGGGCGCGTAAAACCCCTGGGTTCGCGGAGCTCTCCGCGGGGGTGGCGTCACGCCGTCCGCGATAGTCGGTGTCTCTGATGGGGAAAGGTGCGTGAGAGGTACCAGCGTGGGAGCATCTGGGCCTGACCCGGAACCCGGGACTAGTGTGGGAGCGTCCGACGGAGGTGGTATATCGGACGAAGAGCTGCCCGTGCCGCTGGAGGGCGTGCGAAGCGCCGCGCCTCCGTCCGCTGGGGGGTGGGCGTCTCGCTCACGACGTGGTTTGCCCTGTTCGGCCATGGGCGATCCGATAGTTGGCAACAACGATAAAGGGAAGGGGAATCTTTCTCGCAGAGAGGGAAGATCTAGGCTCGCCGCTCCCCCGGGCGGCCGCCTGCGCGAGATGTGAAAAAGTATATACCGGCAATGAGCCGGTGTCAGCGGATATGACCCTTTTTCAAGGTATTTAACCAAGTTCTCGGACACGCCCCAGGAGCGCGACGTTCGAGGAATTCTTTCAATTTATCCACAGCCACGAACCATCTGCGCCACTTCTGCCGCAGAGCTGGTGCATTTACTTTTCTGCATCACAGAAATCCGGAAGGAAGCGAGAGAAATGTATCTGGGGTGGGTGACAGCGAAAAATGCGCACTTTCTATCGCTCGAAACCGCTGTTTTTTGCGCGGAATGTGAACTGATCAGCGAAAATCACACGCCCTATTGTCTGGCTTGCGGCAGCCAAGCCATGCTGAGCTTGTCCCGGGTGCTCGGCGGATCCTTGAAGGGAAAAGAGACTGCGCACCTCATCGTCGATGCTGAGCTCGACCAGTTAGTGCGCGACCTTCTGCGGACTGTTCCCGAGGCGCCAGTCTTCGCCGAAAAGAAGCCCGCGGCTTCAGTAGCGATGCATCCCGGCCGTCATCATCTGCGTACCGTGGGCATCTCCGGCGCGAATGCCCTCAAACTCGATACCGCCGAAGCCGAGATTGACATTCAGCCCAGCGAACTTGACCTCGAACCAGGGATCAACATCATTGCCGAACGCGCCCAAACGTTGACTGGCGCAACCGGGGCCGCAATCGCCCTTCATTCTGGCAGCGAGATCGTTTGCCGCGCGCGCACGGGACGCACGGCTCCTGACCTTGGGGTGAGGTTGCAGACAGATTCGGGCCTTTCGGCCGAATGCGTCCGCACCGGCGAAATTCTTCTTTGCCATGACGCGGAGAGCAATCCGCGCGTGGATCTGGCCAGTTCCCGCCGTCTTGGAGCGCGTTCCATCCTCGTGGCGCCCTTGCGGCACTACCGCCGGACTCTTGGAGTCTTCGAAGTCCTTTCTGCCACTCCGTATGCATTCGATCACCGCGACGTTTCCACCATGCAGCTTCTATCCAGCGTGATGGTCGCCGCCATGACCCGGCTGTCTCACCAGCGTCCCGTGAAGCGCAAATGGCCGGTTTAGGAGTAACCGGATCCAGTTACCTGGTTCGTCCCTAACTCTCTCCCCTAGGTGCACTTCCGAGTACCACCGAAAAGCTTTCCTTTCTAGAACGATCAAGGTAATAATTGAAGGGTCCATCAACCACATGGAGCCCCTGGGGACCCACGCATCCGCAAGGAGTAGTCTTGTAAAGGCGGTGCCGCGCGGTCGACGTCGCGCAGTTCGCCAAAAAGTCCACACCCCCGCGTACGCCAGCTTCAACGGCGGATCGGATGACATGGTGTTGGACCTCAGCGAGGTTCTTAACATCAGCGAGCGTGGCGCGGCGATACAGACCTCGTCTCCGTTCGAGGTCGACCGCCTCGTGAATCTTTGTCTGGATCTCTCCGAGACGAGGACCTACTTGCATACCACAGGCCAAGTGGTGTGGGCCGACAAGTCTGGTCGTATCGGAGTCCGTTTTCCGGAACTGCCGGATGATTCCCGGCGCAAATTGCAGGAGTGGCTGTTCCTGAACGCGATGGTGGGCGCGGCCAACTACATTTCGCGGAACGGCGAGTCGAGCGTGAGCTACCGCGAGATTTTGAGTCAGCAACGTCAAATGCCTTTGAGCAACACAACACGAGAGTCGCGCGCCGACTACACGTCAACACTGACGGCCCTCTCGGCTGTGCAGCGCGAGGTTGAAGGCCTTGGCCCTAACCTGGATGCCGCCCTACAGCTCATCGCCGAGCGTTCGAAGATTTTCAGCAACGCCAACGGCGCAGCCCTTGCGCTCTCGGAAAACAACGAAATGGTTTGCCGGGCCAGCGCCGGCGACGCTCCACCGGTGGGTGCAAGACTCGACGTGAGTTCTGGTTTTTCGGGATATTGCGCACGCACTGGATTTCTCCAGCGCTGCGATGATGCTGAAACGGATCTCCGCGTGGATCGCGAGAGTTGCCGCTTGTTGGGCATACGGTCAATCATCGCGGTCCCGATCCGCCTCGGGGAAACTGTAATCGGCTTGTTGGAAGTTTTTTCGTCCAGACCGCACGCCTTCAATGATCGCCACGGCACTATCCTGCAACGTCTCGCCGATACCACGTTGGCAGCTGTGAATCGCGCCGAGCGCGCGAGGGCCCGGGCGAAAGCTGCAGAGAGCAATGGTCAGGCGACCACGATGGTGGCTGCCCCAACATTTTCTACCGCAAGCTATCCCTTTGCGGCCGCCCTTCAGGAATCTCAATCGCCCTCCGAAGAGGACAATTTTCCGCGTCGCCATTTAGTACTCCTCGTAGTCGCGGCATTGTCGATTGTTGCTGTGTTGGCGTACCTACTGTCGCCATGGGCTCTGGATCGATTCCGCCGTCCCAAGCCGGTTGAAGCGGCTCCAGCCCAGACTGACCCGGCCACCTTTGTGCAGCCGCCTCCGGATCCCCCAGCACCCGCCGCAAATCCAGCACCCGCTGCAGATCTGGTTGAGGTCCGGAAGCGCGCCGAGGTTGGCGATCCATACGAACAGGCTGCGTTGGCTACGCATTACGCAAAAGGTGAGGACGTCCCGCAAGACTACTCCATGGCTGTACGCTGGTACTTAAGAGCAGCAGAACAAGGCCATGTCGGCGCTCAGGATGCTCTTGGCTCCTATTTCTGGATGGGGCGCGGCGTTCCCAAGGATGTGACCAAAGCCTACTTCTGGTCGGTTTTGGCGCGAGCAGAAGGAATGCAGAGTAGCAAGGATCGGGTTGCATTTATGACGTCGCAGTTGACCCGCGCTCAGGCCAGCACGATCGAGCAGGAAGCCAGAAAATTCCAACGCCAGCATGCACCCCTGATGCACAGCGACTCCTCCGACTAGCGCGACCCCGGACCTGCCGTAGCAGCCAGTGAATCGGTTGTCGAGACTTCTTCCGGAGCGGACCCGCAAACGCTTCCCCATCGGCGTGGTGCGATGGGCTGATTGCTCGGGTATCTTTCGCGTCCTGCTCATGGCAAGCCGCAGTAAAATTGGAATCAGAAGATATGACTACGCTTCGCGAACTCGTGGATGAGCGCGTGCGCGAGGGCGATTTGTACGAGAAACTCGATCGCGACCGCGTGCGCTGCTTTGCCTGTGGTCACGCCTGCCCCATTCCCGAAGGCCAGCCCGGCGTCTGCAAGGTCCGCTTCAATCGTGGCGGGAAGCTTTATGTGCCGTGGGGATATGTCGGCGGCGTGCAGTGCGATCCCATCGAAAAGAAACCCTTCTTCCATGCTTATCCGGGCGCCCTCGCCTACAGCTTCGGAATGCTCGGTTGCGATCTTCACTGCGCATACTGCCAGAATTGGGTGACCTCGCAGGCGCTGCGCGATCCGAATGCGGTGTCGCCTCCGTTGGAAGCCTCGCCGGCAGAACTGGTTCGCGATGCGCTGCGCCAGGGTGCGAAGGTTCTTGTCAGTACCTACAACGAGCCGCTCATCACCGCCGAGTGGGCCGTCGCCATCATGAAGGAGGCCAAGGCCGCCGGGCTCGTGACGGGCTTTGTCTCGAACGGAAATGGCACGCCGCAGGTCCTTGAATACCTCCGCCCCTGGCTCGATCTCTACAAAGTAGATCTCAAGAGCTTCGACGATCACCATTACCGCAAACTGGGCGGACGCCTGCAGCCGATCCTCGAGACCATTCGCGCCCTGCACTCGATGGGTCTCTGGCTGGAAATCGTCACGCTTTTGATTCCCGGCTTCAACGATTCCGAAGGAGAACTGCGGGGCCTGACAGAGTTCCTGGCCAGCGTTTCTCCGGAGATTCCGTGGCACGTCACCGCCTATCACGGCGATTACAAGATGACCGATCCGCGCGACACGCGGCCATCGGATCTGCTGCGCGCCGCCGGGATCGGGAAAGAAGCAGGGCTTCGGTACATCTATGCCGGAAACCTGCCCGGCCGGGTCAATGATCTCGAAGACACGCGCTGCCATCGCTGCGCGGCCACGCTCATCGGGCGTTACAGTTATCTCGTCGAGGAGTACCGGATCACGCCCGACGGCAAATGCCCATCCTGCAGCGAGGTCGTTCCCGGACGTTGGGCGCCTCACTTCGAGGGCCAGATCGCATCCGTTCCTTTCCTGCCGCGACGCGCAGCGCGATTGGTTACAATCGCTGATCGGCGATAAGGTATAAACCACCTCAATTGATGCGAAAACGTGTCTTCATCCTGGCCACGCTCTGCGCGCTCACGGCGTGTACTCCACGTGATTTCCTGACTCGCCGCCTCGCCTCTACCCTGATCGCCGGTTCGGATGCATTCACCAGTCCTCAGCAGTTCTGGCTTCGCATCGGTCCGGTTTCCAACAAGGACTTCGCCTCGCCGCAATATCTCGTGCTGCAACATCACGGCTGGATCATTGGTTCGATCACGCCTTGTCCGTCCGATGTAAGCCCACCGCCCTGTTGGGAAGTCGCCATGACTCCCCTGGGAGTCGACACATTTCGCGACCTGATTCATGGCACGGAAACCGGCAAAGAGTACTTCAGCATTCCGACTGCGAGGCGCGAACTGGTGGCGATCACCGGGATCAGTAAAGCGGACAACGTAGCCGACGTAGAATTCACGTGGCGGTGGACGGCGATGAACGAAGTCGGCGCCGCGCTGAATGCGGGAGGCCTCGAGTACAAGTCCACCGTCACCATGAAGCACTACGACGACGGCTGGCGCCTGGTGGAGGGGACTGCACGGACGAATCAATCGCTTGACGATTCGCTCAAGAATGCCGATCCGGTTTCACAATAGAGATCGCGTATCTCCTCTGCCAACTGACGGGAATCGAAAACCGGCGAGACCGCCGGCGCCTAAATCATCCGCAAACGTTTCAACTCGCGCATCTCTTTTTGCAGTGCGGCGACCGCCTTGTCGCAGGAGCTTTGCAGGTTTTCTTTATCCGCAACGTACATCCAGTGATCGAGGAAGATACTGTCTCTTACGGTGTAGATCGCGAGACTGATTGCGGTGCTTGTCTTGTTAATGTCCGCGTCCATCCCCACGACGCTGATCACCATCACTGCCTTGTCTTTGTCGGCCACAATGCAATAGGGATCGGATTTTGCAAGCCGTTCGCGGAACGCGGATACCCATTCCTCGGCTGCGCTGTCTGGTTTGACCGATTGCGTCATGTAGATCGCCGTGATCCCTGGGTGCTTCTTGCCTTCGCAGACCGCACCGTGACAAGAGCCGGCGAACATCGACATCACGAAGATCAGCGCAGTTGTGTATCTCATATTCACTGGCGATTGACGAGGAACCGGCTCATTCTACATCGGAGGACGAGCAAACCCGGACTCAGCAGGGCACGAGGCATTCTTCGACCGGTGATTGGATTTAGGCAAGGAGATGCGCTGGGGGTTGAACAGAGACGAGTCGGTAGTCGGCTATTGCCCTTGAGAATGTGGAGCCGCGGATGCGATTTTGACGCGCCGCGTGCTGGAAGCGAAGTGTTCGATGCCCTTGAAGAGCGCTTCCGCAATCTGCTGGCGGTATTCGGCGTTGCGCAGCTTTTCCTCATCGGTGGGACTGCTGACGAAGGAGATTTCTGCAAGGATTGAGGGCATCTCGGTGCCCGTCAATACTACGAAGGACGCTTCCCGCACGCCACGATTGCGGATGCCAGCGCTCTGAGACGCTAATGTTCCGTGCAGCGCGTGCTGAACGTCAGTGGCCAGCTTTCGCGATGCTTCTACTTTGTCCCGCAGCTGCACGCCGGTGAGTTTCGCATGTGTGACGGCCAGCGCATCTCCGTTTTCACGGAATTCTATTTCTCGCGCTTCCGGAGGAGAGAAGAAGCTCGAATAGTACGTTTCCACGCCACGTGCGGTTGCCAGACTGCTGTAGTTGGCATGAACGGAGACAAACAGGTCCGCCTGATCGTGATTTGCGAGCTCCGCGCGTTGTTCGAGCGAAACGTAGTCGTCGTCGTTGCGCGTGAAGATGACTTCGGCACCGAGCCGGCTCTCTAGTAAGCTTCCCAGCCGCTGTGCGACCTCGAGAACTAGATTCTTCTCCATCAGGCCTTCGCGGCCAATTGTTCCAAGGTCCCAGCCACCGTGTCCCGGGTCCAGGACAATTCGCAGTTTGCCGGCATGTGCCCGGGCCTGCAGATCTTCTTTTGCTTGCGGTGCCGATGGGGGGACGCTGGGTTGCGGTGTCGGCTGCTTGGGAACCGATGTCTGGTCGATATTCGGTTTCGGAGGCGCTCCCGGGCCGCGAACCTCGATCACCAGCCGGTAAGGGTTTTGCTCCATGCTCACCGCGAAGCTGGAGCCAGATTTTGCATCGAGCACCACGCGCGTGACGTTATCGGCCGGCTTGGCTATCCGAACGCGGCCAATTAACCCGTCTTGCACATCGATCACTTTTCCGTTCAGGCCCGGACTCAGCGACGTGTCAAGCAGATCGAAATAGATTCTGTCGGGATCTGAAAGACGGTGCGCTTCGTACTGCACCTGGTCCTGCAACAAAACCACGACGGTGCTCGATCCGGCCGCCGAGTAGTGTTCGACTCCCGTCACCAGGGGTGTGCCGGAAAGCTTTCCGTCCGTAGTCGTGGGGGGCGTCGCCTCAGTGGCGGCTGCGGTCAGCGCAGCCACGTCGGACCCATGGTTCGGCTGTGACGCTCCAACCGGCTGTGTTGCCGCTGGCGCCGCGTGGCTCGCGTCTGCCGCAGCCGTGACGGGTTTCGAAGCGTTGTGGAATCTCCACCAGACCAGTCCGCTTACCAGAATCCCCGCCAGCAGCACAACACCGAGACCC
>Ga0210401_10001518_pt1 | contig 26859 bp, 20 predicted proteins | sample IncBWH32MmetaG_FD_150866 | JGI IMG/M metagenome (GOLD analysis project Ga0210401, IMG submission 150866) | Forest soil microbial communities from Barre Woods Harvard Forest LTER site, Petersham, Massachusetts, United States - Inc-BW-H-32-M | ecosystem: Environmental > Terrestrial > Soil >...
GTTCAGGTAGCTCCGCCGCGTGCTGAGGCGCGTCCCGCCGAACCGAGACCTTCGGGAAAGCCAGCAGCAGCACCAAGGAGATCGTGAAGGAGCTCTCAGCTTTCAGCTGTCAGCTGTCAGCTTGCACTTCTCAGAATGCGGCTGCTAGCTTCTGGCTACTGGCTGCTAGCTTCTGGCTACTGGCTGCTAGCTTCTGGCCTTCTTCTCGCCAACGTAGTGGGACTCCTTGCTCTGCGCTCTCTGCGGCAGTTCTCCGCGCTCTCTGCGTTTTAGGATCTTCCCTTCGCCACAAAGCAGATGCCTCCATTCTCACCGCGCTCGCGCGCCGGAATAACAACCGATAAAGGCAAAGGGTTCTGACGACTTAAACAGATCTTCCAGCCAAAAGCCAGTAGCCAAAAGTCAGAAGCCAGAAGCCAGTGGCTAGAAGCCACTAGCCAGATCCCCTCTTCGTACAGCCGTCAGCTTCTGATACCCTGAAACGCTTTAGTCGCGCACATGACCGACCCGGCCTCACGCAAACTCATCATCGCCATCGACGGCCCCGCTGGCGCGGGTAAGAGCACGATTGCCTCCCGCCTGGCCCGCAAACTGGGCTACGTGAATCTCGAAAGCGGCGCGATGTATCGCGCACTGGCTCTCAAGGCCATCGAGTGGGACGTTTCCTTCGACGATGCCGCGGCGTTACGCAAGTTGGCGGAGAATTCGCGTATCGGCCTTGAGCCGACCCTAGGCGGCAACCGCGTGTTACTGGACGGGAAAGACGTGTCGTCCCGCATCCGCGAGCGAGACGTGACCGAGGCGGCCTCGCGCGTTTCCGTGCATCCCGCGGTGCGTGAATATCTGGTCGCCCGGCAACAGGAAATGGGGAAGGGCGGGGGCGTGGTCATGGAAGGACGGGACATCGGCACCATGGTTTTCCCCCATGCCGACCTGAAAATCTTCCTGGACGCGGACCCCGTCGTGCGCGAGCAACGACGTCTTGATCAGCAGAAGGTCAAAGGTCCGTCGGCCCAGTCCATCGCCGCCGAGTTGCGGGAACGCGACCAGCGCGACCGCACCCGCGCCACATCTCCGCTCGTGGCCGCAGAAAACGCGGTGCGGATCGATTCGACGCTTTTAACGGAAGATCAGGTACTCGAGCGGATTGAGAGGCTGGTAAGGGAAAAGTAGCATTCAGTACTCAGCGATCAGTACTCAGTACCCAGTACTCAGTAGCAAGCCTTCCCCGAACACCAACAGCGAAGTCTGCCTCGCGGAAGACAAGAAACCGAAACCACGGAGCGACATGCGTCCACGCCACTCGAAGCTTCGAACCCATAGGCGCCACTTTGCGCCCTTTGCGGCAGTTCTCAGCGCCCTTTGCGGTTAAAAGCTTTCACGGTAAAGCGGCTAAGTACTGAGTACTGAATACTGAGTACTGAGTACTGAATACCGAGTACCGAGCACTGAATACTCATTGCGAAGTACTGCTTCCTCAATTCTCCGTGGGCTCTGGCGGCGCCCCGTGCCTCGGAGGGCGCGGCGGTCTGGGCGGTTTTGGAGGCTCCGGCGACTGCATCTCTCCCGAACTTGCGCTCTCGACCTGGCCTTTCCGAAGGTTGATGTTGCCGTGCTCGCCGTTGAGCACTAACCGGACCGCACCGCTGCCGACGGTTCCTGTGGCCTTGCCCTCGTTATCGCCGTTGCTGGGCTGGATTTCCGAGAAATCCGACGACACTTCCCCGCCATGCGTGCGGGCATCGACTTTGAAGCCCATCTTCTCGGGCACACCCACCGTGATATCGCCATTGCGGTTGTCAATCTGCACATTGCCTGGAGCCTTCAAGCTTACCCTCACGTCGCCGTTCTCATCCTGAATGCGAGCGTCGCCCGCGATGCCGTTCAGGGTCAAGTCCTTGGCGCGCGTGCTCACACGCACCGGGCCGGTGATGTTGTCGGCGCGTAAGTCGCCCGAGTCCAGATCAAGATCGCCCCCGAGCTTCGCGAATTCCAGCTCGGTGCGCGAAGATTTGAAACTCACTGACTTGCCAATCTTCGACAGCCGCAGGCTGTCGCTGAAATCGCCGTTCAGGTGCACGCCGCCCTTTACATCGGAAATTGTGACTTCGTCGACCCGTCCCTGGACCGAGACATCGCCAGAAACCTGGGTCACGCGGGCGGAACTGTGGCCCATGTTCACCCCGTGGTCGACGTTGAGGTTCACGTCGCCGTTGACGTCATCGACCGTGACATCTCCCCGCTGGCTCGAGACTTCGACCGTACCATCGCGGCCCATCACGCTCACATCGCCGCGCTGCGCGGCCACGGTTACGGCAGCTTTGCGGGGAATCGAGACGTTTAAGTCGACCGTGACGGGATGGTCACCCGCACCGCGCGTATTGGCATTAACCGTGACCAGGTTGCCGCTGACGTTGACTTGCGCCTTGGTCTGCTCATTCCACTTGTTGGCATCGTCCTGGTTGTCAGCCCGGATCTTTTTGTGCGCGCTGATTTCAATCTTGTCGCTATTGGAGATGCTGACGTTGACCGCCCCACGGTCATTGACGATTTTCACAGCAGCGCCCGCCGGCAGGTCATGCGAAAGCTGTTCGTTGTACTCAAACGTCTTGCCCAGGAAAGGAATGTCGTTGTCCCCGATATCGAACTGGTCGCGCAGCTCGCCCCAGTGCACGCTGGCCGCATGCGTCGCAATCAGTCCGAAAATTACCAGGAAAATCAGCAGGACCACGCCCCCTGCCCCAATGCCGGGAGCGGCCACACCCTCCTGCTTGGCACGTTGGTGCTCAAACAACTTTAGTGCGCCCCATAGGATCAGCAGCAGCGGCCAGTAATGCGCGAACCACATCCCCAGCGTGACCCAGGAAATCAGGTGCAGGTTCCCTAGCAGGAAGAGAACTCCCAGCAGGATCAGAATGACTGGGCCAGTCATCGAGCGGCGGCGGCGTGGCGTAACCACCGGGCTAGACATTGCTCACCTCACTTGGAGGCTGGCTCGGAGTTTCGGTTGGTGGCGGAGACGCTGGCGGCGGAATCGCGCCCGCCGTCGGAGGAATCGGCGGCCCTCCGATATGGCCGGAGTCTGACGCGTTGCTCTGCAACAACTTCACCGCGCCAATGACCAACAGGAGCAGAGGCCAGGTGCGCTCGAAGCCAGGTCCATGAAGATTGTCGAGCAAAAACAATATGCCAAGCGTCACCATGATCGCGGGCCCAATGATGTGGCGCATCTTGCACCGGTCGCAGGGGCAAGTTCCCGGCTCGCAGCCGAGTAAGCCCCAGCGCCGGGCGAACCACCAGCCTCCAAATCCGATCAGGATGACTGGCCAGAAGCGGTCGATGCCGAACTCAAACAACCCTACGGTATGCAGCAGGAACAAAAGTCCAAGTCCGATGAGAACCACAGCACCGGTTGGAACGCTGCTGCGGTGAACCGGCGGAGCCTCTGTTGCAGTGACTGACAGATCCGGGTTCCCGGTTGTGCCCGTTGCTGTGATCGATGCCACCGGGCGGCTGGCCGCCGAGGGGAACATTCGCTCAAACCCGAACGGATCGGGCACCGGCTGCCCCAGTTCAATCGCATGGGCCGTCTTATACGCGTCAAACACCAGGTAAAAGAAATACGCGAAGAACACGGGAATCATGATGGGGCCGAAGCGATCGGCCATCCAGATCATGCACACGAAGGCCATCACGTGGATGAAGCCTTTCATGAATTGCCCGTTGTACATGGCGCCGACACCCGGAATAAATCCGAGCACTACGGCCATACCGGGACTGGGCAGACGCTCGCCCGACAACGCTGGCGGAGGCGAGCCGATAACTCCCGGAGGTGCGGGCGGATTGGGGGGAAGCGCGCCGGCCACACGCTCGGCGAGACAATGCTCGCAGAACATGGTGCCGCGCACGTCGCGGACACAGGTAGCGCACAGCGGCTTTCCGCAAGTACGGCAGTAGGCCACCGCGGCAACATTGTTGTGCGTGGCGCAGTTCATGCCAACCTCCTGATCGTGGTCACCGACACGGCAGGTGCCTGTTCCGGCGTGCACGCCAGCACAGGCTGATTCTCATCGCGGCTGTAGTTTCTCTCCTGTCTGGGCTCGGGTTCTCCACTCGTGTTGTTCTTATGATTTCTCTCCCGCTCTTTCTCTTCCCTCTGCTGGGCGGGTCGAGTAACTTTCTTGAATTCCTGCACCCTGGACTCGATTTCGTACACGAGCCGGATGTTCTCGTAGTACTTCACCACGCGTGCGCTAGTGGTGTAGTACGTTCTGCGCATTGCACTCGGTCTGAAATCGAGCTTGCTGAGGTCGCCCGGCTTCACTCCGGCGACGCTCAACGCAACCGACAGCGAGAAGAACGCCATGCCGAACGACATGGCAAAGCGCGGTTGCCGCACTGTACTCCAGACCGGGGCCAGGAAGGAATCCGCCCACTCGCGAATCCGTTCCCCGAGCGACGTCTGCGTTCGAGAGCCGGCATCCGCTAACCGGTAGCTGGGAATCCCGCTGGTTGCGGCCAGAATGTCATTCACCAGGTTGGCTGGAGGCTCCACCTCCTTGAGCGACTTCAGCCAATGCTGCCCCGCCTCAAGCTCGGCGAACATCGGTCCGCACTTGCCGCAGGCGCGGGCATGAGCGCGAAAACGCTCCTGGTCGGCCGCTCCCAATTTCTGGTCGAGCGCGTCAAACAGGAGTGCGTCGAACTCATTGCACTGCATACCGTTGTGGGTTTCACCTGGCATCACATCACCTGCCTATAGATACGTTGTAGAAGGCGCGCAAGTTCCGCCCGCCCCCGGTTTATTCTGGATTTGACCGTCCCCTCGGGTACCTTGAGAACGGCCGCAATGTCGCGGTAGTCCATATCCTGTAAGTCCCTTAGAATCAATGCTTCCCGGAGTTCCGGCGAGAGCTTCTGCAAGGCCTCCTGCACCGCTTCTCCGGTTTCCCGGCTCTGCACCCGGGTATCCGGGGCAGGCCCCTTGTCGCGGATCTGGTCGCTTAGGGGCATGGCATCTTCGTGCTCGGAGGGTGGCGCGTCGATCGAATCAGTGACCCGGTCCTGCTTGGTTTTGCGGAAATGGTCGACGAGGAGATTGCGGGTCATGGTCGTGACCCAGGTCATGAAGGCGCCCCGCTCCACGTCATAGGAGCTCAAGGTGCGGTACATCTTGATGAAGACTTCCTGCGTGAGGTCCTGGGCGTCGTCGGCCGAGCCCGCAAAGCGGTAGCAGATGTTGTAAATGCGCCGGTTGTAGCGTTGAACGATCTCCTCCCACGCCACCGCATCGCCTGCGATGCAGCGTCGGACCAGACTGTTCACGATTTGGGCGTCTTCCAACCAGCGCTCCCGGGAGTTTCGTGGCTTGTCAGTGGGAAAAGCAAGAACGAGACCCGAGACTGACATCACACGAGCTATACGTTGCGGTGCCACCGAAAGTTCGGCTAAGGCCAGCAAGTCATTATGCGGCAAGGAATTGTAGCAGGGCAGTGATCTCGATCCGCGATCACAGGGGCGTGGAATGGGCCTTTCTTCGAGCACCTGGCGGTGCTTGCCGCCAGACTACTTTGTTGGCAAGCTTGCAGGAGCTGCTCGTGATCCTGGAGGCAAAATGACGCGCGTTCTCGTGTGCCTGCTCTGCCTGGCCGCATCCCTGGCCGCTCAGTCCGCTGTTTCTTCAGCCCGCGGCGACGAATCTCTGCTGCTGGCGCTCGAGAATGCCTGGAATCAGGCACAGTTGCAGCATGACTCGAAAGCGCTCGACGAACTGGTGGCGGAAACTTTCGTCAGCACCGACAACGATGGCGCCTTCGAGAACAAGGCACAATTTCTCGCGGACAATCGCGATGTCTCCTATGCTCCCACTGTCATGGCGAATAGCGACGAGCGAGTCTTCCTGTACGACAAGGCCGCGGTCGTGGCGGGCGTCTACCACGCCAAAGGCCTGAATAAGGGGAAGCCTTTCGACCATTACGGGCGATTTACCGATACCTGGATCTTTTCGAACGGCAAGTGGCAGTGTGTCGCCAGCCACACCAGCGCTTTGAAGAAGGCGCGCTGAAGCCTCTTCACGAACTAGAGAAACAGGTTCTCGATTTTCCGGATGGAGCTGGCGGCTCGCAGAGGTCTGAGGCGGTCTCGCACCACGAACCGCTAGATTGCTAAAATTTGAGTGAACGGATTTCCAAGGTTCCTTCTATGTGCAGAAATATCAAAACGCTATTCAATTTCGATCCGCCGGTTAGTGAAGAGGAAGTGAAAGCTGCTTCCTTGCAATTCGTCCGCAAGATCACCGGGTTTAACAAGCCGTCCAAGGCGAATGAAGCTGCGTTCCAGGCTGCCATCGAGGAGATTTCAGGCATTTCCTCGCGCCTTCTGCATTCGCTCGAGACCGTAGCGCCGCCGAAGAATCGCGAAGAAGAAGCGGCGAAGGCACGGGCACGCGCGGCGGAACGATTTCCCAACACGGCGTGAGGCTGGCCAAGGTATGGCAGCAGCCAGGAAGAGAATACCTTTGAGGCCTGTGCTGCGATTAGGGCACGCGGGGTCCTTCGACTGCGTTCGACTGGCGTCTCACTCCGCTCAGGATGACAGAATGGTTGAGTGTTCTGACAGCAATTTTCAATAGAGGTACGGAGACTCCGAGGGAAGAACTCTTCGCCGCAGCATCTGACGCGGATCAAGTCAGTTCGAGAACGCCTTTGGGGCCGCGAATGCGGGCCTCGAGGTGAGGTCGCTCCCCGCGTTCAATCGGCACTTCGAGGCCGAGGCGTACGCAAGTCTTCTTCAGTGCTTCCGGATCGGGATCGGCGAGGCCGAAGCGTTCCAGCTGGCACCCCTTGGGTGCATCGGTCGCGGGGTGGAGTTCGATCGCCGTCCAGTCGATGAAGAACGGCAGCACTCGGAAGTGATCGTCGTGCAGATGCACAGTCTTCCACTGCAACAACTTTCCATCAGGTCGCTGGCGCGAACCTGGGCGAGGGCCATCGAATCCAATCTTCTGCTCGCGGAGCCGGGTTGCCAGCGCGTCAATGTTCTCGCTGCGTGCGATCCAACCAATGAGCCGCGGAGGGTCTGACGATGTCAGGATATTGAAAAGCGGCCGCATATGGTCGGGAACGTCGCGCTGTGCAGGATCTGGCGCAATGATTTCGAAGTAGCAAAGCTCGCCGAGCGAGAGCAGGGCGTTACGGGTGCCCCACCCGGGATGAACGCCTCCCATCGCCGCTCGCACTCCGAGATGCTTCTCCACGAACTCTATGCCGCGGTCGAGGTCGCTAGAGCCGAAAAGGAGATGGTCGATAGTCATGGGATCAGGTCTCAGGTCTCAGGTGACAGGTCTCAGGTCTCAGGTGTCAGGGGTCAGGGGTTTGGTTGTAACACTCGAAATGGGTTCAACCGCGATTCTGCTGCTTTGTTTCGATGCGGCCTGATTCTTGTCGACCCCTTTCTCGCTGTGCCCCATTTTTGGACGGAGGCCGTGAATGTCTTCGACGTAGGCTCTCAGGACTTCCGCCACGCTCCAAGCCTGCGCGATGCAGCCGACCGGACGATGCGGGGCGTCGCCTTCAAAAATTTCCGAGATGTGGCCCAAGCCTGCGTCCGACAGGTGATCGCGCATGCGTGCCAGCCACTCAATTGCCTGATCGCGCGCCGCAGGACTGCTGCGGTGGACTTTCAGGTAAGCGGTCAGGAACGGGCCGAACAGCCAACCCCAGACTGTGCCCTGGTGATAAGCCCCGTCGCGGCTGCGCTGATCGCCGCTGTAGCGGCCGTGGTAGGCGGGGTCGCCGGCCGCAAGACTACGTAAGCCATAAGGAGTCAGCAGAAATTCCTGCACCTTCGCGACCACGCTTCGCGCTTTGTCGTCAGGCAGCATGGTTTGCGTAAGGCTGACCGCGAAGATCTGGTTGGGACGGATCGAAGCGTCGGGCGTTCCACTCTCGTCGATCAGGTCGTAAAGGCAGCCGGCTTTTTCGTTCCAGAACAGTCGACTGAAGCTCCACTGGGCGAGCGTAGCCATGGTGCCGTAGAGGTTCTGTGCGGCTGCGTCCTCGAAAGCGTGTGCCAGACTCTCCATGATTCGCAGCGCGTTGTACCAAAGGGCCTGGATCTCAACCGGCTTGCCGCGGCGAGGTGTAACGACCCAATCGCCTACCTTGGCGTCCATCCAGGTCAATTGCACGCCGGGTTCCCCGGAGTTCAGCAGCCCGCTGGCGTCGACTTTAATGCCGTAGCGGGTGCCGCGCACGTGCCAGGAAATGATGTTTACGAAAACGGAGTAAAGTTCGTTGCGGACGAAGTCGAGATCGCCGGTGTAGGCGAGATAGGCGCGGGTTGCTTCAAAGAACCAGAGCGTCGCGTCGACCGTGTTGTACTCGGGCGAGTCGCCGGCGTCGGGGAAACGATTTGGCAGCATGCCCCGATTCACCAGCCGGGCAAACTCGCGAAGGATGTCGCGGGCTGTCTCGAATTTTCCGGTGACAAGCGTCAATCCAGGCAAGGCGATCATGGTGTCGCGTCCCCAGTCGCCAAACCAGTGGTAGCCGGCAATCACGGTTTGCAGTTCGCCACGCGACACAATGTACTGGTCGGCGCTTGCCGAAAGTGTGCGAGCGAAGTCGTCGAGGACGGGAGACTTGGCGGCCAAGGCCGAGCGCCGCGAGATTTCCTTCTTCCGGTACTCGACGGCGCGGGCTGCTTCGCTTTGCTCGGTTGAGGCGATCACCACCGCCGGGCCCGATGCAGCGAGATTGAGCCAGAGAACACCGGGATTGAACAGATCTTCGTGAAAATCGAGCCCACGCTCGCGCTCGGCGTCGTATTCGAAGTCGCGATACCAGTCCCCTGCCGCTTGGAACTGTTCCGCATTATGGGCGAGATACAGCGCGGGAAGCTCTGGATACGGCGAAATCCTGGCAATGCCCGGCTTGGCGTCGACCGACGGATTCAGCGAGGGGTTCGCGTTGGTCAGGCTGTGGTAGTCGCGAAACGCGATCAGCGGCCGGATCAGCAGCTCGACACTACGCGGCGTGGCAACACTTTTCAGTTCGTATTGCACCACCACGCTGTTCTCGCCCTGAATCATGAAGACAGACTTTTCGATTTCAACGCCGTCGACTTCATACGTCGCGATCGGAAACGGGTCGAGGCGGAAGCGCTGCAGATGGCGGAACCCCTGCGGATGCACGACTCCGGGATAGCGATTGGCGGAAAGATCGTAGGGCCTACCGTCGATGACCAGCGTCTCTTCCAGTTTCGAGAGCAACACCATGCGGCCGACCGGCGGTTTCGTCGCGGCCACCAGCAGCCCATGATAGCGGCGCGTATTCAGGCCCACGATGGTGGAGGAGGCGTAGCCGCCCAATCCGTTGGTCTCGAGCCATTCCAGGCGGAGAGCGCGGTCGAGGTCGGAGCAGATTGCGTGATCGAAATGGATCATCGTGTGTTCACGCTTATATGTGAAAGCCGGAATGCCAATCGTATTCCCCGGAGAAAAGCAGGTCCCCTTCGGCTTCGCTCAGGGCAGGCTTTCGCTTCGCTCAGGATGACAACTCATTGAGATGATGACAATTTTATTGAAAGCAGGTCCTTCGCTTTCGTTTGTGACGCTTCCCGAGAAAAGCAGGTCCTTCGCTTCGCTCAGGATGACAATTTTATAGAGAGTCGGCCTCATTTATAGAAAGTCGGCCTCATTTATAGAGAGTCGGCCTCACATCCCTCAATCGGCGGCCAGGATCTCCCGGGTATCCACTTTGTTTCGTTCGCGCGACTCACCGCTCTGCTGTAAGAGCTTGGTGACCAGTCCCGTCCAGCCGGTCTGATGGCTGGCACCGATTCCGGATCCTGAGTCTCCATGAAAGTACTCGTGGAAGAGCAGCAGGTCACGCCAATGCGGATCGGTCTGGAACTTCTCGACGTCGCCGAACGCGGCGCGCCGGCCATTCGCGTCGCGCAGAAAAATGTCGTTGAGCCGCCGCGACAGCTCCGCGGCAACTTGCCATAGATTCATCTTCTGCCCGGAACCCGTCGGAAACTCGACCTCAAAGCTGTTGCCGAAATAGTGATGAAACTTTTGCAGCGCTTCAATCAGAAGGAAATTTACCGGGAACCAGATCGGTCCGCGCCAATTGGAGTTTCCCCCGAACAAGCCCGTGGTCGATTCCCCGGGTTCGTAGTCGACGCGGTGCTCCATGTCGTTTACGGACAGAACGTAGGGGTGATCGCGATGGAACCGCGACACCCCGCGAATCCCGTATCTTGACAGAAATTCGGATTCATCGAGCATGTACTTGAGAATGCTGCGCAACTGATCGGCGGTTGCGATCGAGAGCAGGCGTCGCATGCCGCGGCCGGGCGTGATCATGCAAGCCGCGTTTTCGGTGAGGTCGGAACGGTTCTCGACGAACCACTCCAGGCGGCGCCTGAAATCCGGAAGGCGATCAAGCAGTTCCGGTTCCAACGTCTCAACCGCGAAGAGTGGAATCAGTCCCACCATGGAGCGTATTTTCATCGGGAAGTGCTGGCCGTCAGGCAGACGCAGGACGTCGTAGAAAAAACCGTCTTCTTCGTGCCACAGACCCATGCTGTTGTGGCCGCGATGACTCATGGCGTTGGCGATGTAGAGGAAGTGCTCCCAGAATTTGCTGGCCACGTCTTCGTAACAGGGCTCTTCTTTGGCAAGCTCCAGAGCGATGGCCAGCAGATTCAGCGTGTACATGGCCATCCAGCTGGTGCCGTCGGATTGCTCGATGTAGCCTCCGGTGGGCAGGGGTGCGCTGCGATCGAAGACGCCGATGTTGTCAAGACCGAGGAAGCCGCCCTGGAAGATGTTCATGCCGTCCGCGTCTTTGCGATTCACCCACCAGGTGAAATTCAGCAACAGCTTGTGGAAGACGCGCTGCAGAAATGCGCGGTCGCCTTTGCCTTTGCGTTTCTTGTCGATTTTGTAGACGCGCCACGCGGCCCAGGCATGGACGGGAGGATTGACGTCGCTGAATGCCCATTCGTAGGCCGGGAGCTGCCCGTTGGGATGCATGTACCACTCGCGCAGCAGCAGGACGAGCTGCTCCTTGGCGAAGTCGGGATCGAGCAGCGCCAGCGGGATGCAATGAAACGCGAGGTCCCATGCGGCATACCAGGGATACTCCCACTTGTCGGGCATGGAGACGACGTCGGCATTGTAGAGATGCTGCCATTCGTGATTGCGCCCGCTCTTGCGCTCCGGGGGCGGAGAAGGGTTGCCAGGATCGCCTTGTAGCCAGTCTTTCACCACGTAGTGATAGAACTGCTTGGACCAGAGCATGCCGGCGAAACCCTGGCGCATGACGTTCTGGGCATCCGCGGAAAGCTCTGCGGGAATCAAGGTCGCATAGAATTCATCGGCTTCCCGCTGGCGCTTTTGGAAGATCAAGTTGAAGTCGGCGAGCGCGTCTCGTTTGAGAAAGTCGGAGTCCGCCAGCCGGAGCCGCACCGTGATGGTTTCGCCCGCACCCACTCTGAGGTCGTAGTGCGCCGACACCTTCGTCCCCTTGTGCTCGGGATTGACTGCGTCCTTGGCTCCGTGAACGATGTAGTCGTTAATCCCATCTTTCACGTAGGGAGTGCGGTTGCCGACTGCAAACAGCCGCTGCATGTTGGTTTCGTTTTCGGTAAATAACAATTCCGGCGAGCCTTCGCAATGAAGCCATCGCTTGCCAAACTGCGGATGTTCCAGCTCAACGACCGCATGGGGTGACGGCCGTGCCTGGCGAAGCGCAGGCGGGCGATCGGCGCTACCCCAGGACCAGGTATTCCGGAACCACGCGGTCGGCAACAGGCGAAGGTTGGCGATTTCATCAGCCCGGTTGGTAACGGAAATCCGGATCAGGATGTCGTCCACGTCCGCCTTGGCATACTCCACAACAACATCGAAGTAACGATCGTGGTCGAAGACGCCGGTGTCGATCAGTTCATACTCGGGTTGCTTTTTGTCGCGACGACGGTTCACCTCCGCGAGTTCGGTATAAGGGAATGCGGCCTGCGGATACTTGTAGAGGTACTTCATGTACGAATGCGTGGGCGTGCTGTCGAGGTAAAAGTAATATTCCTTGACGTCTTCGCCGTGGTTGCCTTCATTGCCGGTGAGCCCAAAAACCCGTTCCTTGAGAACCGGATCCTTCTCGTTCCAGAGGGCCAGGGCGAAACAAATGAACTGGCGGCGGTCACTGATGCCGGCCAGACCGTCCTCATTCCAGCGATAGGCGCGGGAACGGGCGTGGTCGTGGGGAAGATACTCCCAGGCGGTGCCGTGGGGGCTGTAATCCTCGCGGACCGTACCCCAGGCCCGTTCGCTTAGATAGGGTCCCCAGCGTTTCCAGTGCTTCTTACGCCGGTTCGACTCTGCCAGTCGGATTTCTTCCTGGGTCATGAACCGCCTTTCTTGGCTCAAACAGCCTCAGCAGTGTGCATGCCGGGTGGGGGACCCTGCAAGCCATGCAATCGGAGCCCCGCAAGGAACTCCGGCTATGGTATCTCGACAGATTTAATAACTGAAATCGGGAGGTTGCATTCCGTTCCGGATACTTTCGTCAATTCTGCAGAGTGTTGGCTTTCAAGGCCGACACTGAACTGCCGCTATTTCGGCACAAGCCAACTGGTGATTGGATGTGGGATTCGCCGGCAAGATACATGCGTTCGTTGAGTAACAATTGTTCCGGTTCCGTAAAATCAGCGACTCAAGTTTCTTGCGCACAACCCTTCGGAACGGATGGCAGGACTCAGGGCGGAGTCTGCGCCTGAACCGGGATGCAGCCTTTCGAAAGAGCGCGGAGTGCACGAGCGGCCCTGGGAACATCGCCCGGACCCGCGCCAACAGTGGGTTCGGCGAGGTTGCAGCCGCGACACAACGCAAGGCGTGAGTCTTGTTTTTGCAACCAGGAGGGAGTAACTTTCTTGTTACAAATCCGGAACAAGTCGATCCGGAAGCAGTTTCGAGCGACTCTCTAGCAGCTCGGGTCAGGTTTGGCAAAAGGGGGAGCGGATGCTTTCTGCGGGACACAATCTGCGGACTTTGCGGGAGCGGCTCGGGCTTACCATGCGAGACGTGGAAACAGCCAGCGCAGCCATTGCCACCAGGCATAAGAGCGACGAGTTTGCGATCCCGCCCAGCCGGTTGTCCGACATCGAGACCAAGGGAGTGGTTCCAAGTATCTATCGACTCTACTCGTTAGCCGTGATTTACCGAAGAGACGCGCGCGAGATCATGGCCTTCTATGGTGTGGACCTCAATTCCGTTGCCGAAGATCTGCATCAGGTTTTGCCTCCCAAATCGCACATGTCGGAGGCTTTGCAAAGCAGCACTTTAGCCCAGATACCGGTGCGGCTCGACCCCAGCTTTGATCATCGCTTTACCGTAAACATGGGGCGGGTGGTAGAACAGTGGGGAGTGGTGCCGCTGCAATATCTGGGGCAATTTGCCAGTCGGCGCTATACCTACGGTTACGTGGGCAGCGAAGACTTCACCATGTATCCGATCCTGCCGCCGGGAACGTTTGTGCAAATCGACGAATCGAAGTGCCGCGTGGCCGAGGGAGCATGGCGTTCCGAATATGAGCGGCCGATCTACTTTGTCGAAACCCGTGAAGGTTATACGTGCTGCTGGTGCACATTGCAGCAGGATGAACTGGTACTTCAGTCGCATCCACTTTCCCCTGTGCCGGTTCGCCTGCTGAAGCATCCGCAGGAGGCCGAGGTGATCGGGCAGGTGGTCGGAGTGGCGATGCGGCTGGGAGAGTGGACTACCGTCGATTCTTTACGAGAGCCGAGAGTGCCAGAAGCACTGAACTAAGGTGGCGGCGGGAGCCTGCGCCTGGCGCGGGGGGCAGCAAGTGAGGCTTGCGGTTACTCAACTCCCCAAGGAATTCCGTCCCCGTCACCTGCCTGGATTGGCAAGACTCCCCGACATCTTCTACGAGCTTCGAAAGGGGCGCCCGCAAGACGGTGGACAAGACCGTCCGGTGAGCTTCTGTCAGCGCCTGCTGCGAAGCCTCTTCTCCGTATACGCGGGACAAGCCCCAATGGGAATAAGTGCCGTCATCCCGGCGCAGGCTGGCGAAATAGCTGAGCTTTCCAAGTAGTCCAGCTACCGCGCGAAGTGTCCTCGCCTGCAGGTCCTCTTTTACTGATTTCAGGGTCATAGCTGTTACGGTTTCCGGAAACGAAATGCGAAAACAGTCTTCCGGCCAATAGCTGCGCTAGGCTGCAAGTTATCACGATGCGAATCCTTCGCAAAGGAGCTGCATCGTGAAAAGAATTCTATGGTTTGTGGCGACGATGATCGTGCTCGTGGGCACCTACTCGGCACCTTCCCGCATTTACTCGGATGGGAACCCCTCGGGTGGCTGTCCGAACGGTCAGAAAACCTGCAAACCCTGAAATAGACGGATCTCTGTAGAGTACGTTTTTGTTGAGGGTAACGGCGTGACACAGTATAGTTTGCTGGGACGAGGGCATGACTCTGACTGTGCCACGCTGGCTCTACTTTTACCTTTGGACCGCACCTCATGTCCTGCAGATGGTGCTGGTTATTGTGATGCTTCGCCGCAACTTGCAGCGAAGGTTTCCTGCATTTTTCCTGTACACAGTTTGCCAGGTCCTGCTATTCGCAGTCCTTTTCGCAATGGACAGGATCGATGCAGTAACACAGGTCCAGTATGACTGGGCCGGCCTGGCAGAGGAGGCCATCAGCATCGTACTGCGATTCGCGGTTGTTCACGAAATCTTCATTGACGTCTTCCGCAGTTACCCGGGTTTGCGGAGTCTTGGCGATGTGCTTTTCCGCTGGTCGACAGCCGTGTTGGGAATTGGGGCGGTGATCGTGGTTGCCTACACCTCCGGCAGCGAGATGGATCGTTTTACTGTGGCATATGTGGTTGTGGACCGAGCCGTCAGCATCGTGCAATGCGGTTTGTTGGTCCTCCTGATTTTACTGGCTCGTTTTTTCAGCCTGTCATGGACGAACTATGCCTTTGGCATCACATTGGGATTTGGCCTTTTCGCGAGCGTGGAATTAGCGGTTACTGCGCTGAAAGCGCAATACGGAGTCTTCGCGGCCTTCCGTTGGATGGACATGGTCACCATGTTGACATATCACGTTTGCGCCGCGGTCTGGATGGTTGCGCTTGCCTTGCCAGAACGAGCCTCGCAACCAATCACTCGGATACCCAGCCACGAACTGGAGAACTGGAACGACGCGCTGCAGCGGCTGTTGCAACAATGACAATGACGGTCACATTGCTTTTGATTCTGTTTGCGCTGCTCGCCCTGATCTTCTTCGTCCTGAGAGGCGTAGCCGCGATCAGGACAGGGACGGATGAGGCGACGCTCGCGGCACAGATGCGGTCCGTGGACCTCGAGGCCTTTCGCAACCTGGCCGATCCGGACGAGGAAGCTTTTCTGCGAAACCGTCTTTCGGCTAAAGAATTTCGTACGGTACAGCGCCTACGGCTACAGGCTGCGATCGAGTACCTGGCTGCCGTGTCGCACAATGCGGCCATGCTCGTTCAACTGGGACAGGCGGCACGTCGCAGCTCTAACGTGCAAATCGCGGAGGCGGCCCAAACTCTGGTGGATAATGCGCTGATTTTGCGTCTTTACGCGGCCCTCGCAATCTGTAAACTTTGCATCCGATTCCTAAAACCGGAGGCCAGCCTACAAGCCGCCGGGATTTTAGACCGTTATCAACGCGTTACTGAGGGAGCTCTGCGACTCGGGCGCCTACAGTACCCGGGACGGGCGCCCCTGCTTTCGAGAACGCTTTAAGGTTTTCCCAAGGAAGGGTGTTTGTTCGTTTTTTGGAACAGCCCTGACCCGAATGTTCCGAACGCCAAAACCACGCGTACGATCAGTTCGCTGCATAAGCAGCTCCGACTGGGGCCCGCCCTGCTCCTTCCCCCCTCAAAGGACGTTGCAGCGCGGGCTTTAGTCATGGCGGGGTCCACAAAATAAAAGGACAAGCGGGAATTCCCGCCTGTCCAAGTGGTTCTGAACCTTCTCTGATCTAGTCCTCGAAACTCCTGGCCCCACCTTTCATGCGGTTCTTCACCAGGTTGGTCCAGACGAACTTGATTACTCGCGCATCGTTGTAGCAGTACGCCAGATTGTGATTCAAGGTCGAGAAGCAGTGCTGCTGGCAGGTCTGCTTCATGGAGGCCAGCTGGCCGTCCTCGAATTTGTGCTTGTCGATATTTCCCCAGTCATAGCTGGCGCCGTACATGGGGAAGCAGGGGGCGACGGTTCCGTCGGTGCGGACGATCACGTTATTCTGGCCGGCGCGGCAGTTCCACTCGGCGAAATGCAACTCTCCGTTTTGGTCTTGCACGATGCCTGGGGTATGAGCCAAGCGATCCGACAAGTCCCCGTTCAGTCCAGTGCCGTCACCATTCCAGCCCAGACGCTTGAGGTCGGCGCCGCTGGCCATGCGGATGAAGGCCTTGATCTCGTGCAGACGCTGCACGGAGTTTACCATCTGGTAACCGGCTTTGTTCTTCTCGATGATCCAATCGACGAGGGAGTCGATTTCGGACCAGTCTTCGGGCCGGATATAGGTGGGGTTGTCGTTGAGGTGTTTGAAATGCTCATCCTGCTCGAGCATGGGGGTTTCGTTGATGTGATAGTCAGTGGCAATGCGATGCGCACGCGCATACTCGGTGATCTTGCGGACGTCTTCGGTGTTGTTGCGGCAAATGTTGATGTTGAAGAAGACCATGTACCCGTACACGTACTGCTTCTTCATGATGTACTCGATGTACTTCTGCACCGGAACGACGGCCTTGGGCAGACTGGGTTTTTCGTCCCAGGAATCGAGGGCGAAGTTGAAGATGGCGACACCGGCATCGCCGAGACGGTCTGCTACGTCGGGGCGGAGCAAGCGGCCATTGGTGGCGATGTAGACCCAGAAACCTTTCTTTGCGGCGTAGTAGACGACCTTATGGACGAAGTCGGGGCGTAATAAGGGCTCTCCACCCATGAGCGCCAGGACACGGCAGCCGTTATCGTGCAGAAAGTCGATGGAACGACGGGCCACGTCTTCGGTCATCCCCTTCACCTGGTTGTTGTAGGACCAGCAGTACCAGCAATCGAGATTGCACTTGTACTCGACGAACAAGTAGGAAGTGATGGGGTGGAACTCGCCGGGCATGACGCGCGAGCGAATGTAGGGGAAGAGCCAGCCCCGCATCTTGCGGTAGACCTCGGGAATGGTCCAATCCCGCTTCTGGAGAATGGTGGCTGGGCCAGGATCGAGCAACTTCTCGGGGAAGCGCGGGAATACAGGATCCGGCAATCTCTTGCCCTTGACGAGCGCAGGCTTGGCCGGAGCCTGGGCGGTATTCGTCAGCAGATTGTGAATATCGACGTCAATACGAAACTTTGGCGCGCTCGCCATGCATTTGTTCCTTCCTGATTGTGGATATCCGGTTTGGGCGCTCTAGTCGGCGCCTATGCCCTGTTCGATAGATTCGACGCTGTGCGCGTAAATTGCTGGTTGAGAGTTGGTCTTTTCGTTGCGGAGTTCTGCTTCCAGGGCCGCCAGTTGGGCCTCGATGTCCCCCTCGGCCTTGCGCTTGCGGATAACTTCTTCACGGTAGCGGCGTAGGAAGTAGTCGATAGTTTCAACGCGAATCTTGATGGAGCCCGACGGCTTGTTTTCGTCCAGATCTTTAAAGCAGAAATACGGGGTACCGGACTGCTCGATGATGCCTTCGACGACACCGTAAATCGGGGCGTCGTGGCCGCACTTGAAGCTGGAGATTTCGAGAGCTACCAGGTTGGGATGGCGTGCCGTGAATTTTGCCGCCCATACCTTGTGATTGGTGCTGCAGGAGTACGAGTTCTTCCAGGCGTCGTTGATATCGAGCGGGCTGCTGATGACGCCGGCGCGGACTTCATCGCCGAACAAGCGCTCGAGCATGTCTTCGTCGACCGGCAAGGTGTTTTGCGAGAAGATCGGATAGCCAAGCTTCTGAAACTCGTCGAGAATCTCGTGGTTCAGGCCGGGATCGTGGTGATAGGGCCGGCCGAGCATGACGATGCCAATCCGATCCTCGCGCTCGAGTTGATCGATCACCTGGCGCGCCCGGCGGCGGATACCGGCCTCGTATTCCTTTAGTGCAGCAAAACCGGACTCGACCGCGCGGTCGTTCTCTTCCTGCGACAGGCCCATGACCGGCTGTAATGCCTGCAACATCTGGTGGGCGAAGAGCTTGCGATCGGCGAAGTTGAGGACCGGATCAATGTACTTGAGATTGTTTTCGGCGAAGACGTCGTTTTCCTTGGTGAATGCGGCTTTGACGGTTTCGGGCGTAGCCGTGACCGTCGGGCAGGCATTCGTGCCCATGAGATTCACCAGGGGCGAGTGCAGCACGTCGTACATGGGGAAGAAGATGACGTTCAACGGCTTCTTCCGGTGTTTTTCCTGAATGAGGTTGTAGACGTGCGAGATGCCGATTTTCGCCGGGAAGCATGGATCGATGGCGCCGCGGCTGGCACCGGCACGGTAGAGCTCGGAACTGGTGTAGTCGGAGTAGACGATGTTTTCCGGTTGGACGCCCAGGCTCTCGAAATACGCATTGAAGAGCGGGGCGTAGGTGTAGATATTGAGAACGCGTGGGATGCCGATACGCAGGGTCTTGCGGGCCTCCATCAGCGCGTGGCGTTCTTTGTCGCCCTTCTTCCATCCCGCCCAGGCCTTGGTGGGCAGCGGATCAGCAATGTTCTTCGCGTTGGTCGGGCGGAAAACTTCTTTTGAGGCAACGTCGACGAAATTGGGATGCTTGGCGCGGATGGAGTCGAGTCCGGCCTTGATCCCCTTCATGTCGTTGAGATCTTCGACCGTTCCCTTCTCGCAAGTGGCAATGATCAGGCGCTGCTCGCCGTGCATCAACGGAACCTTCGTCACCTTCTGGATGGGGATGAAACTTTTGTCGTCCTTGGGCGCGGTACGGATGTCAATGAAGGTTCGCAGGCAGTCGTTCTTGCAGAAATGGCAACGGGTATCTTCGTTGCGCGTGGTGCGGTATTCGATTTTACGGACCGCATCGAGTCCGACGAACGTGGTCTGTTGGCCGTTGCGCCACAGACGCAGGGATTCCTGCGCAGCACCGATGGCGCCCGATTCGCCGCAATGCTCGTGGACGATAATCTCAGGCTTCTTGCCCGTGGCCCGGAAACTGTTGCGGATGAAATCGACCTCGGCTTTCACGACCGCGAGGTTGTTCTGGGTTCCTCCTTGCAAAACGAAACGGGAGCCGAGAGCAGCCAGGTTGGGAATGCTGGCAACGTAGAGGAACACGTTCTTGGGGAGGACGGCGGCGAGTCCGGCGAGGATTTCTTCGGCACGCCAGCCCTGGCGCTGGAAGTTCACGATGTCAGATTGCATGAAGACAGCGCAGCCATAGCCGAAGACGGGCATGGCTTGGGCGTTGAATGCAAGATCGGCGTACTGGTTGACGTCGTAGCCGAAGCCTTCCGCAGTGGACTGCAGGAAGTAACCGTTGCCGGCGGAACACTGCGTGTTGAGCTTGAAATCCTTCACCCGGCCGTTGTGCAGGATGATGATCTTGATATCCTGCCCACCGACGTCGACGATCACGTGCGGGTCCTCATAGAACTTCAGTGCGGACTCGGTGTGGGCAACGGTTTCGACAAGCGCCACGTCAGCGTTCAGAACGTCTCGCAAAATATCCTTGGCATAGCCAGTAGTCGCGACGCCCAGAACCTCGAGTTTGGCGTTTTGCTTCTCCACCTGGGTGCGCAGGTTCTCGAACATCTCGATGGTGTCCTGGATCGGATTGCCATTCGAGAGCTCGTAAGACTTGCACAGGATGTCACCGTCTTCACTAAGCAGGACGGCCTTGGTGGAAGTAGAGCCGCCATCGATGCCGATAAAGCCAGCGACCGTGCTTCCCTTTTGAAAGACGGCAGGCGTGAACTTCTTGCGGCGGTAAGCTTCCTTGAACACGTCGAGTTCGGCGGGTTCCTCAACCAATCCTTTGCCGCCGGACTTGGCTTTCTCTTCCTGGCGTCCGAAATCGATGTAGTGGATCAGCTGGTCATAGCCGCGGTAGCAACCGATGCAGTCGTCTTCGCTTTTGCCGAATTCAACAGCTCCGAGCGCGGCGAAGTATTGCGCATTCTGCGGGACCTTGATCAGGTCCTCAGGCTTCGCGCCATCGGGGATCGCGACTTTGCGCTCCTGCCACATGCGCGGGATGTTGGCCTGCCACGCTTCGCGCATGCCCTTGATGAAGCTGTTTGGCCCGCCGAGCAGTAGGACGTGGGGCCGAAGTGTGTGACCACGGGTGAGGACGCTCAGGTTCTGCAGGACGATCGCTTCGAACAGCGAAGCCATCAGTTCATCGGGCGGAGTCCCGACTTTTTGCAAGCCATTGATATCGGTTTCGGCGAAGACGCCGCATTTCCCAGCGACCTTGTGCAGTTTGACGCCCTGATATGCCTGGTTGGAAAGCTCGAGTGCGGGGATTTTGAGCTTCGCGTTGATCTTATCGATGACCGCGCCCGTTCCGCCGGCGCACTTGTCGTTCATCGACGGGATTTTTTTCTTGCGGCCAGTTTCCGCGTCGTCTTTGAAGACGATAATCTTGGCGTCCTGTCCGCCGAGTTCAATGACGGAGTAGACCTCGGGGTGAAGCTTCTCAACCGCCAGAGAGACCGCGGTTACTTCCTGAACGAACTTCGCGCCGATCTGCTCGGCGATGCCGCTGCCGCCGGAGCCAGTCATAAACATGCGGGTGTTGTGGCGGTTGATGCCGACCTCGGCTTCCATGCGCTTCAGGAACTCGAGAGTCTTTTCCGGTTGCTTGGTTTCATGGCGCTGATAGTCCTGCCAGAGACCCTGGTCGGTGGCGGCGTCCACGACTACCGCTTTCACGGTGGTAGAGCCGACGTCGAGGCCGACGAGATATTTCGTTGTGTGGTCGTGCGGCTTCTGCGCAGGTTGCGCCGGCGCGGCTTTGGGGAGCGATCCCTCGAGTGGCGCGATCTGGATCAGGGCTGGACCTTTATGATCGTGCATTCCGTCCTCTCAAAAAAAGCTGCTAGCTTTTAGCTCTTAGCCGTTAGCGAAATCGCTCCGATCGAGCGTAAGGCTACAGGCTAAGAGCTCGGGTTGCAGACCGTTCTGCGTGAGTTTTGCGCTCCTAGTCACCAGATGTTGCGGGTATGGTTTCGGATACACGAACCCGAGAGCGTTTCCAGAAGCGCGTGTCCTTGTCGATGCGGTCGTTCACGTGAAGCACAAATTGCGCGGCCGTTCCGGCCACGCCCTCTTTGTGCGGTACGTGATAGAACGGGCGCTTCAGTTCCGGATGCTCGTCGATGTACTCGCGTATCTCGGCCATGGTTTTCCCGGTTGACCTCAGGCATTGCTCAAATTCCGTCTTGGCCTTGACCTTGGCTTCCCCGAGGGCCATCTGCACGCGGCTGTGCGCGTTCACTTCGCCTTCGCCCGAAGTTTCGATGGGCAGGAAAATCATGTCTTTGAACTTGTTCACGACGGCCGATTGAACGCCATCGGACTGCGAAGATGGCATGCAACCGAACGGCTTCAGCGCCAGCACCATGTGACAGAGCTTGTGTACGGTGTAGTACACATTCTTGCCGACTTCGAGATGACCTTCGCCGCCGCGGGCAAACTGGTTGTAGAAGGGATGTGCCATCTCGGCCAGATCGGTCTGCGGAACAAGGTGATGGGTAATGCCACCGAGATTCTCGATGGTGCGGTGATAGAAGAAGTTCCACATGCGCTCACCGGCGCCAATGCCCCAGAGTTTCTTGTGCAGGCCGATGTAGTTGGCGAACTGCTTCTTGAACTCGTACCACTCGGGGTTGCGATGAGGACGGTTCACCGGCCACTTGGCTTTGGCATGGGCCTTGGCCTGATACATCAGGTAGGCGACCCAGGTGGCGATTGGCTCGACGATCACCTGCGCGCCTTCACGCTCGAGGAAATCGAACATGTGGAAATTTCCGTCGCCTTCGGTGATTTGCGCCCAGAACTCGCCCGTGATTTTGACCATCGGCTTAACGCGCGTGCGGTCGACTTCGATGGAGTCCATCTTGTCGCGGGCGCTCTTGAGGGCTTTCAGATAGTCCTTGCCCCACATGTGCTCATGCCATTTGCCGAAGACGTTAAAGGTATTGCGCAGGACTTTATTGCTCTTGAATTTCGGCTTCGCCCAGTCGGGAGCGGCTTCTTCGATTTCGAAAGAGTGGCGATTGCGGAGGTCTTCGCAAAGTCCATCGACAGCGTCGCGGAAGACGCGGTCGGTTTCGCCCTTGTTCACCTCGAAAGGACGGATCTGGTAGATCAAGTCGTTGAACACATCGCCGAGGTGCATGGCGTTCAGCATGCCGAATCCGAAATCGATGGTGAACTTGAGGCCGGGTTCACCCGAGGCGGCCTTGATGCCGTCGCTGTCTTTGAACAGCAGGACGCGGAAGCCGTCGAAACCAGCATTCTTCAGGGCAAAGCGGTACTCGGCTTCGTACATGCCGAAGCGGCAGGGCCCGCAGGAGCCGGCGGTGAAGAAGACGAAATCGTCGAGAATCTGTTGGCGCGACAATCCTTCTTTCTCGAGGAACTGCAGATATTGCACCAGGTTTCCTACGGTGAAGTAGGTCGGATTGCACTGGCCGTTGTTTCCGAATTCCTTACCGGTCTGGAAGCCGGCGACGTTGGGGACGGGCAGTTTTTCGCAACGATAGCCGCAACCCTGAAAGACCGAGCGGATCAGGTCCTCGTGTTTCCAGGTGAAGCCACCGAACAGGATGGTGACGTGCTTTCGCTGCTCGGCCGTGAAGGGCCGCTCCACTGGACGATGGAAGTGCGTGGCCTGATCGAGACCGGCGATCTTGCGCAAGCGCGCGCGTTCTGCGGCCAACCGCTCCTTGATTTCAGAATCGTTTTCGATTCGAACGAGATTCGTCGCCATGTCTTCCTCCGCAAAACTCGGTTTTAGTGATGGTGAACGACTGAGAGGTGAATACACGGAGCCCTGCAGACGTACGGGAAGCGGGGAGCCTCCCGGCCACGGTCAGCCTGCTAACAAAACACGACAACATCCGAAACTCCTAAAATCGGTCAGGAGGTTCGAGGTCTTACACCGGCGGAACTGCTACATGGAAGTCCCGTGGGCGCCGGATGGAGCAAGAAAGCTTTAAATCATGAATTGCAACGTATCCCCAACAACGTAACCCCAGTTTCGATGGTGCGATCTACTAGTGATGCGATCTATCAACGATGCGTTCCATTTATTAGTGATGCGATCTAATTAATGAGGCGATCTATCGATTGTGTCCCCAGATGCAATCTTGAAGTTCTAGCAGAACATTGGGTACCGATTCAAGTCATTCAGGCAAAGCATGTAGTTATTCCGTTCGCCGAGATATAGAGCGCTTCGAATGCACGGAAGCGAACACTCGACAGGATGGGGTCAGGCAGCGGTGGTTCCGCGTAACTCGGAGACGCGCGCGGATAAAAACTCGAAGTACCCTTCCATCCCCGCACCGGTCTTGGAGGAAAGCTGGAAGACTTGCATGTTGGGCCGCACCGCCTGAATATTTCCATACGCGGTTGGGTAGTCAAACTCAACGGCGGCAGCCAGGTCCATCTTGGTGATGATGGCTACGTCTGCGCTATTGAAGATGGTGGGATACTTCAGCGGCTTGTCTTCGCCTTCGGTGACTGAGATCAATACGATGCGCAGATTTTCCCCGAGATCGTAAGAAGACGGGCAGACCAGGTTGCCGACGTTCTCAATGAAGAGAATATCGAGGTCGTCGAGATTCCAGCCTTCGAGGGCTCTCTCGACCATCGCTGCTTCGAGGTGACATACGGTTCCAGTAACGATCTGCTGCACGCGCGCGCCGCTTCGTGCCAGGCGAATCGCATCATTCTCGGTGGCAAGATCTCCGACCAGGGCGGCTACTTGAAATCGAGATCGAAGTTGGGCAAGGGTCTTTTCGAGAAAGGCTGTCTTGCCCGAGCCAGGACTGGAAACCAGGCTCACCACGAGAACTCCTGCCGCACGAAACTTTTCGCGCAGCGACCGTGCCACCACATCATTCGCCTTCAGCACGTTCTTGCGAACTTCGACGAGTCTGGGCTCGGGAATCATTCTTGTATCTCCAACGCGAACACCTCGAGTTCCTTGCCTTGCAAAACTTCAGACGCGGGCGTACCGCACTCAGGGCAGCAAAACCATTGCGTCGACGTCAGCCCGCGCTGCGCCTGGCATTGCGGGCAGAAGACTACGACCGGAACTTCCTCGACCACCAGACGTGAGCCGGCGAGCGGAGTGTCCTGACAGGCCATCTCATAGGAGGAGAGCAAAGCTTCCTTCAGCACACCCGACAAAACACCAAGTTTCAGGTGCACCGCGGAAACATGGCCGCCATGGCGCTCGGCCTCTTCCTCGGCCATCTCCACAATGCTCATCGCGATGGAAAGCTCATGCATTTTCTTGGCTGCCTCTACGACGCAAATGCTGCCAGTGCTGCCTGCCCGAGACTGATCCCGCCATCGTTGGGAGGAACCGCAAGGTTCGTCCAGATTCTCAGCTCTTCGTTCCTGGTCAGAGATTGCAGATCTTCGAGCAACAACTCGTTTTGGAATACACCGCCCGAAAGAACGATAGTTTTGGTTCCATGTTCAGCGCTAACGTGCCGGACCGCATCAAGCAGTCCTTGCGCAACTCCGCGCTGGAAGGCACGAGCGACTTGCGCAGGATCTCGTCCGCCCACGCGATCGTCGAGAATCGAACGTAGGAGGGGGCGGAAATCGAGTTGATTGGCTTCGAACGGGAATGAATACGCATCGTGGTTCGAAGCGGAACGCGCCAACTGTTCAAGCCAAATCGCGGCCTGGCCTTCGAAGCTGATGGGACGCGTGAACCCGAGAAGAGCTGCGGCCGTGTCAAACAAGCGGCCGACGGATGTGGTTTTGAAAGCGCGCACATTCTTACGAACCAGTTCCAGCGCGCTGCTATAACGGCTGGAGAAGGCAAACGGCGCGGCTTCGAGGTCCGGAAGATGGTCGACTTGCGCGAGGAAACCGGCCGCGGCTTGAACCGGGTATTGCGCCGCGGCATCGCCGCCGGGCAGCGTCGCCGTACGAAGGTGAGCCACACGCTCGAAACCTGCCGCGACACTGCCGACAAAAATCTCCCCGCCCCAGACGCTGCCGTCGTCGCCGTATCCGGTTCCATCGAAACTGACGCCCACAACGCGGGTCTCCCATTCCCTCCGCTCTGCCAAGACCGAGGCGATGTGGGCACGGTGATGCTGTACGGCATGCCTCGCCTTCGCGGGAAGCTCAAAGGCATGCAGTGTCGAAGCGTACTGGGGATGACTATCGTGAGCGACAAGAATTTCGTCCCAGTCCACCTCGTACATCGCAACCAGGTCTTGAATCGTTTCGCGAAAGGCGCGGAATGCATCGTAGTGCGACAGGTCTCCGACATGCTGACTGACGAAAGCCTGGCCTTCGACCACAAGGGTGATCGTGTTCTTGAGATCGGGCCCAAGGGCAAGGATTGGGCGCTTGGTGGGCAGCGTCACGACGGCGGCGGGAGCGTAACCACGGGAGCGGCGAAGAATCGTCGGACCGAACGTCCCGACCCGAGCCACGGAATCGTCGACGCGACGGGCGACGGGACGTTCGCCAACCAGAAACGCATCCGCGATCCCGGAAAGCAGGTTGAAGGCCTGCTCGTCTTCGTAAGCAATCGGTTCGCTGGAGCGATTGGCGCTCGTCATCACCAGCACGTCGGGCGCGCCAGCGGCGAACAGCAGGTAGTGCAGGGGCGTATAGGGCAACATCACGCCCAATTCGTTGTTCCCGGGAGCAACGCCTTCCAGATTCACTTTGGCGGGCGCGAGGACAATGGGGTGAGCCACCGAAGTGAGAAGCGCTAACGAATCAGGCACAAGTTCGATGATCGCACGCGCTACTTCGATATCCCGTGCCATGACCGCGAAGGGTTTTTCCTTGCGGAACTTGCGTTCGCGCAAAGCCGCGACCGACGCGGCATTTCGGGCATCGCAGGCGAGATGATACCCGCCCACACCCTTGATCGCCAGGATGCTTCCCTCGCAGAGCAAGCGGGCCGTGTGCTCGATCGCGTGGTGCCCGGTGGCAATCGTTTTGTTCTCCGCGCGGAGAAGGAATTGTGGTCCGCAGTTGGGACAAGCAACCGGTTGCGCATGGAACCGTCGATTGCGCGGATGGTGATACTCGGAGCTGCAATATTCGTCGAGCGCCCACGACGCCATGGTCGTGCCGGAGCGGTCATAGGGCAGACTACGGATCACCGAGAAGCGTGGGCCGCAGTTGGTACAGTTGATGTACGGGTAACCGCAACGTGGATCGGCGGGATCGAAGAGCTCGCGCAGGCATTCCTCGCAAACCGGCAGGTCGGGTGAAATGCGAACCGTGGGAGAGGCGTGGCGTTCGCTGGCGCGAATGGTAAATTCGCGCAGACCGACGGGCTCCGCAGGCTCAATTTCGATTTCCGCGATGGTGGCGGCGGGAGGGGTTTGGGTTCGCAGATCGCGCACGAACGCGTCGAGACCGGGCTCGGAACCTTCGAGGTGAATTTCGACGCCTTCCTCGCCGTTGAGGACCCAACCTGAAAGAGTGTTGGCACACGCCAAGCGATACACGAAGGGGCGGAAGCCGACGCCCTGCACCACGCCGCGCACGCGAATGGAGCAGGCGCTCGCCACGCTACATCGCCTCGATCATGCAGGTGCGGCCCTGCCATCCGACCTGGATGACTCTATTGTTTTCGACCAGAA
>Ga0210401_10001519_pt1 | contig 26851 bp, 16 predicted proteins | sample IncBWH32MmetaG_FD_150866 | JGI IMG/M metagenome (GOLD analysis project Ga0210401, IMG submission 150866) | Forest soil microbial communities from Barre Woods Harvard Forest LTER site, Petersham, Massachusetts, United States - Inc-BW-H-32-M | ecosystem: Environmental > Terrestrial > Soil >...
GACTGCGAACTGACTCGAGTGATTTCTGACAGCGTTCGCATTCCAGTGATCGCGTCGGGTGGCGCAGGCTCTGCCGAACATTTCATTACGATTTTTCGAGAAGGCCATGCCGATGCTGCCCTCGCCGCATCGATCCTTCATTATGGGCTGACCGAGATCGCAGAACTCAAGCAGACGCTGGCGCAAGCGGGCGTTCCGATGAGGTGGCCATGCTGATTCCTTCCATCGACCTCATGGGCGGGAAGATCGTTCAACTCGTCCAGGGCAAAAAGAAGGCGCTCGAATTCACCGATTTCGAACCATGGATCGCGCTTTTCTCAAACTACCCGCTGGTACAGGTCATTGACCTCGACGCCGCGATCGGAAGCGGAAACAATCGGGCACAGTTGTCGCATTTCACCGATCGTCTGCCTTGCCAGGTAGGCGGCGGGATTCGAAGGATGGAGGATGCGACCGAAATTCTTGCGCGTGGAGCAAAACGGATCATCTTGGGGTCGGTTCTTGTGAAGCAGGGTCAGATCGATCGCGAGACCGCTGCGCAATTTGCCAATGAAGTCACGCCAGAAAATCTGACATTTGCGGTGGATTCAAAGAACGGGAAGGTCGCTATCAAGGGCTGGTATTCGCTGACCGACATCTCGCCCGCCGAGATGATGCAGGCGCTTGAACCCTACTGCACTTCGTTCTTATACACGCACATCGACACGGAAGGTCTCTTGCAAGGAATTCCGATTGAGACTGTCCGCTCGCTGCGCGCTGTCACGACGCGGCAGCTCATTGTCGCGGGAGGCATCCGCAGCCAGGAAGAGGTCGACCGGCTTCATGACCTGGGCATTGACGCGGTAGTTGGAATGGCCATCTACACCGGGCAGATGCGGCTGAAGAGAGCACAATCTTAGCGAACGGCATCAGTTGCGTGGGCGGTAGCGTTCCATCGCCAGCTCTACGATTTCCCCGATGAGCTGGGAATAGGAACGGCCCGAGGCCTTAGCCGCCATAGCAAATTCCTGTTTGCTCGAAAGCCACGGATTCGGATTCGCCTCCAGAACATAGACCTCGCCCTTGGGAGAGAGACGCATATCGATGCGCCCGTAGTCTCTCAACTTCACAGCACGGTGGGCCGCAAGCGCTGTCTCGTTGAGACGCGCGATTGTCTCTTCATCGAGATCTTCGGCGATATTCGACTTGGTGAGCTTGTACGCTTCAGCGTCTTTTTCGAACTTGACGTCGTAGCTGGCAATTTTTGGAGTACCTTTGGGAAGCTTGGAGAAATCAAGCTCCACCAAGGGAAGCGCCTGGGCGCATTCGTAGCTGCCTAAAATCGCGGCGTAGATTTCGCGGCCCTCGATGTATTCCTCGATGATTGCGGGCGAATCGAATTCATCCTGGATGTACTGCACGCGCTCCATGAGTTCCTTCACGCTGTCGACAACCGCATTCGAATTGATGCCGATCGAACCATCTTCCGCCAACGGCTTGACGATAAGGGGGAACGCGATGTCGTGCGCGTGCTCGATGGTGCCGCGGTACGAGGTAGCGAAATACGGCGTGCGAATGCCGTGAAACGCAAACATCTTCTTGGCAATACCTTTGTCCTGCGCAAGAAAACTGGCATGGGGACCGGCGCCCGTGTAGCGCAGCCCAAGTAGATCGAGATAGGCTGCGACGTGCATTTCTTTCGTGTCGTCGCCGGCGAAGGACTCGGTCAGATTAAAGATCAGGTCGGCCTCACACTTTGCCAGCGACGTCAGACACTGGGGGCTGCCATCTAGCACCTGGTAGGAAGGTTCGTGGCCCAGCTTCTCGAGCGCTTCGAAGATCTCTTCCCGATCTTCTTTTTCTCGTTTCTTCTTTTTACGGGACTTTGTCTTGCGCGCGGGAGTTTTGGGCTCGGGCGGCTCAACGACCGCACCTTCCTCTTCCCACACGTCATAGAGCACCGCAATTTTCATGGGCGATTCCGTCCTGCAATTGTGTGTGTACTACTCATCATAAACGCACAATCGCCAGAAAATCACGGCTGGACGAATTTTCCGCGAGTCATGTAGTTGGTGGCGAGCGTCGTGGTGTACACGGTTAGTTCTGCGAGATGCTCCGCTTCCCTTCGCGTGTCGGCCCGCAAACCTAGTTCGCCGATTCGTTTTTCGATGAGGTCCACCAGTTGCTTCACCATGGGACGCTGCACGCCAGTCCAATAGGTAACCTTGTCGACCAAGGCTTTGCGGTGTTGGTGAACAAAATCCAGCGCCGGACGGACCGTTTTCTTCTGACGCTTCGATACATTGAAAATATCGAACAGATCAGCGTCCAGCGCCAAGTCCCCAACCGGGGTCGCTTCAGGAACGGATTGGCGATAAAAGTCCGCGACCGTCGACTCCATTTCATCGACGGTGATGTCGGGATAGCCACGGCGCCGCACGGGATCAACCTGCCCAAGTTCGCGGGCGATGCGATTCATGTAGCGCAACTTGGGCATGGCGCTCCATCCGCGATAACGCTTCCGCCAACCACTGCGCGGAGTCAGCCAGACGGCGAAAGTTTCCGCGAAATCCTCATCGGGATGCTTTTGCGCGTACCAACCCGCAAGATGGCGGACAAAATTGCGGGAAAACGGAACCGGCCGATAGTTGTCGAGGTAGCGCCTGCGAAATGGCCCAAACAGTTCTTTCCACTCAGGAGTTCGATAGAGCTTGTAGGCGTAGTTGAAGGCGTGCCCGGCTTCGTGTCTGAGGTACATCATGATCTCGCGTTTGTCTTCGAGATCGTTCATGTCTTTCTCGAGCAGAGCCAGGTCAGGATTCGCCAGATAAAAAGGAATTCCAATTACGGGTTCACCAGAAGGGCAACCCCACTCATCGGTGAGATAACAGGCGGGACGAAATTTCGCGAGACCCTTACGGCCGAGTTCGTCGTACAACTGGTGAACAAAACGCTCAATCGGAGACCCTTCGAGTTTCAGCCCCAGCTCTCGAATAGGTTTACCTAAGATTTCCTGCAGCTGCGCTCGTGATTTTTCACTTGCTTGCATGGGTTCTACCGGAGAATTGCTCCGTGGAATTTCAGAGCTGGGAGGAAAGCAACGGCACAACCCAGGCAGAATTAAGTATAAGAGGAAGAAGAAAAAAGCAGGGAGGTAGGTCAGATCACGCACCCTTGCACGGGGAACCAACCGCAGGACGCAGCACTGCACATCAACATTATTTTCAGTCGCTTACATTGATTCCATAGCGTATTACTGGAATGTATTGCAGGACTCGATTGTCCCTCCGGTCATGCCCCGTTGAAACCACTCGACCCGTTGCGCGGAAGAACCGTGGGGAAATGAGTCTGGGCTGACTTGGCCGCGTGACATGCGTTGCAGTCGATCGTCGCCAACTGCGGCCGCAGCGCCGAGAGCGCTTTCCACGTCTCCGCTCTCGAGCAGATTGCGTTGTTGTGTCGACTTGGCCCAGACTCCTGCGAAACAATCGGCTTGAAGTTCCAGCCGAACGGAGAGCGCGTTCCCCGCACCGGGGTTTTGACTTTGCAGGCCGCGGACCTTGCGCTCGATTCCCAGCAGGTTTTGCACGTGATGTCCCAATTCATGCGCGAGAACGTAGGCTTGAGCAAATTGGCCTGGAGCTCCGAAGCGCCGCTGCAGTTCATCGTAAAAGCCGAGGTCGATGTACACCTTCTGATCCGCCGGACAGTAGAACGGTCCGGTTGCGGACTGCGCCGAGCCACAACCCGAGTAGGTCGCGTCGCGAAACAATACAAGCTTGGCATGCTGGTACGGAATTCCCTTCGCCTGCAGGATCTGCGCCCAAGTCTTTTGCGTGTCGTCGAGCACGAAGGAGACAAACTGCACGGCAGGTTCCTCACGCGCGTCGCGCTGGGGATCGGATTGACTTACTGCCGGGCCGGTCGAGACACCCTGACCTCCGACCAGAGAGAAGAAGTCCCGTTTGAACACAAGACTCAAAACAAGGAGTATCAGGAATCCACCAATGCCGATGTGCACTCCGCCAATGCCAGAACCACCTTGATCACGACGGTCTTCGAGGTCATCACTTCTTCCGCCTGGAGTCCAACGCATAACTCATCTCCTGCCACAGGACATCTTGCGCCGAAAATTATAGTCGCGAAAACATGACTGCGGGACAGTCGAAACTGCGAATTTACATACGCCTCAACCATGACCCGCGACTTCCGGGGTACACTAGAAAACTTTCACCAACTTCAGGAGGAATGCTCTATGCCCGAAGCCACGCTGAGTGGCGCCGATTTCAAGAAGCAGTTGCGGGAAGGAAAGCCGAAGATGGGGCTGTTCCTCAACGCACACAGCCCAACCGTCGCCGAGCAACTGGCGCACAGTGGCTACGATTGGCTGCTGGTCGACACGCAACATGGTCCGATGGGTTATGAAAAGCTGTCCGCCATGCTGTCAGGAATCGCCAATGGTGGCGCGAAGTCGATCGTGCGGGTTGGCGGCTACGACGACCGGCCCGGAATTCAACAGGCGCTGGATCTGGGCGCTGACGGCGTCCTCGTGCCCTACATTAATACTGCTGAGGAAGCGCGCCAGGCCGTCAGTTGCACCAAGTACCCGCGGACGGGGACACGTTCGGTGTATTTTCCGCAACGGAGTATGAACCGCGCCGGCCTGCTGGGCTATGCGGGAAACTTTAACAACAATGGCATCGTGGCTATGCAGGTCGAGACGGCATCTTGCATCGACAACATTGCTGAGATTGCCGCCGTGCCGGGCGTCGATATTCTCTTTTTGGGGCAGAACGATCTTTGCATGTCGATGGGCCTCTACGAGAAATACGAATTCCCCCATATGTACACGTCGCCGGAGTTAGGCGCTGCCACGCAGAAGCTCATTGACCATGCGCGAAAAAACAACGTGATTCTGGGTCTCTTTCTCTTCGGAACTTCCCGCGTTGGCGAATTCCTCGACAAGGGTTTCACTTTCATCAGCATTGGAAATGATCTTCATCACGTGCTTACGCAAGCGGGCGCGTATATGAAGGACATGGAAGGGGCCGCGAAGGAGAAAGGCAAGGATTGGAGCCGGCGTCCGACGGCGCTTTTCTGATTGCGAGTCAGGTGATTCTTTGACGGCGCTCCACATTTCGGAGCGCCTTTTGATTTAAGCAAGACTTCGAGGATGGCGCTCTATCTGACGAGGAGGTCGGCAGTTTCGAGGAGCTGTTCCGGGGTTCGCCCATTTTCCCGAAGTTGACGAATGCTGGCAGCATCGTGGCGCTTCGCCATGCGGGTGCCAGTGGCGTCACGAACCAGGCCGCAGTGGCAATACGCAGGCGGAGAGAAGCCGAGGGCTCGAAACAACAGGATCTGTCGCGCTGTCGATTTCAATAGATCGGCGCCGCGAACCACCTCGCTGATCTGCATCAGCGCATCGTCGACCGCAACCGCTAGTTGGTAAGACGGGACGTCATCCCGGCGCCAAACGACGAAGTCTCCGAAATCCTTCCCGGCAACGAAGGTCCGTTCTCCGAAGTTCAAGTCCATGAAAGATACGCGCTCTTGTTCGGGAACCCGGAAGCGCCAATTGTTGCCAACGGGCGCGTCGAATTGTGTGGCATCGTTTCTCGAACGGCACGTCCCCGGATAGATCGGTTCGTCATCCGCATCGTTCGGCGCCGTCGCGGCTGCGGCGAGATCCTTGCGAGAACAGCTGCACGCATAAATGTATCCGCCGTCGCGCAGCTTGCGCCAGGCGTTCAAGTAAACGGATCGCCGCTCGCTCTGGGCATAGGGGCCGTAAGGTCCGCCACAATCAGGGCCTTCGGACCAGACGATACCGAGCCAGCGCAAGTCCTCGTACATAGCGTTAACAAACTCTGGGCGGCAACGGAGCGGATCGAGATCTTCGTTGCGGAGAATCAGGGTTCCGGCATGATCTCGAGCCCGCTGTGCCGCGATCGCGAAAGTCCGAGCGTGTCCTAGATGCAGAAGCCCGGTCGGAGAAGGCGCCAGACGTCCACGATATTGCACTTGAGACGAACTCGCGTTCACGATTTTTATTCGTACGGTGTCGGGCTGACTGCCGAGGCTACGCTCGCATCCTGTAAGACCGTGGCATTCGATTGAGCCGGGTATTGTCCTTCCCACCGTGCGACCACGACGGTGGCGAGACAGTTTCCGAGAACGTTCACCGAAGTGCGCGCCATATCCATGAGCTGATCAATTCCCAGCAGCACAAACACTGGTTCCACCGGCAGGCCGAACGATCCCACCGTTCCCAACAGAATCACGATCGCCGCGCGGGACACGCCAGCCACCCCTTTACTGGTCAGCATGAGGGTCAACAGCATCAAAACCTGCTGGCCAACACTCATATGAATGCCAGCAGCCTGCGCTATAAAGACCGAGGCCAGCGACAGGTAAAGGGTGCTTCCGTCCAGATTGAAGCTGTAGCCCGTGGGCATGACAAACGCGACGATCTCGCGAGGAACTCCGATCTCCTCCATCGCCTCCATGGCGCGAGGCAGCGCCGCCTCCGAGTTCGCAGTTCCGAAAGCGATGGTAAAGGGCTCAGCGACTGCCGCGACGAAGCGCCGCAGAGGAATTCGCGCCACCAGCGCAATCGGCAAGAGGACTCCGAGAACAAAGACGAGCAGGGCCACATATAACGTCACGAGCAACCTTGCGAGATTCAGCAGTACGGTTAGCCCAGTGCTGCCGACGGTATAGGCGACGGCAGCACCCACACCGATGGGGGCAAAGTACATCACCAGGTTCGTGAACTTGAACATGGTCTCGGCAAGACTTTCGGTGAAGTTCAACATCACCCGGCGTCGATCCTCGCGTACCATCGCCAGCGCAATCCCGAAAAGAATGCTGAACACAACAACTTGCAGAATTTGGCCTTCGGCTATTGATTTGGCCAGGTTTTCCGGAAACACGTGAAGAATCGTTTCGGTCGCACTAAGCTTCTGGACTTGCAGCGACTCTGCACCCGGCGCCGAGACGTTTGCGCCAACCCCTGCCTTGCTCAGGTTGATCGCCGCCAATCCGATGATCAGAGCCAAGGTGGTTACGAACTCGAAGTAGAGGATCGCTTTGATGCCGAGGCGCCCCACCTTCTTGAGACTGGAATGCCCCGCAATCCCGCTGACCAGCGTTGCAAAAATAAGTGGGGCGACGATTGTTTTGATCAAACGGAGGAAGATCAAGCCGAGGACTTGCAAATGGATCGCGGTCCGCGGCCAATCGTGACCGATCGCAACACCCGCAACCATCGCGATGAAGATCCAGACGGTAAGGGACTTCCTGTAGAGGGCGTACGGAAACAGCGAAAGGATGGCGATCCAGTGCCCCGCCAGGACGAGGCTGGACGACAACGGGGCTCCCTTGTAACGGAGGAAGCTGAGACCCGCACTGAGTACCCACAACAACAACGCTGGCAGCAGCAGTCCCTTGGTTACTGATCCACTTCGGCCGTTGTCTTCAGTGTTCATCACACTAATTAAGGTTTCAGATCCCGCGGCATCCTGACTCATGCATCAGCCAGGCAAGCAGGATTGTAGAAAATAAAGCCTTACATGTGACAAGAATCGTCGGGGAGACCCTTTCTTGCACTGATGTCTGGGCATCGCTTCGGAGGTTGTCGAGGACTCCACGAGCCGCTAAAATGAGCTAAAATCATTCACGCTTTTCAGGGATGGCAACCAATCAAGCGTCGATCTCTCCGCCCTCGGACGGTCGCGGCGCCATCCGCCGCTAAATCGAATGTCTCTGAGGTCTCCGTGACGACACACTCACGCCCTGCACAACCCGTAAATGAAGGAGGAAAGTCATGGTAACGGCTCTGCCGAATGTGCAACTGCAAGACAAAGTTTCTGAATTTATCTCCAAGCCGCGAAAGATGCTGATCAATGGTAAGTGGGTCGAATCCGCGTCGGGAAAAACCTTCCCAACGTATGACCCGTCGACGGGGGAAGTGCTGGCCAAGGTGGCGGAGGGCGACCGCGAGGATATTGATCGGGCAGTGAAAGCGGCGCGCGCGGCGTTTGACAGCGGACCGTGGCGCCGGCTCACCTCTTCTGAACGCGGCCGGGTTATCTGGAAGCTGGCTGATCTCATGGAACAACATCTGCAGGAGTTCGCCGAGCTCGAAACTCTCGACAACGGCAAGCCGTTGAAGGTCGCGAAGGCTGCTGATGTTCCCCTGGCCGTTGACCTGTTCCGCTACATGGCGGGTTGGGCAACGAAGATCGAAGGCAACACCATTCCGATATCCGTTCCGTATGCGCCCGGCGCGAAGTACCTCGCGTACACTTTGCGCGAACCGGTCGGTGTTGTTGGCCAGATTATTCCGTGGAATTTCCCCTTGCTCATGGCGGCGTGGAAGCTTGGACCCGCTCTGGCCGCAGGGTGCACGGTAGTCATCAAACCAGCCGAACAAACTCCACTGTCCTGCCTCCTGTTAGGAGAACTCGTACAGGAAGCTGGAATCCCCGATGGCGTCGTGAACATTGTTCCGGGATATGGCGAGACCGCAGGGGCTGCGCTGGCTGCCCATCCGGATGTTGATAAGGTTGCATTCACCGGCTCGACCGAAGTCGGGAGGTTGATCCTGCAGGCGGCTGCTGGAAATCTGAAAAAGGTTTCTCTCGAGCTTGGCGGGAAATCCCCGAATGTCGTGTTCGGCGATGTGGATCTCGACGCCGCCATTGCAGGCTCGGCCAGCGCCATCTTCTTCAATCACGGACAGTGCTGCTGCGCCGGTTCCCGCCTCTATGTGGAGAACTCCATTTTCGACAAAGTGGTCGAGGGTGTCTCCGCCAAGGCGGACAAAATCCGCGTGGGACCGGGCATGGACAAGTCCACTGATATGGGGCCGCTGGTTTCAGAAGAACAGCTCAACCGGGTATGCGGTTATCTCGAATCCGGATTCTCGGAAGGCGCGAAGGCCGTGGCCGGCGGGAAGCGGCATGGGGACAAGGGGTATTTTGTGAAACCTACCGTGCTCGTGAATACGCGCGACGATATGAAAGTCGTGCAGGAGGAAATCTTCGGACCAGTGGTGACGGCGATTCCCTTCAAAGACACGAGTGAGATGATCGCCAAAGCCAACGACAGCGTTTACGGGCTAGCGGCTGGCATCTGGACACGAGATATCCAGAAGGCGCATCGTATGGCCGCAGAGCTGCGCGCGGGTACTGTGTGGATCAACTGCTACAACATCTTCGATGCTGCCCTGCCGTTTGGCGGGTACAAGCAGTCTGGCTGGGGGCGCGAGATGGGGCACGACGTGCTGGAGCTTTACACGGAAGTGAAAGCGGTCTGCGCGGCCCTCTAGTTTTCGAACATCGTTTCGTAGCGGGGGAGCTTTCGCTCCCCCTGTTTTTTCTAAGGTGTAGTCTCGAACTAAGCTCGCGCATCCTGGCGGGCCCGCTGGATATCCTTCATGTCTCCCATAGCGATGATGATTCCCGAGCTCGGGACCACAGCGTTGTCTGGAGGGTTGATCAACAGTTCCGCGCCAGCCGAAACATTCTTCAACCCCAGCACCAGCAGATTGTATTGCCCTTTGAGATTTAAATCGTGAAGTGCGGTTCCAACCCAGCGTGAAGCAGATCCCACCTCGATTTCCTCTACGCGCAACGTGCTTCCCTGCTCTTTGAGCATTTGGTCGAGGAATCCAACCACGTGCGGACGAAGCAACTCGCTGGCCATGCGCAAGCCGCCGATCTGGCTGGGAGAGACGGTAGAACTTGCGCCCGCCCGCATCATCCGGTCGGCAAACTTTCGGTCCGCCGACCTGGAAACGATTCGCATTTTCGGAAAGCGCTGGCGCACGATCACGGTGATAACGAGATTGTCTTTGTCGTTGGGTAGTGCAGCAGTCAGGCCGCGAGCCCGATCCAGGCCTGCTTTCTGCAGAACTTCCTCCTCGGTCGCATCTCCGACTACGTAGAGCATCTCTCCAAGGGTATCGGAGTGAAGTTCGCGCGCTTTCTTCAGATTTTCTTCCGAGGTGTCGATCACCACATAGGGTGTCGATGTCTTTTGGAGTTCGGTGACGGCGTGCCGCCCCGTGTCCCCCAGGCCGCAGACGATAAAGTGATCCTTGAGTTGATCGATTCGTTTTTGCATGCTGCGCCTCCAGAAGGGATTCGTGACCTCCACTTCCACGAGGAAAGCTGCCACGACGGAAAATACGTAAACCGTGATCGCTACGCCAAAGAGAACGATACCGATGTTGAAAATACGCAGCGCGGGGTTGTGACTGGTATCGACAATTTCCCCGTATCCCACGCCAGCCACTGTGATCACTGCCATGTAGAGCGCTTGCAGGAAGGTAACCGACTCTCCGCCAAGCAATCGGTATCCCGTCACGCTGAACACAATCAGCCCGAGGAGCAGGCCGAGTGCGAATAACAGGCGATTGCGGAGGGCCATCGGGTCACCGCCGCCATTCGTCGATCAGGTTGGCGACCAGTCCGCTCCAGCCCGTCTGATGGCTCGCCCCCAGCCCCATGCCGGAGTCGCCGTGATAGTACTCATTGAACAGCAGGCAATCCCGCCAGTGGGGATCGGTTTGAAAGCGCTCGTAGCGTCCGAAGCAGGGCCGCCGGCCGGCCGCGTCCCGCTTGAAGATCGCGATCATGCGATTGGCGGCGTCTTCCGCCATCGCCCTTGGCGTGACGGGACGGCCATTGCTGCCTCTCGTCACCACAGCGCTAGTGTCCCCTAATGCTTCGTCAAACCGTAAGAATGAATGAATCAGCAGATAGGAGGTCGGGAACCACACCGGGCCGCGCCAGTTCGAGTTCCCACCTTTTAGTTTCACTTCGGCTTCCCCAGGTTCGTAACCAAGCGATCGTTCGCCAAAGCGAAACGGATGCTCGCGGTGGTATTTGGACAAGCTCCGAATCCCATGCGCCGAGAGAAATTCGTCCGGGTCCCAGATCCTCTGAAGAAGCCGCTTGAACTGATTGGGATCGGCTATCGACAAAACGTAACGCCGGTCGCCATTACTGACGGCGTAGCATGCGTCTCCAACCAAATCGGGACGATTCTTGATGAACCACTCGACGTCCCGCAGAAAGTTGGGGTGTGCCTGGAGCTCGTCATGCTCCAGAACCTCGATCGCGTAGAGCGGAATAAGTCCCACCAGCGAGCGCAAACGAAACTTGTGGAACTCGCCGTTGGGATACCGCAATACATCGTAGAAGAATCCGTCCGACTCATCCCACAGCTGGTAGTTGCGTCCGCCCATCTTCTTCATGGCGGCGCCGATATAGATGAAGTGCTCGAAGAACTTTGTGGCGACGCCTTCATAAACGGGATTCTGCCTGGCTAGTTCCAGTGCGATTCTCATCAGGTAAAGGCAGAAAAATCCCATCCAGCCGGTCGCGTCGGATTGCTCAAGAACGGCGCCATCCGGAAACTTCTCGCCGCGGTCGACCACGGCGATGTTGTCGAGTCCGAGGAAGCCTCCTTCGAACACGTTGTTCCCTGCACTGTCCACGCGATTCACCCACCAGGCGAAGTTGATGAGAAGTTTGTGAAGACATCGCTCCAGAAAATCGAGATCGCCCTGCCCGGTCCGTTGCTTTTCGAGCTGATATACGCGCCAGCAGGCCCAGGCGTGCACCGGGGGATTCATGTCGGAGAATTCCCATTCGTAGGCCGGAATCTGGCCGTTGGGATGCTGGAATTGCTCGAAGAGCAGGATCCAGAGGTTCTCTTTGGCAAAGTCCGCATCCACGAGTGCCAGCGTGATGCACTGAAAGGCGAGATCCCACGCGGCAAACCACGGAAACTCCCACTTGTCGGGCATGGAGAGGACGCGCATGGAGTTCAGATGACGCCAGTGAACGTTCCGCAGATGCTTGCGCGACGTCGGAGGCGGAATTCTTGGATTGTCGCCTTCCAGCCACAAATTGACATCCCAAAGATAGATTTGCTTGCTCCACAGCATGCCGGAAAGCGCCTGCCGCTGGATTGCTTTCTCTTCTTCCGTCGCCGACCGAGGTTGGATGACAGCGTAAAATTCGTCCGCTTCTGCTTTTCGAGTGGCGACGATCTTGTCGACGTCGTCCAGAGGTGCCGGAAGCGCTCGGGGAGTCAAGCGCAGCCGCAGCACGAAGGATTGCTGCGCTGAGACAGTACGCCGGTACCAGACACACGCTTTCGTTCCGTTGCGCGCCGGGTTGACACAATTTTCGCCCGAGATCACAAAGCGGTGGAAAGCGTCCTTCACGAAAGACTTCGGATTGGAGGCGCACCCATAAAGCTTGACCGCGTTACTTTCGTTGTCGGTGAAAAGGGCGTCTCCATCTGCGGGCGCGTACAAGAAACGCTGCCCCAGCGAATAGGGAAACTGCAGATTGCGCAATGGTGGAGAACTTGAATCGTCGGCCGCAAGTGCAATAAGGCCCTCGGGTGCAGACGCGGTACGGATGATGGGCTCGGTTGCCCGAGGTTCATTCCATCCCCAGGTATTGCGAAACCATAAGTGGGGCAACAGATGCAGGACAGCAGGCTCGGGTCCCCGGTTCACCGCTTCGATGCGAATGCAAATATCTTCTGGATCCGCCTTCGCGTACTCGACGAACACGTCGAAGTATCGGTTCTCGTCAAAGATTCCAGTATCGAGAAGTTCGTATTCTGAAGCACCCACCTGCCCCCAGCGGCGGCGATTCTCCTCGACCAGAAGCGCGTAGGGAAATTCGCGCTGCGGATACTTGTAGAGCATCTTTTGATAACTATGGGTAGGCGTGTTGTCGAGATAGAACCAGTACTCTTTGACATCCTCGCCGTGATTCCCTTCGTTCCCAGACAGACCGAACATCCGCTCCTTCAGGATGGGGTCGTGGCCGTTCCAAAGCGCTAGCGCAAAAACAAGCAGCTGATAGCGGTCGCAGAATCCGGCGATTCCATCTTCTCCCCAGCGATAGGCCTTGCTCCGGGCCATGTCGTGCGTCAGAAATTCCCAGGCACAACCATCAGGACTGTAGTCCTCGCGCACGCTTCCCCAGGAACGCTCGCTGACATACGGTCCCCATTTGCGCCAGGCAGGAACAAAGCCGGAATTTGGCTCCGCCAGACGCTCTTGTTCCCTGCTTAGTGGTTTGCCGGAGGATGCGCTCATCACTGGCTTGCCTTCACCACTCCGCTGGAGCGCGAAAGCGCCGAACTCACCTTTTGCATTTGCGCTGCGAATCTGGGGCCGTTGTAGGCGGAAGGGTTGTCAACCTGTTCGAAAAGCCCATTGATCAGTTCATGCAACTCGGCGCCGGAGTCGTTCGTGCCTTGCTTATAGGCGTTAAAAAGAGAATCCAGGGACATCGCCGCTTGTTCGGCCGCACGTTGTCCGTGGGCAGAGATGGAATCTCCGTCCTGCGCAATGGCGCGCATGAGAGCCAGGGTGAACGCGGCGTCGTAGGTCTTCGTGTTCAATTGCTGGGCAAACTGGCCGGCCACTGCCGCCGCATGGTTTGCCGTGGCAGAAATTTCCTGCGGATTTCCGTTGTGTTCACCCAGCAAGTCGGCCAACTTCTTGATGTCGGAATCCAATTGCGTCGCCGCATCAGGATTCATTTTCCTCGCGACGTGCCGAAAGATCACGTAGCGCGATTCGTTCCAGGCCGGAACGCCGGGCTGACGGCCCGCATATCCGAGTTCCTGCCGCCAGCTGTCCTCAGGCTTCGTTAGACTGTGATGGCAGGCGAAGCAATCCAATTCCCCATACTCGGGCCAAGCAGGGCTGCTTGCGCGACGAGCCAGTCGCTCCAGCCCCTTTTGCAGCTGCACCGCTTCCCCCACACCCCACACCTGCACTCCTCGCCAGCCCTCCTCGGGAGGTTCTTTCCAGTGTTTCGGCATTACGGCGCTGAAGAGGTTCAGCTCGAACGTGAGGTCGGGATGACCAGCTGCGAGCATCTCGTGATCGACGAGTTTTTCGGGAGTTCCCAAATGACAGGTCAAGCAGCGTTCGCTGCGTCTTACCAGATCGCGTGTGTCGTACATGCCTAACTGGACGGATTTCTCGTGCGGCCAGTTTTTCGTCGTGTGCGGACCGAGCCACCCAGAAGCCGGGCCATGACAGCTCTCGCAACTGACGCCGTCGATCAGGTCGAAGGTTTCTGCTCTCTGGTCACTCGGTACTGAGAGTGCGTGACATGCAAGACACTTCTGAGCTTGATCCGGTCGCCCAATCTTGAGGATCGTGCCGATTCGCATGGAAACGGTGCTCGAAAGCACCTGATAGGCTCGCGAGTGCTTATCCTGCCCTGCCCAGATGGTGTACTCGTTTTGCGCGACCCGGGTTACCTGTTTGGGTTGAATGCTGCCGTGGCAACTGCTGCTGGCGCACCCTCCCGGCCCGTTGTACTTCCCTGCGGGAACGTTCTGCGCGAAGGCGCAGGAACCCACTACTACCAGACACACCAGTGCATCCCGCGCCGGGTTGACCGTTTTCCCCATCTCGTCTGGCGTCGGTTCAGGATTCCGCTTGTGATTGGCGGATTGGTCTTGCTTATACCTATTCCGTGGGCTGGAATCAATTGACAGTTTGGTACGCGCGCAGCACGGCCGTACAGGTCCTCTGGTAAGCCGGTGTCCCAAGATCGGCATTCCCCGGCCGGAATCTTTAACGCTAAGATTTCTGCAAACCTCGACATCATTAAACCGGGTTTACGGGGACACTAGCGCCTTGTTCGATCAACTCAGGGCGATCCAGCAGCAGTTCGGCTACTTGCCTGCAGATCAACTGCAGCAACTTGCCATTCGCATGAACGTTCCTGTCAGCCAAATCCATGCGGTCGCCAGCTTCTATCCCCATTTTCACCTTACGGCGCCGCCGCGAGCCGAGGTCAAAATCTGTGCCGATATGAGCTGTCATCTGCGCGGCGCTCCGGAGTTAAAGGCCGGCCTGGCACAGATGTTTCAAGGCCAGGACGTTTCGATACGCGATGTGTCGTGCCTCGGTCGCTGTGATAAGGCACCGGCTTTCTCCGTGAACAATCGGATTTATTGCGGCGTCGACGAAGCGGGAGCCGCGTCGTTGGTTCGAGACGCGGCTTCCGGCAGACAGCTTCCGCCGGAACCACGCGACAATCCACAGACCCGGGTTGTCTCAGATCCATACGACGGCTCACCGAACTACTCGGTGGTGCGGCGCTTCGTCGAGACTCGCGACTGGACTGGAATTCTGGCGACTCTGAAGGCGAGCGGCCTCCGCGGCATGGGTGGCGCCGGCTTCCCGACGGGCAACAAGTGGGAGATCGTTCGCAACGCCCCAGGAAAAGCCAAGTACATCATCTGCAACGCCGACGAGAGCGAACCGGGAACAATCAAGGACCGCTTCATCATGGAATCGGTCCCCCATCTGGTAATCGAGGGCATGATTGTTGGGGGCATGGTCACCGGCTCCAATCAAGGGATCATCTACATCCGCCACGAATACGAAGAACCGCAAGAAGTCCTTCAGGAAGAGATTGACCGCTGCTATCGGGCTGGCCTGCTTGGCAAGAAGATCCTGGGAAGCGAACTTGCCTTCCATCTTGAGATCTTTGTCAGCCCGGGCGGCTACATTTGCGGTGAAGAAAGCGCTCTGCTGGAGGCGATTGAGGGCAAACGTTCCGAGCCACGCAACAAGCCTCCGTTCCCCGGGACCGATGGTCTCTGGAATCAGCCAACGGTGATCAACAACGTGGAGACCTTCACCTTTGCCACGGTGATTCTTGCGCGTGGTGCGGACTGGTTCAAGGCTGCGGGCAAGAATGGCGCTGCTGGGATGAAGTTCGTCGGTGTCTCGGGAGACGTCAACGCGCCTGGAATTTTCGAAGTGCCGATGGGCACGAGCTACTCCGAACTGATCTACAAGAACGCTGGCGGAGTCCGCGGTGGACGAAATCTGCTTGCCTTTGCACCTTCCGGACCTTCATCCGGTTATTTGCCGGCCTCGATGGTCGATCTGCCGCTCGACTGGAACGCGGTGGCGGCTGCTGGCTCCATGGTGGGCTCCGGCGCGATTGTGGTGTGCGCAGAAGGCCGGTGCATGCTGGATATGGCGCTGAATGCCGTGCGCTTCTACCGCAACGAATCCTGTGGGAAGTGCGTCCCCTGCCGCGTGGGCTCGCAAAAAATGGTTGAGATCCTGATGGGGTGGACCGAGGGGCGCTGCTCCGACACCGATCAGCAAGTTATGGCTGAACTTTCGAGCGCGATGAAATTGACATCTATTTGTGGACTGGTCAAGTGGTTCCGGGTTCCGATTGCATCCGTGATGAAGCATTTCCCCCACGTCGTGGAAGAGCATATTTCCGAACGCCGGTGCTCGGCGGGTGTGTGCTTCGCGAAGCGAGGCGTGGCATGAGTTCGACGCCCGCCTCCCAGATCGAGTTGATCATTGATGGGACCAAGGTCTCGGTTCCGGCAGGAACGACGCTTTTCGACGCCGCCCGACTGAACGGCATCCCAATTCCCACGCTATGCCATCAGCAGAACGAAACTCCCGTCGGCGTTTGCCGCATTTGTGTCGTCGATGTTGGCCAGCGAGTCTACGCGGCGTCGTGCATCCGACTGGCCGAGCCCGGCATGAACGTAAAAACCTGCTCCGAGCCGGTGCAAGCCGCGCGGCACACACTGCTTGAACTCCTCATGTCAGACCACCCGTCTCCGTGTGCACGCCAGCTTCACTCTGGCGACTGCGAACTGGAGCGACTGGCAGCCGCAGCTGGGATCGCGGAGCCGCGTTTTCCGCGACGTTCAAGCCCTCGCGGAAAGGATGACTCCTCTGCCGTCATCGCCGTAGACCACAATTCCTGTATTCTCTGCGACCGCTGCATCCGCGGCTGCGACGAAATCCGGCACAACTGGGTGCTGGCTCGACGGGGAAAGGGATATCAGGCGGGCGTTGCCTTCGATACGAACCTGTCGATGGCCGAGTCCTCGTGCGTCTCCTGCGGCGAGTGCATGGTGTCGTGCCCGACCGGAGCTCTGACCAATAAGCGCGTGGTAGGAACGGAACTTGGTTCGGGTGAAGTGCTCGATCCCGCAGAGCTGCTGCACCTGCCGATCTTTGAGAACGTCTCTGGTACCTTCCTGGGATTGAATCAGAAAGCGGTCGTGAAGCGACACTACCGCGCCGGAGAAATCATCTGCCGCGAAGGCGAATTCGGCTCAACCGCCTTTTACATACTCTCCGGGCAAGCGGAGGTGTTTCTCGAGAGCCCCATGGCTCACGTGAAAACCGATGGCACCAGTCACGGTTTCTTCCGCCGACTGAAAAGCATTTTGAGCCCACGGGATGAGCATCGCCGCAATGAGGAATCGAGTCGCCCATTCATTCCGATCGATGCATCCGTGGATCTTCCCTACGGGAACCCGATTGCGGAACTGGGGGCCGGTGAACTGTTCGGCGAGATGACCTGCATGAGCTATTACCCGCGCTCCGCGACTGTGCGCGCGAAGACCGACTGCGTCATGCTGGAGATGCTGCGCAATGTACTCGACATCTTGCAGCGAAACAAGACTTTCCGTGCACAACTGGAGCGGAACTACCGAAATCGCGCCCTCGACTCGCATTTGCGCAGCGTGCCCATCTTCGCCTCACTCACCAAGGACTTCATCGACCATCTGCGCGATCGAGTGGAGCTGCTTCGTTTCAGCCCAGGACAGGTCATCTGCCGTCAAGGCGAGATGGCCGACAGTCTGTATCTGGTGAGGATCGGGTTCGTAAAGGTATCGGAGGAACGACCCGGCGGCGAATTGATTCTCGCCTATCTTGCCCGCGGCGGATATTTCGGAGAAATCGCTTTACTCAGTGGAAGTCCACGCACCGCAACCTGCACGGCGCTTGACCACGTGGAGGTCGTCCGGATCGCTCGCGAAGATTTTGAGTTGATGTTAAATCGCTTTCCGGATGTTCGGACGCGCCTTGAGGCCATTGCGCAAGAGCGCGTTCAGGAAAATCGGAAGCGCGCCTCGCAACTGCAGACCTTGCCTGTCGGACAGTTTCTCGCCAATGGTCTGATGGAAGCGCAGAGCCTGCTGGTCCTCGATCTGGACCGCTGTACGCGCTGCGATCAATGCGTTCGCGCTTGCGCTGACGCCCACGATGGCGTGAGCCGCCTTGTGCGCGAGGGAGTTCGTTTCGACAAGTACCTTGTCGCCACTTCTTGCCGGCAATGCCGTGACCCGCTGTGCATGGTGGGTTGCCCGGTCGGGTCAATCCGGCGCAGAAATTCCCTCGAAGTCATCATCGAAGACTGGTGCATTGGTTGTGGACTGTGCGCGAACAATTGCCCCTACGGCAATATCAACCTTCACCCGTTCCCGGTCGAATTGGACGATCCTTCGCACCCGGGGAGGAAAATCGCGAGCACCCGTTTGAAGGCGACATCCTGCGATCTGTGCCATGACCACGCCGAGCCAAGTTGTGTTTATGCTTGCCCGCACGACGCCGCGCACCGGGTCAATCCGCCTGAGTTTTTTGCTGGGCTGCTCGAGCAATCGAGTCCACTGAAAGGTTAAGTTCTTGCTCATTGACCGCAGCCACCGGAATTGGTTCGTCGGAAGCATCGCAGTACTAGGTGTGGCTGTGGCGACTTACCTTCCCTATGCCTTGCAATCGCCACAGGGCCCTCGTGGCGGCAGTGTTCCCGGACTAATTTATGGAAGCGTCGGATTCGCGTTCATGGTGTTTGCAGGACTGCTGGGGCTGCGCAAGAAGTTTCCGATTTGGCGTATCGGGCGGGCACAAACCTGGATGCGCGGCCATCTTTGGTTGGGGTTTCTGAGCTTCCCTCTCATCCTTCTGCATGGCGGATTCCACTTTGGCGGTCCGCTCACCCGGCTGCTGATGTGGATGTTCGTTCTCGTCTTCGTCAGTGGAATCCTGGGAGCGGCGCTGCAGCATTTCATGCCGAGGTTTCACACCGTGCAACTACCGATGGAAACCATTTACGAACAGATTGAGCATGTACGCGCTCAACTCGCCCAGGAAGCCGGTCGGCTCGTCGAAGAAAGTTGCGCAACGCTGGAAGGCAGCGTCTCCCATGCGGGAGAAAGGGAGAGGGCGACGGCCGCAGCTGCCGGTGCGAACTGGGATGTCACGGTTGCGACGGGCCTATTGCTGGATGAGCAGGCCAGCACCGAACTACGCCGCTTCCTGAAAGACGAAATGCTTCCCTATCTGCAAAGGGCCGGCGGGCACGGCCAACGGCTGGGCGTTGCAACTACAGCGGCATCTATCTTCAGCAATCTCCGTGTACTGTTGCCTCCCAATCTGCATTCGCACGTCGACGACCTCGAGAATATTTGTGAGGAAAAACGCCAGCTCGACCAGCAGAGTCGCCTTCACAAGATCCTCCACGGATGGTTGCTTGTCCATGTTCCGTTGTCGTACGCGCTCCTTCTGCTCGGCGCGTGGCACGCGGTAATGGCGATCAGATTCTAGAAAATCATGCTGCGACGGACGCGCACAACCAAGAAGCTTGCACGGCGAATCGACCTGCAATACTTCACGCGTCCGCATCCGCTTCGTCGCTGGCGCTTGTGGCTTTCGCTGGCTGTACCCTTGCTCGCGCTAGGCTGGCTGTTGATCCAGCGAGCGCAAGGCAGTCAGGCCGCATACTCGCGTGGACCTCTTTCGCAATCGCACGCCGTCTTCACTGAACAATGCAGCCTTTGTCACGTCACTCGCGCGGGAGCGTTCTTCAAAGAAGTCAGCGACGAGGCTTGCCTCTCTTGTCACGACGGTCCGCAGCATCAGGCCAATCAGACATTCGCTCCCAAGTGTTCAACGTGCCACATGGAGCACCGTGGCGCCGTGCGACTCTCGGCCACAACGAATGCCAGTTGCACGCAGTGTCACACTCACTTGGTAACGAAAGATGGGCACGCCCATTACTCCAGCACGATCTCGAATTTTGATGGAAATCATCCTGAGTTCTCGGCGCTCGCGCCGGGCAGATCGGACCCGGCGCAGGTCAAGCTGAATCACTTTCTCCACTTGCAGCCGAACCTCCTGGCATCTGATGGAAGGCGCGTGCAAATGTCATGCGACGACTGCCATCGCCCGGCCCCCGACAGTCGCCCTTGGCCATATTCGGCGGAAGCCCTTCCCACGTCGACTCCATCGGGCACAACTCCTCCGTACGGTCGGCGCGGAGCCTACATGGTTCCAATTCGCTTCGCGACACATTGCGCCGGTTGCCATACCCTTCAGTTCGACACGCGATTCGGCAATCAACAGGTCCCCCACGATAAGCCGGAGGTCGTGCACACTTTCCTGATCAAGAAGTTCGAGGATTACATTGCAGGCCATCCATCAGCGATTCGCGAGGTCGTATTGATCAACCGGCAAGTTCCCGAGGACGCGCCGACTCCCCGGATGGCTCGCAACGCGACGGAATGGGTTCAGTTTCGTACCGAGGACGCGGAGCGGTTGTTGTGGGCGAAAACATGCAAGCAGTGCCACGTGTTAGTCCCAAACGGCAGCTCCATTCCACAAATCGCTGCGACTAACATCGCCGGACGCTGGCTGGAACACGCAGAATTCGATCATCGCTCCCATCGCATGATGACCTGCGCCTCATGTCACTCCCACGCAGTCGAAAGCCACAATACTGCCGACATTTTGCTGCCCGGTATTGCGACCTGCCGACAGTGTCATCGCGAGCAGAGTTCTTCGAAGGACAGTGCCGAGGGCCGGTGTTTTGAGTGCCACCAATATCACGATTGGAGCAACGAGCGTCGGACAAACCGGCAGTTTACGATTCCGGAGTTGCGCGGGACGGCGAAGCTCGTGGTCCCGAAGGAATCGCCAATCCAGTAGGAATTTCTAGTGATTCTCTGCGGTCGCTTCGTTTGCCGGCCGCGTTGGGGGCGTGGGCGGATCGTCCGTTACAGTGAATATCTGCCCATCTCGCAGGAACATTCTTTCCATTTCCTGACGATTGAACGGGCGGGCGCCGCGCCTTCCAAACACCGCAAGCTGGTTGCCGCTCTCGTCCACGGCGCGATCCCGATCAATTCCCTTGGAAACTGCCAACGCCGGTCCGTGGGTACGATATTGCGCAATCCATTTTGGCGTGGGTTTCGGGCTGAAGCCGCTGAAGGCGGGATTCTCAACCGGCGAGAAGAGTTGCACAACCTGAAGGCCATTCTTGCCGTCAGCCACATAGGCAAACAGGCTCGAACTCGTCATGCCGAGCTTAACGTCGTTGGTGTCGTTGAGACGTCCCTCCGCATTGAAAACCTGGTCGAGCTTCGGAGATTCGGGACGCTCAACATCAACGATGGCGATACCCTGACGACCCGCAGCAACGTACGCATACGTCCTGGCGACGTAAAGATTCCGTGCATCCTCGAGGGGCACGAACGCACCACTTACGATCTTGGGTTCGTTCTGGCGCGTAACGTCGAGCACCTTCAGTCCTTCCCGATCGACGATGAAGGCGTACCGAAATTGAATCGCGATCCCACGAGGCTCGACGATTGTCGGCGCCCCGAGTTCTGCCACAACCTGAGGCTGAAGGGGATTGTCGAGGTTCACCACGACGACGCCGCGATCGCAGAGAACGTAGGCGTAGGTGCCAGCGAATGCGATGCGGTGCGCTCCGTTTAAGATACCACCTGGGTTGAACGCAAGAGCACGCTGCAGGAAATTATTCGCAGGATCACCATCCAGCAGGGTGCCCACCCCCGGGCTTTTGCTCTTGAGGTTCGGATCTCCCACGATGACCAGGCCTTCGTATTTGTCTGCCACATAAAGAAAGCCGTACATCAGGTGAATCCGTTGCTCTTCGTTCTCCGGTCTATGGGAGCGCAACGGATCTACGCCTAGCGTTGTCGGAGTGGCAACCGCCATCGCATATTTCGTGGGGAGATAAAAGCGCTGGCCGAGGGGAGAAACCGGCGCGGTGACGACGCGCTGCGAAATATCTTTGTCATCGATATTCGCCACGTCGAAGATTCGGAGGCCATTCTTTCCCATGGCAGCGTACAGGTATTCGCCGCGTGCCTGCACATCGAGAAGCTCAGATCCGGAGTGACGATAGGCTTCTTTCAGCTCACGTTGAGCATCGACGTGAGCCTTGTAGTTGTCCGGGTAAGCGATCTTTTGAAAATCGCTTCCTAGTACGGCCGGGGGCTCATCGTGTTCCGACACGGCCACGGCGGCAAAGCCGCTCTTGCCGTTCGCTACATAAACGTAGCGGCCCATCAAGTTCATGAAGTTCGTTCCCTGCAGGAGCAGTTGTGCCATCCAGGCATTGTTGTCGTTATTCTGGGAAACATGGCAGTCGGTGCAGGTCTTCGTTTCTTTCGCGCGAACCGTGTGCGGGACGAACGTCGAGAAAGCCTGGCCGCTGAAGCCTTCCGCCGAAATCGTCTGCTGTTGATAGTAGAGCCAATCACGATCGCTGTTCTGGGAACTGACAACGACCGCGCACGCAGAGCGAACTGGAGAGACGCGGTTGCCGGTAACCGTTCCATCGATGCCAAGGGCATAGATGTCGTCTCGCAGAACCTGAAAGTTGTACGACGTCCAGTTACGGGTCGTAATCCCCTCGTTGTGCAGCATGGGCGTGCGCTGATTGGCGGTCATCGACAGATGACACCCGTAGCAGGTGGGAGCCCACGAAGAATGGCACGCATAACAGGTCATGCGTCCGTTGGCGTGAGCCAGTTGCGATTCGTCGACGCTGGCGTCACCCCAAGTTCTTCCATCATGCTCGATGGTTTTCGCCAATCTTGATTTTTCACTGTAGTGCTCGTTCCCGGGTGTAATCGTGTCGAGCACCTGAACCACTTGCCACTCGGTGCTTTGCTTTAACATCGAACGTTGATAGAGGCGGCCGTCTTTCCAATAAAACCGCCGTTCGTTCCATGGCGTACGCAAGGCTGCCAGATTCGTGCCGTTTTCTGGAGCCGCAATCCCCGAAGTCAACAGCGTGGACCGATGCTGGATCGTGCCGTGACAGTCCACACAATCGATCTCAATCGCGTTCCGCGTTTCCCCGTACAGCTTGCCGTTGCCGTGATTGTCCTGTTCGAAGTGGCAATCGATGCAGTGCATGCCCTTTTCAAGATGGATGTCTTTCAGGTGAACAGCCTTGCTGAATCGGCTCGGGTCATCGAAGGCGACGGGCTTATCCTGGGCATCGAGCAGCGTACCTTTACGGTCATGTTTGAAGACAGCGCGGAAGATCCACCCGTGACTGTGAAAGTCAGCAAACTGGGTGCGCTCGAGTTGCTGGTTGAACGCGGGTGTACCGGTTTTTTCCAGAAAGTCCAGGTTCGCCCACAACCCGCGAACCGCCGAGCCTTCCGGATTTCGTGCTTCTGTGCGGCTACGCTCCTCCGCGTCCGGATGCGCCTGCGCGGCAGGCCACATGTGGCTGCCGTCGATCTCGTTGTCCCACCATGTATAGCCGAAATAAGTCGCCACCATATTCGTTCCTGGATGAATGTGACAGACCATGCACTGGCTTGATGGAATCGATCGGGTGAACTCATGGCGGATCGGGTGGCCCGACTGTTCGTGCGAAATCGTGGGATCTGAACTTGCGCTGTGCCCCAGATTTCCGTAAGCCGCAAAATTCGCCGAATGATCTTCAGAGCGATCATTGGCGTAGATCACGTGGCAGGCGCTGCAGCCGCTGGCGCGGTAATCGCCGGGCTGATCGTTCGTGCCGGGAAACGAAAGCAGCGGATCGAGGAGGCGGGTCTTCTGAAGTCCCAGGAAGACCGGATCTGTGCGAAGCTCCGTTCCGAATCCCCGTTCGCTCAGCTTGATCTCGGGCTTGCCCGAGTCGTCGTCCAGGTCCGGATTTCCGATTTCCGGTCTCTTTCGCCCGCCACGTTCAAATACGCGGAGCACATTTCCCGGCTGCGAAACCTCCCAGCGCTGCAGGGGTTCGAGCGAAGGCAGAATTCCTTTCTTCTTGATTTCCTCCAAGGTCGGTGGAGGAGATGTGATCAAGCGTTGCGGTTGTCCGTCGGGCCCGTAGCTTTCCCCAAAATGCGGCGTCTTCAGCGGGAAAGCGCCGTTGTTATAGAGAGCTGCGCTCCACAGCATGGCGCCGTGGGTCATCATGCTGGTCTGGACTTTTCGGACTTCGGCAGCGTGGCATCCCGACACACCACACGTCTTCTCCACCACCCGCAGGTCGCCCGGATTCACGAACCGCACAAAATCCCAGTTCTCCCGCAGCGAATTGGTGTAGGCCCGGATTGGATTGGATGAAGATTGACCTTCCCGCGATGGCGGATGAGCCTGCTTTTTCGCCTGCAGGTAGTCTGCCGACTGCGGCTGCGTTCCTGCCTTGATTTGAACTTCACTGTGACCTCCATGACAATCCGTGCAACCCAGCCGCACCGTGGCGGAAGGGTGCATTGTCGGATTATCGGTGGAGGTGTGACAGGTCAAGCATCCGCTGGACTTTCGCTCGGCCTCGGCTTGCGACTGCAGCAACAGGACATCTTCGGATTGCGGAGCAGGTGATTGAGCATACAGTCTCAGCGCCGCGCCCGTCAGGCTGGCCGCAATGAACCATGACATCACCGCCGATCTCGGATGGTTCATGGGCGCGCTAAGACCTCGTCAAAACTGAAATCGCACATTCCCAAAAAGTGAAAAACGGGTTTCGCCGTTGTAAATTTGTTTGAATCCATTTCCCGGCAGCAGTGCCGCAGCACCACCCCGAAGGACAATGTTCTCGGTCAGCGGCGGGCGGTATTCGACGCCCACACCGAGATCTTCTCCCACACTATGATCGATGGGGCGCTGGAACAGCAGTAACTCGAGCGGCTCCGTTCGATCGAACCGAAGATAATTGCCGTTGACGAAGGCACGCAGCTTCGGCGTAAGGCCGAAGTCGGCACCCAGATTGAACAACATGAGTCCCGGGTTTACGAAGTTGGCTTGTCCTTCTTCCTTGTTAGCGCGCAAATTAGGAATGAGGCTGCCTGGCGTCACCAGCGCAATACCTGTACCCGTCAGGCGCAATCCTTCCCGATCCCAGAAACTGAAATCGCCTCCGGCGAAATGCATGTCATCGACGATGGAATCAAACCCATGCGCGGTTCCGTCGGTGCGAGAGGCGCCAGTGCGATTGCTCGAATCTCCTGAAGAATAGAAAAACGACGCGCGGTAGCGCGCCCAATCACGATCAACCGAGAGTTCAATCGCTCCCATTCGAGCGTTAATGTCAACGCGTCTCCCGGCAATGGCATTGAAATCATCATGGCCAAGCGCCTGGTAAAACGCGTGGCTGACATTGAGTCGTCCGATATGGCCATGGCTCGCCCATCCGAGGTAATAGGCTTGAATATGGTGACTTCGAATGGCGCCATTCACCACGCCTCCAACCGGAGCCGGCCGCACCAGAAATCCGTTGTCGTCGAAGTGGATGCCGCCGTTGTCCTGGTTGTAGTGAAAGCTGAACTCAGTCGTGTATCCCTTGGCGAGAAAGTCCTGCAGATAGACGTTAGCCAGGTAAACCTGTTGACCACGGTTCTGAAACGTATTCAGGCCGCTGTTGGTGTTCTTTTCCAGAAAGTAAAACCATGCCAGGTTGTATGCCAGACGGTTCGAGTGCAGATTTCCGAACAGCCGCACCCCGGGTTGCTCCTCAGAGAACAGGAATCCACGGAAATCACTGGTGAACTGCTGAATTCCCGCGCGGATGGAAACGAAGTCGTAGTTCGGACTGAGATCGTGCAATTTCGCTTCGACAAAGGCCTCCTGTACCCCCACATGGGCATCGAAGCGATCCGTTCCCTTCCGAGGATCGATGTTGACAATGCCGCGCTCGCGGGCCCGCAGGAAATTCAGATTGATTTCGGGCGTAAATCGGATTCGAAAGTCCGCAGGCCGAAAGCTGGTATCACCTCGGAAGAGATCCAACGAGAACCGCAGCGACTCTTGAGCGAAAACCTGTTCGCCACGGCCGAAGAAGCCGCTACTGCCGGGGTTCGCCGCATCGAGGTCACTCGGCACTGGCAGGCGACGAGCCTCCAGCCCCGTCCGGCTGACCGCAGTCAGGTTAAGAAACCACTGCTGCCCGAAGATCGGGTAATCTCCTTTCAGTCGATTGCGATTGAAAGGGTCGTACCAATGCTTCTGCACGTAGGGAGCTCCGCCCTGGCGATCATAGCGCTGCCAGTCGGGCATCGCGATGTCCCAGCGATCCGGTTCAGGCGCGAAGTTTGCCGATGCGGGCGGAATCCCTTCGGTCGCCGCCCCGGTAGCCGCTCTCTCCGACGCTGGCCCGTGCAACCCGGGGTACGGGCTGGATGGCACCTTCGCGGCGGAACTCACTCGGCGCGACTCCGCAATTCCCGACGGGCCTTTGCTTACGGAAACGGTCTCGCGAATTCCGCGCATCTTCAGGTCGAACACGATCAGGCCGGACTTATTGACCTGCACGTTCGATATGACAAGCGACTCGAAAGCGCTTTGTGTTACGCAAAGTTCGTAGGTGTCGAGGAGAACATCCCGCAAACGAAAGATTCCCTCGGCGTCGGAGGTCGCCCTGTAACCTCGCCGGTTGATTTTCGATTGCAGTGTTACGGTCGCCCCGGGAACAGCATGTTCCTGCTGATCACGAATTCGCCCCTGCAAACTTGCGACGCTGGAAGGGTGCTGTTCTGGAATCCGCCGATCGGTTGTCGGCAGACTCTCCTGTGCGAATACAAGACCGCTCACCAGGACCAGAATAGCCGCTGCAAATCGCGATTTCCGGCGAGCATTTCGCACCAGATCCCTTCTGGACGCACACCCGCCCGTCAGCACTCGTTGCACCGTCCGATTAGAATGATGTTTCTTTTGGTACCACAGCCATAATCGGCGCACAAGATAACGCCGTGACAGGAG
>Ga0210401_10001521_pt1 | contig 26823 bp, 36 predicted proteins | sample IncBWH32MmetaG_FD_150866 | JGI IMG/M metagenome (GOLD analysis project Ga0210401, IMG submission 150866) | Forest soil microbial communities from Barre Woods Harvard Forest LTER site, Petersham, Massachusetts, United States - Inc-BW-H-32-M | ecosystem: Environmental > Terrestrial > Soil >...
CCCTTGCGGGGCCTTTTCTTTTGGGGCATAGTGCGGGGCATATGTCAGGAGAGTCCCTCGTCGAGCGTTTCATGGCCAAGGTCGAGCCGGTCACGGAGAGTGGCTGCTGGATCTGGATGGGCGCGCTTGAAGGGAAGAACAAAAAATATCGTCGCGGCAAATTTAATGTTGGTAAGCAGGTAATCGCAAAGGCACACCGGGCGGCCTTCGAGTTGTTCAAAGGGCCGATCCCCTCTGGAGCCCACGTACTTCACGATTGCGATGTATCGTATTGCGTAAACCCAGCGCATCTGCACCTAGGCACCCACTTGGAAAATATGCACGAGCTGCGCGCTCGGAATCCCCGGTGCGTTTTCGCTCCGGGCGAGAAGCATTCGCAGGCCAAGCTAACTGAATCAGACGCGCTTGCAATCAGAGCCGCAAGCGGAACTCAGAAAGAGATAGCAAAGACTTTTGGGGTCACGCAAGCAACCATCTCTAACATACGTACAAGGAAGAATTGGACCCATGTGGGACCCTAATGCACCAGAAGGCCACGAAGCTGCTAAGACTCGCTGGCGTGTTGCGCCCTATCTCAAGGGCGCCGGGCTAGATCTTGGATGCGGGCCGTGCAAGATTCTCGACACACGCTTTTGCATAGGCGTTGACAACGGCAAAGATACCCAGCTTTTCAACATCCAAATGCGACCCGATATCTGGGGCGACGTATCTAACCTATCGATGTTCGCATCAGCGTCTATGGACTACGTGTTCTCTTCGCACGTGCTCGAGCACTTCCCTTATGAGCAAGTTCCCGCATTGCTTAGAGAATGGTGCAGAGTCGTAAAATTGCACGGCGTGATGGCTCTCTATCTGCCCGCAAGCGGACTGTATCCTGATCCTGGCACACATCCAAAATGCAATGTGGACCACAAATGGGCCGTGACCTTCGAGCGCGTGTTGGAGGCGATGAAGAAAGTTTGCGGCTGGGATCTCGTAGAATACGAGCTATGTGGAGATGCCGACGAATACAGCCATTTCTTCGTGTTCAAGCTCGGAAAAAATCCGCATCGACATGATGAAAGCTGGAAAAAATCCTCGAACCCCGATAAGAAGCCGACTGTCGCAATTACGCGCCTCGGAGCGTTTGGCGATGTAATCCAAGCAGCGGCTATCTTCGAGGCATTCAAAAAGCGCGGGTATCACGTAACAGCCTTTCTGTCTTATCCCGCATCGGAGCTTGTTGCCTTTGATCCGAACATCGATAAGCTAGTCGTTGTGCTGCAGGATCAGATACCGATTCAGCAGTTAGGGCATTATTGGCTCTGGTGGCGCAAACGCTTTGATCATTGGGTAAACCTTACCGAGTCGATCGAGGCGAACCTTTTGGCGATGGAGGGCAACATTCGCTTCGAGTGGCCCCCAGCCGCGCGCCACATGATCATGAATCGGAATTACTGGGAGTTGCAGTACCGCATCGCGGGCATTCCGCCTGAGGTACCGCAGACGCGCTTCTACCCGAACGAGGATGAGAAGAAATGGGCAGCAAAAGAGCTCCAACGTATGCGCGCCGCTGGGTGCGAGAAACTCATACTGTGGCCGCTTGCCGGCTCGAGTCGCACCCACAAAGTCTGGCCGCACATCGATCAGATCTTCGGCCGCGTGCTCGGCTGCTACCCGACGTGGGGCATTGTCACTGTCGGCGACGCAAGCTGCCAAGACCTTGATGAAAAATGGAAAGGAAATCCTAAGATCTTCCGCACCAGCGGCTCCTGGACAATGCGGCAAGTTGCCACTTTCATCGATCAAGGCTATGCCGATGCGGTCGTTGGGCCGGAAACAGGGGTCATGAGCATTGCGGCGTTCTATCCGATGCCGAAGATCATCTTCCTTTCGCACTCGACCACCGAGAATCTCACGAAGGATTGGCGGAATACGACGAGTCTTTGGGCGCCCGAGACGTGGTGCCCCGGCCGCGGCAAGAATGAAGTGCCGGCATGCCACATGATGCTGCCCCGGTTCGAGCCGGGATGCCGGCGTAACGAAGTAACAGGTGTCGCGCAATGCGCGACTGAGATCAAGCCGGAATGGGTGTGGAGTCTTCTTCAGAAGGCCATCCACGAGGGCTCCGCAGGCACGTGGCATCCGCCGGCCACAAGTGTTCTGGAAGTCAAATGAGCGAATTCGAATGTCGCGTTCTCGCTGGAATTCTTGCCTATAACGAAGTGAGGAACCAGAGCAGCGCGTACTATACGGGGAAAACCGCGACAGTTTATCAGATTATTTTGGAGCGACTACTTAGGAGACGGCAATGCATTTGATCATAGCGATGATTCTGTTGATAGGACCGAACCACGAACTCGCGGGCGGCATTGTTCTTCCGGGCGCCAGCGACAGCATGCCGGCATGCCAAGCGAAGGCGCAAGACTATCTCCAACATCTCGGGCCCCTGCCGCCGAACTCGATCGCGGTGCCTGCGTGCGCTGAGATGGCGGCCGGTACGCAGACTTGAGAGAATTGGCAATAGGTTTCGGAGCATTGTTCGTGGGCGCGCTGCTGGGATTCGTTCTAGCAACCGCGCTCACGGGCTGCATTGACGAGCCACTGCCGCACCGACCTGAGGCCCAATCGTGGGACCAGGGCCATTTGAAAGCCGAGGACCATGGGTGCCCGTGGGCTGTCTATATCGCGCCGCAAGGGGAGTTAGTCCAATGCTGAGACACAAGCTTTGGCACCATCTGTGGTACCGCAGATGGTACTACCGAATCTTCACCCCAACCTGGTTTCGCGTCTATGTTCTGCGCCGAGGTCTTGAGCCCAAGCCAGAAGATTTTCCGTTTGGAGTTAGCGACTTTGGTAGAGCGACCGACACTGCCAACGGTCCCGACTATCGGTACCAGCACGGAAAGAGAGCGCGGCTTATGGAGCGAGCGCCTTGAGAACAACCAAAATCGCCCCGACCGAATGCCCGATCTGCAACGGCATGGGATACACTCCTGAAAGCGCCGATCAGATGCGCACGGCGTACAACCGTGAGCACCGCGCGCATATCGAGGTGGCAACTATTAGCAAAGGCCATGGCTGCGAATTCTGCTTAGGGACCGGTCAGGTCGATGAGACCGAACGGCTTATCGGGTTGAAGCATTTGGGGCGCCGCGATGAAGTTAGAACAGTTAGTTGACGAGCTGCAGAAGCAGCATATTTTCGTTATCGGCGATGCGATCGAAGACCACTACGTCTTCTGCCGCGCCGATCGGATCTGTCCCGAAGCGCCCGTGCCGGTGCTGACTGCGGAATCTGTCGATGAACGCCCTGGGGGCGCCGAGCACACGGCGCAGCAGGTTCAGGCGCTCGGCAAAATGAGCGCGCTCTTTGGTTGGCCTAAGTCCCAGAAAATACGCTACATGGTTGGTTCGCACCTCGTGATGCGTTTTGATGCGGATCAGAAGCCAAGCATGTCGTCGCAGGAAACTGTCGAGGCCTTCGAGCGCGCAGTCAAAGATGAGGATAAAATATTGCCGATTTCCGGCATGATTCTCTCTGATTATGGCAAGGGTCTCCTCGATGAGAATCTCTGCCAGTATTTCATCGACTACGCGAAACGCCGCAAGATTCCGGTATTCGTCGATCCGAAAGGCTCCGCCTGGAGCAAGTACCGCGGCGCCGATTGGATTTGCCCGAATGAAGCCGAGTGGGAGTCGGTCGTAGCTTTAGACGGCGGAAATATTGACCCGGCCGGGGCCAAAACGAGATTCGATGCAAAGGTGCTGCGCAAGCGCGGCGTTCACGGCCTTAACATCGGCGATACGAATTTCCCGTCCCGCGCTCGAGCGATCTTCGATGTGACCGGTGCAGGCGACACAGTCGTCGCGGTATTCGCGATGGCGATTTGTGCCGGCGCCGATCCGGGCTCGGCAGCACAGCTCGCTAACATCGCCGCTGGCTGGACGGTGGAACAGGTTGGTACGGTCTCTATCAGCCATGAGATCCTCAAAGCTATCGCGAAGCTCTATGACGACGAGATCGACACTAAGCAAGCGGCTGGGAGGAAGCTCAATTGAGGATCGAGAAGAGCTGGGGCTACGAAGAAATCATCGAGAACGGGTTCTATTGTTGCAAGCTGCTCGTGTACACCAAGCCCATTGCCTCGAGCATGCACTACCACGAGCGCAAGCATGAGACCTTTGTCGTGCAAGACGGCCTTTTCTCGCTTCGGGTCCAGCCCTATAGCCTGGAGTGGCGTTTCATGGAGCAAGGCGATTATGTAGTGCTGCCTCCAGGGACCGTGCATCAGCTACGCTGCCACAGTCCCGGAACAATCGTTGAGGCCTCCACGCACGACGATCCAGAGGACTGCATCAGACTGCTCCCGAGCGAGACGTGAGCAAACGGCAGAGCGCGCTGCTCTCCTTTATGAAGGCCGTTAACGGCATGATGGTACTGCTCATCATTTACGCGCTATTCTTTCTCTGGCTCTACTGGACGTATCAGATATGAAAATCGGACTTGCCACAGGCTGCTTCGATAGGTTTCACAAAGGACATTGGCACTTCCTATGCGAAGCCGGAAGGCTGTGTCAATATCTCATCGTGGCTGTCAACACGGACGCTTCTGTGCGCGCCTTGAAAGGCGCCGATAGGCCGCACGATGTGCTTCTAACACGAATCGAGCGCGTCGAGGCCAACATCTGGGTCGATGCAGTTATCCCGTTCAACGGCGACAATGAGAAGCTCGCTGAATGTATTAGGCCGGATGTGCTGATCCGTGGCTGGGATCAAAGTGTGCTCCCCTCCACAGTACCTATTGTCCGCATCTCGCAATTGCCTGGCTTTTCTACTACTCTCTTGGCCCATGGCTAAAGATCCGCACGACACCCTCACCGACGATTGGGTCGACGACGCAGAAGAGCGCCGATTTAGAGAGGAACAAGAGCACGCCCGCCGCGCCATGCGCAAGAAGCGCAACGGCGAGAAGCATGCCGGGCTCCAAGAGCGCGATGGCCGCGACCCATCCTACATTCAACGGGGAAACAAACATCAACGGCAAAAAGGCTAAGCAGCTTCGCCGCGCCGCGCGCGCACTGAACCTGCCGGAAAACACCTCCTATGCTCCGCACGGCGCTCTGCACAAGAAGCTGCAACTGGTCAAGACGCTAGAGGGCGAGATCAAGGAAATGCTGCACCCAGTTCGCCGGCCGTTCGCCATGAAGGCTTGCGAGCGCAAGGCGATGAAGGAGGCGAAGCGCCTCTACAAGGGCCAAGTCATCGCTGGCGAAGCGTATGAGGAGCCCGCCGCCCTGGTGCCAGAAGGTCGCGCGTTCAAGGATCTTGTGGTCGACTCGATGACCAAGCAGCCGTCGGCGCCTTCGCTGGGCGGTCCGGGAGCAAGCTGATGTGCGCAAACCATAAACAGGAGTGGAGCAAGGACGGCCGGCCGAAGAAGACAGCTCCCGCGTGTCCTAACAAGCCATTGCCGTTCCATATCTACTGCTGCAAATGCTTTGTAGTGCTCGGCGGGTACTTCCGACGCCTCCGCTAGCGGCGCACGGTCCTTCACGGGGAATCCTTTGCGAGAACTCGAATGCTCCATCGGCGGCCGGCACAACGCTAGGGTCCTAAAGACCTGGCGCGGGAGCTTTGAGGCGTTCTGCAATGCTCTCATGGCGAAAGTGCCGGAGACTGACGACAAGGCTTCCGTCGGCTGGGTCTGCGGAGCGACGTTCGATCCAATGTACAGAGACTCGGAGAACTTTCGTGCGAGACACTTCCTCACGTTCGACTACGACCATATCGGCACGGATGAACTACAGCGGGTGCTTGGACATTTCGAATCTACCGCGCACCTCGCATACACCACGTGGTCACACAGCGTTGATCGGCCACGCATACGCATTTGGCTTCCACTTTCACGTCCTGTTGGATACGATGAGTTCCAAGCAATATCTCGTAAGGCTGCATCCGGTCCCGGAATCGAGCTTGCTGCGCGCGAGTCGCACGTCCCGGCGCAATACATGTTCCGCCCCGCGGTCAAGCCGTTCGACGAAATCCAAGTCTGGAAAAACCTCGAAGGTCCGTGGATAGACGTCGATGCAGTCCTCGCAATCTACGCCGACTGGACCGATCGTACTTCCTGGCCGCATCGCGCCGAAGGCGACGGAGTCCACAATCAAGGAGTGGCTGAAGACCCACGGAATAAGCCCGGACTCGTGGGGGCGTTTTGCAGGGCTTTCTCAATCACAGCTGCAATCGATAAGTTCGAGTTGCCCTATCGGCCTGGGTCTTCTCCGGGCCGCCTCACCTATATTGACGGGTCAAGGCCCGACGGAGCGATAGTTTATGACGAAGACACGAAGCTACACAGCCATCATGATACTGACCCGGCGCGAGGACAGAACAACGCATACGATCTCGTTCGACTTCACCGCTTTGGATGGCTCGATCACGAGTCTGGGACGCCAGTTACTCGACTCCCTAGCACTGCAGCGATGGCGGAATTTGCTCAAGATCTCTCTGAAATCCGTGCCCAATTCGTCGCCGACGCCGGATTCGAAGACCTCGATAAAGCAGAAGCCCTCGACACGAGCTGGATGCACGAAAAGGCAGATAACCCTGTACCCGGGGCACCCATCCCTGCCACCGCCGCCAAGCTCCCCGAGCGCATCAAAGCCGCGTCGTCCAAACTCACGGATCAAGAAAACGCGCGCCGCATCCAAAAGCACTTTGGCAAAAAGCTCATCTCGGTAGGGGGCACATTTTACGTCTGGAACGGTCTGCATTGGGAGCGCTCCTTTACCGAAGACGGCCCGTGGAACTTCGCATTCAATCTTTCGGCTATCGTGAAGGGGGAGTACAAGGCGCGTAAAAAGGAAATCGAAGACGCCTCTAAAGCTTCGGGTATTCCGATCTCAGTCGAAGATGAGGCAGAGCTTTCACAGCTCTGGCGCTGGTCTATCGATTGTGGACAAAAAAGCCGCCTTTCCAATAGCATCGAGCTCTGTCGCAAGGCGCTCGGCAAGATGCCTAATGAGCTTAACCGCCGCCCAGAGCTACTTAACTGTAAGTCAGGCACCATTGATCTGCGCACGGGGACGCTTCGGCCTTGCGATCCCTACGACCTCATTACGGCATGCGCGCCGGTCGAATGGAATCCTGACGCCAAATGCCCCCGCTGGGAGCAATTCATCACCGAGATCTACCGGCATCCCGAGGAGGCGGCTTTCATCAAACGCTGGCTCGGATACTGCATTACGGGTGATGTCTCGGAGCAGAAAATGGTCTTTCATATCGGCGAGGGCGGCAACGGCAAAGGTAAGCTCATGAGCCTCATGCGCCGGGTGCTCGGCCGGGATTACTGCTCGGAGGCCGCTCCGGGACTCCTGCAGGTCGACGGCAAGGGAGCCACGCCGGAGCTTGCCGACCTTTTAGGCGCCCGTATGGTGACCGTTTCCGAGACCGACAAGGGTATGGAGATGCAGCAGGGCCTCGTCAAGCGGCTGACCGGCGGGGATGCGATCCGCGGGCGGCAGCTTTATGAGGGCTTCATCGAATTCGAGCCCACCCATAAACTCCAGCTGTTCACCAACAATGAGCCCGTAATCCGCGGCCACGAGCGCGCCATGTGGCGCAGGATCGTCTTTCTACGGTACCCCTACAAGTACGGCTCTGAGAGCGAAGTGGCCCACGGCGAGGCTCAGCGGCTCGAGGACAAGCATCTGGAGGAGACCCTGGCGCGCGAGGCGCCGGGCATCTTCCGCTGGCTGGTTGAAGGGGCCCAAGAATGGTATTCGGATGGCCTTCAGATCCCGGAAGTGATTATGAATGAGACCCGCCAATATAAGCGCCGCCAAGACATTATCGGCCTCTTTTTCTCAGAGCGCACCATCCCGGATCCGGGTGGGCGCGTGCCATTGGTGGGAACTGCCGAGGCGCTCTATTTAGCATATCGCGGCTGGTGCGCCACCTCGGGGCACCACCCTTTCTCCAGGACTCGGTTCCAAGAGGAAGCCGAGCGCGTGCTAGGGCTCAAAGTGACAAGCTGGAGAGCCGACGGCCAGACATACCGGGGTTTTGAAGGCATCCGATTGACCGATAGTGGATTGCTGGACTAATATTCTAGCCAAGGAGCAAATATGTTAATCGACCTCATGCAGACCTACGTGAATGCGGACGACTCGTCGGCGGTAACTGCCGACACCAAGCAGCCAGTCACGCTCAAGTTCATGCTCATCCAAGCCGTGCTTTCAGATGTCGGCCCCGACGGCCGCGCCGTCCAATCTGACGAGAAGATCAAGCGCTATTCGCTCTATAGGGATCTGAAGAAGGCTGGCGCAACGCTTGAGCTGCCCGCCGAGGATATCGCGATTCTGAAGAATGCAGCGAAGATCTTTCCGACGCTTGTTATGGGCCAAACTCACGAGATGCTGGAGCGCCAAGTATTGACGCCTTTATCGGAGATTGGATGAGCTACTTCAAAGTCAAGGACGACATTTGCACGCTGCCTTGGTACGTCTGGGCCGACAACAAGCAGCATGCGCTGCGCAAGGTAGAGAACCTCGTCGGCGGCATCGCCGCGAAGAACGGCCGCGAGGTCTGCTTTCCGCTGGTTCGTGAGGCCGTGCCGGAGGACGCCGACGTCATCGATGAGCCTGAGGATCAAAAAGAAGCGCGGCAAGATGCTGAAGACTAAGCGCTATCCGTGCCCCAAATGCGGCAAGCCTATGTACAAGGACGGTTCATACGCCGGCAAACAGCGCTGGGCTTGCGGTAGTAAGGTAAACGGGACTCAAGTCTACTGCCATAAAACGCAGGCTCCAGAGCGCAAGATCGCACATGACCGCAGCAACAAGCCCGTAGGGCCGCCGCCAGTATTTAAGCGCGAACTCAAGAAAACTACTTACATCTGCACGGCCGCGCAAAATCTGACTCGAGTCCATCCTGGATTCTGGGCAGCGCTGCAGCGCGCTGTGGTCTTCTACAACGCAGAGTTACTCGTGGGCGCATATATCTATCGCAATCCAACTTCACGCAAGGAAGAGAAGAAAGCCAAAGAAGAGGGCATATATTCCTGGGCGAAGGAGCTAACACCGTACCTCTGGAATGCGCGCTATAAGATCAATGCCAATATCGAAGTGCTAGGCGACGTGCCCATCCAGCCTACTGCGACTCTGCCGCTCTCGGGCCTCGAAGGCATGACCGGGGCGCTCTCCTCGATCGTGCCGCATCCGAAGTTGCAGATGACGACCGTTGCGACGCCCGCGGGCAAGATGGCGAAGCTCATGACGACGACCGGCGCCTGCACCCAAGACACGAATTACTCGCTTTCGAAAGTTGGCAAAACCGGCGAGTTCCATCACACGCTAGGAGCCGTGATCGTCGAGACCGAAGGCGATCTCTTCTGGCTGCGGCACCTAGTCGCTGACAAATCGGGCTCTTTCTACGACATTACGCCCCGAGATGGCGTCGTGCACTTCCGCGCCGATGGAATCACGCGTCAATTGCGTCCCGAAGCGCATATCTTGGGCGACGTGCACCGCGCTGTGCGCGATGAAACCGTAGACAAAGCGCGCTGGGATTTGGGCGCCGGCATCATTCATGTGTTGAAACCAAAGAACATCGTGTGGCATGATACGCACGATGCTCAAGCAGAGAACCATTGGGACCGACACGACCCCTTTATCCGGTACGCGAAGCACCATGCCGGGCTGGATGCTGTAGGCCAAGAAGTAAATGAAGACCTCGCTTTCATCCGGCAGCGCAATCCAGAATGGGCAAAAACCTGGATCGTCTATTCCAACCATGACGACATGCTCAGGCGTTGGGTCAGCGACGTTGATTGGCGCGCTGACCCGCGCAATGCCGAATTTTATCTGGAAACTGCGCTTGCGATGGTTCGCGGGGCACGGATGGATCCCGGTGGGGCTGCATACCCGGCACCCTTTCCCTATTGGGTCGAGAAGGCTCGTATTCCTCGCGTTCGGTGCCTGGCTCTCGGAGAGTCCCTCAAATTCAAAGGCGTTCAGTGTGGAATGCACGGGGATAAGGGCCCAAAAGGTGCACGAGGTTCTAGGCGAAATCTGCGCCGGATCGGCGAGCGCTCTTTCATCGGACACGTGCACGGTCCGGGTATCGATGAAGGCTGTTGGTCCGTTGGCACAGGTTCGCGTCTCGATCTCAAGTATGCCAAGGGCTCTCCGAGCGATTGGCTCCACGTCGACGGAATCATCCACCCCAACGGGAAGCGTCAACTCGTGATTTATATCAAGGGGAGATGGCATCCGTGAGCTATCCTGACAACAATCCCAAGACCGCGGAGGGCGCAAAGAAGTGCCCAATGCACCTTTGTCCGCCGGCGCTTACCGCGGGGGCCGCTGAGGCATTCGCTGATGGCGCAGAGAAGTACGGGCCGTACAATTGGCGCGAGAACAAAATCTCGGCGAGTGTCTATTACGCAGCCGTGCTCCGGCATCTCAAAGACTGGTGGGACCGCCTCGATGAGGACGACCTTGCTCCTGATTCGAAGGTGCACCATGTCAAACACGGCGCGGCCTGCCTGGGAATGATCCTTGATGTGATCGACTCACCGATGTTCAATGACGATAGACCACCAAAGGTGCAACGCAAATGAGCAAGAATAAGCGAGTGCTCGTCATCGTAGAATGGAATGATGCTTGGAGTTCGCATAGTTGGTGCGAAGTTGATTACTACGCGACAAAGCCGTCAAGTATCAAAAGTGTCGGTTGGCTCTTGGATGAGAATAAGCTCGGCGTTAAGATCTCCGCGCGCATGGATTTATCAGGAGGGGATGTTGGGAACGTTTATTTCATCCCGAAGGCATGCATCACTCGACCTACTAGGTTGGGAAAATATTCGGTTGTTAAAACATAGGAGAGAATGATGGAATCGAAGAAAGTATTGGAGCAATTGGCAGACTTCGTTGCGAAGTTTCCCAATGCGCAGGTCACTCGGGCGGACATCTATTTGCACGAAGGCGGCGCGTACGGCAACGTGTATTCAATTTCGCTGCCTGTCGGCTTGCGGGCGATTGAGGAGATCCCAGGAATCCCTGGGCAGCGTTCTTCAAGTGCGCCACTAGCACCTCCGGACGCAGCTTCTGCCGCAGCGGAGGGCCAAGTGCCCCCAAAAGACAAGAAGCCTCGTGCAAGGAATGCTTCGAGCACGTCGGCCGCGACTACGACGGCAGCCTCTGCACAGGCTGCTGCGGAAGCGGAGTTGTTCGGCTCTGCGACCGAGGTCACTTCCCCCGCAAAGGATACGAAGGCCCCGAGTGGCCAGACTGCGACGAAGAGTGCATCCCCTTCTGACGATGACTTGTTCGGCGAGAATGCCGCGCCGGCTAAGGAGACTCCGAAGGCCACGATCGAGCAGCTTCGCAAGGCACTGACGGAGTGCCAGACCAAGCACGGTCACAAGGACCACGCGCTGGGAGTCCTCAAGAAGTTCACGCGCGACGGCAACCCGACGATCTCGACGCTGGACGAAGCGAAGTACCAAGCCGTGATCGACGCTTGCGCGAGCTATGTCCCCGCCAAATGAAGTAGTGGTAGTGGTTCCCCGGGGCGAGCATTCGCCCCTGGGCCCTTCATCCTCCAAGCGGACAATGCACTGTCCGGGCTCTGTCCATGCGTCTAAGGACACGCCGGACGACGAGAGCGAGTACGCGGCTGAAGGCACCGCAGCGCACTACCTCTCCGAGTTAGTGCGCAACACCGGCCGCCCATCCACCGACTGGATGGGAAACGTCTTTGTCGTCGACAAGTACAAATTCAAGATCAACGAAGAATTCACTGACAGCGTGGACGAGTTCGTCGATTGGTGCGCCGAGTCGCCCTCCGAACTCACGCTTGTCGAACAGCGCATCGACTACTCGAAGTGGATGCCGCGCGGAGTCATTGATCAATTCGGCAAGACCTTCGGCACCCTGGATGACGCGCGCATCGCCGATCACTGGTGCACGATCACCGATTTTAAGCACGGCAAGGGAGTTCAGGAGTTCGCCAAATGGAACACTCAGCTCTTGCTGCAGGCTCTCGGAGTCTATGAAGACTATGACTGGAGCCACGAGATCCAGCACTTCATACTACGCATCTCCCAGCCACGCCTCGGGCACAAGGATGAGTGGACGATTCACACATCGCAGTTGCTGGAGTGGGCTAAGAAAACCATCCCCGGCTGGGCCGAGAAGGTGCTCTTGGGCGCCGATTTCGAGGCCGGGACGTGGTGCCAATTCTGCCGCATCCGCAAGAAGTGCGCGGTGCGCCAGAACAGCGCGATTCAGCTGGTGCTCGGCGACGGGGCCTTCGAGAACCTCGATGCGCAGGAGCTTGAGAACTCCGTAGTCGCGGCCAAGGTCGAACTCCCGGAGCTATCCCCAGAGCGCCGCAAGGCAATCCTACCGCTCTTGCCGATGCTGAAGGCATGGATCAAAGAGTTCGAAAAGGATTCGGTTGCTCGGCTGATTGCCGGCGAGGATCTAGGCGGCTGGAAACTAGTCGAGGGCCGATCGAATCGCGTCTACGCCGCAGATGAGGACGTCATCTACGAAGTGCTAGTCGATGCTGGCGTCGAGCCCTACGAGAAGAAGCTTATGAGTCCTTCGAAGGCTGAGAAGGCGATGGGCAAGAAGAAGTTTGCCGAAGTGATGTTCCCCGAGGGGAAGGATCTGCTGGTGAAGAAGCCCAAGGGCAAACCGCGTCTCGCGCCGCCGACGGATCCTAAGCCCGCTATCACCACGACTGCGGCCCTTGAGTTCGATAATTTGGAGGACACAGATGAGTAAGGGTTGGATCGGCGTCGACTTTGACGCAACTTTGGCGCACTACGAGCCCGGCAACTTCCAAGCGGGCGTCCTCGGCGAGCCGATCTTGCCGATGCTCGAGCGCGTGAAGCGTTGGCTCCGCAAGGGCATCAAGGTCAAGATCGTCACCGCGCGAGCCATCGATCCGGCGCAGGCTCAGCTCATCAGCGACTGGTGTCTCCAATACTTAAAGCAGCGGTTGGACGTGACTGACCGCAAAGACTTCCGTATGATCTGTCTGTATGACGATCGCTGTCGGCAGGTCATTCCAAACACTGGCGATCTGGTTGGTGACGAGCACCAAGACGAGTAGAAGGCTTGCTGCATTACTTTACAGGAGACGACTAGCATGGCGAAGAAAGAGATTTTCACATCCGAGCCGATTCGAATCAGGGGACGCGAGAGCTTCCTCCGGCTGATCGAGCCCAAGGCCTTCGACGGCAAAGGCGATCCGCGTTGGGAAGCGACGACGCTCCTCGACCCGGCAGACAAGCTACAGCTTGAGAGCATCAAGCTCGTTGTCAAAACGGCGGCGGATATCGGGAAGCTGTCTTACGGCTTAGTGCCGCTCGCGCTGCGCCGCATCGCCGCCCAGTTCATCCCTGGCGTCGAGCAGCCCGATCCGAAGACCAAGGACGACGGGATCAAGATCGCGTTCTATGACGGTTCCTCGAAGGAATACGACGGCTACGACGGCATGTTCGTGGTGCCTGCGCACAACTCGATGCTTCGGCCCGCGGTCGCTGGCCGCAACGGCAAAGAGGTCGTTCCGGGCGACAAGCAGTTCCCGTACTCGGGCTGCCTCGGTATCACTTCGATCACGATCTGGGGGCAGGACAACCAGTACGCAAAGCGCCTCGGAGTGAACCTGCGCGGTGTGCAGTTCGTTGAGGGCGAGCCTAAGTACCCGGCCTTCGGTCAGGGCGACATTGCCGCAGAGGACGAGTTCCAAGCGCTGGAAGACGAAGGCGGCGACTCGTCGGATTTGGGTTTCGATTAACGGTTATCGTGTTTAGTGTTCGGCCACTCTAAGAGGTTATCGGGCGCCGGAAGGCAGGCTCCTGTGGCTACCAGCCTTAATTAGGAGCCAGAGGTACCGCCGGCGCCCGGCCCCTATATGCGTAAACCGGATCTGATTATTGGCCCGCGGAACAACCCGCAGACTACTCGTTGGCATTTGCTCACGTGGCGCGGGTGGCAGCTATCGCTGCACCGGTGGCACCGATCTGACGATGACCGCGCGCTGCATGACCATAAGGCCGACAACGTGTCGATTCTCTTGACCGGTCGATTTCGTGAGGTACTCTTCCACCCTCTATGCGATTACGAGCACGGAGACCGCGTGTACACGCTTGCCGTTCGATGGCCGTTTTTCCCCTGTTTCCGTAAGGCCGAGACTCCGCACCGGGTCGAGCTTATCGACGGCCCGGTATGGACCTTGTGGCTGCGCTGGCCGGCGCGCCGACGGTGGGGGTATTGGTGCTCGTTCGGCTGGCGGGACGCCGACGAGTACAACAATTCGCGAGATTATTACGCCGATGGCGTTTCTGAAGTCGGCCGAGGGTGCGGCTGATGAGCGGCCGAATCAGACTTCGCGTGTGGAGCGTCAAGCTAGAGCGCTGGAAGACGGTCCTCTGTAAGCCCGAGTTGCTGGACTGGAATCGGCAGCAGTTGGAGAGCTACGGATTCTTGGTGCGCGTTGGATGAAAGAGCGCTGGAAAGCCGTGCCGGGATGGGAGGGGCTTTACGAGGTCAGCGATTTGGGCCGTGTGCGCAACCCGCGCACCGGACACATTAAGGCTCAGCATCGACACGGTAACAAGTATTTGCAGACTTGGCTTTGCTCACCGAAACGCAATGCAGTTTGCGTGCTCGTGCATCGGTTGGTGCTTGCCGCGTTCAAAGGGTCGCCTCCTACTGACAAGCACGAGGGAGCGCATCGCAACGGGAAGGCCGCCGACAATCGACTCGGCAATCTTCGCTGGGCGCTCCACGCGAGCAACGAGCAGGACAAGATTCGGCACGGCACAAGGCTGCGCGGAGCCCGCGTCGGCAACTCAGTCCTTAAAACGCAAAGCATCCGGTACATCCGTAAGATGCGAGCGCGAAACGTCCCCTTAAAGGCGCTCGCAACCCGGTATGGAGTGCACATCTCGACGATTTCCGCTGCCTGCTGCGGCGTCAGCTGGAACCATGTCTGATCTGCACATCGACATCGAGTCTTTTTCTCGCTGTGATTTGAAAAAATCGGGCATGTCCAGGTACTCGGAGGATGAATCCACCGATATTCTTTGCGTCGGTTACGCTTTCGATGGCGGCCCGGTCAACGTTTGGACTCCATCAGCAGATGCAGCTTTCAAGCCGCCGAACGTCGACGGCGCGCTTTATTTTGGTTCCGAGGTGCCAGTCGATTTGCGCCAGCACATCGAATCTGGCGGCTTGGTATTCGCTTATAACGCGGCCTTCGAGAGACTTACGCTCAATGGCCCAGCAGGGCAGCGCTACAACTTTCCCAAGATCTCCATTGAGCAAACGCGATGCGTCATGGCTCAGATGCGGGTGCATGGGCTCCCTGGCGCCTTAGAAGACGCTGCCAACGCTATCAACGCGCCGTTCAAGAAAGATATGCGTGGCGTGAATGCCCTTCGATATCTTTGCAAGCCCCGCAAAGACGGATCTCGTCCTAGTATTTTAGAGGAACGATCTCGCTTTTTAGAGATGGTCGCATATAACGCCTCCGACGTTCGCGCAGAGCGTTCTGTCGGGGCTATTGTTCCGCCTCTCGACAAGGCGGAGCTTGCGGTTTACCACATGGATCAGGATTTCAACGATAGGGGATGGCGAGTCGATCTCGAAGCCGTTGATTCGATGGAGATTCTGATAGCCGAGTACAAGCGGGAACTGCTCTCCTTGTGCGTCAGGAAGACCGGGGTCAAACCATCTCAACACGCGCAACTCGCCCAGTGGATCCGCAGCCACGGATTCCCCGAGCTTGAGAATCTGCAGGCGGACACGGTCCGCAAAGTCTTGCTGCTGAATATCCCCGAGGAAGTGAAGGAAGTCCTCAAAATCTATTCGACCTACGGCATGAAGGCCGTGGCGAAGTACCCCGCGATGCGGCTTGCCGTCGGTAAAGGCAATCGGCTCCGCCACCTCTTCATGTTCTACGGCGCGGGCACGGGCCGGTGGTCCTCCGTGATCGTCCAGCTTCAAAATCTTTTCCGTCCTGTGATCAAAGATCCAGAAACGGCGCTCATCGCAGCGCAGACTTGGGACTTGGGATACCTGCGCGCGCTCTTCGCAGGCGTTGACCCGATGAAGGTCATGGCCTCCTGCATTCGCAGCTGCCTGATCGCGGATGAGGGCAAGGAGTTGGTGTTCCCCGACTACGCCGGAGTGGAGGCCCGCTGGAATGCATGGATGTTCGGTGAGGAGTGGAAGCTCAAGGTATTTCGAGACTATGACGCAGGCATCGGTCCAAACAACTATGCCGTTGTCTACGCTCGATCTTTTGGCGTCCCGGTGGAAACCGTCAAGAAGGACACCATTGAGTATCTGCTTGGAAAATGCATGGACCTCTACCTGGGATATGAGGGCGGAGTTGCCGCCTTTATCAAAGGCTGCGCGACGTACCGCGTCGACCTCAAGAGGCTCCTTGCCGCCTACGACACTCTCCCCGACGATATCGTGCTCGAGGCGCAGGATGCCTGGGCCTACGCCTGCGAGACCGGACGGACTTACGATCTAGACGAGAAGCTCTGGGTCACGTGCGAGGGATTGAAGCGGCTTTGGCGCCGGGCGCACCCCAAGATCGTCTTGGGCTGGAAGCAGCTTAAGGAAGCCTCGCTTAATGCGGTGGCGAACCCCGGCGAGATCCGCGCCGTCGCGAACAAGCGGATCATGTTTAAGGTCGAAGGCAAGTACCTCTTGCTTCGGCTGCCGAGTGGGCGCAAGCTCTGGTACTATCGTCCGGAGATTCGAGATGAAACCCTCTACTACTATGGCATGGACACCGTCAAGCGGATCTGGGGTCGCACGTCGACGTATGGCGGCAAGCTCTGCGAGAATGAGACGCAAGCAGGCTGCCGAGATATTTTGGTTGCTGCTAAGTTCAAGCTGCGTGGTGCTGGGCATCCTCTTATTGGCTCTGTTCATGATCAGCCTATTATGGAAGTACCTCTTGGCTTTGGCTCTGACGACGAGATTAGACGATTGATGTGCGCCGAGGCGCCTGCGTGGGCTGAGGGGCTGCCGCTTGCCGTGGAGATACAACGCGGTCCGCGGTTTAGAAAATGACCGAGACCGAGATGCGTGAGTTGCTTAAGTGGGTCTACGAGCAGAGCCGCGCGGCGCTCTTCGAACGCTCACATCGTAGGGCCTCGCAAGCAGCGCTCGACGCGCTCTCAGCAATCAATCATCGACTCGCTCCGTTCAAATGATTCACTACCACGGCACGCCGCTAACCCCCGCCGCGGACATGGTGAAGAGTTTCGCTGCGCGGCACGCCATGGTTAGCTTCGAGCATCCGGAGCAGATAGAGCTCGCTGCTGAGATTTGTCAGTCGGTAGTATTAGACAATGGAGCTTTCTCGGCGTGGCGGCAGGGCAAACCGCATGATTTCAAAGGTTACGGAGCCTGGTGCGAGACATGGCTTCGGCACCCGGCCGTAGAGTGGTGCGTCGTACCTGACAAGATAGACGGCTCCGAGAAGGAGAATGACGCACTCATCGCCGACTGGTGGTTCCTGCCCCCGGCGCAATCCGTACCGGTTTGGCACATGCACGAGTCGCTCGCCCGATTGGAGAGGCTCCTCGTTTGGCCTCGTATAGCGCTTGGCTCCAGCGGCGAGTTTGCCAGAATCGGGGGTAAAAAGTGGTGGGCTCGCATGGCCCAGGCTATGGATGTTGTGACTGACAAGGAAGGCCGCCCGCTGACCAAATTGCACGGCCTCAGAATGCTCAATCCCGGAGTATTCAGCAAACTACCTCTGGCGTCTGGAGACAGTTGCAAAGTCGCCCGCAATGTGGGCATAGACAAGGCCTGGAAGGGGACTTATTTGCCGCACTCGAAAGCGATGCGCGCTTTGATTATAATGGAGCGCACTGAGCGGCATGCCAGCGCCAACCGATGGAATAGAGAAGTGATCGACGATTACCAAAACATGGAGTTATTAGGATGAAAACCATTTATCTGTGCGGCGGGATCAATAAGTTGTCGGATGCCGAGGCGATGGATTGGCGTGAGGCGGCGAAGAAGGAACTGGCCGGGCTTTACAACTTCTTGGACCCTATGCGCCGAGATTACCGCGGCAAGGAAGCTGAGAGCGTGTTCCAGATCATCGCAGGCGATATGGAGGACATCAGGCAGGCACACATACTCTTAGTCAACGCGGCGCGGCCGAGCTGGGGCACGGGCATGGAGGTTTACGCCGGGTACAGCCCTCCGTTCAGTCGACAAGTCATTACAGTGTGCCCGGACGATCGGCCGAGCCCGTGGCTGATTGGACATTCCCATAAGATCTTGAAATCATTCCCTGAGGCGTTCGTATTCCTTAGGGAAATTGCCGCGTGAAGCTAGATGTGGATGCCCGGCGACCAAATCTTCGAGCTGGAGACCGATCTTGAAGACGCAGCGATCAAGCTCGCTAAGCGCGCCGATTGGCTCACTCGAAAGTTCAAGCACGCCGGGCGTCGCTCAGCACCGGACCGGTGGTTCGCCAAGGGCGGCTACATCTTCTGGATCGAGTTCAAGCGCCAGCTCTGCGAACCAACGAAGCTCCAGTGGGACGAGATCAACGCCATGCGGGCCGCGGGGCTCGATGTCCTCTGGCTTGATTCCATAGAAGATTTCCGCGCCATTTTACACGACCGTGAAAACCTACTTCGATCTAACCAATGAACAGCAAGAAGCCGTCCGATTCGTCAAACGTAATTTATCCGGGGTCCTATGGTGTGACGTGGGGGTTGGCAAAACGGTCGTCGCCTGCACTGCAATTCTCGAGCTCCTTCAATCCTTTGACGCTCACCGAACGCTCGTCGTCGGAACCCGACTCATCGCCGACCGAGTCTGGAACACGGAAGTCAAGGAGTGGGAACACCTTTCCGGTCTCCGTGTACGACGCATCGTGGGGAGTCCCTCCCAGCGTCTTGAAGCGCTTAATTGCGATGAGGCAGACATCTGGGTCATCTCCCGAGACAACCTCTGCTGGCTCGAAGAGCAGTTCATCCGGATCGCCGGTACAGATGACAAGGGCAAACCGATCCGGACACAGTACCGTAAGTGGAAGTGGGACACCGTCATTCTCGACGAGTCGCAGAGCTTCAAGTCTCAGACGTCGCACCGGTTCAAGTCTATACGACGGCTACGGCGCCTCTTCTCTCGATGCTACCTGCTTACCGGCTCGCTCATGCCAAACGGGTACCGGGATCTCTGGTCCCAGTATTTTCTGGTTGACGGCGGTGGACGTTTGAGTACGAGTGAAAATCAGTATCTGGAAAAATTTTATAGCAAGAGCGTTCTCGATGGCGTTCCGTCGTACGAGCTTCGGGCTGGATCGGCGGAGAAAATCGACGCACTGATCGCCGACGTGACCTTCGTGATGCGCGACACGCGCCCCAAAGTGCCGCGCAACATCATCAAGGTGTCGCTCAGCGACAAAGAGCAGAAGCTCTATTCGAAGATGGCGCGCGAGAGCGTCATCGACATTGGAGGCGAAACCATCACCGCGGTCAACGCCGGCGTCCTGTGGGGCAAACTACTGCAGATGTCCAACGGTGCGGTCTACGATGAGAAGAGGGATTGGCATGCTGTCCACAATGCAAAGATTGAGGCTCTGCTGGAACTTTTGGAAGCTCTCCCGCGGCCTGTCCTTATCGGATACGGTTTTGTTCATGACGTCGAGCGCATCCAAGCCTCGCTGGAGCGGAACGGAGTTCAGGGGGTTGGAATCATACGGACCAACGCATCTCTCGACGCTTGGCGAACTGGCCGAATTCGTGTCGGCATTATGCATCCCGCCTCAGCGGGTCACGGCCTCAATGATCTTTATGTCGCCGGCTGTCGGCATGTTTGTTGGTTCGGGTATTCACCCAATAGAGAATTCTACGACCAGCTCAACGGCCGAGTGATAGGCGGACACCGCCGCGCCGAGGGGGACGACTCCTACCGCATTCACCACTTGCATTGCGTCAACACTTTGGATGATGATGCGTTGTCGATAATCGATTTCAAGGGGGAACAGGCTCTAGCCGCCCAGGTGTCTATTGTTAAACGGAAGAAGGAGGAATTTCTATGCGGCAACCAAAGCCGGCGCCCGGTGGCTTCTTTACGGACCGCAGCCCTCCTGTAATCTCGAAGGCCGATCAAGACTTCAAAACTATCGTTGGCCGCTACCCCAGAGGCCCAGAGACTGAGATGGCGCCGCGCGCTGGGCACCCCCTTGAGCAGACCATCGATTGGAGTGAAAGCCCCTTGGCGAAGGCCTACCCTCAATGGGAAGTGTATCTCTTCGAGCTCCAGCAAGAGCGCCGCAACGCGCCGCTCGAGGGCCGAACACCGCACCCTGCCGCGCAGAAGCCTTTGGGGAAGAAGATGGACTTCGAGAGCAATCTTCCGGGACTCTCAGCCGCCAAGGTGCATCAGCGGTACGGGACTCGGGAGCCTAAGTGCGATGAGCTTTGAACACAGCGGAGGAACTGAGCATGGCTAAATGCGTAGCCTGCCGAGAACGCGAAGCCGTATTGCGCGACCGCGAGAACCCAACGTCGCATCGCAAAAAGGTCTGCCGCGAATGCCATGCCAAGCGCCTAGCGGGCGATCTACTTAGGATAGTTGTAGGGCTGCAAGAGGCCCACGGCGAGTTTAACTCACAGTCTGATGCCAAAGCAGGCAGCTAAATTCCTGTCCCATGAAAGTGCGTGTGTTTAGAGCCCTCTCCGCCCACGGAAATCCGCAGGTTACGGACCCGGGCTACGCCTACAAGCTGAACGGCATGTACCTCGACGCCCCACTTCCACCCACGCTTGCGGCAGACGTTCGCGAGATTTTCAGTCGCCTTGCCGTGCCATATGGCGCTCCATTCAGCGTCAGCAAGCTCCGTTCCGATTATTCCGGCGCAAGTATCTGCGATGGCATCGTCGAGGTCATTTACTTCCAGAAGTGCCTTACGAACATTGGCGATGCTCCAGGTGACCACAACGTCAAAGCCGATGCTGTGACCGTCGGCGGTGGTCGTAGAAAGACCGGAGAGCCTCGACGTTCTCGGCACTATGTTATCCTTGAGCACAACATCAAGATTGAAGGGGAGGCACCAGTAGAAGCCAGGCTCCTTCAGATCGCGAATCGGTTTGCCAAGCCGTAGATGCACGCCTTGCTCGAAGGGCATCATGACAACCCACGGAACTAGCGACGTCCAAACTGCCTGAAGAATCTCTAGCAGCTTGTCGAGCATTTAGTGGTGCCCGCCTCGTGTGAAAAGATCCACGGCGTATCCGATGCCAGCTCCAAGCAGACTGCCAACGCCCGCAAGGACCCGCATGGCTCCTTTCTGTCGAGCTTGGGAAAGCTCCAGAGCTTTAACCTGTCCCGCCAGCGGCGAGATTTCAAGGGTGCGAATGCTCGCGGCCATTTCTTTATCGTCCTTGGCGTGCTGCTCCATCCACTTCATCGTGCCGTCTACCTTGGCTTCGATACGTCCTTGGCCTTCTCTTAGTTCGCAGAGCAGCGATACAATTTCGTCACTCATGGCTTCCCTGTCAATGCGTTGCGGTCCGCCATGCAAGCGCCGAGTGCAGCGTTTACTTCGCGGCCGGCTGTGGCAAGGCCGAGAGCCACTTGCTCCAAGCTGCTAAGCTGTCCGTCATCTTGGTTTGCGCCGCTTCCTCCTTGGCCGCCAGTTCCGGATCCGGTTTGGGCACTTGCCACTGCTGGGTGGGCACGGCGATAGGCGTCGTACTCGCGCAGGCGCTGAGCGTCAGAATCGTGCTGATCAGAAGCAGTTTTGAGCTGTGCATTGAGAGTCTCCAAGTTTGAGATTGACGCGGTCGAATAGGCCTTGGCAACTTGAGCGACATGCGCGGCGGCCTTTGCCTGCAATTCGTCGCTAGACTTCTTGAGGACGGCTAGCTCATGGGCTTTACCGATGTCGCGCTCATGTATCGTATACGATACGAAACCACCCAATAAGGCTACAATGAGGGACAAATAGATCCAGTCCTTCAGCGGCACGAGTTTGAGCAAAGCGAGCATTATTTATCTCCAGCGTCGGGACGTTTGTCATCAAAAATCGAGAGCCAATGGAAGAGCGGCACGAGAGTCCCGACGAGAGTAACCCAACCGCCGAAGGTCATGTCGGAGTGGAACTTGAAGAGATAGACGGTGGCGATTGTCAGGACTGCTACTAAGGCAATCGCAATCGCATGGTCTCTCCAGTCACGCACGGTCTTCATGGGTACTCTCCCGTCAACAGATACCCGGCGAGGCGATTCGCTCGTGTCGCGTGTACTTGACTGGCCCACAGACTAGAAAGCAGCTGATCGTGCGCGGCCTGCCAATCTTGGCGCTCGATAGCGGCTCGACAGTTCGCAAACAGAAGCCACTTTTTTCCCATGTTGAATGCCAGCTCAATAACAGCATTCTTGCGGCACGCCGTGTCGAGATCCGGCCACTCTGGAAGAGACTGCGCCCATATCGCCCACTTTTGGACGTCCGACTCTAAAAACGCATCGGCCTGTGCCTGCGTAATTGTGTAGCCATCCCACGATATCGAATTGTCAAGAAGATGGCCATACCCGATTGTCGGAAAGCCTAGGCTGTCCTTGTACGCAGTCAGCTTGCAGCCTTCCGCTGCTTCGATGTCGGCGATAAGTTTTGCATCCATCATTGCTGATCTTCCTCTGAAGGATTCCCGCCGTACGTGTCCCGCAAATTTCCCAACCCCGGCGGCAAGCGTACGCCATTCACCGCTTCGGCCTGGTTCCGGAAGTGATTGCGGAAAGAGCTTACCAGTCCCTTCCCGCCGATGGCAACGCCTGGATTCTCGTTGTTGAAGTGCTCGATCTGCGCCTGTAGCGCTGCCACCTCTTTGTCGTCGTCCATCGACGCCGCGCGCTCTAAGCTGTTGGTCAGAAACGTTTTTCGCGCCATTATTTCTTTCGAGATATTCTTCAAAGTTGTGTTCTGGGCATACCGGTCAGCCACCTTCTGGGGTGTCATGCCGAGCGCTTGGAGAGCAAGATCGTAACTGTTAAGTTCCTCGGGCTTCATCACCGACTCGCCGGAAAGATTAGTGACGCCTTGCTTGGCGTATCGGATGGCCTTGGCGACGCCGGAGAGCGCCGGAGGCAGGAAGTGCTCGAACCCGCGCTCCGTGTTCCCGTCGTGGATCATCTGCGCGCCCTGCGCGAACTGCGCGCCTATCTGGGGGATCGCGCCCATGAATTGCCCGGTAAGATCCGACCAGGTGCCACTGGCGTTCTCATCCATCGCCGGCGGCCGGTACCAGAGATCATTATAGGAGGCGCCGGAAGCGAGAGAGGCGCCAGTCGTCGCCCCCATCGGGCCGGTCATGATCGAGTCGGCGGCCCAGTGCCCGAGTGACTGCTCGAGATGGTTATGGAGTGCGGCGTCGACGTCGTACGGTTGGTCCTTATCTCCCAGCATCGCATTGATGCCAGCCCGCGCTGCCCAATATAGCGGAAGCCCGGTCATGCCGCCCCAAATCATCTGGCGGGACAGCATCCCGGCGAACGTCTTCCTTGCGATCGAGCGATCGGCATCCGTCATCGAGGGATCGTTGTTGAGCATATCACGCGCATCGCGCGCCAACCGGTAGGTAATGCCCCAGGAATACTGCTTGAAGAGGAACGCGACCTTGGCGAAATCATTCTGGAGCACGCGCGGCCTGTTGGCGTTCGTGTAATCGAAGTGAGAGTCCCAGGTCCGATCGGTGGCGTGCTCGACTGCAGTATCATGGTCCATCCCTTGCTGCTTGCCGAGCCGGTACGCCGCAAGGTACGTCGTCTGGCGATTGTGGTGCTCCATTGCGTTGAACATCCGGCCCATTTCTCGGTACACGGCGGCCCTCCACCCAGTGATGTTTCCGCCTGCCGAGGAGCTGGCAAGATCCTGAGTCGCGGTCGAGGAGAAGACACCCATGTCCCGCGCCGTATCGAAGGCTTTGCGCTCATCGCCCCGGAGCGTGTCGCCGAGACCGCCGCGGGACAGCGCCCACTGCGCCGATGCTCTTGAGAGCTCCTTAGTGGCTCCAATCTGCCCGTGATAGCTCGCGAGCACCGGGGAGGCAATCATCGGGTTCTGGCTGAAGATGCGGAACGCGGTGGCGGGCGCGGCGCCCAGATACCAGCCGAAGCCGAACTTCGTAAGCGCGCTTGCCCATGAAGAGGCTCGCGGGTTCTTGATCCAGTCGTAGCGCCGCTGCATCTCTCGAGCCGTGGCGTTCGCCCACTTGGCATCTGCACTCGACGGGTCGGCATCATTCAGCGCCTGCGCTTGCTGCTTGATCTGCTCGATGTGGTTGTCGAGCCTGTTGCCATATTCAAGCCGGGCGAGCTGATGGCTCCCATGGAAGCTGTTGTAGGAATAGGCGCGCATCGCGTCCATCGAGTATCCGAGCCGGCCTTGCCGGTGGATGAAATGCTTGCGCATCGACATCTCCGGCATTGCGCGAAGATATTCTTGCCAAATGCTGTCGGCTAGCTCTCCCGAAGGATCCGCCTCTTTCGCGAGCTGCGTTACTTTCTTGACGAAGTCCGGATTGATCTGCTCCATCATGGACTTCGAATCCATGCGCTCGCCGCCTTTGACGTCGTAGCCGGCGTTCTTCATCTCGGCGAGCCACGCCTTCTTCTCGCCCGAGGTCTCGAACCGACTGAATGAGACGGTGTTGCCGTCCGCGTCCTTGGCGGCGCCCCAATGATCTCCGAAGCGTTGCAATGGGAAGTAGGGAGCTTGGACCCGCCCAGACTCGAATTTCTGACGCAAGGCCGTCACGAGGGACTTCTTTGTTGTGTCCGCTGCGGCGGACTCGTTGATCCTTCGCTCAAGCGCATCGAAGACTTGCTGACGGTGCTGCGAATAATCATCGCGGACTTTGTTGAAGAGCTCCTTGCCCTTTGGATCCAGTGCGTTGTAGACCTTTGAAGCCTTGTCGTAGTAGGTCTTGCGCATCTTGTCTGCAGCCTGCTGCGTGACATCGGCCGAGCCCGGCCAACGCTCCTTGAACGGCTTCGATGGATCTACCCCGGCAAGCGTCGATGAGTGCATCAGCTCGCCGAGGTTCTTTCCTTGCTCTTTGTTCTTCGAGATCCATCGGCTCCAATCGCGAGTGGTCGCCGCGCGCTCCTCCATGATCTGGCCGCGGCGGCCGGTCATCTGATCGTGCGTGCGGATGAACTTCTCAACATCCGGCATCCTCGCTGCGACGTTCATGTCTTTGAGATTCCGCAAGCCCAGGAACTGGAGGCCGTTATCTGGCTGCGAGACGCCTTTCTTCTCGAGATAATCGAGCCGGGACCGCACGAAGCCCGGATTGTAGTTCGCTTGATCCTCCATCGTCTTGCCGAGCTTGTGCGCCACAGCAAGGGGGTGGTCGTCGGGGACCTTAGGCGCGCCCTCATCCTGCTCTGCGTACCGGATTCCTTTGTCCTTGAACGCGGCCGCTGCGTCGGGATCGTGCTGGACGAGAGCACTCTGCGCGCGACGGACGAGCGCCCGGATATCGTTGTCGTTCCAATCCCGGACGACGCCCATCTTGCGCAAGCCCGCGCGCACTCCGTCGACGATCTTCTGCCAGACCGAGGGATCTTTGTCCACGTTCTCGGCGAGGTGCGCCGCATACTCATCGGCAAGCAGTTGCCTACCGGAGCGAGTGCGCGCATCGATATTGTGCTGGGCGGCGTAATCATTCAGCCACTTGCGATCGGTCGCTCCGCGGTAGACGTCGTTCATCGTCCGGGTATACTCTGCATCGTTCTCAAACACTGCAGAGAGGCCTTTATGGGTCATTTCGTGGACGGCGGTTTTCAGCACATCGGCATGGCTGTCGTGCGCGCCCGCTATGATGTGGACCGTATCCGTGTTCGGGTCATAGACTCCGCGGGGGCTATGGTTTCCCGCCACGATATCCCGCTTGAGATTGTCGGGAAGAGTGGACACGTCCTGATGGACTTCGACGTTCTTCCGGCCGACCTTGTCCAGGAACGGCGAGAGGGTGCGCTGCGCCTCTAGTCGGCTCACCGGGCGCGCTCTGGCATTGTCGGCCGCTACGTGGTCTCGGAAGGTGCCCGGGTGCTGCTCTAGGCCTCCAGTCGCTCGAGCGCGGTTCAGCAAACCGTTAGCGTGGAGTTGCGAGAGGCCGCCGCGGTCAAGGATCTTGTGGCCGCCCTCGCCGTTGCCCTGCACGATGATGTGCCCCTTGGGCGCCTTGGCGTCGACCGCATCGACGCCTGTCAGAGGCATGGCGTTGCCGTCTGGGTCGATCTGGTGGCGAGTGCGGCCTTCGGCCGTTTCTAGGTTATTGCGTCGTATGGCTTCTAGGCTAGCCGACGATTCTCCACTCCCGTTGACCTCGGTAGGCGCCTCACGGAAGCGCGCGCGGCCCTTGATGCCCGCAGTCTCTCCCTGCGCATGCGCTGACGCCCTTGCCGTGCCTGTGACGTCGAAGGGCCCGTCGCGCATCCGCTCAGGCGCGTTTAACCATCCCTTAAGCTGCGTAGAGTTGATTTCAGATACATGGGGCTGCGGATTGTCCGGGTATTGTGCGCGGTAAGCGCGCATCGCTTCGAGCTTGTTGGAGAAATTTGACAGAACCTTGTGTTGCTCAAAAACTCCATCAGAATCAAGGTGATCCACGATGAAGTGCTTGTCGCTAGGATGCTGCCCTATCAGCACGTCCACGTTGTCACCGTCTGCACCGGTGTGCCCCGTGAACTCGCCATAGTCGGCCTCAAGCTTCCTCCCGCCGTTGCGGACTTGACCGCGGGGTACTTGGATCGCGACCGGCTCGCCGGCGAT